>Ga0136633_1000080_pt1 | contig 64678 bp, 62 predicted proteins | sample AntDrymeUQ832206_2_FD_105494 | JGI IMG/M metagenome (GOLD analysis project Ga0136633, IMG submission 105494) | Polar desert sand microbial communities from Dry Valleys, Antarctica - metaG UQ83 (22.06) | ecosystem: Environmental > Terrestrial > Soil > Desert | place: Antarctica: Dry Valley...
AGGGCGCCCCGCTCCTCGTCGGTCATGTGGGTGAACTCGACGGCGACCGAGGTGACCCCGACAACGCCGCGGGCCGCCTCGGTGATGTCCCTGGTGAGCTTGTCCTTCAGCGGGCAGCCGGGGATGGTGAGGGCGATGAGGGTGCTCACCGCCCCCTGCGGGGAGACCTCGAGCGAGCGGATCATGCCCAGGTCGGCGAGGGATCGATGGATCTCGGGATCCTCGACCGCCCCTATCGCCGATCGGACCGCTTCGACATCGACCACGGGCTGACTCCTATCTCCGTAGTGGATAGAAACTATACTGACCCCTTGATCGGCTCGAATCGGGCCTCAGGGCTACGGGAGAGGTCGCCGATGGACACCACCGCCTTCGACACCCAGGTCGGGGCCCTCACCGCTTCGCTGGGCGACACCACCCGCCGCGGCGTCTACATCGCGGTGCGCTCGGCCGCCGAGCCCGTGACCGTCTCGGAGGTGGCCGATCTGTTCGACCTCCATCCCAACGTCGCCCGCCACCATCTCGACCGGCTGGTGACGGACGGCTGGCTCCAGGTGACCCACCGCCGCCCCGGGCTCCGCAGCGGCCCGGGGGCGGGCCGGCCGGCCAAGCTCTACGAGGCCACCACCAAGGAGGTCTCGCTCGAGTTCCCCCGGCGCCGCTACGACCTGCTGTCCGAGCTGCTGGTGCGGGTGGTCGAGCGGCTCGAGCCGGAGCGGGCCGCCGATGTGGCCGAGGAGATCGGCCGCGAGTACGGGCGCCAGCTCGCCGACGAGGTCGGTCTCCCCGACGATGCCGGCTTCGATGTCGCCGTCACCGCCGTGGCCAAGGCGATGATGGGGGTCGGGTTCGAGACCGAGGCCCGTCCCGACGACCGTACCCTGCTCACCCGGTTCTGTCCCTTCGGCGACACCGCCGCCAACCACCCCGAGATCGTGTGCCGCATCGACCAGGGCATCGTCAGGGGCCTCCTCGAGGCCGCCCGCGAGCCAGGGGTGGTGCTGGTGACCCCCCACGGTTCCGCCGAGCTGCGCGGCGAACTTTGAGCGAGCAGCCATGCGTCGCCGTATCGCAGTCATCGCCATCGCCGTGGTCGTAGCCGGGTCGTGCGGCGCAGACGGCGACGTCCTGGGCGGCGACTCGACCGAGCCGGTCCCCACCACGCCGCCCCCGGCGGAGACCACGGCGCCTCCGGTGAGGACGGTCGCCCCGGCGGAAGGGTCCACACCGCCTCCGGCAGCCCCCGACCCGGCGCAGGCGGTGCCGGAGATCCTCGCCTTCACCGCCCAGCAGGTCGACGGTGGTTCATTCGACGGCGCCGACCTGGCCGGGCGGGATGTGGTGTTCTGGTTCTGGGCGCCGTGGTGCACCACCTGCGCCGCCGCCGCCTCCGAGGTGGGCGCCGCCGCCGAAGCCACCGGAAGCGACGTGACCTTTGTCGGGGTCGGGGGGCTGAGCTCGGCCGGGGCGGACATGGGGCGGTTCGTCGAGGAGCACGACATCGACGGGTTCACCCAGATCGCAGACAGCACCGGCGCCATCTACACCCGGTTCGGGGTCATCCAGCAGCACAGCTTCGCCTTCGTCACCGCCGATGGGGATGTGGAGACGGTGGCGGCATACGGCCGTGACGTCGACATCGCCGAGCTGATCGAGCAGATGTTCGGCTGATGTTCGACGGGCCCTACCCGCTGGCCCTGGCGGCGGGCATGGTGGCGGCGGTCAACCCGTGCGGGTTCGCCCTCCTCCCGGCGTACCTGACCCTGCTCATCGTCGACACCGACGACACCCGTCGATTGTGGGCGGTGGGGCGGGCGCTGCGGATGAGCGCGGCGATGACCGCCGGGTTCGTCGCCGTGTTCGGCCTCTTCGCCGCCGTCGCCGTGCCGCTGACGCTGTCCCTGGAGCGCTACCTCCCCTGGGCACCATCGTCATCGGGCTGGTGCTGATCGGGCTCGGGATCCGGCTGCTCACCGGGGGCGAGCTGGTCCTGACCCTGCCCCGGCTGGGCGGCAGCGCCCCGGACCGTTCCGTCCGGTCGATGGCGGCGTACGGGGTGGTGTACGCCGTCGCCTCGCTCTCGTGCACCGTGGGGCCGTTCCTCGCCATCGTCACCAGCACCACCCTGGCCGGCAGCGTTCTCGACGGGGTCCTGGTGCTGATCGCCTATGCCCTGGGGATGGGGCTGGTGGTGGGGCTGCTCGCCGTCGCCGTCGCCCTGGCCCGGGAGGGGGTGCTCGCCCGCACCCGCCGCCTCCTCCCCCACATCAACCGGATCAGCGGCGCCCTGCTCGTCATCGCCGGCGCCTACATCGCCTACTTCGGCTGGTACGAGTTGCGGGTGTTCGCCGGGGGCGACACCGGCGATCCCGTCATCGAAGCCGCCGCCCGCATCCAGGGGACCCTGGCCTCGTGGATCACCTCGGCCGGGGCGTGGTGGCTGCTCGGCGGGCTGGCTGCCCTTGTGGGGTTGGGGTGGTGGGTGGCCCGCCGCTCCGCCGAGCTGCGCAGCGAACTTTGAGCGGCTCACCCCGCCTGACGGTGTGAGGCGCTCAAAGTTCGCTCCGGGCGGTCTCAGGCTGAGGAGGGCTCGATGGAGGGACGGCCTAGCCTGCGCCCGGTGATCACCGGCGCCGCCATCCACGCCGACCTGCCCGTCGTCGACGGGCACAACGACCTCCCGTGGCAGATCAGGCAGCGGGCCGGCTCCGATCTCGCCGCCGCCGACCCGCGGCGCCACCTCGACGGTTACCACACCGACCTCGACCGGCTGACGGCAGGTGGTGTCGGCGGTCAGTTCTGGTCGGTGTACGTCCCCAGCACCGAGCCGAATGCGTTCGCCGCCACGCTGGAGCAGATCGACCTGGTGGACCGCATGGTCGCCCTGGCCCCCGATCGCCTGGCCGACGCGGTCACCGCCGCCGAGGTGCGGGCGATCAGGGGCGAAGGGCGGGTCGCCTCGCTGCGTGGGGCCGAGGGGGGGCACTGCATCGAGGACTCGCTCGACAAGCTGGCCGCCCTCCACGAGCGTGGGGTGCGCTACCTGACCCTCACCCACACCGAGACCATCGGCTGGGCCGACTCGGCAACCGATGAGCCCCGCCATGGGGGACTGACCGGGTTCGGGCGCCGGGTCGTCGCCCAGATGAACCGGCTGGGGATGATCGTCGACATCTCGCACGTGTCGCCGGACACGATGCGCTCCGCTGTCGCCGTCTCCGATCACCCGGTGATCGCCTCGCACTCGGGCGCATCCGCCATCGCCCCCCACCCCCGCAACGTCCCCGACGACGTCCTCGAGCTGATCGCCGGGAACGGCGGGGTGGTGATGGTGCCCTTCTACCCCCCGTTCTTGGTGCCCGCCACCGCCGCCAGGTCGGTGGCGATGTTCGCCGAGGGGCGCCGGCTCCTGGCCGAGCTCGGCGACCGGGACGAGGTCGACCGCATCACCTCCGCTGCCAAGACCGGCTGGGACCGCGGCTCGGTGGGAGACGTCGTCGACCACATCGAGCACATCGCCAGGGTGGCCGGGGTCGAGCATGTCGGGCTCGGCTCCGATTTCGACGGGATCGACATGACCGTGACCGGGCTCGAGGATGTCGCCGCCTACCCGGTCGTCACCGATCTGCTGCTGGCACGGGGCTGGTCCGAACGGGAGGTCCGCAAGGTGCTCGGCGACAACGTGCTGCGGGTCCTCGAGGTGGTCACCGGGCGATGAGCTATCTGAACCGGTGAGCCGCAAACCGACCGTACCGTCGGTCTATGGCTCACCGGTCGGCGATCTGTCGTCAGCCCGCGGCCGCCATTCTTCGTAGGACCATGTGGAGGATGCCGCCGTGGCGGAGGTACTCGATCTCGACCGGGGTGTCGCCGCGGCAGGTCGCCATGAACCTGACCGTGGTTCCGTCCGCCCGGGTGGCGGTCACCGGGACGAGCTGGCGGGGTTGCAGGTCGTTGTCGATGGCGATGTCGTAGGTCTCGGTGCCGTGGAGCCCCAGCGACGCCGCCGTCGCTCCCTCGGCGTAGGTCAGCGGGAGCACACCCATCATCACCAGGTTGGACCGGTGGATCCGCTCGAACGAGTCGGCGATTACCGCCTTCACCCCGAGCAGGAAGGCACCCTTGGCCGCCCAGTCCCGTGACGACCCCATCCCGTAGTCATGCCCGCCCAGCACCACCAGCGGGATCCCCGCCGTCAGATAGCTGAGGCTGGCCTCGTAGACGGTCTTCACGGTGCCATCGGTGAAGTCGGTGGTGAACCCGCCCTCGATGCCCGGGGCCAGCTCGTTGCGGATGCGGATGTTGGCGAACGTCCCCCTGGTCATCACCCGGTCGTTGCCCCGGCGCGACCCGTAGCTGTTGAACATCGTCTGGGTGACCCCCCGCTCCAGCAGGTAACGCCCCGCGGGGGTGTCGGGCCCGATCGACCCTGCCGGGCTGATGTGGTCGGTGGTCACCGAGTCGCCCAGCTTGAGCAGCACCCTGGCACCGGTGATCGGCTCCAGCGGCCGCGGCTCGGGCGGCAGGTCGGTGAAGAACGGCGGCTCCTGGACATAGGTGCTGTCAGGGTCCCACGGGAACAGCGGCTCGCCCGAGCTGGGGATCGCCTTCCACTCGTCCGAACCCTCGAACACCGAGCCGTACTGCGTGCGGAACTGGGCGCTGGTCACCGAGGAGGCGACCAGCTCGTCGATCTCGGTCTGGGTGGGCCACAGATCGGCCAGGTACACCGGGTTGCCCTCGGGATCATGACCCAGCGGCTCGGTGGTGAGGTCGATGTCGACGGTCCCGGCCAGGGCGTAGGCCACCACCAGCGGCGGAGACGCCAGGTAGTTGGCCCGCACGTCGGGGGAGATGCGACCCTCGAAGTTGCGGTTCCCCGACAGCACCGACGCCGCCACCAGATCGTTGCTGTGGATGGCGGCGCTGATCTCATCGGGCAGCGGCCCCGAGTTGCCGATGCAGGTGGTGCATCCGTAGCCGACCAGGTAGAAGCCGCAGGCCTCGAGATCGTCCATCAGCCCGGCCCGCTCCAGGTACTCGGTGACCACCTTGGATCCGGGCGCCAGCGAGGTCTTCACCCACGGCTTGCGCACCAGCCCCCGCTCCACCGCCTTGCGGGCCACCAGCCCGGCACCGATCATCACGTCGGGGTTGGAGGTGTTGGTGCACGAGGTGATGGCGGCGATGACGACGTGGCCGTGGTCGAGGGTGAACTCGGCGCCGTCGTAGGTAACCCGGGCGGCTCCGCCGTTCGGTGGGAGGGGCCCCAGGGTAGGCCCGCCCTCGGACACCATCTCGGCCACGGTGCCGGTGCCGCTGCGGTCGGCCTTGCCGAAGGTATTGATCAGGTCCTGGCGCCACTGGCTCTTCATCCCGTGGAGCGCCACCCGGTCCTGGGGCCGCTTGGGGCCGGCCAGCGAGGGCTCTACCGTCCCCATGTCGAGATGCAGCTCGGCCGAGTACACGGTCTGGCGGCTGTCATCCCGCCACAGACCTTGCAGCCGGCAGTACTGCTCGACGGTCTCGATCAGCTCCTCGGTGCGGCCGGTGAGCCTGAGGTAGCGGGTGGTCTGCTCGTCGACCGGGAAGAAACCGACGGTGGCCCCGTACTCGGGGGCCATGTTGGCGATGGTGGCCCGGTTCGCCACCGGCATGTCGGCCAGCCCAGTGCCGTGGAACTCGACGAACTTGCCCACCACCCCGTGTTGGCGCAGCATCTCGGTGACCCGGAGCACCAGGTCGGTGGCGGTGGCGCCCTCGGCCAGCTTGCCGGTCAGCTCGAACCCGACCACCTCGGGGAGCAGCATGTAGACGGGCTGGCCTACCATGGCCGCCTCGGCCTCGATCCCGCCCACTCCCCACCCGACCACACCGAGCCCGTTGATCATCGTGGTGTGCGAGTCGGTCCCCACCAGCGAGTCCGGGTAGAGCACCCCTTGGTGGTCCCACACCACCTTGGCCAGGTACTCCAGGTTGACCTGATGGACGATCCCGGTGGCCGGGGGTACCACCCGGAAGTTGGTGAAGGCCGACTGGCCCCACTTGAGGAACTCGTACCGCTCCCGGTTGCGCTCGAACTCGCGCTCGGAGTTGATCCGCAGCGCCATCCCCGAGTTGAAGGCGTCGACCTGCACCGAGTGGTCGATGACCAGGTCGACCGGGACCAGCGGGTTCACCGCCAGGGCGGATGCCGGGTCGCCGGTCATGCGGACGATGGCCGCCCGCATCGCCGCCAGGTCGACCACGGTCGGTACCCCGGTGAAGTCCTGGAGGACCACCCGACCCGGGGTGAAGGCGACCTCGGTCTCCTCCACCTTGGAGGCGTCGTACTGGGCGAGGGCGGTGACATCGCGGTCGGTGACCGTGTGCCCGTCGTGGTTGCGGAGCACCGACTCGAGCAGGACCTTGATCGTGTAGGGAAGGGCGGCGACGTCACCGATGTCGCCGAGCGCATCCAGCCGGTGGACCACCCGCGATCCGAGTGGGGTGTCGATGGTGGTTCGTGCCTCGAACGGATCGTGTGCCATGGGTCAGCCTCGCTCTCTCGCCTGTTCCACCATTAGAACCATGGTACCGAGCGGCCCGGTCCCGATTCCCCGGCTACCGGCACCCGGCTTGCCGTCGGTGTGAAGATCGGGCGTTCTTGCGACGGCCGACCAAACAAGGTCAGCTCCCCCAGTACCGCTGCTCCCGGAAGGGGTCGCCGTACATGTGGTACCCGTTGCGCTCCCAGAAACCCGGGCTGTCGCCCGAGATGAGGGTGAACCCGGTCACCCACTTCACCGACTTCCAGAAGTACAGGTGGGGGACCACCAGCCGCAGCGGCCATCCGTGCTCGGTCTCGAGCGGCTCGCCGTCGTAGGTGTGGGCCAGCAGGTTGCCGGAGCGGAGCAGGTCCTCGATGGGGAGGTTGGCGGTGAAGCCGTGATAGGCGTTGACCAGCACATGGGTAGCGGACGGGTCCGGCTCGATCTGCGCCCACACATCGGCCACCGGCACCCCCTCCCACCTGGTATCGAGCTTGGTCCACTTGGTGACGCAGTGGATGTCGGCGGTGAGCGGCCGGGTCGGGATCGCCGAGAACTCGGGCCAGGTCCACCGCCTCGACTCGCCCACCAGACCGTCGATGGTGAACCGCCAGGTGTCGAGGTCGACGGCGGGAACCACCCCGGCGTGGAGCACCGGGAACCGCTCGGTGACGTACTGGCCGGGCGGAACCCGCTCGGGATCGATCCCCGCCGCGATCAGCTCGTCCCGCTTGCGGGTGAAGAAGCTCATGGCGGTCGGATCGTAGCGGCGGTGGCGGGCGGCTCCCGGCGGCACAAACCCCGGCGCTGCCTTAAGAGCGAGCGCGGATAGGCGCTCGCTCTTGCACCGTTGTTGATGGCTCTTCGGCTGACGCCTCATCGCGGTGCGGTTGGGGTCCCCAGCCCCAACCGCCGAGTCTCCTTCTATCGGCGGAGCCTCTAACGTCCCAGCTCATGGACCCCGCCCCGCCGCCTCCCTCGGGTCGTAGCCCGATGCGGCTGCTCCCTTGGCTGCTGGTCGGCATGGTCGTGGTCGGCGCCGCCGTCTGGTACCAGGTGACGACGCCGGGTGACACCGACCCCACCACCGCCCCGATCGACGGGGTCCGCAGCCTCCAGGAGCTGGCCGAGTCGTCGCCGGACATCCCCGGCACCGACGAGCCCGCTCCCGACTTCTCGGTCGAGCTCTTCGGTGGCGGCTCCTTCTCGCTGGCCGATCACCTGGCAACGGACGGCCGACCGGTGATCGTCAACCTGTGGGCATCGTGGTGCACCCCGTGCCGGCAGGAGATGCCGATCATCGACGCCTTCGCCGCCGCCCATCCGGAGATCGCCGTCATCGGGGTTGCGGTGATGGACGATATCGGCCTCGCCGGCGAGTTCGCCGAGGAGATCGCGGTGTCGTACCCTCTCGGGTTCGACGACAGGGAGCAGGTGATGGTCGGCTACCGGGTGACCGGGCTCCCCGCCACCTTCTGGATCGCCCCCGACGGCACCATCCTCAAACGACTGTTCGGGGTGGTCACCGCCGAGAGCCTCGACGAAGACCTGGCCCTGTTCGGCTGAAGGGCGGCTACTAGCACTAGCGCCCCGTCCACTCCGGAGGCCGTTTGGCGATAAAGGCGGCGACGCCCTCGGCGGCGTCCTCGGTCATGGCCACCGCGGTGAGCCCGAGTTGGAGATGGTCGAGGGCGGCGTCGAACGGGGCGTCCTCGACGGCGTAGAAGGCGGCCTTGCCCAAAGCGATGACCGAGGGGCTCCTGGCCACGATGCCGTCGATGGTCTCGGTGACGGCGGCGTCGAGCTGGTCGGCGGGAACGGCGCGGGAGACCACACCCAGCCGGACCGCCTCGGCGGCGTCGATGCGGCGGCCGGTGAGCATCAGCTCGAGAGCGGCCCGCGTCGGCATCACCCGCGGCAGGATCGCCCCGATCATCATCGGCCACAGCCCGACCCCGATCTCGGGGGTGCCGAACCCGGCGCGGTCGACGGCGATGACGATGTCGCACGCCGCCGCCAGCCCGAAGCCACCGGCGAGGGCGTGGCCATTGACCCTGGCGATCACCGGCTTGGGGCTCCGCCGGATCTCCCGGAACAGGTCGGCGAGCGCTCCCCTGGCGTCGTGGGCGCCCAACGGGTCGTCGACAAAGCCTCCGGAGAGGTCGCCCCCGGCCGAGAAGGCCCTGTCCCCCGCCCCGGTGATCACGATGGCCCGGACACCGGGATCCGCCGAGCCGGTGCGGACCGCGGCGAGCAGCTCGGCCATCACCGCCGTCGACAGCGGGTTGCGCCGCTCCGGGTCGTCGATGGTGATCCACGCCGCCGGTCCCCTGGTCTCGTATCTGAGCACGCCGACAACCTAGCGACGGGCACCAGCGGTGCGCCCGGAGCGATTTGCCCCGATCGCTCAGAGCGAGCGCGGATAGGCGCTCGCTCTTAGCGCCGTTGTTGATGGCTCTTCGGCTGACGCTCATCGCGGTGCGGTTGGGGTCCCCAGCCCCAACCGCCGAGTCTCCTTCTATCGGCGGAGCCTCTAACGTCCGATCATGGCCTGGCTGATCGTCATCCTGTTGATCTCGGCCCTGGTCGGACGGCTACGAGGCGGCCGGTTGAGGAACCTCGCCGGTGCCCATGCCCGGGCCTGGTGGCTGCTGCTGGTCGGTCTGGTGATGCAGGCCGTCGCCACCTATCTGCCGTCCGAACAGAGCCGGCTCGCCGTATGGATGCTGCTCGGCTCGTACCTGCCGATCCTGGTCATGGTGTGGATCAACCGCAACGAGCCCGGCATGTGGATCGCCGGGGTCGGGATCCTGATGAACTTCACCGTGATCAGCCTCAACGGGGGGATGCCGGTGCTCGCCGCCTCCATCGAGATCGCGGGGGGCAGCGCCGCCGCCGCCGACATCAGCGGCAAGCACGTGCTGCTCACCGCAGAGACGATCGTCCCCTTCCTCGGCGACCTCATCCCGCTCCCCGGCAGCGTGATCTCGCTCGGTGACGTGTTCCTCGCCATCGGGCTCGGGGTGTTCGTCGAGGAGCAGACGAGGCGTCATCCCCGGCTGTTCAGCCGTCAGGCGAGCAGCGTGTCCGGTTCCGCCGCCGAGCTCTGAACCGGTGCAACCGGGTCAGCGACGAACGACCCCGAAGATCGCCCCCAGCGTGGCCAGCGCCTCATCCGAATGGTCGGGGGCGCCGGCGGCGACCAGTGCCAGCGCCTCGTCGGCGGCCAGCCCCTCCCCGCAGGTGGCCTCGTCGAAGGCGGTGGCCACCTGGACCACCCGCCGCACCGATCGCAGATAGGGGTCTTCGGGATCGGGGGGCGCGACCGCTTCGGCCGCCTCGGCCAGCCCCGGGGCGCGGCGCATGATGGCCGCGCTCCATTCGGCCACGGTTTCCCGGTCGAACCCTGGGCGGGTTGTGGGCGACCGGTCGAGCCCCACCCGGCCCACGTCACCGGCCCGGGCGGCGTGGCGAGCGGTCTCGAGGGCGGCGTCGGCCATCCCCAGCCGGCGACCGACGGCGACGGCGACGATCGACGAGCGATCGGTGTGTCCCGGCCGGGAGGCGCCGTTGAGCTCGGCCAGCCTGCCGAGGGTGTGGGCGACTTCGGCGGTCGTCCGCCGCCACGCCCGGTGACGCGAGAAGGAGAGGTAGCCGCACCCGTACACCATCGCCCCGGCGCCGAGCGCCCACCAGCCTGCCCGCGGCCATGTCAGCACGAACGCCATCGCCACCGCGGGAAGCCCGACGAGCAGCCACCAGTCGCGGTGCCGCCCCGTGGCCGACCACGGGTTCACCGACCGGGACCCGATGCCGTCAACCATGGCGGATCTCCTGCTCGGCGAGCCACCTCGCCTCATCGTCCGAACCGACCCCGCACGCCTCGACGGCGGTGCCGGTGGTGGTCAGCAACTCGATCAGCGCCTCGACCACCACCGGGTCGAACTGGCTGCCCCCGCACCGGCGGAGCTGGTCGAAGGCGTATGCCTGGGTCAGCGCCCGGCGATAGGGGCGGTGGGTGGTCATGGCGTCGTAGGCGTCGGCGACGGCGAGGATCCTGGCCTCGAGCGACTGCCGACCGTCGCTGCGCCCGCCACCGTAGGCCGAGCCGTCGAAATGGGTGTGGTGCTCGACGATGATCGGCGCCACCGGTCTCAGGAAGGCGATGCCGTCGAGCAGACCGGCGACCACGGCGGCGTGTTCCTGAACATGTCGGTACTCGTCGGCGGTCAGCCGCCCCCGCTTGCGCAGCAGGCGGCGGTCGACCACCACCTTGCCGAAGTCGTGGAGCAGTGCCGCCGTCTCCAACCGGTGCAGACCGGTGCCGGTGAGACCCATCGCCCCGCCCAGCTCGACGGCGACGGCGGCCACCCGCTGGCAATGGCCCCGGGTGTACAGGTCCTTGGCCTCGACCGCCAGCAGCAGGCTGTCGACGGTCTGCTCCCGAGCCCTGGCCACCCCGACCCTGAGCTGATCGGCGGCCGCCACCACCAGAAGCCCGGCGCCGACGAGGGGAGTGGCCACCCAACCGGAGGCGTGGAGGATGCCGCCGAGGACGGCGGCGGTGGCTCCGAGCGCCGCCATCTCCGCCAGCTCCCAGCCGGCGGGCAGGTGGCGGACGGAAGGGGGCAGGGGAAGCCCGGTGGTGCGGGGCAGGACCCATCGCTGCAGGTGGACAACGGCTCCGGCGCCGAGCCCGGCGACGGCGGCCACCCATCCGCCCTCCGAGGCGGCCAGACCGACGACGGCGGCGCCGGCGGTGACGGCGGGGACATGGGCGAGGAAGCGGCCGGAAACCGCAAAGCGGTCTCCGTGGCGGGCCCGGTGGACCATCCCGGCGGCCAGGGCGGCGAGGGTCGCCCCCAGGATGACCCCGGTGGGGGCGATCACGGGGACCATGGCAACCAGCGCCGGCCAGCCGGCTCCACCGAAGGGCCGTCCCCTCTCGGCCAGCATCCCCTCGACCATCACGTACAGCAGCGCCAGCATCAACCAGGCGAGGAACGGTGAAGGCCTCGCCTGGACCACGATCACCCCCGCCGCCGCCACCAGGGCGAGCAGCCCGAGCGGGAAGCGGGCGAAGTCCCTCGGGTCCATCTCGGTGGGATGGAGCTCACGGGGGAAGGCCCCCGGGGGCGCTGGTCGACTCGGGTCGTCCCGGTTCGACACCTGGTTGTCGATCGGCTTCATCTCGAAGATCTTTCATAGGCGGCCATGTCGACACAACGGTCAGCGCGGTCCGCCCTTCCCCGTCGCCTCGGGAGTTGGTCTCTCGGCGGCGCTCCACCCGGGGGCCGATCTCTCCGAGGAGCGATCGCGGCGGCCAACCTAACCGTGTCGGCTCCCGCCGCAAAGGATCCCGACGGGTACTCCCCTCCCCGGTGCCATCATCGGAGGATGCCCGGCACCGCTCCCGCCACCGACCCGGACCTCACCGCCGCCATCGTCGGCGCCGCCCGCGGCGTTGTGGTGTCGGCCCACCACCTGGCCAACCGCACCGGGGTGGCCATCCTGCGCGCCCGAGGCAATGCCGTCGACGCCGCCATCGCCGCCAACGCGGTGCTCGGGGTGGTGCTGCCCGACACCTGCGGGCCCGGCGGCGACCTCTTCGCCCTGGTCCACCGCCCCGGCGACCCCATGCCCGCCGCCCTCAACGCCTCAGGGCGGGCGGGCTCGGGTGCTGACGGCGACCGGCTCCGTGGCGCCGGCCACACCACGATCCCCATCCACGGCCCCGAGGGGATCACCGTGCCCGGATGCGTCGATGGCTGGGAGGCGCTGCTGGCCCGGTTCGGGACCTTGTCGTTGGCCGAGGTGCTCGCCCCCGCCATCGCACTGGCCACCGACGGGTTCGAGGTCTCGGTGGAGCTGGCGGACTCGCTGTCCCGGCTGACCGGGCTCATCGGCGGACAGCCGTCGGCGGCCGCCCTCTACCCGGACGGCTCCCCGCCGGCGCCGGGTTCGGTGCTGCGCCGCCGCGACCTGGCCTCAACCCTGGCCGAGGTCGCCGATCGGGGCCGGTCTGCCTTCTATGCCGGTCCGGTCGGCGAGGCGATCACCGCCGCCAGCGGCGCCATGATCACCCTCGACGACCTGTCGGTGGTCCAGGCCGACTGGGTGGACCCGATCGGGCTGGGTCTCCACGGGCTCGACGCCTGGACGATCCCTCCCAACAGTCGCGGCTACCTCACCCTGGCCGCCACCTGGCTGGCGAACCGTCTCCAAGCACCCCCGGGCTCGGCCCTCCGTCACCACCAGCTGATCGAGGCCTACCGGGCGGTGGCTGCGGATGCCGTCGATCTGGTGTGCGACCCCGTCACCGCTCCCGTGGCGCCCGTCGACCTCCTCGACGAGGACCGTCTCCGCAGCCGGCTCGGCGCCATCGGACCCGACCGGGTGGCGACCTGGCCGGGCCCGGCACCGGCGGCGGGAGGCACCACCTATCTGTGCTGTCGGGACGGATCGGGCATGGGCATCTCGCTCATCCAGTCGAACTTCCACGGGATCGGGTCGGGGCTGGCGGCGGGCGCCACCGGTGTGTTCCTGCACAACCGTGGCGCCGGGTTCAACCTCGTCCCCGGCCATCCCAACGAGCTGGCGGCGGGGAGGCGGCCGGCGCACACCCTGTCGCCGACGCTGTGGACCGGGGACGGCGAGCTACGGATGCTGCTCGGCACCAGGGGAGGGCACTACCAGCCCCAGCTCCTGGTGCAGATGATCGACCACGTCCTCACCGCCGGGCTCTCGCTTCCCGCGGCGATGCACCGTCCCCGGTGGGTGGTCGAGGACGACACGGTTGCGGTCGAGGCGGGTATGGAGGACGAGGTCGTCACCGGGCTCGCCGCCCGCGGTCACCGCCTCTCCAGGGTGGGGCCGTGGCAGGTGGGATGGGGACCGGTGGCGGCCCTCTCCGTCGCCGATGGAACCGTCTTGGCGGCGGGCGATCCACGGGTGTCGACCTCGGGGGTGGCCATCGCCTGACGGGGAGCACCGCTCCGGCCGTCCCCCCGACCATCCAGGTTCTAGGTGGTCTCGGTTTGCCCGGGGCAAACGCACCCCCCTAGCCTTGCCGGTCATGGCCATGCGCTGATGGCCGGCCCGCCCCCCCCAGCGGCGCCTCGACAGAGCGGAGTGACGTCGCCGATGCGATCCAGGTCACCATTTGCCCTGATGGGCGTGTTGATCATCCTGCTGCTTTCCGTGCTCGGATTCGCCGCCTTCTCCGTGGCGCCCCCCGCCTCCTCGACGACCCCCGACGGTGCGGTGCTGCCGCTCCAGGCATCGGGTCGGATCGCCGCCACCGCCATCGCCTCCAAGATCGCCTCGGCCGCCGTCGAGCAGCGGCTGGCGGCGCCAACGCCACGCGAGGAGCGGGCCGGCCGCCGGGCCGCACTCGCTCGGGCCACCATCGGCCCGGACGACGCCACCACCACCACCACCGAGGCGACGGCGACCACTTCCACCACCGCCGCCCCCACCACCACGGCCGCCGCCGCACCCCGGCAGGCGCCCACCACGACGGCGGCGCCCACCACAACCACGGTGCCGCCCCCGCCACCCCCGCCGCCGACCACCACCACCACGACCACGGCGCCGCCCCCGCCACCCCCCACCCACTCCGATGGTGTCGAGCAGTGGCGTCCTCTGGTCGAGGTGTACTGGCCCGCCGACCTGGTGGAGGACGCCCTGTCGGTGATGGACTGCGAGAGCGGCGGCGACCCCGACGCCCTGAACCCGGTCTCGGGGGCGTCGGGTCTATTCCAGTTCCTCCCAAGCACCTGGACGACGTCGAGCGTCGGCGCCGGATGGGCGGGCGCCGACGTCTTCGATGGCGAGGCCAACATCGCCGTCGCCGCCTGGCTGTCGGCGGCCAGCACCTCGCCCTGGGAGCAGTGGGCCTGCAAGCCCTGACGCCCGGCCCCGTCCCGCTGGTCCGATAGACTGACCCACCGATGAAACACCTGCTGCGCGCCGCCGGCACCGTCGGGGTGATGGGACTGGTCGTCTACCTGCTGCGCGATCGCCTGCTCCCCCCGCCGGTCATCGATCCGGCACCGGCCCGCATCCACGGAACTCCCACCCCGACGGCGGTCCCCGCCACCGCTGCGCCCCACCCGGCGGCGTCGTCCTCCTCCGCAGCGGACGACCTCACCGCCATCGTCGGGATCGGGCCGGTATACGCCGCCAGGCTCAGCGCCGAAGGGATCACCTCCTTCGCTCAGCTCGCTGACGGCGACGCCGGATCGATAGCCGCCGCCGTGTCCGCCCGGGAGGAGATGGTGACCGACTGGATCGAGCAGGCCGGCCGCCTCCGCTCCACCTGATCCGGGCCCGGCCGCAGCAGCAGCCCATGCTCGGGTGCTTGGCGTCAGGGCCGAGGCCGCTCCCGCCGGATCCTCGGGCTGACCGGCCCGGTACCCTGCACCGGCGCACACCGCGAGGAACCACGATGCAGCTCGAACAGGGCGGCTACGCCCCATCCTTCAGCAGACCGGACCACAACGGGGCCGAGGTAACGCTCGCCCACTTCGCCGGACGGCCCTTCGTGATCTTCTTCTACCCCAAGGCGTTCACCCCGGGATGCACCACCGAGTCGTGCGACTTCCGCGACCGCCACCAGGGATTCGCCGCCGCCGGGTACCAGATCATCGGGGTCAGCCCCGACCCGGTGGAGAAGCTGGCCCGCTTCAAGGACGAGCACCGACTTCCCTTCCCGCTGCTCTCGGACGTCGATCACACCATGGCCGAGGCATACGGCGCCTGGGGCACCAAGGTCAACTACGGGCGGGAGTACGAGGGAATCATCCGCTCGACCGTTGTGGTCGACACCGACGGCGTCGTCGAGCGCGCCTGGTACAACGTGAAGGCGAAGGGGCATGCCGAGCGGGTGGCCCTGGAGCTGGAAGCGGTCTGAGCTAGGATCCGCCGACCGGCGATCGAACGCCGGCGGGCAGAGGGGGGAACGCATGCATCAGCCGGTTCGAACCGCCGTCTTCCCCGTGGGGGGCCTCGGGACCAGGTTCCTCCCCGCCACCAAGGCGCTCCCCAAGGAGATGCTGCCGGTGGTGGACACCCCGCTGATCGAGTACGCCGTCGAGGAGGCGCGAGCGGCCGGTATCGAGGAGTTCATCTTCGTCACCGGCAGGGGCAAGTCGGCCATCGAGGACCACTTCGACCGCAACGCCGAGCTGGAGCGTGAGCTCAGGCGCCGGGACCCGAAGGGCGAGGCGCTCGATCTGGTGCGGCGGTCCCGACCCGCCCCGGGACGGATCGCATATGTCCGCCAGGGCGACCCGCTCGGTCTGGGGCATGCCGTGTGGTGCGCCCGCCGCTTCATCGGCAACGAGCCGTTCGCCGTGCTCCTCGCCGACGATCTGATCATGTCCGACCCCCCCACCCTGGTCGACATGATGGAGGTGTACCACGAGCGGGGGGGCAACGTCATCTCGCTGATGGAGATCGATCCCGCCGCCACCTCCCGCTACGGGGTGATCACCCCGGGTGGGGACGACGGCCGGGTCGCCGAGATCACCGGGCTGGTGGAGAAACCCAGCCCGGACGAGGCGCCGTCCAACCTGGCCATCGTCGGCCGCTACATCCTCCAGCCCGAGATCATGGACACCCTGGGCAGGGGCGACCGGGGCGCAGGCGGAGAGATCCAGCTCACCGACGCCATGGCCCGGCTGGTGGAGAGCCAGGCCTTCCACGGGATGCGTCTCGGCGGCACCCGATTCGACTGCGGGACCAAGATCGGGTTCCTCGAGGCCAACCTGGCATACGCCCTTGGCCGCTCCGATCTCGGGGGAGACGCCAGGGCAAGGCTCCAGGCGATCCTCGACCGGTTCTGACCGGCGGGGCGGTACCGTGGGCGCGGTGGACGCGCGAAAGGACGGCCCCATGAACAAGGTCCAACAACTGCATGAGCTGGGTCAGTCGGTGTGGCTGGACTCGATCAGCCGGGCGATGCTCAATCCCCCCGGTGAGCTGGGCCACCGGGTCGACGAGGGTATCAGGGGCGTCACCTCCAACCCGACCATCTTCGAGAAGGCGGTGAGCGGCTCTGACGACTACGACCCTCAGATCGCGGCGATCATCGCCGGGGGCGGCGATCTGGCCCCGCCTGCGGTCTTCGAGGACCTGGCCGTCACCGACATCCAGGCGGCGTGCGACGTGCTCCGGCCGGTGTACGACGATGCGGGCGGCGCCGACGGCTTCGTCAGCATCGAGGTGGCGCCCGATCTCGCCTACGACACCGAGGGGACGATCGTGGCCGCCCGCAGGTTGTGGACCCGGGTGAACCGCCCCAACGTGATGGTCAAGGTGCCCGCAACCGACGAGGGCATCCCCGCCGTGGAGCGGCTCGTTGGCGAGGGGCTGAACATCAACATCACCCTCATGTTCTCGCTGAGCGATTACGAGGCGGTGGCCAACGCCTACATTCGCGGTGTGGAGCGGCTCGAGGATCCGTCGGGGGTGGCCTCGGTCGCCTCCTTCTTCGTGAGCAGGGTCGACACCACGACCGATGCCGCCCTGGAGAAGATTGGCTCGGAGGCGGCGCGAGCGCTGCGCGGCCGCACCGCGGTCGCCAACGCCCGGCTCGCCTACCGCCGCTACCAGGAGCTGTTCGAGGGTGAGCGGTTCGCCGCCATGGCCGCCAGGGGGGCCCGACCGCAGCGGGTGTTGTGGGCGTCGACGTCGACCAAGAACCCGGAGTACCCGGACACCATGTACGTGGACGAGCTGATCGGGCCCAACACGGTCAACACCATGCCGCCGCAGACGGTGATCGCCTTCAACGACCACGGCACGGTGGCCACCACGCTCACCGAGGGCGTGGACGAGGCTGCGGATGTCATCGACGCCCTTGCCCGGGTCGGGGTGAGCTACGACCAGGTCACCCGCCAGCTCCAGACCGAGGGAGTCCGGGCGTTCGCCGATTCGATGGAGGAGCTGTACGCCACCATCGGGAGCGAGATCCAGCTCGTCGCCGGCTGATCGTACCGGCTGATCGCCCCCGCTCAGACCGGGTGGGGAGCCTCGTCGGGGGCGCTGTAATCGTCGGCGGCGGTGTCGATGAGCTGGCGTGAGTACAGGTCGGCATACAGCCCGCCCCGCTCGATCAGATCGTCGTGGGTGCCTTCCTCCACGATCCGGCCCCCGTCGAGCGCCAGGATCCGGTCGGCGTTGCGCACCGTCGACAGGCGGTGGGCGATCACCAGCGTGGTGCGACCCTTCATCAGGCCGTCGAGCGCCTCCTGGACCACTGCCTCCGACTCGGTGTCGAGCGAGCTGGTGGCCTCGTCCAGGATCAGGATGCGCGGGTCCTTGAGGATGGCCCTGGCGATGGCGACCCGCTGCCGCTGACCGCCCGACAGCTTGATGCCCCGCTCCCCGACGATGGTCTCGTAGCCGTCGGGGAAGGCGGTGATGAAGTCGTGGGCGTTGGCCGCCTCGGCGGCGGTGACCAGCTCCTCGTCCGTGGCGTCCGGTTTCCCCACCCGCAGGTTCTCGGTGATCGAGCCCGAGAACAGCTGGGTCTCCTGGGGCACGGCCGCCATGTGCGACCGGAGGTCGCGCAGCCGGACGTCGCGCACATCGGTGCCGTCGATCAGCACCCTGCCCTCGGTGATGTCGAAGAACCTGGGGATGAGCTGGACCAGGGTCGTCTTGCCCGCCCCCGAAGGCCCGACCAGCGCGACGACCTCGCCCGGCTTGACCTCGAGATCGACGTCGATGAGGACTTCGACGTCGCGGTCCCCGTAGCGGAACCCGACGTTCTCGAACACGACCGTGCCCTCCACCCTGTCGAGGGGGACCGGGTTCGTCGACTCGTGGACCTCGCTCTCCGCCTCGAGCAGCTCGAAGATCCGCCGCGAAGCGCCCAGCGCCTCCATCAGCTCTGCGTACATCCCGGACAGGGCGGCGATGGCGCCGGCGACGGTCACGGTGTAGAGCAGGAAGGCGACGAGGTTACCCAGCCGCATGCTCCCAGAGATCACCAGGTGGCCGCCCTGCCACAGGATCAGGGCCAGCGTCCCCATGGCGACGAAGGTGACCATGGGACTGAGCAGCCCGCGCAGCCGAGCCCGCCTCAGGGCGACCCGGTAGGCCGCCTGGACGGCGTTGGTGTAACGGCGCACCTCGGTCTGCTCGGCGCTGAACCACTTGATCACCCGTACCGCCGAGATGGTCTCCTCGGCATCCGCCGTCGCCTCGGCCAACTTGTCCTGGAACTCGGTCGAGATCCTGCGCAGCTTGCGACCGAAGATGCGGGCGGCGATGACCGCCAGCGGCAGGATGAGCACCACGGTGAGCGTGAGCCGGGGGCTGGTGATCACCAGCATGGTCACCCCACCGATCAGGGTCACCCCCTGGGCCAGGGAGTTGGCGAACGAGGTGGACACCGTCGACTGGACAACGGCCACGTCGCTGGTGAGCCGTGAGGTGATCTCACCGGTCTTGCGGCTGTCGAAGAACAGCACCGGCAGCGTCATCAGGTGTTTGTAGGTGTTCGACCGGAGGTCGGCGACGATGCCCTCACCGACCAGCGACAGGTAGTAGATCCGCACGAAGCTGAACAGTGCCTGGACCAGGAACACCGCGACCAGGATCAGGGCGGTGCGGTTCAGGGCGGAGGTATCGTTGGAGCCCTGCTGCATGTTGTCGACGAGCTGTCCCATGACCCTGGGGAACACCAGCCCGGCGGCGGTGGCGATGATGACGCCCACCAGACCGAGCAGGAACGCCTTGCGGTATGGCTTGGCGAACCGGAACAGGCTGCGGAGTTGGCCGAGGTCGGCCACGGTCGGCTTCCGGAGCGGTTCGGGGCCGCGGCGGTGCCGCCCCCTACCTTCGTTACGAAACATAGGGCAGCATCCTACGGTCCCGCATGGGGTAGCGCGATCCGCCGATCGACCCTTCCCGTGAACACCGGTCGGGTCAGGGACCGGGTGTGCCCGCGGGGCGGCCGGACCGGTCCCGGCGACGGATACCGTTGCGCCGTGCACACCGTCCCCGATCGGCGCTCCGGGCGCCGCACCCTCTGGATCGCCGTGCTCGGCTTTATCGCCCTCGGTATGCCCAAGGCCGCCTTCGGCGTCGCCTGGCCATCGGTGTCCGATGAGCTCGGCGTTCCCGTCGGCAGGTCATCGGCGTCTTCGTCGGGGCGTACCTGGTGTCCACGGCGACCAGCGGAGCGGCGGCGATCTCGCTCGGCACCGGCCGTCTGCTCACCGTCGCCGTCTGGGTCGCCTCCGTGGCATTGGCCGGGTACGCCGCCACCCCGACCATCGGCCTGCTGCTCGGCGCCGCCGCCATGCTCGGGTTCGCCAGCGGCTACTTCGACGCCGGGATCAACACCCACGTCGCCCTCCGCCACGGGGCGCGGGCGATGGGCGCCATCCACGCCGGGTACGGCATCGGGGCCACGCTCGGTCCACTGCTGATGACCGGGCTGCTCAATACCGACCAGAGCTGGCGCTGGGGTTTCTGGCTTCTCGCCGCCTTCCAGGTGGTGGTGGCGGTGCTGTTCGTCTCCAACGAGGACGGCTGGACCTCCTCGCCACCACGCCAGGACACCGGGCGCAGACGGCTCCCCCCGGTGGCGTGGTGGGCGCTGCTGGTGTTCGCCCTCTATGCCGCCGTCGAGATCGGGTTGGGACAGTGGGCGTTCACCCTGCTCACCGAGGGCAGGAACATGAGCGACTCGGTGGGAGGGCTCGCCGTCACCGGGCTCTACGGCGGCATGACCGCCGCCCGTCTGCTGCTCGGCGGGTACGGGCATCGCCTGAGCCCGGTGGCGCTGTCGACGGCGGGGACCGTGGTCGCCCTGGCCGGGGTGGCTGCGCTGTGGTGGGCGCCGACGGGGTGGATCGCGGTCGCCGCCACCGTGGTCACCGGGTTCGCCCTCGGCCCCATCTTCCCCCTGCAGACGATGCTCACCCCGCGGCGGGTCGGCGCCGCGGGCACGGCCACGCTGGTCGGCTACCAGATCGCCGCCGCCAGCGTGGGCGCCATCGCCGTACCGGGGGCGATCGGTCTGCTGGTCGACCGCTACGAGGTGGCGGTGATCGCTCCCGCCCTCACCGCGGCGGCGGCGCTGCTGGTCGTCGCCGACCTGATGCTCCGCCGCGCCGGCAACCGGGCACCGGCGTCCTCATAGACCGACCGCCCGGCCCCCCCGGACCGTCAGCGGTGCGGTTCGATCACCTGCGCCTGGCCGATCCGGCCGATCCGCCCGGTCTGGTCGAAGACGGTGGTGTCGGCGAACCCGATCCCACTGGCATGCTGGTGCGCCGCCGAGGTCATCCCCACCCACTCGCCGATCGGGGGGCGGTGCATGTACAGGGTGATGTCCGGGTTGACGAACAGCCATCGACGCGGGTCGAGGGCGGTGCTGTTGCCGTTGGAGAGGTCGGCGATGGTGGCCAGCCGGACGAACGGGCTGAGGTTCTCCCCCGCCACCAGCGGATGGCGCAGCCGGAACCAGGCGCGGCCGGGACCGAGGCTCATGAAGCTGTCGTCGAGGGAGCGGATGTCGACGGCGTCGAGGTGGAAGCGGGCCAGTCCGGTGCCGGCGCCGAACCCGTCCCATGTCACCTCGACCCCGGTCTCGGGGCCTGGGGGCAGGTCCCATGGTTCCTCCACCCGCTCGGGAAGCGGGGTGTCGGCGAGTCGGATCTTGAGCCCCGTGGCCCGACCCACCTCGGTGTCCTCGTGGAACAGCACGGCGTCGACCACCTGGATGCGTAGCCCGTGGCGCAGCACCCTGGTGGCGACGGTGAGGGGCAGGAGGGGCACGGGGCGGAACAGGTCGATGGTGAACCGGACCACCTGCATCGGCGAGGCGGTGGGGACCAGCTCGATGGCCCTCGCCAGCAACCCGGCGGGGGGCTGCCGTGCTGGGCGTCGTCCGCCCAGCCTCCGCGGGTGAGGCCGCTGGGGAGGAACCGGCCGTTGCTGGTGTCGAAGAGGGCCCGGTCGTTCACCGGCGGCATCCTACGAGCGGAGCCGGGGGCTCAGCCTCGGGTGCCGACCCCGACGTAGTAGTCGTCGGCCTCGTCGTCCCACACCAGGGTGACCAGCCCCTGGGTCTGCGCCGCCTTGACGAACTGGAGAAAGCCCCGGTACCCGAACTTCTTCTCACTGAAGTTGGGCTGGCGCTTGCGCACCTGGTTCTTGAGCCCGGAGAGCAGCGGCGACCCGGTGCGTCCCTCGAGGTCGGACACCACGGTGCGGAGCAGGGTGAACGCCTGGTCCTCGCCCCCGGTGCGGGCCGGGAGCGAGACCTCCGGGTCACCCTTGGCCGGTCCGTCGGTCAGCTCGATCACGCCCCGGTCGGCGAGATGGGTGAGCAGCTCACCGAACGCCCGGAACCCGTAGTCGGCCTCGTTGAAGGTGGGGTCCTTGCGGAGCACGGTCCGCTTCAGGCTGGACGCCAGCACGTGGCCGTCGGTGGCGCTCCCCAACCCGACCACGGTCTGGGCGATGATGATGGCCAGGTCCTCGACATCCGGGGCCGCCGTGGTCGGTTCCGACGGCTGCTCGATCTCGCTCGTGCCCGGCTCGACCGTGGGCACCGTCCCCAGCTTGGGGCGGCGGCGTCTCCCCCGCCCCCGCTCGGACACCTCGACGCCCTCGAGGGTGTCGTAGAAGAGGAACTCGTCGCAGGCGGGGGGGAGCAGCGCCGAGGTCGACTCCTTGATGCCCACCCCGATCACCCGCTTGTTCATCTCGCGCAGCTTGTGGACCAGCGGGGTGAAGTCGGAGTCGCCGGTGCCGATGACGAACGTGGTCAGGTAGTCCCTCTCGTAGGCGAGCTCGACGGCGTCGACCGCCAGCTTGATGTCGGCGGCGTTCTTACGGCCCGCCCCCATCCGTTGCGGGATCTCGATCAGCTCGACGTGACCGCGGGTGAGCATCCTGCGGTCCTCGTCGAAGTAGGACCAGTCGGCGTACGCTCGGCGTACCACCACCCGGCCCCGTTCCGCCAAAGCGTCTGCGATCGGCTTGAAATCGAAGCCGGCGCCCAGATTGTCCCTGGCGCCGATCGCCAGGTTCTCGTAATCGAGGAAGAGGGCGATGCGTTGTTCTTCGTCCACAGCGGGGAGGGTAGCCCCGGCCGGGGCGGAGCGGCCAGACTGTCCCCGGCACGGGAGGAGGACCGTTGCGAGAGTTCGAGGACTACCGGGCGCTGAGCTTCGATTGCTACGGGACGCTGATCGACTGGGAGACCGGGATCGCCTCGGCGCTGCGGCCGTGGGCGGACCGCAGTGGCCTCGGGCTCGATGACGATGCCCTGGTGGCCGCATTCGGCGCCATCGAGACCCTGGTCGAGGGTGAGCACCCCGGCGACCCCTACCCCGACATTCTGGCCGAGGTCGCCCGGCGGATCGGGGCGGAGCACGGCGCCGAGGTGAGCGCCGCCGATGCCGACGCCTTCGGAGCCTCGGTCGGTGACTGGCCCGCCTTCCCCGATGCGGCGGACGCCCTGACCCGGCTGTCCGAGCGGTACCGGCTGATCATCCTATCCAACGTCGACCGCCGATCGTTTGCCGCCAGCAACCGCAGGTTGGGGGTGAGGTTCGACCGGATCCTCACCGCCGAGGACATCGGCTCCTACAAGCCCGACCCGGCCAACTTCGCCGCCCTGCTCGACGCGGTGCACGCCGACGGCATCGACCCCAGCCGGCTGCTCCACGTCGCCGAGAGCCTCTACCACGACCATGAGCCGGCGGCGGCGGCCGGCATCGATTCGGTGTGGATCCATCGCCGCTTCGACCGGGATGGCCACGGGGCCACCCATCCCCCGCTCACCGACGTGACCCCGCGGTGGCGGTTCACCTCGATGGCGGCCTTCGCCGAAACCGCCCTCGCCTGAGACCGCGCGACCCGCTCATGGCTCTTCGGCTGACGCCTCATCGCGGTGCGATTGGGGGCCCCAGCCCCAACCACCGAGTCTCCACCCATCGGCGGAGCCTCTGCTCAGTTGCGGCTCTCGGAGAAATGCTGGTAGTCCTTGAGCGTGTTCCACTCGCCACCCCACTCCCAGCCGGTGGCCCCGAACGCCTCGACCACGCCGTCCCCCCGGAACAGCATCCCCGGCAGCAGGCGGCTGCGGTCGAGGTAGGCAGAGGCCAGCTCGGGGATCACCACGTCGCCCCGGTGATACGGGTTGTGGAACGGATTGATGTCGATCGCCATCCCGTAGGCGTGCTGGGACCACGAGGTGCCCCCGGTCACGGGACGGCACACGAAGCTCTCGGTGTTGTTCCCATCGCCGGTCGGCGGGGCGTCGAGCTCGTCCTGACGGGTGACCCGCATCTGCTCGATCGGGAAGCGGAGGTCCCACATGGCCTCGAAGACGCCGGCCACCGACTCGGCCTGGGAGGTGTTGACCAGCAGCTCGCCGGTGTGGGGGCGCCCATCGAACCCCCAGAACGACACGGTGAGGTAGCGGAGCTGGTCGAGGCTCACCGGGCACGCCTCCAACCAGGTGGAGCGGGCGAGGGCGTCGTCTGGGACCGGGTCGATGGTGGCGACGAACCGGTCACCGCTCGGTGGGGGCAGCAGGTCCTCGGTGACGAAGCGGCGGTCGACCAGCTCGGGCGGGGTGGGTTGCACCTCGCCGAAGCCGCCCTCGGTCACCGGGAGCACCCGGGTCCCCAGCCAGTCGGGTGGCTCGGTGACGCCTTCGGGGAGCGGTTCCCTGGTCGTGGTCGGCACCGCCGTGGTGGTCGCCGGCGCCGTGGTGGTGGTGGCAGCGGAGGCGGTGGTCGTCGGCAGGGTCGGCTCGGGCACCGCCGTCGTCGTGGCGGCGCCGCCGCCGATCCCGCTGCATCCGGACAGGGCGATCGCCACCATGGCGACGGCGGCGGGCAGGCGGGGTCGGTGCAGCATCTCCCGACGCTATCGCAGGTGGGTGGCTACCGGCGCTCGGCAGGCATTCCTCACGGGAGGATCAGGCAGCTGTCGCCGAACTCGTGCCAGAGGTAGCCCTGGTCGAGGGCATGGCGGTAGAGCCGGGTGGTGAGATCGGGCCCGGCGACCGCCTCCACCAGGTCGAGATGCGAGGCGTGCGGCTCGTGCCATCCGGTGATGAGCCCGTCGACGACATCGACCCCGGAGGCGGCGGTGACCACATGGTCGGTGGTGCCGGTGACGGCCACCACCCCGCCGGTACCGTCCGTGGACGACTCGAGCGCCCTCACCACCGACGTGCCCACCGCCATCACCCGGCCCCCGTGGCCCCTGACCCCGTTGATGGTGGCGGCGGCCGATGGCGTCACCCGGAACCACTCGGGCTGGGGTCGATCGCCGGTCTCCAGCGAGGCCACCCCGGTGTGGAGCACGACCGGTACCACCACAACGCCCTTGGCCACCAGCGCCGCCACCAGGTCGGTGGTGAAGGGCCTGCCCGCCGACGTCATCTCGGCCGAGCCCGGCTCGATCCCGTACACCGTCTGGTAGTCGCCCAACGGCCAGTCGCCGCCGGCGTAGGCGTACCTGATCGGCCTGCCGTGCACCGCCAGGTAGTCGCTGGGGTCGCCCAGCCCGACCAGGTCGGCCACCCACAGCCGGGAGGCGCCCTCGACGTGGTGGCGCAGCATCGCCCGGGCATCCCCCGGCATGGCCAGCGTCTGCGGGTCGAGAGCCGGCCCCGGCTGGGAACCGTGGCGGAACGGGGTGCGGACCTCGACCGTCCACCGGTCGGGGGCGAGCGGCGCCGAGAGGTGGAGCAGCACGGCGACGCCGTCGCTGCTGATGGCGGGCACGGCGGCGGGGAGCGTCCGCGAGGTGTTGATCACCAGGGCGTCGCCGGCGCCCAGGTGGTCGATGACGTCCCGGAACACCTGGTCAAGGATCAAACCCGACGATCGCCACCCCACCATCATCCGTACCCCGTCGCGGGGGGTGCCGGTGCGCTCGGGAGGGGCGACCGCTTCGAGCCGGGTGGGCAGCACGAAGTCGAGGATCGGTGTCATCCGGCTACCGACCTGGCCTGGTAGCGGCCGGATGGCAGCGACCCGGTGATCAGGGCCACCACACCGGGGACGCTGGTCTCCGGGTCGGGCCGGTCGGAGATGTCCTCGCCGGGGAAGGCCTCCTGGTGCATCCGGGTGTTCATGTCGCCGGGGTCGACCCAGTAGACCCGCCACTGCGGATGCTCGGCGGCGAGGATCTGCGACAGCTGCTCGAGGGCGGCCTTGGACGACCCGTAGCCGCCCCATCCCTCGTATCCCTCGACGGCGGCGTCCGAGGTGATGTTGACCACGGCGGCGCCATCGGTGAGGAGGGGGGCCAGGGTCTGCACCAGGGCCAGCGGGGCGACGACGTTGACCTCGTAGACGGTGCGGAGCACGTCGAGCGGGTAGTCCACCAGCGCCGGCTGCGGCGAGGGCCCGAGCACGGAGGCGTTGTTGACCAGGACGTCGAGGCGGCCCAGGGCGGCCACCCGGTCGCGGATGCGGCCGCGATGGGCCGGGTCGGAGACGTCACCCGGAACGGGGACGGCCTCGCCCGGACCCGGGATACCGGCGATGGCGGCAGCCAGGTCGTCGGGGTCGCGCCCGTCGACCACCACCGTCCAGCCATCGGTCACCAGCGCCGAGGTCAGCGCCAGCCCGAGCCCGCGGGAGCCGCCCGTGACCACGGCAACCCGCTTTTCCGGACCGTTCACCGTTCCTCCGGGATCTCGTGGTGCCGACCCTATCCGATCGGGTCGAATATAACAAGTATGATCCGAGTTATTTTGGGAAACGGGTCCTTGCGACCTATCATCGGCGGTGATGACCAGCACCCAATCCGGGCTCGCCTCGCTCTCGCCCACCCGGCGCGAGCTGGTCAACCTGCTCAAGAAGCAGGGGGAGGTCGACGTGGAACACCTGGCCGGCCAGGTCGGGTTGAGCCCGTCTGCGGTCCGACAGCAGCTCACCGTCCTGCACCGCGACGGGCTGGTCACCTACGACGAGACCAGGCACGGGGTGGGTCGCCCCCGCCACCGCTATCGGCTCACCGCCGCCGGCGACTCGCTGTTCCCCCGGGCGTACGCCGAGCTGACCAACGAGCTGCTCGACTACGTGGGCGATTCCGAGCCGGGGCTGGTCGACGAGATCTTCGCCAGGCGGCGCCAGCGCCGCATCGACGGCGCCAGGGTGCGGCTCGCCGGGAAGGGCTTCGAGGGCAAGATCGCCGAGCTGGCTCGGATCCTCGACGATGACGGGTACCTGGCCGAGATGGTCCCGGTCGGCGACGGCTCGTACCTCATCATCGAGCACAACTGCGCCATCCTGGGCATCGCCCTCCGCTACGGCCAGGCCTGCGGCAGCGAGATCGAGTTCATCAGGGCGGTGCTCCCCGAGGCCACCATCGAGCGCATCTCCCACATGGCGAGCGGCGCCCACAACTGCTCGTACACGGTGGTCCCCCGATAACGCCGCGTTGGTTCGGCCCGGCCCCCGCCTCGAACATCAGCGGATCGCATGTCACCACGACACGCCACGGCCTTAGGTTCGAGAGGGGGCGGTGGTGGAGCGCACCGTGAACGCCGGGTCGAGGACGAGGTGGCGAGAGCCGGTCCGCCCCCCGTCCATCCGGTCGATGAGCAGCTCGACTGCGGTCGCCCCGATCTCCGCCGTGTCCTGGCGCACGCTGGTGAGGGCGACATGGGACAGTGCCGCCAGGCTGCTGTCGTCGTAGCCGACCACCGAGACGTCCTCGGGCACCCGTCGGCCGAGCGTCTCCAGCGCCTGGAGCACCCCGATGGCGGCCAGGTCGTTGGGGGCGACGATGCCGGTCGGTGGCACCCCGTCTTCCCACAGCGCCGCCACCCCCTCTGCTCCCCCGGTCTCGGTGTACGACCCGGTAACCAGCCGCATCTGGTCGGCAAGGCCGTGGCGTCGCATCGCCGTGCGGTAGCCCTTGGCCCGGTTCTTGGCCCCGGCGCCCCGCCCGCCGGTGATGTGGGCGACGCGCCGGTGACCCAGCCCGACCAGGTGGTCGACGGCGAGAGCGATCCCGGCGACGTCGTCGGTGACCACGCTGTCCACCACCTTCGAGGTGCTCTCCCGGCTCGCCAGCACCACCGGCACCTCCCTACCCAACCGGTCGATGACGGAGGGATCGATCACGGTACCGGCGAGGACGATGCCGTCGGTGCGCAGCCGGAGCAGCGTCTCCACCGCCTCCACCTCCCGCTCGGCGGAGCGGTCGCCGGTGTTGATCAGCGCCTGGTAGTCGGCGTCGTGCGCCGTCGCCGAGATCCCGTCGACCACGGCGGTGAAGAACGGGTTGTGCAGATCGGACAGCATCACCCCGATCACGAAGGTGCGGTTGCGCACCAGGCCCTGCGCCATGGCGTTGGGCCGGTAGCCCAGCTCGGCGGCGGCGGCGAGCACCGCCGCCCGCTTGGTGTCGCTGACGTTGGGCTCACCCCGCATCACCAGCGAGACCAGCGACTTCGACACCCCGGCCCGAGCGGCGACGTCGACGATGGTCGGCCCCCGCCGCCGGGTGGTGCGCTCGGCCATCGGTCACACCCCCCTGCGCTGCCGCTTCCGCTCCGCCTCGTGGGCCGCCCTGGCCACCATCACCTGCTCCCGGTCGCTCACCTCGGGCACTCCTACGTCCCACCAGGCGTCGCCCCCGGTCCAGGTGTACGGATCGGTCCTGAGCACGATTACCGCGGTGCGCGCCGCCGATCGGGCCACCAGGAAGGCGGCCTCCAGCTCGGCCAGACCCTCGACCCTGAAGACGATCGCCCCCATCGCCTCCGCCTGGGCGGCGTAGTCGACCTCGACCCGGGTGGATCTCCTGGTGCCCTCGTCCCACCGGTTGTTGAAGGGGACGCCGCCCTTGAACTCCTGGAGCCGCTGGATCACGGCAAACCCGCCGTTGTCGCACAGCACCACGATCATCTTGTGGCCGGACAGCACCGACGAGTAGACATCGGCGTTGGCCATCAGCCAGGAACCGTCGCCGCACATCGAGATCACTTCGCCCTGCGGCGGGGCATGATGGGCGGCGGGTGCGGCGGGCGACCCAGGGCGGCGGGCCATGGCCGCCCCCCACGCCCCCCCGATCTCGTACCCCATGCAGGAGAAGCCGTACTCGCAGTCGAACGTGGCCGGCGCCGTCGATCGCCACGTCTTGTTGAGCTCGCCGGGGAAGCCTCCCGCCGCCGCCACCAGGTAGTCCTGCTCGTCGGCCAGCCGGTTGACCGCCCCGATCACCTGGGCGTACGAGGGCAGCCCGGTACCGGTCGCGGCCCCCGCCCCGGTCGCCTCGTTCACCGTCTGGTTCCACAGCGCCGTCTCGGCGCGTCCCCGGTCAACCCATTCCTCGGGGGCGTGGTGGCCGGCCAGGGCAACGGACAGCGCCTCGAGGCTGACGGCGGCATCCCCGATCACGGGATGGGCCAGATGCTTGGCGGCGTCGAACCTGCTGACGTTGACCGAGACGATGCGCAGGTCGTCCTCGCCGAACACCGACCATGACCCGGTGGTGAAGTCCTGGAGCCTGGTGCCGACGGCGACGACCACGTCGGCCCGATCGGCCATGGTGTTGGCACTCGACGAACCGGTCACCCCGAGCGGCCCCACCTGCAGATCGTGGTCCCAGGCCAGGCTTCCCTTCCCCGCCACCGTCTCCGCCACCGGGATGCGGTGGGCGGCGACGAATGCGGCGAGCTGGGTCTCGGCCTCCGAGTACCGCACCCCGCCCCCGGCGACGATCAGCGGGCGTTTGGCGGCCCGGATGATGTCGGCGCCGATCGCCACCTCGACCGGGTCGGGGCCGGGGCGGCGGATCCGGTGGACCCGTTGGGCGAAGAACCGCACCGGGTAGTCGTAGGCCTCGGCCTGGACGTCCTGGGGCAGCCCGAGGAACACCGGGCCGCAGCCGGCAGGGTCGAGCAGGGTCGACACCACCTGGGGCATCGTCTGCAGCACCTGGGCGGGGTGGGTGATCCGGTCCCAGTAGCGCACCACGGGGCGGAAGGCATCGTTGACCGTCGTGGTCGGGTTGGTGAACACCTCGGCCTGCTGGAGCACGGGATCGGGGAGCCGGCTGGTGAACGTGTCCCCCGCCAGCAGCAGCAAGGGGAGCCGGTTGGCCATGGCGATCCCGGCTGCGGTCACCATCTGCAGGGCGCCGGGCCCGATCGAGGAGGTGGCGATCATCACCTGGCGGCGGCGGCGAGCCTTGGCGAACCCGACCGCGGCCATGGCCATCGTGCCCTCGTGCTGGCCCCGCCAGGTGGGCAGGTCGTCCCCCGCCGCCTGCAATGCCTCGCCGAGGCTGGTGACGTTGCCGTGCCCGAAGATGGCGAACACGCCTGGGAACAGCGGGGCGATCTCACCAGAGTCGAGCTCGGTCCGCTGGGCGACCAGGTAGCGGACCAGCGCCTGCGCCATGGTCAGCCTCACCGTCTCCATGGCTCGCTCCTCCGATCCGGATGGCAACCGCTTGACATGCCCTCGGTGCAGACCGTAACGTACCGCATTGCGTTGGAACGTTCCAAACGCACGAGGGAGAGACGGTGCACCTGGCGTTGATCGGAACCGGGCGGATCGGGCGGTACCACGCCGACCTCCTCCGCCGCACCCCGGGGGTCACCCGGATCACGGTGGCCGACGCCGACGCCGACCGCGCCGCCCAGGTCGCCGCCGAGCTCGGAATCGAGGCCGCCCCCACCGTCGATGCCGCCATCGCCGCCTCCGAGGCGGTGGTCATCGCCGCCGCCACCGACGCCCACGCCGAGCTGATCATCTCCGCCACCACGGCCGACAAGCCCACCTTCTGCGAGAAGCCGATCTCGCTCGATCTCGAGTCGACCCGCAAGGTGGTCGACCACGTCGACGCCACCGGGGCAACGGTCCACATGGGCTTCCAGCGCCGCTTCGACCCCGGGTACCAGGCGGCCCGCCACCTGGTGGTGAGCGGCGGGCTGGGGACCATCTACGTCATCCGGATGGTCGGCCACGACCCCGAGCCGCCCCACAAGGCGTACATCCGGGTCTCGGGCGGTCTCTTCCGCGATTTCGGGGTCCACGACTTCGACGCCATCCGCTACGTCACCGGCGACGAGGTGGTGGAGGTCTACGCCGACGGCGCCGTGCTCGGCTTCCCGGTGTTCGCCGGATACGGGGACATCGACACCGGGGTGGCCATCCTCACCATGGGCTCGGGGGCCAAGGGGCTGCTGTCGAGCACCCGCCACGACCCGCACGGCTACGACATCCGCATGGAGTTGTTCGGGTCGGGCGACAGCGCCGTCGTCGGCTGGGACCACCGCACGCCGTTGCGGTCGCTGGAGCCGGGCGGTCCCGGCCTGCCCGCCGACCCCTACCCCAACTTCCAGGCCAGGTTCCGCACCGCATACGAGCGGGAGCTGGCCGCCTTCGTCGAGGTGGCGGCGGGCGAGCGGCCCAGCCCATGCACCGTCTACGACGCCATGCAGGCGCTGCGGGTGGCGATCGCCTGCGACCGGTCGAGGGCCGAGCACCGCCCCGTGATGCTCGAGGAAGTGGCGTGACCGGGCACAAGGTGGCGGGGGCACCGATCTCGTGGGGGGTGTGCGAGGTACCCGGATGGGGCCACCGGCTCAGCCCGGACCGGGTGCTCGCCGAGATGGCATCGCTCGGGCTCACCGCCACCGAACTGGGACCCGACGGCTTCCTCCCCGCCGACCCCGCCGAGCTGCGGGCCATGCTCGACGGTCACGGGCTCCAACTGGTGGCCGGCTTCGTCCCGGTGGTGCTGCACCGGGAGGCGACCTGGGACCAGGAGCGGGTCGAGCTCGAACGCCAGTGCGCAACCCTCGCCGCCGGCGGGGCGGGAATGGTGGTGCTCGCCGCCGCCACCGGCGAGGGCGGGTACGACGTCTCCGCCGACCTCGACCAGGCATCGTGGGCCCACCTCGTTTCCGCCATCGACCAGACGACCGACATCGCGGCGCGGTATGGTCTGGCCACGGCATTCCACCCCCACTACGGCACCGTGGTCGAATCGTCCCGACAGATCCACCGGCTGCTCGAGACGAGCTCCGTAGACCTGTGCCTGGACACCGGCCACGTCATGGTCGGAGGCGGCGACCCGGTGGAGATCGCCGTCGCCGCCGCGGCGCGGATCAGCCACGTCCACCTCAAGGACGTCGACACCGCGGTTGCCGCCCGCACCCGCGCTCGCCAGATCACCTACCACCAGGCGGTGGTGGAGCGGATGTATCAGCCGCTGGGCCGCGGCGACCTGGACCTGACGGCAATCCTCGCCGCCCTCGACGGCGTCGGATTCGACGGCTGGATCGTGCTCGAGCAGGACACCGTGGTGCCCACCGAGCCCGAACCGGGCGCCGGACCGGTGGCCGACGCCGGGGTGTGCGTGGAGTTCCTTCAGCAAGCAATGGAGGCGGCATAACCGCCCCCACCCCCCACAGACAGACAAGAGGAGAGAGCGAGATGCGAAACAGACTCTGGGTGTTCCTGCTGGCACTGCTGATGCTGGGTGCAGCGGCCTGCACCGCGGCGGACGATCCCGGTGCAACGGATACCACCACCGACGGAGACACGGGGACCACCGCCGACGGCGGCGACGGGGTCGCCCAGCGCGACTTCCGGTTCGTGGTGGTGAGCCACGGCCAGGCGTCCGACCCGTTCTGGAGCGTCGCCGCCAACGGCGTCGAGGCGGCAGGCCGCGACATGGGGGTCACCACCGAGTATCAGGCGCCCACCTCGGGCACCTTCGACCCGGTGGAGATGGCCCAGCTCATCGAAGCGGCCGTCGCCTCCCAACCCGACGGGCTGGTGGTGAGCATCCCCGATCCGGACGCCCTCGGGCCCGCCATCCAGGCGGCGGTCGACGCCGGGATCCCGGTGATCTCGATGAACTCCGGCTCCGACGTGTTCGCCGACTTCGGGGTGCTGGTCCACGTCGGCCAGACCGAGTACGAGGCGGGGCTCATCGCCGGGCAGCGGATGGCCGAGGCCGGCGTCACCAACGCCCTGTGCATCAACCAGGAGGTGGGCAACGCCGCCCTCGACCTGCGCTGCGAGGGCTTCACCGACGGCCTCGGGGGCACGGTCGAGGTGATCCCGGTCGACCTGGCCGATCCGACCGGTGCCCAGTCGACGGTCGCCGGCGCCCTGTCCGCCAACCCCGACGTCAACGGCATCCTCACCCTGGGCCCGACCGGTGCCCTGCCCACCATGGCGGCGCTAGCGGAGGCGGGGGCGGACATCTCCCTGGCTACCTTCGACCTCGGCCCCGAGGTGCTGACCGCCATCGACGAGGGGACCATGCTGTTCGCCATCGACCAGGCGCAGTACCTGCAGGGCTACCTGCCCATCGTGCTCCTCACCCAGTACCTCGAGACCGGGGCCATCCCGCTGGGATCGGTCGATCGGGTGATCCTGACCGGACCGCAGATCGTCACCGCCGAGACCGCGGCGTCGGTGGTCTCCGCATCGGAGGCCGGGCTGCGCTGACAACGACACCCGGGTGTGGGGGGCTCCTGCTCCCCACACCGGTACGTCGACCGGAGGGAGGACCGCCGTGACCACCGAATCGGAAACCATCGAGCAGGCGCCTGGGCCGCCGGACATGCCGGACGAACGGGTGAGACGGGTCGGGGGCTTCGCCCGGTTGATGACCAGACCCGAGATCGGCGCCATCGCCGCCCTGGTGGTGGTGTGGGTGTTCTTCGCCATCGTGGCCTGGGACAACAACTTCGTCAGCATGGCGGCAACGGCTTCGATCCTGAACCGGGCGGCACCGCTCGGCATCCTTGCCGTTGCCGTCGCCCTGCTGATGATCGCCGGCGAGTTCGACCTGTCGATCGGCTCGCTGATCGGCTTTGCCGGTATCGCCCTCATGCTGATGGTGACCCCGGGGAGCCAGGGCGGGTTCGGTCTGGCGCTGGGGCCGGCCATCGTGATCGCCCTGGCGATAACCCTGGTCGCCGGGTTCTTCAACGGGATCCTGGTGGTGACCACGAAGTTGCCGTCGTTCATCATCACCCTTGGCGGTCTCTTCATCTTCCGGGGGCTGGCGACGGCGGCGGCCCGGATCCGCACCTCGCGCACCCAGCTCGGCGGCTTCACCGACATCCCCGGCTACGAGACCCTCAACGCCCTGCTCGGGCAGAAGATCGGGATCTTCGGGGCCAACTTCGACATCGCCATCCTGTGGTGGGTCGGGCTCACCGCGCTGGCGACATGGGTGATGCTCCGCACCAAGGTGGGGAACTGGATCTACGGTGTGGGCGGCGACCCCAACGCCTCGCGCAACGTGGGGGTGCCGGTCAACGGGCTCAAGATCTCCCTGTTCGTGCTCACCGCCTTCGCCGCCTTCCTGGTGGCATTGACCCAGGTCACCCAGTTCGGTGGAGCCGACTCGCTGCGGGGCGAGCAGCAGGAGTTCAACGCCATCATCGCCGCCGTGGTCGGAGGGGTCCTCCTCACCGGCGGCTACGGATCGGTGGTGGGCGCCGCCGTCGGGGCGCTCATCTTCGCCCTGGTGCAGCAGGGCATCACGATCACCGGCGTCGATGCCGACTGGTTCAAGGTCTTCGTGGGGGCGATCCTGGTGCTCGCCGTCATCTTCAACAACTACATCCGGCAGCGGGCACAGAAGCGGTGAGTGTGATGATTCACAACGACTCCATGAGCATCCCGCCGATCCTCGAGGTCAGGAGCATCTCGAAGTACTTCGGGTCGGTGATCGCCCTCCAGGACGTCTCGATGTTTGTCAGACCCGGCGAGGTCACCTGCCTGCTCGGCGACAACGGCGCCGGGAAATCGACCCTGATCAAGACGCTGTCAGGGGTGCACAAACCGACCGAGGGCGAATACCTGTTCCAGGGCGAACCGGTCGAGTTCGACTCGCCCCGCCAGGCCCTCGACCGGGGCATCGCCACCGTGTACCAGGACCTAGCCATGATCCCGCTGATGTCGATCTGGCGGAACTTCTTCCTCGGCTCCGAGCCGACCAAGGGGGTGCCGCCGCTGCGGCGCTTCGACGTGACGCACGCCAAGCAGGTCACCCGCGAGGAGATGTCCAAGATGGGCATCGACATCCGCGACCCCGATCAGCCGGTGGGGACGCTGTCGGGCGGCGAGCGCCAGTCGGTGGCCATCGCCCGGGCGGTCTACTTCGGGGCCAAGGTCCTGATCCTCGACGAGCCGACGGCGGCGCTCGGGGTGAAGCAGGCCGGGGTGGTGCTCCGCTACATCCTCCAGGCCAAGCAGCGGGGCATCGGGGTGATCTTCATCACCCACAACCCGCACCACGCCTACCCGGTGGGCGACCACTTCGTCATCCTGCGCCGCGGCACCGTGTACGGGGACTACGCCAAGGCGGACGTCCCCCTGGAGCAGCTGGTGTCGATGATGGCGGGCGGCGCTGACCTCGAGGCGCTCAGCCACGAGCTGGAGACGGCCTCCCGCACCCACACCGGCCGTGCCGCCGAGGAGCTGGCGGAGGCGGCCGAGGCCTTCCACGCCCAGGCCGCCGAGGCCACGGAGGCGCCGAAAGGCGAATGAGCCACGACCTGGTGACGATGGGGCGGGTCGGGGTCGACCTGTACCCCGACCGGAGCGGGGTGCCGCTGGCGGAGGTGGAGACCTTCTCCAGGTTCCTCGGCGGGACGGCGACCAACGTGGCCGTCGCCTGCGCCCGCTACGGCCACCGCACCGCGGTGATCACCAAGGTGGGCGACGACGGTTTCGGCCACTACGTACGGCAGGCGCTCCGCAAGTTCGGGGTCGACGACCGGTTCGTCGGCACCGATCCCGAGCTGCGCACCCCCGTGGTGTTCTGCGAGATCCACCCGCCCGACCACTTCCCCATCCTGTTCTACCGCCAGCCCAAGGCCCCCGACCTCAACCTGCGCACCGAGGAGCTCGACATCGAGGTCATCGCCGCCGCGAGGATCCTGTGGACGACGGGGACCGGTCTCTCCGAGGAGCCGTCGCGCACCACGACCCTCGACGCCCTCGACGCCAGGAAGGGCGGGGGCGGGCTGGCCACCATCCACGACCTCGACTACCGAGCGGTGTTCTGGAGCTCGGCGGCGAAGGCGGGAGGGTGGCAGCGGGAGGCACTGGCCAGGGCCACCATCACCGTCGGCAACCTCGAGGAGTGCGCCGTCGCCGTCGGCGAGGCATCCCCCGAGGTGATGGCGGGACGGATCCTCGATCTCGGGGTCGAGGTGGTCATCGTCAAGCAGGGACCCGCCGGGGTGTCCGCCTACACCGCCGACGGCTCGCACACGGCGCCGCCCGTGGTCATCGACGTGGTCAACGGGCTGGGCGCAGGGGACGCCTTCGGGGGGGCGGTATGCCACGGGCTGCTGTCGGGGTGGGGATGGCAGGACACCATCGCCTTCGCCAACGCCGCCGGTGCCTACGTGGCCGGTCAGCTCGCCTGCGCCGACGCCATGCCCAATGAGGCGGCGGTGCGGGCCCTGATGGCCTCAGGGGGTGGATGACCCATGCCCCCAGCCCGCCACCAGCTCGACGGCGGCGTCGGTGACCCCCACCTGGCGGGGAAGATCGGGATCGCCGGTGACCACCTCGACCACGGCAGCGGCGAACAGCTCCGCCAGGGTGTCCTCCCCCGCCCCGGCCGAGCCCCACTCGGCCTCGGGGTCGGTGCCCTGGGCGGCGGCGAAGGCGGCCCTGGTCTCGACGTCCACGCACACCGCGTCGAGATGGTGGCCGATCTCGTGGACCAGCGATGCCGTCAGCCGCGGTGCCGTTGCTGGCACCCGCACCACCACGGTGCCGTCGTCCGGCAGGTAGCGGGCCCGGTCGGTCAGGTCGCGGTCGCTCTCGATGCGCAGCCCCTCGAGACAGGCGGTGCGGGCGGGCAGAGTCTGGCGTACCAGGGCGACCACATCGGCCGCCAGCATCTCGACGTCGTCGGGCATCGCCGGGTCGAGCTGCACGGATCCGGCGCCACCACAGGCGACGATCATCACCAGCACCAGCACCGCCGGGGCACGCATCGATGACCATTCTGGACGACGCCGCCTTCACCGAGCTGCTCCGGCTGCGGGCCGAGGCGCCGGAAGCCGTGGCCGACCGGTCCGCCCGCAGGCTGCGCCGCCCGCTGCTGGTGGGCGACAAGCGGCTGCTGATCGTCGCCGTCGACCACCCCGCCCGGTCCATCCTCGGGGTCGGTCAGGACCCGTGGGCGATGGCGGACCGGCGCCGGCTGCTCACCCACACCATCCGGGCGCTGCGCCGCCCGGGCGTCGACGGGGTACTCGCCTCGCCGGACATCCTCGAGGATCTGCTGCTGCTCGGTGAGCTGGAGACCAAGGTCGCCCTCGGGTCGATGAACCGGGGCGGGCTGACCGGCACGGTGTGGGAGCTGGACGACCGGTTCACCGGGCACGACGCCGCCACCATCGAGCGGCTCGGGTTCGAAGGCGGGAAGATGCTGCTCCGGATCGACCCGACCGACCCAGGGACCCTCGCCACCATCGAGTCGTGCGCCGCCGCCGTCACCGACCTGGCGAGCCGGCGGTTGATCGCCATGGTCGAGCCGCTCCCCGCCGTCAGGGACCAGGACGGCATGGTGCGGGTCACCACCGACCCCGACGCCCTGGTGAGGGCGGTGTCGGTGGCGTCGGCGCTGGGCGCCACCTCCGCCTACACCTGGCTCAAGCTGCCCGCGGCGGCAGATCCGGGGCGGATGCTCGATGCCACCACCCTGCCGGTGCTCCTGCTCGGCGGCGACCCCGGTGGGGACGTCGAGGGCCTGGTCCGGTCGTGGCGCCGGGCGATGGCCTTCCCCCAGGTGCGGGGGCTGGTGGCCGGGAGGAGCCTGGTCTTCCCCGCAGACGGGGATGTGGAGCGGTGGGTGGACACCGCCGTCGAGATCGTGCACGGGCCATGACCTGGTTCCGTCCTGCGGGGACCCTCGCCGCCGATGGGGACCCGGTCTCGCTCGACCCGGCCGGCGCCGGCTGGGAGTACTGCGGGCTCCGGGTGATCGCCGCCGCCCCCGGGTCGAGCACCGGGATCGACCTGGACGGGACCGAGGCTGCGGTTGTCCCGCTGTCTGGGGCGTGCACGGTGGAGCTGGACGATGGGCGCCGGTTCGTGCTGACCGGGCGGGCCTCGGTGTTCGCCGCCGTCCCCGACGTCATGTACCTGCCCCCCGCCACCCGGTTCACCCTCACCACCGGGAGCGGTGGCGAGTTCGCCGTCGCCACCGCCGCCGCCGACCGGCCGGGGGACCCGATCCACCGCCCCGCCGCCGGCATCGGGATCGAGGTGCGCGGCGCCGGTCCGGCCACCAGGCAGGTCAACGACCTGCTCCCCGCCGGCGTTCCCGGGCCGCAGCGGCTGATCGTGGTCGAGGTGCTGACCCCTGCGGGCAACTGGTCGTCGTATCCGCCCCACAAGCACGACGAGGCGACCGCAGACGAGGCCGCCCTCGAGGAGATCTACTACTTCCGGGTGGCGGGCGGGCACGGGTTCGGGCTGCACCGCACCTACACCGCCGACGGCGCAGTCGACGAAACCGTCACCGTCGGTGACGGCGACGTCTACCTGGTCCACCGGGGCTACCACGGACCGTGCGTCGCCGCCCCCGGCTACGACCTGTACTACCTCAACGTGATGGCGGGCCCCGAGCGGCGCTGGTCGATCTGCTTCGACCCTGCCCACCGCTGGGTCATGGACACCTGGGCGGGACAGGCTCCCGACCGGCGGCTCCCCATGACCGGGGCGGCCCGATGATCTCCAACGAAAGGAACCGCAATGCGTGACCTCACCATCCTCCTCGACATGACCGTCGGTCGGGTGGCCGACATCACCGAGGCCATCGTCGGCGCCGGGGTGAACCTGTCGGCCGGCTGCCTCTTCCAGAGGACCGAGGGCAGGGTGGGCCACATCGCCGTCGCCGACGAGGACGTGGCCGCCGTGGTCGACATCGTCGCCCGCCACGGATCGACCGTGGCCGACGACCGGGAGTGCGTCGTGGTGGAACCGGGCTACCCCGGCGGCGCCGCCGCCGTCGCCCGCAAGGTGGCCGACTCGGGGGTTCCCGTGCTCATCGTCTACCACGGGGCCAGGGGCGAGATCGTCATCGGAACCACCGAGACCGCCAAAGCCAGGGCCGCCCTCGGCATCGACTGAGGCCCCTGGGCGCGGTTACCCCAGGGCCAGATCAGGGGACCTTTGGTTCGAGGACGTCGAGCGGGTCTTGTCTGACAGCGACGATCGCCGGGTAAACGCCGGCGATGACGAGCACAAGGAGCGCTCCTGCGATGAGCTTGGGTGCGGTGGCGAGTCGAAGGAGCGTCACATCGACCTGGAAAGCGTCTCTGGCATAGGAGCTGGCGGCGGGCTGTACAGCCAGAGAGACGAGAATGGCGAGCGTGGTGCCCGCAGCAAGAACCAGCAGGATGTCTGCCAAGATGAGGGTGGCGATATGACGACTTCGTGCCCAACGGCCCGTGCGAGTCCGAAGAACCATGTGCGTTCCCGTACCGCGATCAGCTCCGAGACCAGGAGTCCGAGGCCACCGAGGATGAGTACCGCCCATCCGATGATCGTGTACACCAGCTTGATCCCGGCACTGGCGCTGCGGATGCTGTCCCCGGTGTCGACTCGAAGGACGAAGACCGAGTCTTCGATGGAGACACCGTAGCGGAGCGCCGCCTCTGCAAGCTGGAGCTCCACGGCGCGGGCAATGGTGCACGGGCGTGCCCCGGTGCGCAACGGCGCGGAGGGGTGAGCCCGGCACCTTCCAGGACCGGGCGCTGCTGCGCACCAACCCGTACGCCGTGCTCAAGGGTCTGGTATCGGCGCCCTCACCATCGGCGCAGGTGACGCCTACGTCTTCCCCGGGGGCGCCCCCCATCGACCAGGCCTCGGCGGCAGAGCTGTCGGCGGTCTGGGGGTTCCCGGTCCCCAACCGGCCGGGATGACGGCACCGGAGATGATCGACGCGCCCCGGCGCCCCTCGGCGGGCGTTGGCCGTTGCGCCGTCACCCCGACGCTTGGTCGCGGCAAGACTGCACCGCATGGCTTCCTATACCGTGAACGAGCGGGGCGTCTCCCATGCCCGGCGGCTCATCGACGCCCGCCAGTACGTGCTCGACAGCGACTGGGGCGACGTGCAACCCAGGGCCGCAGAGCAGAACCGCTTCCTCGAGGCGCACTCGTGGGAGGAGTACGCCGCGTGGCACCTCGGCCTCACCGACGGGGCGGCCGACGAGGCCAAGGCCCGGTACGCCTTCATCTTCGGGGACTTCCGTCGGGTCCACCGCACCGCCCTCATCGCCTGCGTGTACCGCGCCGCGGAGTGGCGGCACAAGGCGGTCGAGCTGGCAGCCCACGACCTCCTCCAGCACCTCGACACGACGTCGGCGTGAGCGGCCGGTCAGCCGACCAGTCGTTGCTCATCGAGGCAGCATCACCGCACACGCCACAGGTGCTCTCGAGCCGGCGTGGGTCGGATCACCCCATGACCGTATCCGGGCTCGGCTACCCGGCGGGCACCTCGGGGGCGCCGTCCCCGGTCCAGATCGTGTGGAAGGCGCGGCCGCGGGGCTGGTCGACCCGCTCGTAGGTGTGGGCACCGAAGTAGTCGCGCTGCGCCTGGATCAGGTTGGCGGGGAGCCGGCGGCTGCGGTAGGCGTCGTAGAACCCGAGGGCGCTGGCGTAGGCGGGGACGGGGATCCCGGCGGCGATGGCAGAAGACACCACCCGACGCCATCCGTGCTGGCTGCGGGCGAGGGCGTCGGCGAAGAAGCCGTCCACCAGCAGGCTGGGGAGCGCGGGGTGACGCCCGAACGCTGCGGTGATGTCGTCGAGGAACCGGGCACGGATGATGCACCCGCTGCGCCACAGCTGGGCGATCCGGCCCAGGTCGAGGTCCCATCCGTGCTCGGCGGCGGCGGCGGAGATAAGGGCGAACCCCTGGGCGTAGCTGACGATCTTGGAGGCGTACAGGGCGTCGTGGACGGCAGAGACGAAGCCGTCCCGGTCGGTGATCGCCGGCTCGGGACCGGCGAGGATGGCGGCGGCGTGCTCCCGCTGGTCGGGGTCCGACGACACCACCCGGGCGTACACCGCTTCGGCGACCAGGGTGGTGGCCGAGCCCAGCTCCATCGACGAGATCACCGTCCACTTGCCGGTGCCCTTCTGCCCGGCGGCGTCGAGGATCTGCTCCACCCTTGGCCCGGTGTCGTCGCTCACGGCGAGTATGTCGGCGGTGATGTCGATGAGGTACGAGTCGAGCACCCCGGTACTCCACTGGCGGAAGATCGCCGCCATCTCCGGGTGCGACAGCCCGAGCCCCACCCCGAGCAGGTGGTAGGCCTCGGCGATGAGCTGCATGTCGCCGTACTCGATCCCGTTGTGGACCATCTTGACGTAGTGGCCGGCGCCGTCGGGCCCAACCCAGTCGCAGCAGGGCACCCCGTCGGGGGTCCGGGCGGCGATGGCGGCCAACATCCCGGCCACCTCGGGCCAGGCCGACGGCGAGCCGCCCGGCATGATCGACGGCCCGTGCCGGGCACCCTCCTCGCCCCCCGAGATCCCGGCCCCGATGTAGCGGAACCCGGCGGCCTCGACCGCGGCGGTGCGGCGGATGGTGTCGGTGAACAGCGAGTTGCCCCCGTCGATGACGATGTCACCGGGATCGAGCAACGGCATCAGCAGGTCGATGAAGCCGTCGACCGGGGCTCCCGCCTTCACCATCAGCATCACCCGGCGGGGACGGTGAAGCATCGCCACCAGCTCGGCCACCGAGGAGGCGGCGGTGATCTCGGGGCGGTCGCCCTCGCCGGCCATGAACGCCTCGGTGACCGAGGCGGTGCGGTTGTGGACGGCGACCCGGTAGCCGTGGTCGGCCAGGTTGAGGACGAGGTTCTGGCCCATCACGGCCAGCCCGATGAATCCGAGATCGGCGGTGGTCATGGGCGCCACTGTATCCGGTGCGCCCCGCCCGGTACCGGGCCCGGGTCGGCTCGGTACCATCACCCCATGTCCCCGATGTCAGGGCTCCGCCGCCACGCCCTCCCCCTTCTCCGGTGACCGGTCCCACCACCAGGCTGCTGATCGACCCTCCGCTCACCCTGGAGCGGTACGTCGCCGCCGGCGGCGGCACCGGGATCGACCAGGCCCGCACCCTCGGCCCGCGGGGGACGATCGACGAGCTGGCGGCGGCCGGGCTGCGGGGCCGGGGTGGCGCCGGCTTCCCCACCGCCACCAAGTGGCGCTCGCTGCTGGGCGGCGGAGGGGGCACCCGCTACGCCGTCTGCAACGGCGCCGAGGGTGAGCCGGGCACCTTCAAGGACCGGGCGCTGCTGCGCGCCAACCCGTACGCCGTGCTCGAGGGTCTGGTCATCGGCGCCCTCACCATCGGCGCCGGTGACGCCTACGTCGCGGTCAAGTCGAGCTTCACCCGGGAGATCGCCCGGCTGAGCGAAGCGATGGCCGACATGGCGGCGAAGCGCTTCCTGGGCGACGTCGAGGTCCATCTGGTGACCGGCCCCGACGAGTACCTGTTCGGCGAGGAGAAGGCCCTGCTCGAGGTGATCGAGGGCAACGACCCGCTCCCCCGCTGGCTCCCCCCGTACCTCCACGGGCTGTACGCCACCGCCCCCCAGCTCGGGTGGGAGGCGAGCGAGCCGTCGCCGGAGGGGGACCCGGCGGCCGGGGCCAACCCCACGCTGGTCAACAACGCCGAGACCCTGGCCCAGGCGGCGTGGATCTTGGCCAACGGGGCCGATGCCTTCCGGCGGCTGGGAACCGAACGCTCCCCGGGAACCGTGCTCGCCACAATCGTCGGCGACGTCACCACGCCGGGCGTGTTTGAGGTGCCGATGGGGACCCGGTTGGCCGACCTGATCGAGCGGGCGGGCGGGATGGGGGAAGGCCGGTCGTTCAAGGCGGCGTTCCCCGGGGTGGCCAACGCCGTGCTCACCGCCCAGGACATCAACATCCCGCTCACCTACGAGGACTTCGAGCAGATCGGCTCGGGACTTGGGGCGGGGGGGTTCATGGTCTACGACGACACCGCCTGCATGGTCGAGGTGACCGCCACCCTCTCCCGGTTCCTGTACGTGGAGTCGTGCGGGCAGTGCCTGCCGTGCAAGCTGGGGACCGGGCACATCACCGGGGCGCTGGAGCGGATCCGTGACGGGTCCGGCTCGGACCACGACCTCGACCTGATCGAGGAGCGGCTCCGGGTGGTTGCCGACGGCAACCGCTGCTACCTCCCCGTCCAGGAGCGCAACCTGGTATCGAGCGTGCTGCGCAACCTCCCCGCCGACTTCGCCGCCCACCTCGAAGGCTGGTGCCCGTCCCAACGCACCGACTACCCGCTACCCAAGCTGGTCGACCTTGCCGACGGGGCCGCCGAGTACGACCCGAACCAGCAGCGCAAGCAGCCGGACTGGACGTATCGTTGATCAGCCCGGCCCGGCCAACCTCCCCGGCCCGACCAACTTTGAGCGCCTCACACCACCCAGCAGCGTCACCCGCTCAAAGTTTGCGGGGCATGACCCCGGCCCGACCAACTTTGAGCGCCTCACACCACCCAGCAGCGTCACCCGCTCAAAGTTTGCGGGGCATGACCCCGACCGGCGGGGCAAGTCGCAGGGGGGCGTATCGTGGGGTGACGGCACGTGCCCGCCGCGCAGCAGAGAGGGGAGCAGGGGTGGCCACACCGCACAAACGGATTAGCCCCAGCCTGTGGGCCAGCAAGAAGCCGTTCGGCATCGGTGAGCAGCGCCCCAACAACTACCTCGAGCTGACCAAGGCGGCCTGGGAGAACAAGGACAGGCTCCGCTACGCCTGGCGCATCCTCGACCACGGTGTGTGCGACGGGTGCTCGCTGGGCACCGCGGGCATGACGGACTGGACCCTCGACGAGATCCACCTGTGCAACATCAGGCTGCGGCTGCTGCGGCTCAATACCCAGCCCGCCCTCGACCCTTCGGTGATGGGTGACGTCGCCGCCCTGCGACGTCGATCGGGCAAGGAGCTACGGGAACTGGGCCGAGTTCCCCACCCGATGATCCGCCGCCGCGGCGACACCGGGTTCACCCGGATCGGGTGGGACGAGGCGCTCGACCTGATCGCCGGGCGGATCACCGCCAGCACCCCCGATCGGCTCGGCTTCTACCTCACCAGCAGGGGCATGCCCAACGAGAACTACTACGTCGCCCAGAAGGCGGTGCGGGCGATGGGGACCAACTCGGTCGACAACGCCGCCCGCGTCTGCCATTCCCCCAGCACCTTCGGGCTCAAGGAGGCGATCGGCGTCGGGGGCACCACCTGCTCGTACCGTGACTGGATCGGAAGCGACCTGGTGGTGTTCATCGGGTCCAACGTCGCCAACAACCAGCCGGTGGGGATGAAGTACCTGCACCACGCCCGCAAGGCCGGCACCAAGGTGGCGATGGTCAACCCGTACCGCGAGCCGGGGATGGAGCGCTACTGGGTGCCGTCCAACGTGGAGAGCGCCCTGTTCGGCACCAGGATCACCGACCGTTTCTTCCAGGTGACGGTGGGTGGGGACGTCGGCTTCCTCAACGGCACCCTGAAGCACATGATCGAGCAGGGCTGGGTCGACCACGACTTCGTCGACCGCCACACCACAGGGTTCGACAGGTTGACCGAGACGCTCGCCGGGCAGTCGTGGGAGGACCTCGAGGCGGGTGCCGGTCTCCCTCGATCCGAGATGGCGGCGCTCGCCCAGATGCTCCACGAGGCGAAGACGGCGGTGCTGGTGTGGTCCATGGGGGTCACCCAGCACGTGTTCGGCGAGGACGGGGTGCGGTCCATCATCAACCTGGGGCTGTCGAAGGGGTTCGTGGGCCGCCCCAAGTGCGGGCTGATGCCGATCAGGGGCCACTCCGGGGTCCAGGGCGGTGCCGAGATGGGGGCCTACGCCACCGTCTTCCCCGGGGGCGCCCCCATCGACCAGGCCTCGGCGGCAGAGCTGTCGGCGACCTGGGGGTTCCCGGTCCCCGACCGGCCGGGGATGACGGCACCGGAGATGATCGACGCCGCCCACGCCGGCGACCTCGACGTCCTGTTCTCGGTCGGGGGCAACTTCCTCGAGGTGCTCCCCGAGCCCGACTACGTCGACGAGGCGTTGGGCCGGATCTCGCTTCGGGTCCACATGGACATCGTGGTGTCGACCCAGATGCTCGCCGACCCCGCCGACATCGTCCTGGTGCTCCCCGCCACCACCCGCTACGAGATGGTCGGGGGCTGCACCGAGACGTCCACGGAGCGGCGGGTGATCTTCAGCCCCGAGATCGAGGGGCCCCGCATCGACCAGGCCAGACCGGAATGGGAGGTGCTGGGCGAGCTCGCCGCCAGGGTCCGGCCCGACCGGGCGGCTGCGGTGCGGTTCGCCGGCACCCCCGAGATCAGGGCCGACATCGCCAGGACCATCCCCAGCTACGAGGGCATCCAGCACCTCGCCGCCGAGGGCGACCAGTTCCAGTACGGCGGCCCCCACCTTTGCTGGCAATGGAAGTTCCCAACCAAGGACGGCAAGGCCCGGTTCACGCCGGTGGCGCTACCGGTGCGGGAGGAAGTGCCCGAGGGATGGTTCGTGGTGGCGACCCGGCGGGGCAAGCAGTTCAACTCGATGGTCCACGAGACCACCGACCCGTTCAGCGGGGCGGGGCGGGAGGCGGTGCTGATCGGCGAGTCCGATGCGGCGCGTCTCGGGCTGGCCAACGGGGACCCGGTGGTTCTCCGCAACCGGATCGGCGAGATGGCGGGCCGGGTGTTCTATGCCCCGGTCGCCACCGGGACGCTCCAGGTGCACTGGCCGGAGGCCGAGGTGCTCATCGACCGGAGGCGCCGGTCTCCCCAGGCCGGTATCCCTGACTACAACGCCGTGGTCGAGTTGGTCCACACGACCTGACCACCTGGTTGTCGCGGTGACTGAGGACCGGGGTGCGATTGGTCCAGCGCGGACGATGGGGCTGAGGCTCCCAGCAGATGGAGGGGCGATGCCCGGTTCTCTGGGTCGGCTGATTGGGTCCGGTCATGGCTGGCTCCTTCCCTGAACCCGTCGGCGCTCGTTCGTCATCGCCCGCAGGTTCGTCCGGCCACGTATGCCCAGGCTGAACGAAGGCTGAGAATCGGATGAGAGCAGGCTCCGGCCCTGGTCGGGACCGGCGGCGCACCGGACCCCCCGGGTCAAGGCGAAGACGGAGCCTGCGCCGTTGCCGAAGATACCCTTACCAGCGGAGCGGTCACCTCATGCACTCCGCCGGATGCTCGCTCGACTCAGCTCGGTGCGCCGTCGCCGGCTGGCAACCACACCTGCCAAGGCCTCGATGGCTCGGTGACCTCGGGCTTCGATCGTTGTCCTCCCCCGATCACCCCTCCAGCTTCTGAGGAAGGCGCGCTGCGTCGCGCTCTGCGGAGCCGCGATGTGCCCCGCGGCCGTATCCGCCGCCCGCAGCCAGGCCAGCACGTCGAGCACGGTGTCGTTGGTGGCCGCCCGGTGGCGGAGCAGCCATGCCCCCACCATGACGCCGGTGCGCCCGATGCCGCCCCAGCAGTGGAGGTACACGGTGTGGCCCCGGTCGAGCAGGTCGTCGATGGCGTCGAGCGTCTCCACCACCTGTCCCGCCGTGGGCACCCCCATGTCGGGGATGGGGCTGCGCACCACCTCGACCCCGTGTGTCGACGCCACCACCCCCCGGTAGGCGTCGAGGTGGCCATCCATGGCACCGGCCGTGCCCGCCTGGGTGAGGTCGACGAAGGCGGTGACCCCGGCGCCGAGCAGGCGGCGCAGCAGTTCGGCGCCCTCGTCGGGGTCGGACCGGTACGGATACGCCCCGCCGACGAGCCGCCCCTCGACCACCCAGTAGGAGTTCCGCCGGGGTGGCACCGTGTGGGGCCCGGCGAGGGGCCCGAACCGGGTGACCGGCCGCTGGTCTTCCTTGGGGCCGCCTGCGTCTTGCATGGGGACAGTATGTCGACGCCGGGTGACATTTTCCGGCCGGCGCGTCTCCGCCACGGAACCTCAGGTCGCCGCCCAACGTCGGAGGGATATGACACACCTGAGCACGACAGCACCGCGAGCCGTCGCCATCCTCCTGGTCGTCCTCGCCGCCTGCGGTGGCGGCGCCATCGACCCGACGGCGACGACGTTGGCCGGCACCTCGTCGACCACCTCGTCGACCACGACGACGCCCCCGGTTGACACCAGCCTGGTGCCGTCCCCGACCCCCGCCCCGGACAAGCCGGTACCGAGCACGCCGGACGTGCCCCTGCCCGGCATCCCCGAAGGGGTCGACCCTACGGACGTCGGGTACGTGACCGCCGCCATCGACCTGCTCGCCGAGGGCCTCGGCGTCGACCCGTCCGAGATCACCGTCATCGGCTTCGAAGAGGTGCTGTGGCGCAACGGAAGCATCGGTTGCCCCAGACCGGGCATGTCGTACACCCAGGCCATCGTCGATGGGACCAGGGTCGCCCTCGAGCACGACGGCGACGTGTACCTGTTCCACGCCGCCGGATCGGGCGACCCCTTCCTGTGTGTCAACCCCTCCGAACCGCTGGGCTGACACCTGGGCTGACAAGTCCGGGGGTGACCCGGAACGGTGCGACCCAAGTGCACCGGCGTGACCGGATCTGCATCCCGATCGGTTGACAAACCTGGGAAAGAGTGGAGGGGCGCCTCCCGGCGCCCCTCCATTTCTACCGAGTGTCACCCGGTGATCATGGTCGGTTGTCGACGTTCACCAGCGTGAGACCCATCACACCGACGGCGTCCGAGTGCGAGACCGCACCCAGGTTCCACTCATCCGGTGCGCCGGTCCAACTCGCCGTCACCGTCCCGGTGGTGCCCAGCACCGCCTCGGTTGGGGCGCTGTCGATGACCAGGTTGCCGCCCGGCGTCGCCGAGATGATCCAGCTGTACAGGTCGTAGTCGGCGCTGGGACCCACAGTCTGCCAACCGTGGACCCACAGGGTCCAGGTGCCGTCCATGGGAGCCTCGATGCTGATCTCCTCGTCGGTCCCGCCCAAGGTGCTGCTGGCAACCAGAACCCCGTTCGGGTCGTAGAGGAACAGGTCGATGTCGACGTCGGGGGCGGTCGCCTCCGGAGGCATGGCGAACCGGAGGAACGCCGCCCCGCTCAGGACGAAGTCGTGGGGGTTGCTGAACCCGTCGTTCGGGTCGAACGTCTGATCCGGGTCCTGCACCACCGTGTCGGAGGTGACCGTCGCCGGCTCCAGACCGTGGGCCGCCGCCGTGTACTCGCCCGTGTAGCCGAAGCTCACGTCGAACGACACGCTGCCGTCGGTTCCGGTGCCGAACACCTCGTCGGGTGCGTCGAACAGCGAGGCATTGACCGCGATCGGGCTGTAAACCTCGTAGCGACCGGCCGTCCAGGTCAGCGACCCGGTGGCCCACTCGCCGATGGTGGCGGTGCCGTCGTTGGTGATGGTCACGTCGTAGCTCACCGACTCACCCGGGTTGATCGTGAACGAGCTCGGGGAGACCGTCACGTCGAACCCAGGAGGCGCATCCACCGAGACGTTGTACGTCTGGGGCTGGCCCACGTTGGTCACCGTGCGGGTGACCGTCTGCGAGCCGGCCAACTGGGCGATACCGATAGACGGGTAGTTCAGGTTGCTCGGGTCGGTGGAGAACCCGAGCGACTCGAGCAGGGCGCAGGTCGCGACCGGATCGAGGAACACCTCGGGGGCCTCTGCGCAGAGGAACCCGAGATAGTCGTTGAATCCGGCGTCGTAGACGAGACCAGGCTGGAACATCGAGCCGGGGATCGCCGGGATACCCGGATCGACGTGCCCCGAGCCGGTATCGAATGGCCCGGCCTGGGTGACCCGGTCGTTGTCGACCACGTCCTGATGCGCCGTCGTCATCACCGCCGAACGCGCCGCCGCCGCGCTCCAGTCGGGATGCCGCTGGCTGAGCAGGGCGAAGATCCCGGCGATGTGCGGGCTCGACATCGAGGTACCGGCGATGGCCTGGAAGAACTCGCCGTCTCCGGCGTACGGCGAATTCGCCGCCAGGATCTGGATACCCGGTGCCGTAATGTCCGGCTTGATGATGTCGGGACCGACGGTGTTGGGGCCTCGCGACGAGAAGAACGTGATCGACGGAGCCGAATCCCACGTGGTGGTGAGGTTCGGCACCCGGAGGCGTGCCACCGGGTCCGCCGCCGTGGCGATGTAGTCCTTGATGGCAAGGCCAGGCGTGTTGTCGACGTGAACCGTCGGCACCGAGTGCGGATCGGTGAACAGGTTGTTGACGTCGCTGTTCTCGTACAGAATCATCCCGACGCCACCGGCCTCTAGCACCGCTTGGCTCTTCTCGACACGAGCGTTGGTGCCGCGACGGCACAGGACGATGGCACCGGAGACCACGCTCGGGTCGAGCGTGCCCAGCAGACAGAGGTCGCCGCCGGCGTCTGCGGCATCGACCAGCGGGGAGTTCCCGACACCCGGCGTCAACGAGGCACCCTCGAAGACTTGGCCGTCACCGAGAATGACCCGACCCGGGAAGAACCGGGACTGGGTGCTCGCCGCCACCGTGGTCACCCACGGCAGGTTGGCAGGGCCGCCGATGGTGCCGGCACCGGGACCGCTGTTGCCGGCCGAGGCGGCCACGAACACGCCGGCGTCTGCGGCGAAGAGGAAGGCGAGGTCATCTGGACCCGTGAGGCCGGCGCCGCCACCGATCGAGTAGTTGATCACGTCCACACCGTCGGCGACGGCGAAGTCGATGGCCAGCGCCAGGTCGGAGCTGAACCCACCGAGGGCGCCGAGGCCCTTGTAGGCGATGATGTGGGCCCGCGGGGCGATACCGCTCACCGTGCCCAGGTCGCGGCCGAACGCCGAAGCGGGCACGCCGTTGTTTCCGGCCGAAGTGCCGGCGGTGTGCGAGCCGTGGCCGTTGTCGTCACGGGCCGAGTCGAACTCGAAGTCCTCGGCTCCGATCAGCGCCCGGTAGGTGGGCAGCACCTGACGGGCCCCGACCAGCTTGTTCTGGCACTCGAACGGCAGGTCGGCCGGGTTGTGGGCCGTGTTGCCGAACTCACAGGGGAGAGCGGGGCTCACGTCGGCCTCGGGGTAGGTGCCGTCGTCGGCGAAGCTGGGGTGCTCGGGCCAGATGCCGGTGTCGATGACGCCGACCACCACGCCGCGACCGTCGATCCCGCGGCCCCACGCCTCGTTGCCCTGGGTGAGGCCGAGGAATTCGGGGCTGGCATCGGTGGTCGGGTAGCGCATCACGTCCGGCATCACCAGCGCCACCTCGGGACGGGCGGCCAGGGCGACCGCCTCGTCATGGGAGATCAGCGCCGAGAAGCCGTTCAGGACGTTGGTGTAGTCGATCACCTTGTCCGACTCGGCGAGGCCGGCATCGCGCATCACGCGGGAATGGCTCTCACGGAGCTGCTCCCGGTCGGCGGCGGCTTCGGCCGTGTTGAGGCCATCGCGCCCGTGGGTCCTCACCAGGGGGTCTGCGGCCATGATCACGACATAGCTCCCGGTGGTGCTCTTGGCGACAGTCGCCTTCTCTGCGCCACCGAGGTTCGGTAGGTCCTGTTGCGCGGCACCGGCTCCACCCGCAGGTGACAGCAGTGCCATGGCGAGCGCAAGGACCGCCAGGAGTGTCATGAATCTTCGTGACACGTTGCTCCCTTTCCGTTGATTTCGGTCGGCGCGGGTTTAGCGCCGGCTTCACGCGAACCGCGTTCCCCGCGATCCGCAGTCCTGCTGTGACCCTAGTCGGCGGGACCGGGGGGGCGGCAACCGGGTGGGTGCTCGGCAGGGCTGTTCGCTACGCGATCGGCTCAGTCACCTCCCCTCCATGGATTGGGGGAAGGTCTGAGGGTGCCGAGCACCGCACGGCGGGGCGGCTACGACGGTTTGGCGGGGGCGGGGCGGAGCATGCCACCGGAGAGGATCGACGTGTGGCCGTCGTCCCAGCGCACCTCCACGGTCTCGTCGTGCACGGTGACGACCACGCCGGCTCGGGGGCGCTGCCCCACCTTCCGGGTGAGCTCCTCGACGTGTTGGCCCTTCTTGAGCACGGTCATCTCCACTGGTCGGTTCCGGAGACAATCATACGCCGGTCGATGGGCGCGGTGTGCGTGCTGCGGCGATACGGTGAGCCCCAGGGACCAGGGGTCCCCCGTTCCCGGGGGCCCCAAGGTCCGTTGTCACCCGGAGAGGGGTGCTGTTCGTCTGTCTCAATGAGCGCACACCCGCGCTCCAACAGAGGGAGGGATGTCACATGGCGGGAATCATCAACCGCATCGGCCGCAGACGCATCGTATTGCTGGCCGTGTTCGCGTTGGGCGTGGTCACGGTGGCGACAGCGACGGCCACCGCCGATAGCGGAGACACGGAGGCGTCGACCGTCCTCAGGGACGCGAACGGTGCCGCCGTTGGCACCGCCCGTTTCGTCGAGGAGGCAAACGGCAAGGTGCGGCTCTCCGTAGCGGTGCGGGGGGCGACACCGGGGCTGCACGGCACCCACATCCACACCGTGGGGAGCTGCGACTCGGTGACCGCAACATTCTCGGGGGCGGGGGCGCACTTCAACCCCACCTTCGAGCTGCACGGATCGCATGCGGGTGATCTACCCAACCTGGTGGCCAAGGCCAACGGCCTGGGCTCGCTGAGCGGGGTGTACGACCACTTCATGCTGTCTGTAGGGCTCACCAGCATCCTCGACGCAGACGGGAGCGCCCTGGTCGTCCACGCCGACCGCGACGATTACGTCACCGACCCCAGCGGCAACAGCGGGGCCCGCATCTTCTGCGGGGTGATCACCGCCGGCTGATCCATCAACCGAGAGGGAGACGGCGGAGCCCCCGGCACCACGCCCCGGGGGCTCCGGCCGACCTCTCCCCGCATCGACCGGAGAGGAGCACCATGGTCGTCCGACCCCTCACCCCAGGCCCCGAAGTGGCCGCACTCACCGCCGACTCCCCCATCGGCCCAATCCTGGAGCGGCTGCGGGTGATTGCGTTGGCGGGGGCGGGGCTCGGTCTGCTGGTGGGCGGCATCGGCGGCCGGCTCGCCATGTTCCTGCTCCGCGTGACCTCGCCGGCGTTTGTCGACGGGAGGATCAGCGACGACGGGTTCGAGATCGGCCGGTTCACCCTGTCGGGGACGTACAACCTGCTCGGCATCGGGATCGGGGCCGGCCTGGTCGGCGCCGCCGTCTACCTGCTGGTCGCCCCGTGGCTGATCGGCCCCGTCTGGTTCAAGCGGTTCACGGCGGCGTTGGGAGCAGGGATCGTGGTCGGAGCGATGCTGGTGCATGCCGACGGCATCGATTTCACGGTGCTGGAGCCGCTGTGGCTGGCGGTCGGGCTGTTCGTCGCCATCCCGATGTTGTTTGGGGCGTTGATCGGCCCCGCCGTGGCGTGGTGTCGACGGCCGGACTCCTGGGTCAACACCGGGAACAGGCGATGGATCGTTCCGGTGGCGGTCCTCACCTTCTTCCCCTTGAGTTTCATCCTCGTCGGGGTGATCGGACTGATCATGGTGTTGTGGGCGCCGGTCGGATCGTTACTCGGGAGCCTTCGTTTCGCCTCGTCCGGAGCCCTCCGTCTCGCGGTGCGCGGCATGTTCCTGGCCATCCCCGTCCTCGCTCTAACCCAACTGATCGGAACGATCCGCCTCCTGGTGTGACCGTTGCCCATTCGGTGCATAATCGGAGGGCGCGACTGCGAGGAGGAATGGTGAGGCACAACGCTTCGTTCACGTCGCTCTCATGGATCCCTTCCGAGGCGATCCCGGGGTTGCTCAAGATTCCGATGGTGCTCGGGATCAGCCACTATGACCCGCCGCCTCCCGGCCATCTCGACGACCTCGAGGCGCTCCACGCCGCCAGCTCCTTCCGGTTCGCCAACCCGCTCCGGGCCTGGATCGAGGTGGAGGACGGCAGGATCGTCGACGCCGGTTACGAGGGCGCCGGGTTGATCTCGAAGACGGTCGCCAGCCTCGGGGTCACCGAGGTGGCGATCCCCCCGGTCGCCTTCCCCGACCTGCGGGCCGATCCCGAATGGGGCGACGGCTGGGTCCGTTTCGAGCAGACCGTCGGTGGGCGCACCGGGGCCCCGATCCCCCGCCGGGTCAACCGCCCCCCGTTCGTACAGATCACCGCGCCGACGGTGTGGACCACGCTCGCCTTGACGATCCACGCCGACGGGGGGTCCCAGTATGAGATCGTGGGGGCCAGCCCCTTCCCCCGCCACTGGTTCTACGACGTCGACGGAAACCTGGTGAAGAAGTCCGGCATCGCCGACTACAAGGAATGGGCCGGTGAGATGTTCGGTGAGAGGTCGCCGTGGGGGAACTACCAGCACGAGCTGCTGGTCGCCGACGCCGAGAGCGAGCTGGAGCGGATCCTGTCCAAGGTGATCATGCAGGGCGGGAGCAAGCCCGAGATCCGCCGGCTGAGATCGGGGATGGCCCTCACCCAGCAGGGCGAGGAGGGCGACGAGCTGTACCTGGTGCTCGACGGGGTGTTGTCGGTGGAGGTCGATGGAGAGGCCCTCGCCGAGGTTGGCCCTGGAACCATCCTGGGCGAGCGCGCCATCCTGGAGGGAGGCATGCGCACCTCCACCCTGCGCGCCGTGACCCCGGTCAAGGTGGCCGTGGCCCGCAGCGACCAGATCGACCGCCAGGCCCTCCTCGACCTGGCCAAGCGCCATCACAGGGAAAACGAGGCCGAATAGCACAGTCTGTTTCCCCTCCCCCTGGTTTGGTCCCCTTCCCCCTGGTTTGTTCGCCGCCCTCCCCCAGCGGGGGACGGGGAAGCTGAGCCAATCGCCGAAGGCGCGCCAGGACAGCCGGGGCAGGGAACCAAAAATGGCCGCCCCCTGCGACCGGGGAACAAGGCGGACCATCGCAGTTGGGCCTCTCGGCCTCCCACCCCCGCCTCGCAGAGCCTCGGCACCCCTCCCAACGGGAGGGGAAAAGAACCGGCAGGGGAACGAGAACGGCGGGGTCAGGTCGCGATCCGGGCGATCTGGGCCTGGCCGCGTGGCCTCCGAGGCACTGTCCGACCGCCGCCGGTTCGACTGCGAACAATGGACCGGAGCCGCCGTGGAGGAGCTACTGAAGAAGATTCGCCGGCGGCGGCGACCTCTTCCCCGTGCTGATCGAAGGAACCGACCGGCTGGGCGGCGAGATCGACCTCGACGCCCTGGTCACGTACTTCGGCGCCAACTCCCCGGTCGCCCCGGGGCCGCAGGACCGGATCACCCGCCTCAACTGAGCGGGCCCGGTCGACCCGACCTCTTTCCCTCCCCTGCGGGGGAGGGGGAGAGAGCATTTCTTAGGACCGAAACGCGTCATCAGCGATGCGTTTCGGTCCTAAGAAACGTCGGTGAGGCCCAGGTCGGCGAGGAGCCGGCGAACCCTCCGCTCGATGTCGTCGCGGATGGGGCGGACCTGCTCGACGGTGCGGCCCGCCGGGTCGTCGAGCTCCCAGTCGAGATACCGCTTGCCGGGGAACACGGGGCAGGCGTCGCCGCAGCCCATGGTGACCACCACGTCGGCGGCACGGACGATCTCGTCGGACCAGGGCTGGGGAAGCTCGCCGCCGATGTCGATGCCCACCTCGACCATGGCCGCCACCGCCGCCTGGTTCACCGACTCCACCGGCTCGGACCCACCGGAGTAGACATCGACCCGGTCGCCGGCGAGCCGCCGCATCCATCCCGCCGCCATCTGCGAACGGCCCGCGTTGTGGACGCACAGGAACAGAACGGAGGGATTGAGGGCGGTCTGGTCGATTGCGTCGAGCCGAACCAGGGCGCGCAGCCGGTCACGGGCGAAGCGCTCGGCCAGCAGCGGGACCCAGGCGGTGGTGGAAGCGCCGGTGGCAAGCCGCTCGACCGAATCGGCGACGAACCGCTCGATGGTCTCGGTGTTGAGCACTCCCTCGAACTGGCCGCGGAGCCGGTCGGTGGCTGCCCTGACCTGAAGCTGCTGCTCGACGGCGAGGCTGGTCATGCAAGGGTCTCCTGTCGTGGGGCGGTTACCGCGTCGATCCGGTTCGAGATGTCGGCAAATGCGGAACGGAAAGCGGTGACGGTGCCGGCGGCCGCCGGGTCGGCGACCGACCAGTGAAGCGACGGCGCCGAGAACGGCAACGGCGCCTCGCGGGCCCGGTCGCACACCGACACCACCAGGGCAGGTGCGAGGTCGACCGCGTCGTAGCCACGGGGAGACGCCTCCCCGAGATCCACCCCGAAACCGGCTGCGGCGCGTATCGCGTTGGGGTGGACCCGAGGTGCCGGATGGGTGCCGGCGCTCTCGGCCCGACGGCCGGTGCGCTGGTGCCAGAAGGCAGCGGCGAACTGCGATCGGGCCGAGTTGTGGGTGCACACGAACAGCACCCGCTCGGGGTCGACCAGCGGCACCGTCACCAGCCCGAACAGCCGGTCACGGTGCATCGACACGTAACGGCGCCGGTGGTCGCCTTCGGACACCCCCCGTTCGACCAGCCCCGCCGCCTCGAGCACGCCCAGGTGGTGGGCGGCGAGGTTGCCCCGCACCCCGACCAGGTCGGCAAGCTCCTGGAAGGTGCGATCGCTCAACAGCAGCTCGTCGATCATGGCTAGCCGGTGCCGGTCGCCCAAGGCGGCATGGATCGTGGCTCGATCGTCTACATTCATCGATCGAATAGTACTGACTCAATCCTAGTTGAGTCAACCCGGGACGATCCGCAGCCTCAGAAGCCTCAGAACTCGAGGGCCGATCGGAGGCCGGCGATCCGCTCGGGCACCGCCCGGAACCACGCCCACCTCCCCCGCTGCTGGCGCACCAGCATCCCGGCATCGACCAGCACCGAGAGATGGTGGCTGACAGTGGGTTGGCTGCGGCCGATGGGCTCGACCAGCTCGCAGGCGCAAACCTCTCCGTCGGGGGCGGTGGCGATGAGGCTGAGCAGCCGGAGCCGGATCGGGTCGGCAAGCACCTTGAACCCGTCGGCGAGCTCGTCGGCGCCGGCCGCGCTCAGCGGCTCGACCAGCACCGGTGGGCAACAGCTTTCGATGATGTTGATCTCCACGGCGGCCAGGATAGCCCTTCCCGGAGACAATGTATTGACATCTGTCTATACGACGGTGTAGCCTACGTATCGATCAGGGTCGATATGAGCAAGGAGCAGGTGATGGGCACTGGGACCGATGAGATCAGGGAGCAGGTACGACGCCGGTACGCAGTGAGCGCCGGGTCCGGTCAGGGATGCTGCGGTTCGGACGGCTGCTGCGGCCCCGACGAGACCGATCTCACCGGCGGTCTGTACTCGGCCGACGAGATCGGCGCCATCCCCGGTGCCGCCGCCACCGCCAGCCTCGGCTGCGGCAACCCGACGGCGGTGGCCGAGCTCCACCAGGGCGAGACCGTTCTCGACCTCGGCTCGGGCGGTGGAATCGACGTCCTGCTGTCGGCCCGGCGGGTGGGGCCGACCGGACGGGCCATCGGGCTCGACATGACGGATGAGATGCTCGAGCTGGCCCGCTCCAATGCCATCGAGGACGGCGCCGCCAACGTCGAGTTCCACAAGGGCTACATCGAGGACATCCCGCTCGCCGATTCATCTGTCGACGTGGTGATCTCCAACTGCGTGATCAACCTGTCGGCCGACAAGGCGGCGGTGTTCGCCGAGATCCACCGCGTGCTCCGATCCGGTGACCGGATCGGGATCAGCGACATCGTCGCCCACGACCACCTCTCCCCCGCCGAACGAGCCGAGCGTGGCGACTGGGTCGGGTGCATCGCCGGTGCCCTGTCGGTGGGCGAGTACGAGAAGGGGCTGATCGACGCCGGCTTCCGTGACGTCTCGCTCACCTCGACCCATGCCGTGGCCGACGGGATGGACTCGATGATCATCCGCGCCGTCAAGCGCTGACGGCCGCGGTCAGGGATCGATCAGCGGGCCGACCCTACGTGGTGTCCCTGGCGGCCTCGATGCCGCTGAGGATGATGTCGAGCCCGAACTCGAACTCCTCGACGAAGCTGCACGCCATCAGCTCCTCCGCCAGGGCGGAGACGTGGGGGAAGCGCTCGGCGTAACCCTCCAGCAGCGCCCGCTTCTTGCGGTCGAGCGCCTCGTCGGAGGCCCACACCGAGGTGGTCTCCTGGAACGAGTAACCCATCACGTGGCTGGCGATGACGTGCCAGGCGTGGAGGACGAGATGGGTCGGGTAGCCGGCGGCGAGCAGCCTTGCCAGCACGGAATCCATGAGACCGAACGCCGCCGGCCCGGCGATCCCCTGGGCGCTGATCAGCGGCAGCGTCCAGGCGTGGGCGGTGAAGACGTCCTTTGCCCGCACCGCAACATGGCGTACCGCCACCTTCCAGTCGGCGGTGCCGTCGAGCGGCCCGATCTGGGCGAACAGCCAGTCGACCATCCCCGACAGGATGTCGTCCTTGTCCTCGACGTGGTTGTAGAGCGACATCGCCTCCACCCCGAGCGCTTGGCCCAGCTTGCGCATGCTCAGCGCCTCGATGCCCTGGGCATCGGCCAGTTCGACGGCGGCCGAGACGATGCGGTCGCGGGACAGAGGAAGCCGGACGGTCGCCTGGTCAACGGTCATCGATTCCAGCTCTCTCTCCCCCGCTCGAAGCCGCCTTGACAAGCTTACACCGTACGTCGTAACTTACGTCGTATGCTTACAGCGTACACATACGGTGTACGCCCGTCGATGTAGAGACCCTCATGATGCGCAGTCCCGCGGCGCTCGCTCGCTCGAGCGCCCGTCACCCGTGGAGGACCGTGGTCGTATGGCTGGCGGGCCTCGTCGCCGCCGTTGCGTTGACCTCGGCCTTCCTCGGTGACGCCCTCACCACCTCCGCCGACTTCACCAACACCCCCGAGTCGGTGCGGGCACTCGAGCTCATCGAGGGATACCGGGGGCAGGCGACCGATACCGAGCTGGTCGTCGTCACCTCCCCCACCCTCGAGGTCACCGATCCCGCCTACGCCGACTACGTCGCCAGGCTCCAGGCCGCCATCGAGGCCCTCGGCCCCGACACCGTGTCCCATGTGGGCAGCTTCCTCACCGAGGACGGCCCGGTCGCCGAGAGCGGCCGCGCCACCCTCCTCCCGGTGACCCTGTCGGGTACCGAGATCGATGTGACCGGCGAGCAGGCGACCACCCTCCACCAGGTCGTCGCCGGAACATCCGCTCCTGACGGCATCGGGGCCATGGTGACCGGACCGTCCACGCTGAGCAACGAGTTCAACGAGATCGCCGAGGAGGACCTGCGCACCGGGGAGTCGATCGGGGTGATCGTGGCCCTGCTGGTGCTCGTCTTCGTCTTCGGCACCGTCGCCGCCGGGGTGATCCCGATCGTCCTCGGGGTCGCCGCCATCGTCGTCGCCCTGGGGCTGGCCGCCCTGGTGGGCCTCGTCTTCGACCTGTCGTTCTTCGTCACCAACATGATCTCGATGATCGGCCTCGCCGTCGGCATCGACTACTCGCTGTTCGTCGTCTCCCGCTACCGCGAGGAGCGGGGTCGGGGTCTGGCCAAGATCGACGCCATCACCCACGCCGGGGCCACCGCCGGCCGTGCCGTTCTCTGGTCGGGACTGACCGTGGTCCTGGCCCTGGTGGGGATGCTGCTCCTGCCCAACACGATCTTCCGCAGCCTGGGGATCGGAGCGATCCTGGTCGTGATCGTCGCCGTGGCGGCGTCGATGACGCTGCTCCCGGCGGTGCTGTCGCTGATGGGCGAGAAGGTGGATGCGCTCCGCATCCGGGGCCGCAGCGCCCGCTCCCGGGAGCGTCAGGGCCGGTTCTGGGACCGCATCACCCATGCCGTCATGGACCGCCCGGTGATCAGCCTGGTGGTGGCGGGGGGAGTCCTGGTGGTGCTGGCCCTCCCCTACTTCTCGATCACCACCGGGTTCGCCGGGGTGTCCACCCTGCCCGACGAGATCGAGTCGAAGCAGGCGTTCATCATCCTCGAGGAGGAGTTCTCGGGCGGTTTGGGGTCGCCGGTCGAGATCGTCGTCGATGGAGCGATCACCCCCGAGGTGGACCGGGCGATCGCCGCCCTCCAGACCCAACTGGCCACGCTGCCCGCCTTCGGTGGGTCCACCGTGGATGTGGCGTCTGCGGACGACCTCGCCATCGTCTCGGCGCCGCTCAACGGAGACATCAACTCGGACGCCTCCCTCGGCGCGGTGCGTAGCCTGCGCGCCGACATCGTCCCGGCAACATTCGCCGGGACCGGGGTCGAGGTACTGGTGGGTGGGGAGACCGCGGTCACGGTCGACTTCGTCGGCCAGACCGACACCTACACCCCGATCGTGTTCGCCTTCGTCCTGGCTCTCTCGTTCCTGCTGCTCACCGTGGCCTTCCGATCGGTGGTGATCCCGGTGAAGGCGATCCTCCTCAACCTGCTGTCGGTGGGCGCCGCCTACGGCATGGTGGTGGCCTTCTTCCAGCAGGGGGTCGGCCCCGAGTGGGTGAAGTCGATCGCCGGTGGACTGGGCTTCGACCAGGTCGAGGCCATCGAGGCGTGGCTGCCCCTGTTCCTGTTCTCGGTGCTGTTCGGGCTGTCGATGGATTACCACGTGTTCCTGCTCAGCCGGATCCGGGAGCAGTTCGACCGCACCGGCGACAACACCGCGTCGGTCGCCTATGGGCTGCGCACCACCGGGGCCGTGATCACCGGGGCGGCGGCGATCATGGTCGCCGTCTTCGCCGGGTTCGCCGCCGGGCGGCTGGTGTCGTTCCAGCAGATGGGCTTCGGGCTCGCCGTGGCCGTCCTCCTCGACGCCACCATCGTCAGGACCGTGCTGGTACCGGCGTCGATGAAGCTTCTGGGCGAGCGCAACTGGTATCTGCCGAGCTGGCTGCAGTGGCTCCCCCACCTGGAGATCGAGGGTCGTCCCGAGCCGATCGAGGAGAAGGGCGACCTGGTCGGGGTCTGACTCAGGTGGGTCCGGTCCGAGGGGCGCCCCGGCGTCCCTCGGCCAGACCGTCCTTGGCGGCTCGGGTCGGGCGATCACCCTCCCCCGCTAGGTTGGGCGGATGCGGGTAGCCACCTGGAACGTCAACTCGCTCAGGGCCCGGCTCGAGGCGGTGGAGCGATGGCTGGAGCGGGCCGCCCCCGACATCCTGCTGCTCCAGGAGACCAAGCTGGCCGACGAGGACGTGCCCGGGCTGCTCTTCGGCATGGCCGGTTACGAGCTGGCCCATCATGGCGAGGGGCGGTGGAACGGGGTGGCGATCGCCAGCCGGGTAGGCATCGGCGAGGTGGTCACCAACTTCGGCGACGGGCCGGTCCGTGACAGCCGATCCGCCGGGGGAACCGAGGACTTCAACCCGTTCGACGAGGCGCGGATGATCGGCGCCTTGTGCGGGGACATCCGAGTGGTCAGCCTCTACGCCCCCAATGGCCGTGTTGTCGGCTCACCCTTCTACCTGGGCAAGCTTCGCTGGTTCGACCGGCTTCATCGGTGGGTGACCGAGACGTGCTCGCCCGATCAGCCGTTGATCCTGGGCGGGGACCTCAACGCCACCCCGAGCGATGAGGACGTGTGGGATCCGGACGCCGCCCATGGTGGCACCCATGTCTCGCCCGAGGAGCGCGCCGCACTGGCCCGACTCCGCGACTGGGGGCTGGTCGACGCCTATCGGGCCCACCGGTCCGAGCCGGGCCGGTTCTCGTGGTGGGACTACCGGGCGGGCATGTTCCATCGCAACCAGGGCATGCGCATCGATCTGCTCTACGTCACCGAGCCGGTGGCCGACCGGGTCAGGTGGGCCGAGATCGATCGGGAGGCCCGGAAGGGACCGCCGACGCCGTCGGACCATGCGCCCTTGGTGATCGATCTCGACCAGCCGGGGAAGCCGTTCGACGCCGGATGGGAAGCCGCCATGGTGCGGATCGAGGCCCGGGTGGGGCGCAAGAACACCCGACCGGACACGAGCTCGGTCTGAGGTACTCGCTCAAAGTTTGGGGGGTCGACCCTTCTCGTGGCGAACTTTGAGCGCCTCACACCGCCGAGCAGCGTCACTCGCTCAAAGTTTGGGGGGTCGACCCGGCTCGTGGCGAACTTTGAGCGCCTCACACCGCCGAGCAGCGTCACTCGCTCAAAGTTTGGGGGGTCGACCAGGACCTCAGCTCGGTCTGAGGTCGAGGCGGCGCAGCAGCTGGGCGTTGAGGGCGACGATCACGGTCGATGCGCTCATCAGCACCGCGGCGGCGGCCGGGGGAAGCACGACGCCGGCCCAGGCCATCGCCCCGCCGGCGAGCGGGATGGCGACGACGTTGTATCCGGTCGCCCACGCCAGGTTCTGCATCATCTTGCGATACCCGGCCTCAGACAGCCGGCGGACGCCGACCACACCGCGGGGGTCGTCGGAGGCGAGCACCACCCCGGCCGACTCGATGGCCACGTCGGTACCGGCCCCGATGGCGATCCCGACGTCGGCCTGGGCGAGGGCGGGGGCGTCGTTGACACCGTCGCCGACCATCGCCACCCGCAGACCCCGCGCCTGCAGCTCGGCCACCTTGGCGTGCTTGTCCTCGGGCAGCACCTCGGCCATCACCTCGTCGATGCCCAGCTCGGCGCCAACCGCCCCGGCCACCTGGTGGGCGTCGCCGGTGATCATCGCCACCTCGACCCCGAGCCGGTGGAGCTGGTCGACCGCCTCGCGCGACTCCGGCCGCACCTCGTCCTCCAGCGACAGTGCCCCGAGCACCTTGCCGTCGCCGAGCACGTAGAGGACGGAGGCGCCGCGGTCACGCCAGGCACCCGTGCGCTCCCGCAGTGGCTCCGGCTCGGCCAGGCTCCGGTCGCGGAGCAGGCCGGGACCGCCCACCGCAACGGCGACCCCGTCGACGATGGCCTCGACGCCCCTGCCGCTCATCGCCCGGAACCCGGTGGCATCGGGCACCGGGCCCCGATCCGAGGCGGCGACGACGATTGCCCTAGCCACCGGATGCTCCGAGTCGGACTCGACGGAAGCGGCCCGCGTGAGCAGGCGGTCGTCGTCCCCATCCACTGCGGCAACGTCCCGCACCACGTGGCTGCCCCTGGTGAGGGTCCCGGTCTTGTCGAACAGGACGATGTCGACGGTCCGCATCCTCTCCAGGGCGAGCCGGTCCTTCACCAGGATGCCGTTGCGGGCGGCCATCCCCGTGGAGATGGCGATCACCAATGGGATGGCCAGCCCGAGCGCATGGGGACAGGCGATCACCAGCACCGCCACCGTACGCACCACGGCCTGGTCGGGTTGGCTGGCCAGCAGCCAGGCGATGCTGGTGACGGCGCCGGCGGCGATGGCCACGTAGAACAGGACGGCGGCGGCGCGGTCGGCCAGAACCTGGGCCGCCGACCGCGACTCCTGGGCCTGAGCCACCAGCCGCTGGATCCCGGCCAGGGCGGTGTCCTCGCCGACGGCGGTGACCCGGAGCCGGACCGCCGAGTCGGTGGCGACGGTTCCGGCCACCAGCGTGTCACCCGGCCCCTTGGCCACGGGCCGGGACTCGCCGGTGACCATCGATTCGTCTATCTCGGCTCCCCCCTCCACCACCGACCCGTCGGCGGGCACCCGACCCCCGGGGCGCACCAGGACGAGATCGCCCACCACCAGGTCGGCGATCGGAACCGTCTCGCTGCCCCCGTCCGTTACCCGCTCGGCGTTGTCGGGGAGCAGTTCGGCCAACGCCTGCAATGCCCCCCTGGCCTGGCCGATGGCCCGCATCTCCATCCAATGGCCCAGCAACATGATCGTGATCAGGGCGGCGAGCTCCCACCAGAACTCGAGGTCGAACCAACCCAGGGTGGTGGCCGCCGAGGCGACGAAGGCGACCGTAATCGCCATCCCGATCAGCAGCATCATCCCCGGTTGGCGGTCGCCGGCCTCCTGCACCGCGCCCTTCAGGAAGGGCGACCCTCCGTAGATGAAGATGGCGGTGCCCAGCACCGGAGCCAGCCAGTCGGATCCGGGAAAGTCGGGGGCGGTGTAGCCGAACCACTCTTGGATCATCTCGCTGTAGAAGACGACCGGGATGGTCAGGGCGAGCGAGAGCCAGAACCGGTCGCGGAACATCGCAACGCTGTGCCCGGCGTGCTTGTCGTGCCCCCCGCCGTGGTCGCCGTCGCCGTCGTGCCGGGAAGCGGGCATGGTCGCGATCGGCGGGGAATCTCCCGGGCCATGCTGGTGGGCATGGTGATCATCATGGTGCGTCATGGCGCCTCCTCGACCTCGACGGGACCGGGTCGTGTGCGGACCGGCACGGCCCGCCCCCGCAGCAATGCCGGGGGACCGTACCGCATTCCCTCCCCGAACCGGCCACGGATCGCTCCGGCGTTCTCCTACCCGGTAATGCGATAATCGAAGAGCCGTTGCACCGCCCTCACGGAGGCACCGATGCCGATCCCCGCCGCTCCGTCCCAGCCGTCTGCCGACGGGTCGATCAGCCGGTCAGAGCTGGCGCTGGCCACCCGCAACCACGGGATGCCGCTGGAGGCGATGCGATGGGATCTCACCCCGCCCGGCCTCCACTACCTGCTGATCCACTACGACGTGCCCCTCATCGACCCCGGCCGGTGGCGCCTCGAGGTCGGAGGCGCCGTCCGCAATCCGCTCACCATCGACCTCGACGGGCTGCGGGAGCGGCCCCGGGTCGGCGTGACCAGCACCATGGAGTGCGCCGGCAACGGGCGGGCGCTGTTCAGCCCCCGGGCGATCTCCCAGCCGTGGCTGCTCGAGGCCGTGGGGACCGCCGCCTGGACCGGCGCCGCCCTGTCCGACCTTCTCGAAGAGGCCGGCCTCGAGGACGACGCCGTCGAACTGGTGTTCACCGGCGCCGACCGCGGGTTCGAGGGGGGAATCATGCAGAGCTACCAGCGGGCGTTGACCCGGACCGAGGCCATGGGGTCGGATGCCGTCCTCGCCTACGAGATGAACGGATCCCCTCTCCCGCCGCAACATGGGTACCCGGTCCGGCTCGTCGTCCCCGGCTGGTACGGGATGACCAACGTCAAGTGGCTCACGGCGATCACCGGGGTCACCGAACCCCACCGCGGATACCAGAGCGCCACCGCCTACCGCATGCGGGCGCACCCCGACGAGCCCGGTACCCCGGTGACCCGCATCGTGCCCCGGTCGCTCATGGTCCCGCCCGGGGTGCCCGACTTCTTCTCGCGGCACCGGATCGTCGGCACCGGGCCGTGCCTGCTGGAGGGGAGGGCGTGGTCGGGATGGGAGCCGATCGAGGCGGTCGAGGTCAGTGTCGACGGCGGCGACGCCTGGCACGACGCCGACCTCGATCCGGCCCCGATCCACCCCCATACCTGGCGCCGCTTCAGCTTCACCTGGTCGCCATCGACCGGCGACTACGAGCTGCGCAGCCGCTGCCGTGACGCCGCAGGCCACACCCAGCCCGACGTGGCCGAATGGAACGTCGGCGGCTACGGCAACAATGGGGTGCAACGCATCATGGTCACCGTGGTCGACACCGAGAGGTAGGGAGCCATGCCCGAGAGGATCACCGAACCCGGGCCGCTCGACGGGATGAGGGTCGCCGTGCTCGTGGACGACGGGGTCGAGGACCTCGAGTACTGGGTCTCGGTGATGAGGCTCCAGGAGGCCGGGGCCGTGGTCACCTCGGTGGGAACCACGCTCGACGATGTCACCGGCAAGCATGGCCTGCACGCCAGAGCCAAGGCTTTGGCGGCCGACGTCGACCCAGACGAGGTCGACGGGCTGGTCATCCCCGGTGGATGGGCGCCCGACAGGCTCCGCCGCAGCGCCGACATCACCGGTCTGGTGAGGGCGGTGCACGATGCAGGCAGACCGATCGGCATCATCTGCCACGGTGGGTTGGTCGCCATCTCGGCGGGGATCATCCGCCGGGACGGTCCGGTCACCGGCTCGCTCGGGATCAAGGACGACCTCGTCAACGCCGGCGGCACCTGGGTGGACGAGCCCGCCTTTCGCGACGGCAACCTGGTCTGGGGTCGGGTGGTCGACGACATCCCCGCCTTCAACCGCGAGATGGTCGCCCTCTTCACCAAATCCCGGACCGGCTGAGCCGATCGCCGCAGGCGAACACGACAGCCGGGGCGGGGGAAGACAGCCGGACCGAGCTGCACCGCCGTCTCGGTATCCCACCCCGCCTCGC
>Ga0136633_1000081_pt1 | contig 64563 bp, 65 predicted proteins | sample AntDrymeUQ832206_2_FD_105494 | JGI IMG/M metagenome (GOLD analysis project Ga0136633, IMG submission 105494) | Polar desert sand microbial communities from Dry Valleys, Antarctica - metaG UQ83 (22.06) | ecosystem: Environmental > Terrestrial > Soil > Desert | place: Antarctica: Dry Valley...
CCGTCCGTTCGGTGCGGCCCGGTTGGTGGCTCGTGCTCGCCGGCGCGGCGGCCGGCGGCGCCGCCCTGACCCGGATCGACGGCGTCCTGCTCACCGTGGCACCCGCCACCGCCTGGCTCATCGGCCGTGGCTGGTCGCCGTGGCAGCGGCTGGGTGGACGGCCGTCGTGGGTGGCTGGCCTCGCGAGCGCCGGCGGGTTCCTGCTCGTGGTTTCACCCTGGCTCCTGCGCAACCTTGTCGTGTTCGGGACGGCGATGCCCTCGACCGGTGGCCACACGCTGTGGATCACCAGCTACAACGAGCAGTTCTCGGTCGGCCACGAGATCAGCCTTGCCACGTACCTCGACTGGGGCTGGGCGAACATCATCGGCTCAAAGCTCGAGACCTGGGCCATCGTGGCGGGCCGCACGCTCGTGCTGATGGGCGGGTTCCTGGTCCTCCCGTTCGTCGGGGGCATGTGGGCCTTCCGGGGGCGACCCGAGCTGGCGCCATTCCTCGTCTATTTCAGCCTGGTCTTCTTCCTCATGGGCGCGCTCTTCACGTTCCATGCGCCGCAGAGCGCCTGGTACCACAGCGCTCCGGCGTGGCTCGGATTCGCCTATCCGGTGGCGCTGGCCGGGATCGTTCCCACGTTCACCCGCCTCGGCCGCTACTGGCGCTTTCTAGGTCGGCCGCAGACACACGCGTTCCTGGCGGGCATCGGTCTCGTGGCGGCCGTGGTGCTATCGGTGCTGGGGTCGGCGAGCCTGTACGGGGGATGGCTCAGCACTCGGGAACGGGACGGCGACGCCGCAACCTTCTTCATCGACCGAGGCCTCACGGAAGACGTCGTGATGTATCGGGATGCATCGGCACTTCACCTGCTGACGGGCAATCCTGCGATCGCCATTCCGTACGATCCCTATCCGGTGATCGAGGAGGTCGCTCGTGCATACGACGCTCAGTGGCTCGTGATCAGCCAACTGGCTGACGAGCTGCGGGCTCCGTTGGGCTTGTGGGACGGCGGCGAAGCCGTCGATGAGTTCGGCAACCGGGCTGACTGGCTGGCCAGTGAGCCGACGTTCGAGACCAGATCCGTGCGCATCTTCGAGATCCTGCCCGACGGCGAGTAGTACTTCCAGCGCACAAAGTACTGTTGCCCGGATGCACACCGCGCCGACAGCATGGGGGCGAGGTCCGGTACTAGATCGGACCCGGTACTCGAGGGGACCCATGCCGAACGACCCCGCGCGGGGGACCGCGAACGAGCGGTTCGACCGCATCGGCGCCGAGGCCACGGAGAGCCTTCGTGGTGACTCGCGACGCCTGCATGAGCTGGCCGAGCAGTTCCGCGAGCAGTACCGGCGCGACCTCGAGGAGTGGATGCAGCTTCGCGCGCGGCTCGATCGCCGCGGCGGCTCGCTGCGGCCGGTTGGGACCGATGCGCTCCGCGCCGAATACGAGGGGCGCGGCCGAGACCTCGCGACGCTCCAGGCCCGGCTCAAGCGACTCGACGTCGTCGCCCGACAGCTGGACGTCCTGGGGAGCCACCTCGAAGCGCCCGATGAGGTCGCAGATGAGCCCGGCCCGATCGCCAACGACTCCCCGGAGACGATGAGCCTGCGGATCGTGCAGGCCCAGGAGGGCGAGCGGCAGCGCATGGCCGAGGACATCCACGACGGCCCGGCACAGGTGCTCACCAACGCCATCTTCCAGGTCGAGTACCTCGACCGTATCCTCGGCGACACCGATCGGGCAGCCCAGGCGGAGGTCGCCTTCCTGCGCGACATGCTGCGCAATGGCCTGGACGAGGTTCGGACGTTCATCACCGACCTGCGGCCGCCGGTCGTTGACGTCGGGATGGCGACCGCGCTCGCCGACCGCGCGCTACAGCTCCAGGAGCGGCACGGGATCGCCATCGAGGTGTCAGTCGACGGCATCGACGAACGCCTGACGCCGACGCAGCGCGCATCGGTGCTGCGCATCGTGCAGGAGGCATTGCAGAACGTGCGCAAGCACGCGGCGGCCAGCAAGGTCGCCATCGGTCTCGAGGGAGATGCCCTCGTGGTCGAGGACAACGGGCGCGGGTTCGACCTGATGCGCCTCGCATCGGGAACGACCCGCAACTTCGGACTGCAGTTCATGCGGGAGCGCGCCGATCTGCTCGGCGGCCAGCTTCAGATCGAGTCACGACAGGGTGAAGGCACTCGCATCCTGCTCCGGCTGCCGGGGCAGGCTCGCGCAGCACGCTAAAGGAGGAGGAGAAATCCCATGGAAGCCGAGACCAAGGACGAGCGACGCAGGGGCGGCGATCGCCGCGCCGGAATCACGCGGGTCGTCATCGTGGACGGCCATACGCTGTTCCGTCGCGGTGTCCGCAATATCCTGGAGCTCGAGAAGGACATCGAGGTCGTCGGCGAGGCCGGCTCAGGGCGCGAGGCACTGGCGATCGTCCAGGAGCTCACGCCCGACGTCGTCCTCATGGACCTGGGCCTGCCGGCACCGAACGGCATCGAGACGACCCAGCGTCTGAAGCGCGAACTGCCGCACACCGGGGTCATCGTCCTGGCGTCCAATGACGACGAGGATCAGCTGTTCGATGCCATCAAGGCCGGCGCCGCAGCCTACGTCCTGAAGGATATCGACCCGACCGACCTGATCGCCATCATCCGCCGCGTGCGGTCGGGCGAGTACCTGATCAACGACAAGGTCTTCGCCAAGCCGGCGGTCGCCAGCCGCGTTCTCAAGGAGTTCCGCGAGCTGGCCGTCTACGGGTCCGAGGCACAGCCGATCTTCGCGCCGCTGTCGCCACGCGAGGTCGAGATCCTGGACAACATCGCCCAGGGCATGACGAACAAGCAGGTCGCCTACGCATTGGGCATCAGCGAGCAGACCGTGAAGAACCACATGAGCTCCATCCTGCGCAAGCTCTCGGTCAACGACCGCACCCAGGCCGTGGTGTACGCCATGCGCCAGGGCTGGATCAAGATCCCCGAGGACTGACCTACCGGAAGTCCCGACCGGCTCGGTACGGGAGTTCCATTGGTCGCTCCCTCGAAGGCACGTAGCGTTCGGAGCACGCCGTCACGGGTATCCGAGGCGGCCTTCATCCGGGGGGACCGGCGGCTCCGCGTCGGTCCCCGGGTCTCCTCCTCCGGTGCTGAGGAAGCCGCTCCGCAAGGGGCGGCTTCCTTTCGTACTGTCACTCACCCCACACCCAGTACCGACGGCTGATGGTGGAGTTGCGCGCGATACCTATCATCTGACCCACGACTGGCCGACGACCAATCATGCGGCCAGCCCATTGAAGGAAAGGAGGTGCGTGTTGCGGCCCCTCGCAGGAATGGTCCGTCGTTGGCTGCGCAGCGAACACGAAGAGGGCCAGACTCTCGTTGAATATGGACTCATCCTGGTCTTCATCGTTCTCATCGTTTTCGCCGCGCTCCTGCTCCTCGGGCCGATCGTCAGTACGTTCTTCATTGACATGGGAGACACGATCGTGGAAATAACGTGATCCCTGATCAATCCCTGACAACGGCCCACCGAGCAGAGCAACGTACCGATCGCTCTCCGAGCAACCGGTACTAATGGACCACTAGTCGACTTCGATCCGTGCCTCTAGTGTGCGGATCACCACGCAAATCTTCGTGGAAAGGAGGACACGAAAAACATGATTCAGCTTTTTGTCAGCAATCTTCTCTCGCAGCTTCGTCGTGATGACGAGGAAGGGCAGACCCTGGTCGAGTACGGCCTGCTGCTTGCCCTCATCGCGATCGTCGTGATCGCGGCCCTGATCATCCTGGGTCCGCTCGTCAGCGGCATCTTCACGACCGTCGGCAACTCGCTCTAGTAAGCGACAAGCCTCCAGCTCCCCGACCGGGTTCGCCCGGTCGGGGAGCTTTTCCATGTCCGGGCACCACCGATATCGGTCGACCCGCGGTGGGCCGCGGGTCCTGGGTCGGTACTGGTGGCGGCTAGGCCACAAGTCCGGTCGTTGCGACGCTCGATCGTGCGTAGATTGTTGACTGCAGTCACAACACTGCCACATTCGCGATCTCATCAGTACCTATACACCCGAGCTCAAAGGGGATACTCGTGAAGCGATCGAATCGCCTCATCATCCTGGTCGGCGTCCTGCTGGCCGTCCTTGCCTTCGTCGCCATCGTGATCCTCCTCAACCAGCGCGGAGAGGCCGCGGCTCCGGAGGACGTCACCGCGACGGTTCTCGTCGCGACGCAGGACATCGCCATCGGCGACCCGGTCACCCCCGACGCCGTCGAGGAGCAGCAGATCGACCCCGAGGCCGTCCAGGGCACGCCCCTGACGAGCTCGACAGCGGTCTCCGGTCAGCCTGCGCTGTTCCCGATTCCCACGGGTTCCCAGGTGACCGCCGAGGCAATCGGCATCGGCAGCACCGTGACCACCAATATCGCTGCGCTCCTGGAGCCCGGCGAGAAGGCGATCTCCTTCCAGGTGGATCGGGTCACCGGCCTTGACTTCCTGGTCAAGCCTGGCGACTACATCGACATCGTGGTGGCGGGTACCGTGGACGTCGTCCAGGAGACCGCCGATTCCGCGGCGAATCCAGATGAGAATGCCGCACCTCGGTTCGAAGCCGTTGCGGGTCTCGAGGACCAGCGAACGGTCAAGGCGATCCTCCAGGACAAGCGAGTGCTCTACGTCAGCAGCACGCGCGCCATTGCGCCGGAGCCGGTCGACGCGGACAACGACGGCGTCGCCGATCCCGAGCAGCCCGAGCAGGCTGTTGTCGACAGCGTGATCATCGTCTTTGCCGGCACCGCCCAGGACGCTGAGCTTGTCAAGTTCGCGCAGCGCGACCTCGGCGAGGTCGGGTTCCTCTCGGCGATCGTCCGCCACGTCGACGATGACGCCATCGAGGAGACGATCGGCATCACGTTCGACCAGCTCGTGTCCGAGTACGGCGTGCGGATCCCCGACATCGTGCAGCAGCTCAACGAGGAGGCGGCGCCGTAGAAAGGCTCACGCCTTTCGCGGTCCGCCTGGAGATCCGAGCATGATCAAGGTCCTCATCGTCGACGACATTCCCGAGACGCGCGACCATCTGTCGCGTCTCCTCGGGCTGGAGCGCGAGATCGACGTGGCCGGCACCGCCGGCTCGGGCGAGGAAGCAATCCAGGTCGCGATGGACATGCGCCCGGACATCATCGTCATGGACATCAACATGCCGGGCATGGACGGCATCGCCGCCGCCGAGATGATCTCGCAGCGGCTGCCGAACAGTCCGATCATCATGATGAGCGTTCATGGCGAGGCCGAGCACCTCAGGCGGGCAATGCTCGTCGGTGCGCGGGAGTTCCTCGTCAAGCCGTTCAGCGGCGATGAGTTCGCCACCTCCATCAAGCGCGTCCACGAGCGCGAGCTTGCTCGACGTCAGCAAGCCCAGGCGCTGGCCAGCATCGATGCTCCGACGCCCGCCCAGAACAGCGGAAGCGCCGAAGATCACCAGGTCATCGCCGTCTTCTCGCCGAAGGGTGGGGCGGGACGGACGACGCTGGCAACCAACCTGGCGCTGGCGCTCAAGCGGGAGACGAATCAGCGCGTGGCGCTGATCGACGCGAACCTCCAGTTTGGGGATGTCGGGGTCCTCCTCAACCTGAACCCGAAGAATCGGTCCGTTCTCGACGCTGTCGAGGGCGGTGAACCCGACCGCGACATCGTCGAATCGGTGATGGTCGATCACTCCACGGGGATCCGGGTCCTCCTGGCCCCGCCGTCCCCGGAGGGAGCCGACCTGGTTACCGCAGCCTACCTGCGCAAGATCGTGGACATGCTGCGGGAGACACATGACTGGGTCGTGGTTGACCTGCCGTCCGGCCTGACCGACCACAGCCTGGGCGTCCTCGATGCGGCCGATCAGATCGTGGTCGTCGCCGCGCTGGAGATCACCACCATCAAGAACGTTCGCCTGTTCCTGGAGCTCGCCGACCAGCTCGAGTATGACCGGTCCAAGGTGCGCCTGGTCATCAACCGCTCGGATGCCTCGCAGGGCATCCGCATCGCCGACGTGGAAGCCTCCATCCGCCGATCCATCGACGGAACCATCGTCTCCGACGGCCGCCTCGCGGTCCTTGCCGTGAATCGGGGCGTTCCGTTCGTCGTCTCTCATCCGGAGTCGCCCCTGTCACGCGACGTCATCAAGCTCGCCCGAACTCTTGCCGGCGAGGGAACCTCCACCACCGCGCTGACCGATAGGGCCGCCAAGCGCGGTCTCTTCGCACGCCGCTGAGCTGATTGGAAGGACGCAGCACATGTCACTGCTGAAGCGCATCGAACGGGCTCGGCCCGCCGCAGAGGGGGAGCTGCAGACGCCTGCCGTTCCCGCGCCTGTTCCGCCGTCAGGTGGGACGTCGCAGCCGCCGGCACAGACCCCGGCCGGCCCGTCGGCGCCATCGCCGGTGGTCGCACCGTCGCGCTTCGCCGGGGCGATGCCCGCGCGCGAGTCGTTCCGGGAGGCGAAGTTCCGGGTGCAGAATCGGCTCGTCAACGAGCTCGATCCGAAGCTCGACCTTTCGAACCAGGTCGAGGTCCGGCGCCAGATCGAGGAGCTCTTCGGCAAGATCGCCGACGAGGAGGGCCTCGCCCTGACCCGCGCCGAGCGCGTGCGCATGCTCGAGCAGATCACGGACGAGATCCTGGGCCTTGGTCCGCTCGAGCCGCTCCTGCGCGACGAGACCCTGACCGAGGTGATGGTCAACGGCCCGCAGCAGGTCTACATCGAGCGCGAGGGCAAGCTGGAGCTCACGAACGTGACCTTCCAGAATGACGAGCACGTGATGCGGATCATCCAGCGCATCATCGCGCCGATCGGTCGTCGCGTGGACGAGTCGAGCCCCATGGTCGACGCCCGGCTGGCCGATGGCTCTCGTGTGAACGCGATCATCCCGCCGCTCTCGCTCGTCGGCCCGGTCATCACCATTCGAAAGTTCTCCGCCACGCCGTACACCGTCGATGACCTGATTCGCTTTGGCACCGCCACGCCGGAGATGTTCGAGTTCCTGGAGGCCTGCGTGAAGGCCCGCCTCAACATCTTCGTGTCGGGCGGGACCGGCTCCGGAAAGACGACCATGCTCAACATCCTGTCGTCGTTCATTCCGGACGACGAGCGCATCGTAACCATCGAGGATGCCGCCGAGCTCCAGCTGCGGCAGGAGCACGTTGTCACCCTCGAGTCCCGTCCCGCCAACATCGAGGGCAAGGGCGCCATCCCGATCCGCGAGCTCGTTCGCAACGCCCTGCGCATGCGGCCCGACCGCATCGTGGTCGGGGAGTGCCGCTCCGGAGAGGCGCTCGACATGCTCCAGGCCATGAACACCGGCCACGATGGCTCGATGTCGACCGGTCATGCGAACTCACCTCGCGACATGCTCAGCCGCCTCGAGACGATGGTGCTCATGGCCGGCATGGACCTTCCATTGAAGGCGATTCGCGAGCAGGTGTCGTCCGCGGTTGACCTGATCGTGCAGCAGAACCGGCTCAAGGACGGCTCCCGCAAGATCGTGAACATCACCGAGGTCCAGGGCATGGAGGGGGATGTCATCGTGATGCAGGACGTCTTCGTCTACGAGCAGACGGGCGTCGAGGAAGGCAAGATCCTCGGACGGCTCAAGCCGACCGGCATCCGGCCGCACTTCGTCGAGAAGTTCGAGTCGGCCGGGATTCACCTGCCCAGCAACATCTTCGGGTCCCCCTTCTGATGAGCATGCTTCCGTTTCTCATCGCGGGGCTGGCGGCCATGTCGGTGCTGCTCATCGCGGTGGGTGTCTCGATGAGCGCGGGGGGCGGGACGGTGTCGTCACGCCTCGAGCGGTACGCCTCAGCGCAGTCGACGGCCGACGGCGATGGCGCGGGGCGCGAGAGCGTTGTGGTCACCGGCCTCTCCCGCGTCATGGAGCGCCAGGGGTTCGCGGAGCGACTCGGCGTCGAGCTCGCGCGAGCAGACCTGAAGCTGCGGCCCGCCGAGTTCGTCCTGGCGTGGGTTGCTTCTCCGATTGCCTTCATGGGTGCCGCGCTCCTCTTGAGCGTGGTATTTCCTGCGCTGGGCAACCCCGTTGCGCTCGCGGTGATCGCGGCGATCGGCGCGTACTTTCCGCGGTTCTACCTGAAACGGCGCCAGGGAAAGCGCCTGAGTGCCTTTGCGGCGCAATTGCCCGACACGATCACGCTGCTGGCCAACTCGCTCCGGGCCGGCTCATCCTTCCTCCAGGGAATTGAGCTCGTGACCCGAGAGGGCCGCCCGCCGATCAGCGAAGAGTTCGAGCGAGTCGTGCGCGAGATGCAGCTCGGGATGGCCCTCCAGCCCGCGCTCAACAACCTCGCGCGACGCATGAACAGCGAGGACCTGGACCTCGTCGTGACCGCCATCAACATCCAGAGCCAGGTCGGCGGAAACCTGGCGACGGTGCTTGACGCGATCGCTCACACCATTCGCGAGCGCGTTCGCCTGATCGGCGAGATCAATACGCTCACCGCGATGCAGCGCTACAGCGGCTACGTGATCACCGCGCTTCCGGTCGGGTTGGGCGCCATCCTGTTCGTCATCAGCCCGAACTACATCGGCCCGATGTTCGAGCGGCCACCGGAGGCGTTTGGGCTGCCGCTGGGCGTCATCTTCTTCCTCGTCGGCCTCTTCAGCATGGCGATGGGCTACCTCTTCATCCGCCGTATCGTAGATATCAAGGTTTGATGCAATGACGCCTGAGATCATCGTCGCCGTCCTGGCGGCGGCCGCCGTCCTTCTCGTCACCTATGGCATGGCAGCACGTCCCGCGGAGGATGCTGTCCAGCAGCGTCTCTCGCAGCTTGTCGTCCAGCCTCGCTCGCTCGAGGAGATGGAGCTCAACCAGCCCTTCTACGATCGGACCGTCCGACCGCTGATCCAGCGCCTGTCGAAGATCGGACGGCGTCGAGACGGCGGCATCATTGCGCGCACCGATGCGCGGCTGGAAAAGGCCGGCTACCCAGGAGGTCTGCGAGGTGCGGACTGGATGGGTGCGAAGTTCCTGGGCGCCATCCTGGGCGCCATCGGGGTCTTCGTCCTGTTGCTCCTCCTCACCGGCGGTGCAGCATCCGTTGCGTTCCTCGGCGGGATCGTCGGCCTCATGGTCGGCTTCGTCGGTCCGGAGTTCTGGCTCGGCAAGAAGATCAAGGCTCGCTCCAACGCAATGGTGCTGCAGCTGCCGGACTGCCTCGATCTGCTCACGATCTCGGTGGAAGCCGGGCTCGGTTTCGACGCGGCCCTGGCCAAGGTCGTCGAAAAGATGGAGGGTCCGCTGGTCGATGAGTTCCGGCAGGCGCTGGCCGAGGTGCGTATGGGCCGAGTTCGACGCGAGGCGCTGCGCGACGTCGCCGCTCGCGCCGACGATCAGTCGATCACGAACTTCATCGGCGCCATCGTGCAGGCCGAGCAGCTCGGCGTACCGATCGCCAAGGTGCTCCAGATCCAATCCCAGCAGCTGCGCATCGTCCGCCGACAGCGGGCAGAAGAGGCCGCGGCCAAGGCTCCCATCAAGATGCTGTTCCCGATGGTCGGCTGCATCTTCCCGACGATCTTCATCGTCATCCTCGGGCCTGCGGTCATCACCGTCATGGGCGGGATCGGCATCTAGCCGTGCTACCGCCGGTTCGACCGGCCGTCCTGCTGGTCGATGACGACCGAACGCTCCTCTCGGTGCTCTCGCGGCGCGTCGCTCGCGCCGGATACGAGGTGTTGACCGCGCCGTCGGGCCCGGCTGCCCTGAAGCAGCTCGAGAGCTCGTGGCCGGCGCTCCTGGTGATCGACCTGATGATGCCGGGCATGGATGGCTTCGACCTCGCGCGGCGCGTGAAGCAGCGCGCCGACCTGCCGATCATCGTGCTCTCGGCCGTCGACGCGTCAGAGGCCAAGGTGAGCGCGCTCGAGCTGTATGCCGAGGACTACGTGACAAAGCCGTTCGACCCGGACGAGCTCATCGCTCGCATCCAGCGGGTCCTGCGCCGGGCTCCCGTGGGTAGCCCTCAGATCTCCCTCGCCGATGGGGATGTCGAGGTCGACCTCTCGTCACGGCGCCTCACGACGCCAGCAGGCAGTCAGCAGCTGACGCCGACCGAGGCACGGCTGCTCCAGGTGCTCGCGTCCGCCGTCGATCGGGTGGTGCCCACCGATGAGCTGCTCGACCGCGTCTGGACCGACGCCGATGGAGCCGAACCCTCCTACCTGTGGGTGACGGTTCGACGACTGCGCCGCAAGCTCGAGGTTGACCCCGACCAGCCGCGCCACCTCGTCACCGAGCGCGGCATCGGGTACCGGCTCGTCTCCCGTTCGATCGCCGCAGCACGAGCCTGAGCCGGGTGCCGAGGACGAGCCTCTGGCTTCGCGTCTTCGTCGCGCTGTTGTTCGCCGTCCTGCCGCCGCTGCTGCTGCTGGTGGGAGCCCTCCTCCTGACGGAGTCGATCCTGCGTGACACCGATCCGGATCTGGTGGCCATCGTCGTCGTGGTCGGCTCCATTGTCTGGGCCGCCGTGCTCGGGATTGTCTACGCGCGTGGCCTGGGCGAGGACTTCCGCTCGTTGCTGACCCTGGCCGAGCGCGGCGACCAGCGGACCGACGTCGAGTCGGGTGACGCGTATCGGCAGCTCGCGAGCTCGCTTGACGAACGAAACCGACAGGTGGCGGCATTGGCGAGGGAGGCAAACCTGGTGCCGATCGACGACGCACCCCGACAGGTGGTGGCGGCCGTGGTCTCTGCGGTCTGTTCGGTGATGCGAGACGCAACCTGGCGCTGCGCGGTGCTCACATCCGAGAGCGACGACCTCCTGCCGCCCGGCATCTATCACGGCGTTGAAGAGTCACGCGCGGTCGAGCCGATCGGAGAGCTCGAGCGATGGGCAGCGGTCTCGGTGGCCGACGTCCCCGCACGCCGCGTCGAGGGACCCTGGGGAGCATTTGCCGTGATCGATGTTGCGGTCAGTGACCGCATGCGCGCGATCCTCTACGCGCCGTGGGAGGGTCGTGTGGCTCCGACCCCCGCAGAAGTCGACCGCCTGACGCTGGTCGGACAGCATGCTGGGACCGCGCTGGAGCACTCGCTTCTCTACGCCCGGGTGCGCAGCCAGGCCGACGAGCTCAACCGGATGGCGGCGGTCCAGGCGGACTTCCTCCGCGGCGTCACCCACGATCTTCAGACGCCGCTGACCAGCATCGGTGCGCTGGCGATAGAGCTTCGGGCAAACGAGCACATCCCGGAATCGGCTCGCGTTGATCTCGAATCGATCACCCACCAGGCGGAACGGCTCCGGCGCATGGTGAGTCAACTGCTGGTGGCGTCACGGCTCGAATCGGGGGTGCTCACGCCGCAGCAGGAAGTCTTCGCGGTTCCCCCGCTGGTGAAGCGAACCTGGGCCGCATTGCGGGCCGACCGACCCTTCGAGCTCATCGTTCGCGGTAGTCCTCACCTCGCCGTGGCCGATCCTGATCGGCTCGAACAGGTCCTATGGGCGCTACTCGACAATGCCGTGAAGTACAGCCCGGCAGGTTCGCCAATCGGTGTGCGCATCGGTCCCGAAGACGGCCGGCTCGCGGTCACGGTGCGGGATGAGGGCTCCGGCATGGACGAAGGCACGCGACAGCAAGCGTTCGACCAATTCTACCGAGCCGAGCAGGCTCGCAGGCTGACCCCCGACGGTAGTGGTGTCGGCCTGTACGCCGCACGCGGACTCATGGAGGCCATGGGTGGCACGGTCGAGATCGCGAGCAGGCTCGGAAGCGGTACGGCGATCACGCTACGCATCCCGGCGGAGCCGAGCGAGGCCACGGGCGAGTAGTACGACCGTACCGTGGTGGTCCGGCATCGGTGCTGACAGCCTGCAAGGTGATCTGCAAGGTCGGCCCCATAGACTCCGTCCATAACTCGCTAACTGACTGCCCGAGCATGTTCCATCGACGCCGATCCGACAAACCAGTAAGCCGTGGCCAGGCCATGGTCGAATTCGCGCTGGTTCTGCCGTTGCTCGCCCTCCTGCTCGTGATGGCAGTCGATTTCGGTCGCGTCTTCTTCGGATGGGTGGCCGTCACCAATGCGGCGCGCATCGGTGCGAACTTCGCTTCGGAGCGCTCGGAAGCATGGCCGGCGGACAACGGCTTCGACGTGGAGGCGCAGACCAGGTATCGCAACGTCGTTCAGAACGACTTGAATGCGATCAACTGCGATCCTCCCAGCGGCAACCCCGACTGGCAGACGACTGACGTTCCGGATCCGACGTTCCCCGAGGGCAAGGACTATGGCGACGATGCCGTGGTCACGCTGACCTGCCGGTTCGCGCTCATCACCCCGCTTGCTGAGAACATCCTGGGCGGCCAGGTGACGGTCAACGCGGACGCGACCTTCACAATTCACCAGGGCAACCAGTTGGCACTGCCAACGCCCGTGCCGACTCCCACGCCGACCCCGGTGCCGACGCCGACCGGGACGCCCGCGCCTACCAACTGCACGGTGCCCCAGACAGTTGCTGGAAACCGCACCGGCGCGCGAAACCTGTGGTCAGGCGCCCTCTTCACGACATCGCTGATCGAAAATGGAAGCGGCAACTTCCTTGTTGACAGCCAATCGCTGACGGCGAACTCGAGCGTGCCGTGCAACACGCCGATGACCATCACGGAGGCGGGTCAGCCGACGCCGAGCCCGACCCCGATGCCCACCGCGACCCCGGTTCCAACACCGACCCCGGTTCCAACACCGACTCCAGTTCCGACACCCGCACCGACTCCATGCCCGGCGCCCGTTCCGAGCTTCACGTTCAGCCCTGCGACCCCGGCCAAGGGCGCAAACGTTCAATTCACTGACACGTCAACCGTGGCTCAGGGCTGTGCGATCACCGCCTGGAACTGGGGCTTTAGTGATCAGCCCTCCAGCTCTGTTCAGAACCCGGTTCACAGATTCAACAAGGCAGGCGCCTACGAGGTCACGCTCACGATTACGAGTGCCGCGGGAACTGCCACGGCCACCCCCCAGACGGTGACGGTGACCCCATGATGCGGTTCGTACGGCGGCAAGATCGTGGCCAATCGATGGTCGAGTTCGCGCTCGTCCTGATTCCCTTCATCCTGCTCCTGGTCGGAATCTTCGACGTCGGGCGAGCGGTCTACGGCTACCACACCATCAACAATGCCGCGCGTGAGGCAGCTCGGCTGGCGATCGTCGACCAGACGGTGCTTGATATCAAGGGCGAGGCCCGCGGCCAGGCAGTAGCGCTCGGACTGGCCGACGCGGATGTCGACGTCAACTTCTTCATGACGAACGCGGGACCCGGGACGGCGTGCACGGAGCTCGGTGAGAACACGGTCGTGTACTGCAGCGTTCAGGTCATCGTCCGATACGAATACGAGGCGGCAACGCCACTGATCGGAAACCTCATGGGCACCATCACCATGACCGGCGAGTCCCAGTTCCAGGTCGAATCGAACTGCATCGCGGCTCCCGGTCCCAGCTGTCCGCTGGGGGATTGAAACAATGAATCGCACTCATCCATCGGCGTATGCCGTTACTTCTTGGAGGAACCCACTCATGAATCACCGATCCCGGCCGCCTGTGCGAGCCGAGCGCGGTCAGGTCCTGGTCATCGTTGCGGCTGGAATGCTGGGGCTCATCGCGATGGTCGCACTCGTCATCGACGGCGGCTACGCCTGGGGTCAGCAGCGCGAGACCCAGAACGGCGCGGATTCGGCAGCGAAGGCGGGGACCGCCGTGATCCAACTGGTGTACTCCGGCGGCACACCGACCGACGGAGAAGTCGGCTGCGCCGTGGCCGATGCCGCGACAGCAAACTCGTTGACGCTGGCCACGGCCGAATACACGGATTTCCAGGGCACCCTGCTGGGAACGTCCGTCGGGGCATGCGGCGCCGGCGGATCCCCTCCTTCCAACGCGCAGGGCGTCAAGGTGAGCGGCGAGCAACTGTTTGACACGTTCCTCGCCGGTGTTATCGGAATGCAGCAGCTCACCGCCCGCGCCGATGCGACCGCGGTCGTGGCCGTGGCCGAGGATATCTGTCCGGCGGATCAGGGCTGCGGCGTGCTCCCCGTTACCTTCCCGCGCACCATCGACACCTGCGACGGCACGAACGGCCGGACCGTGGGCGAGGACGAGTGGGCAATTCTCGACCCGCTGAACGGCGACGTCCTCAGCGCTTCGAACCTGGCCCTTCTCCCCCTCTGCGCTACCGGCGAGGGTTCAGTGGGTTGGCTGGACTACGGCTGCGGCAACCTGTCGGACCAGATCTCGACGCCGTGCAACGGCGTGATTCCGCTGCAGACCTGGCTCACGACGCAGACCGGTAACCCGAACTGCTGCGAGACCGAGCTCGAGCAGTACACCGGCGACCAGCCGGGGGTCCCGGAGGACACTGACGCAGTCATGCAGATTCCCATCCACGACTTCACGTGCCAGGGAGACCTGCCGGACGATGCTCCGATCGAGGACTGCGCCAGCTTCGAGGAGTGGTCCGGGACCGGCAATGGTCTGCACTACCACATCCCGTACGCGGTCGGCTTCAAGCTGGACGGTGCGTTCACAAACGGGAGTGACGTGGAGTGCAACCAGCCGCCGGGGAACCCACAGGCACTCGGCAATGGAGCCACCAGCTGCCTGAAGGGTTGGTTCGTGAAGCTCATCACGGCGCCGGGAACCCTCGGCGTGGGTGACATCAGCCCTGGAGACCCGGTGAACACCGGCATCCTCCTCATCAACTAGCCCACGTGGTACGGCACGTCCGCTTCAGCGGCGGCGAGGAAGCGTCTCGGTCCGGGGGGCGGACCGGGGCGCTTTCCCTTTGTCTCGGGCCTGCCATGATGCGCCGATGAGTGACGCCCCCCGCCACGTCCGCATCGAGAACGTCACCCGCGGCACGACCGTCGGCGAGCGCGTGCGCGTCGCCAGCTCGAGCGTCGACCGCAGCGTCGGCCTGCTGCGCACGCCCGAGGTGAAACCCGGCGACGGGCTCTGGATCAAGCGATCGCCGTCCATCCACATGTTCTTCATGCCGTACGCCATCGACGCCGTCTTTGTCAGCAAGGCCGGCCGCGTGACGAAGGTGGTGGCCAACCTGAAGCCGTGGCGCGTCGTGTGGTGGGCGCGCGGCGCGCGCGACTGCCTGGAGCTGCGGGCGGGGGCAGCTGCCGAGAGCGGCATCCAGACTGGTGACGAGCTGCGACTCGTGGACATCGGCGCAGCCTAGACCTCGCGGGCCACCGCGAAGCCGAACACCGCCTCGCATCCGGCCTCGCGAAGGACCGATGCGCATGCCTCCAGCGTCGCCGTGGTGGTGATGATGTCGTCCACCAGGATGGCCACCGTGGGCACCACGCCGGTCGCCCGGAACGCGCCCCGCAGATTCTGGAGGCGGGCCACCCGGTTGAGCCGATGCTGCTTCGTTGTCGGCCGCACCCGCTCGAGCGCCGGAGCCATCGGCACGCCGAGCCGGCGCGCAATCAGCTCCGCCTGGTTGTAGCCGCGAGCGCGTTGCCGCTCACGGTGCACGGGCACGGAGACGAGTACCGCCGGGCCAGTGATGCGCAGTAGCTCGCCGAACGCCGGGGCGGCCGCCCGGGCCAGGATCGGCGCCAGGCGTGAGGCGCCGCTGTACTTGAACGCCGCGAGGGCGCGGCGCATCGGTCCCTCGTAGGCGAAGGCTGCCAGTGCGAGCCACAGCGCGTCGCCGACGACCACCCCGGCGTCTGACGCCAGGAAGCGATCCGCGGGCCGTGAAGGCGCCTGCAACCCACCGAGGCACTGCGGACACAGCAGGGCGCCCGATCGCCCGCAGGCGGCGCACGCCGGCGGCATGAGCAGATCGAGCAACGACACGATGGTGGCCATCATGCGCGGAGTGCATTACCGAGCGCGTACTGGCTGCTTACCGCGGGGCGGCGCGACGTGCCCACAGACGAGGCACTGCGGCGCGTGGGAGGCCTCCGCGGTGCGTGGCTGCTCGCTCTACAGAGCAATCTGGCACGCAGACGCGCCGTTGGGTGCGCCAGTGCCCGATCTGAGCGGCGGCGAATTGAACAATGCACGCAGGGTGCGCATTGTTGGGAGAATCCGCGTCAGCTCGCTCGGGATTGAGCGTGGAGGCGGCCGTTTGCCGGCTCACCGGCCACACAATGCGCTCCCGGGCGCGCATTGTTCCAACGGGCGCGTCGAATCGTGAACAATGATCCGCCAGGGTGCATTGTTGGCAAGACCCGGTGGGGGAGCCCGGTGCTAGCCTATGAGGCCACCTGAGACAGAGCGCAGCGGAGGCATCGGTACGTGAAGACGAACCTGACGGCCCGCAACCTGGAGCTGAGCGATGAGCTTCGGACCCAGGTCGAACGCAAGCTTCAGCGGCTCGACCGCATCACGCACGAGCAGGCGGAGGCCGATGTCGAGCTGATCGCCAAGGCGTCCCATGCGACGGACAGCGCGCAAGTGGCCGAGGTGACGCTGCGGAACAACGGGAGCGTCCTGCGGTCCGTCGCCGCGGGGGCATCGCCGATGGCGGCGCTCGACATCGTGCTCGACAAGCTTGAGCGCCAGGTCGTGCGCACCAAGCAGAGGCCACGCAGCGTGCGCGATCGCCATAGCGACGAGGCGGAGTCGGTCCTGCAGCGTGAGGCGCTCGGCACGATCGGGCCGGACGAGGCGGCGGCAGAGGCCGATGGCGGCCCATCGGTCGTCAAGATCAAGCGATTCGACATGCAGCCGATGTTCGAGGAGGACGCGATCGCCCAGATGGAGGAGCTCGGTCACGCGTTCTTCGTGTTCCTGAACGCGGAGAGCGACGAGGTCGGCGTCCTCTATCGGCGCCGGGATGGGGCCTACGGGCTGATCGAGCCGGTCATCGGCCCCGGGAGATCCCGCTGAGGCGGTCGGCGCCGGTCAGAAGACGGCCGGCAGGATCAGCAGCGCCCCGACGATCGCGATCAACGCCACGAAGAACACGAGCAGCCCGACGGTCAGCAGGTCCACGGTGCCGTCAGGCCCTCTTGGCGCTTCCATGGCCCGCACCCTAGCACGGCCCGAGCCGCGCCGGCGCCTGACCTGGCCGGCCGAGGCTCCTGCGGTCGGCCTGCATCTCGGGGTGGCGAACGGATTGCTGCGAGCGGCGCGACGGTCGCGACAGGTCGGGGCACGGGCGCTCCAGATCTTCAGCGACAGCCCGACGGCGTGGCGCCGCAGGCCTGAGCCACCTCGTGAGGCGGCGGAATTCATCGCCTACTGCGCGCATGAGGGGATCGGGCCGATCTCGATCCACGCCTCGTACCTGATCAACCTCGCCGGCTCTGCCGAGCCCTTCGCCAGCCAGTCGCGCGCCGGCCTGATCGTGGAGATGCAGCGTGCGCCCTCGTATGGCGCGACGCTCGTCAACACCCACATCGGATCGCACCGCCGGGTCGGCGCTGAAGCTGGGTTGGCGCGGATCGTCGAGTCCGTTCGTGCGGTGCTGGAGGCGTCGCCTTCATCGGTCCAGCTGGTGCTCGAGAACTCTGCCGGTGGCGGCGAGCTGCTCGGGTCGCGGATCGAGGAGCTCGCGGCCATCCTGGAAGGGGTGGGGTCGGGGTCGGTCGCCGCGGTGGATCGGCTGGGTTTCTGCCTCGATACGGCACACCTGTGGGGCGCCGGCTACGACATTTCTGAGGTTGAGGGGGCGGCCGCGGTGGTCGACCGATTTGACGCCCTGATCGGCCTGGATCGGCTGCCGCTGATCCATCTCAACGACTCGCGATCAGTGCTCGGGTCGCGGACCGATCGTCATGAGCACGTGGGCGCCGGTCAGATCGGTCCAGCCGGATTGGGCGCCGTGCTCCGGGATCCGCGGTTGGGCGCGACCACCTTCATCATGGAGACACCCGGGGCGGACGAGGGTTGGGATGCCGTGAACATGCGGCGGGCGCTTCTCCTCTGGGGCGGTGCGGTGGAGCTGCCGAACCTGCCGCTGAAGGCGTTCCGCACCAACCGGCGATCGACACGAGCGGGGCCTCGGAGCTAGCGCGGCCGGCGAGCATTGTCCAGAGCGGATCTGCCCCGCCGCCCGAGCGACGTGTCCTGCCCGGCGCAGCCCGCCCGCAGCCAGGCTCAGCTGCCGTTCGTGTACCCGTTCGGTCCGTGGGTGCCGTTCGTGGCGGCCCGGTTGCGGCGTGAGCGGACCGAGATATAGGCCTGCATGAGCTCGCGAACGTCGGCCTCGGTGAGCGAGTCGTCGCCGCGCAGGGCGTACTCGACGCGGGTCGTGGGAAGGACCGCGCGGGAGTTCACTGAAGCAAAGTAGGCGGGGCCATCGGACTCGTCGTGGATTTCGCGCAGGCCACGCGCCAGTTTGGTGGCCGTGCCGAGCGACGGCATCCGGTCACCCTTGATCAGCCGGGAGATCGTGGAATGATCCACGCCCGACTGGAGCGCCAACTGGCGCTGGCTCATCTTCTTCTCCTTCAGCTGGCTACGAAGCCAGGAGTTGAAGGATCGCGGTGTCTGCAGCGTCATCTGCGACCTTGTTGCGCTGTACGCCGCCGGTACGAGTGCGCCGGTGGTGCGTACGAGCAACCGCAGCATCCCAGCCGAGGCCGACCGCCTCAATAGGAGGAAGGTACCGATTGCAGGCCGATCCGTGGCTGGGGTCTAGCCGGTGGAGTGCGCGGGCCGGCCTCCGTGCGCGCGCCGCACCCTCGTGCTGACCGCGTACAGGATGCCGCCAAGGATGATGACGGTGCCGATCGTCAGTCCCCTGTCCACGAGCGCGACGGCGGCAGCAGGCTCGCGCACCACGCCGTAGATGGAGAGGACGCCGATGATGCCGGCCTCCACGAAGCCAAACCCGGCGGGCGTCAGCGGGATCGCCGTCAGCAGCGCCGCCGCAAGCGCGACGAACACCGATGCGCTGATCCCCAACCCCACCTCAGGCAGATCGAGTGCGCGGATGACGAAGTAGAGCCGCGCGCCCTCGAGCATCCAGATGGCCACCGTCAGCCCCAGAACGATCGGCGCGCTACGGGTCGTCAGGACCCCGGTGCTGCCCTCATGGAATCGGTCCCACAGCTCGCCAATGCGGGCCGGCAGCCAGCGACCGATGCGTGCACCGAACAGCCGCAGCCCGAGCACCAACACGATGAGACCGATGGCGACGACGGAGCCGACGATGAAAAGCGCGTCGATGTCGGGGCGGGAGCGTCCTCGGAACGACCAGTAGCCGGCGGACAGCGCCAGCGTGGCGATGATGATGATGTCGGCGATCCGCTCGATGAAGACCGTGCCCACCGTGCGCGAAATCGAGGCGGCGAAGTTGCCCCGCAGCAGGTACGCCCGGTACAGGTCGCCCAGCTTGGCCGGCACCAGGCAGTTGACGAACCACGAGAGGAACAGGATCTCGGTCGCGTCGCGGAAGGGTATCGACACGCCGCTGCGCCGAAGGACGTACCTCCAGCGGAATCCTCGCAGCGGGAAGGTCACGTAGTAGGCGAGAAAGGCCAGCGCCAGGAGCCCCAGGTCGGCCTGGCCGACGAGTCGCACCACCGTTCCCCAGTCGAAGTCACCGCCGAAGACGACGTTGAAGAGGAGAACGAGCAGGAGGACACCAAACAGCAGCGACCCGATCGTGCGGACGTTGAGCACCCGGTCGCGCAGTGACACCTGGTCGTCGAGGATGACCTCTTCGCGCTCGTCGTCGGTCGGGCCGGTCAACGGCCCTGTCATCGGTCGCTCGCCTTCGCGGTCGTCATCGGTCTCTGGCTCCTTCGACGGCAGCTCCGAGCGGGTGGGGCGCTGGACAGGCTCCCGGCGGACCTCCTCCGGCGCCTGCGGCCCGAGGATCGGCCCCGTCGCGGTCCGCTTGCCGCGCCAGGCGTCGAAGAGGTTCTTCCACACCGCCCACCGGGTGGTGGCATGGATGAAGACGCTGGAACGGCTCGCGTGCCAATCGTTCTGGGGCAGCACGGCCTTCAGCTCATCGGCCGTGTCGAATGCGGGGAGGGCATTGAAGGCCATCGCCACCTCGAAGCTCGAGTGGCTATCGGACGCGGCGATCCCTGGAATGCCGTATCTGTGAGCGAACTCGGCGGCTTCAACGTTGTGGCGCTGTAAGGTCACCCGGCAGTTGAAGACCTCGACCATGTCGATCTTGCCGACCTCGGCCAGGTTGCGAAGCGGGCCCTCCTTGATGTGGGAGCCGCGAAGCGGGTCGAACGGGTGCGGGATGCTCACCAGGCCACCCTGCCGATGGATCTCATCCGCGGTCTCCTTGGCCGAGAGGCCCCGGGGGATGGTCTTGGTGAGGAAAATGCCGACGACCTCGCCATCGGCGGTGCTCACCTCCTCGCCGAGGATGACCGTGAGCTTGTCAGTCAGGCCGAGCTCGGCGACCTTATCGCGGACGGCGATCGCACCCTCCACGTTGTTGTGGTTCGTGACGGCGACGTGGGTCAGCCCGCGCTCAACCGCGATCCGGATGAACCTCTCTTCGGGCAGGATCGAGTCACGGCTGAAGCGGGTATGGATGTGGAAGTCGGCGAAGACCTGTTTCGTCGGCGGCTTACCCGTTGCCTCCCGCTGTTCCTTCAGCGCCGCGCGCAGCTCCGTCGCCGACGCGGCGATGGTCACGTGGGCGGCCTCACGTGGCTCACGACCGGGTCACCAGGCTCTTGCGATACGTGCCGAAATGCTCGAGCGCCATGCCCGTTCCGACGGCGACGGAGTTCAGAGCGTTCTCCGCGACGTGGCACGGGATGCCGGTCACCTGGGTGAGCAGCTTGTCGAGGTTGCGCAGGAGCGCGCCGCCGCCGGTCATGACCATCCCTTTGTCGATGATGTCGGAGCTCAGCTCGGGGGGCGTCTGCTCGAGCACGTTGCGAACTGCGGTGATGATCGCCTGCAGCGGCTGCTCGATCGCCTCGGTGATCTCGGTGCTGGAGATCGGGATGGTGCGCGGAAGGCCTGCGATCATGTCGCGGCCCTTGACCTCCATCCGCAGCGGCTCCTCGAGCGGCAATGCGGAACCGATCTGGATCTTCACGTCCTCGGCAGTGCGATCGCCGATCATCAGGTTGTACTTGCGGCGGATGTAGTTCGCGATGCTGTCGTCGAACCGGTTGCCGCCGACTCTGAGCGAGTCGCTCACCACGATCCCACCGAGCGCGATCACGGCAATCTCGCTGGTGCCGCCGCCGATATCGATGATCATGTTCCCGCTCGGACCGGAGATGGGGACGTTGGCGCCGATGGCGGCCGCCAGCGGCTCCTCGATCAGATAGGCGTCCTTGGCACCCGCCTTCAGCGCGGCGTCTCTGACGGCTCTCTTTTCCACCGACGTCACGCCACTGGGGACGCTGATCATCACGTCTGGCTTGAAGAGGCGGACGCGTGCCACCTTGTTGATGACGTAGCGCAGCATCGCCTCGGTGATGAGGTAGTCGGCAATGACGCCGTCGCGCATCGGTCTGATGGCGCGGACGTTGCCGGGGGTGCGTCCGATCATTTCGCGGGCCTCTTCACCCACGGCCACGAGGCGGTTGTCATCCTCGCTGATCGCCACGACGCTCGGCTCGTTGAGCACAACGCCCTTGCCCTTGACGTACACCAGGATATTGGCGGTGCCGAGGTCGATGCCGATCTTCATGCGTGCGCAGTCGGTCCAATACGAGCGTTCGTGGGGTGGGGCGCAGTATACCGACAAGGGTTGGCCGGTTCGGTGCGCGGCCGTGTGTGAAGGTGGTCTGCGGGGACGATCCCCGATCGCACGTTCGCACGCTCAGCGAGCGAACGGGACTGGGAGCGAGGCCGGGACGCTCAGGCCTCGATGCGGTTGATGCGGGCTCCGAGGGCGACGAGCTTGGCCTCGATCTGCTCGTAGCCGCGATCGACGTGCTCGATTCCCGAGATGACGCTCGTGCCGGTCGCGCTCAGGGCAGCGAGGATGAGGGTGGCGCCGGCACGCAGGTCGGCGATCCCCACCTCGACGCCGTGGAGCGGCGTGGGGCCCGTGACCCGGGCGTGGCGTTCGTCGAGGAGCTCGATCTCGGCGCCCATCCGCCCCAGTTCACGCAGATGGTCGAGACGGTCCTCGAAGATGGTCTCGTGAACGGTGGACACGCCGTCGGCCTGGGTCAACAGCACCGAGAGCGGCGCCTGGAAGTCGGTGGCGAAGCCGGGATACGGATCGGTGCGGATATCGACGGCGCGCAACCCTCGGCCGTCGGCGGCGCGGACAGTCAGGGCGGAGGCGGGCACATCGGTCTCGTAGGCGACTCCCATCCGGTCGCAGACCTCCAGGAATGCGGCGAGGTGCTCGGGATTCACGCCGCGCAGGGTGACCGATCCGCCGGTGATGGCGGCCGCGATGGCGAAGGTCTCGGCCTCCAAACGATCGCCGATGACATTGTGCTCGGCGCCGCCAAGCGAATCCACGCCCTCGATCTGGATCCGCCGATCATCGGTTCGTTCGATGCGCGCGCCCATAGACCGGAGCATGTGGATCAGGTCGTCAACCTCAGGCTCCATCGCCGCGTTGTCCAGAATGGTCGAGCCGTTTGCCAGCGTGGCGGCCAGCATCGCGTTCTCGGTGCCCATGACGGTGACGATCGGGAACTCGACGTGCGCGCCGTGCAAGCCACCCGGTGGCGCGGCCGCGAAGTAGTAGCCGTTGCGGTACGCGATCGTGGCGCCCATACGCTCCATGGCGTCCACGTGCAGGTTGACCGGCCGCCGCCCGATTCGATCCCCACCCGGGTTCGGCAGGATCACGCGCCCGAATCGCGCCAGCATCGGTCCCAGGAGGATGAAGCTGGCCCGCATCTTCATGCCGGCCTCGAGCGGAACGAACGGCCAGTGTGCCTCGCGCGCCTGGATCTCGAGGGCATCCCCATTCGCGCGGCGGACCTCGAAGCCGATATCGGTCAGGACCTCGCGCAGGATGGCGACGTCGCTGATCTTCGGCACGTTGCGCAATATGCAGAGCTCGTCGGTCAGGGCGGCCGCGGCCATCATCTTGAGGACGGCGTTCTTGGCGCCAGCGATACGCACCTCGCCCGAGAGTGGCACGCCGCCCGTGATCACGAACTTCTGCATGGACCGATGCAGTCTACCGATGCGGGCGCTGGACCGCATGTGCGCAAAGGGTCAGCCCGGGAAGGCTTCCTTCCACTCGTGCGGGCCGGTGTGGTGGCCGTCGCACAGCCCCAATCGCCCACCCATGTGGCGCGACGGCAGGTACGGCTGCATGCCCGCCTCGAACGGGGTGGGCTCCCTGTTGCAGATCATCATGCGGCCTTCGCGCGCCCAGGTGTACAGGTGGTCCACCGAGCAGAACCGATACGGCTTCGTGAAGTTCACCGTCTCCCCGTGAGCCGGGCTGGTCGGAAGGCCGATTGGCCCCGTCTCGCGCACGACCTCGATCCGCACCGGAAGCTGTGGCATACGCGTGCCGCACTGGTCGCAGGTCAGCATCAGTCCCGGTCAGCCGGTGTAGTGGGAACCGTCGTCGACGGAGTGACGCTCGACGAAGGTGGAATCGAGATTCGGATCCTCGCCGGGCGGCGAGCCCCTGTGCGGCATCGAGTCGACCGGGCAGATAAACGGGTAGTCACGGCCGATCCTGCGCAGCTGCTGCATGCGTCGGAACGGCGGCTCGTCTCGGCCTTCCGGACCACGCAGGTGCGCGCGTTCGGCGTCCTCGGGCGTCATCTGCGTCTCGTCCTCCATGGACCGATCCTACCGCAGGCGCCTACCATGGGCCACATGCCCTCCGGGCCGTCAGCCGCGGGAGCGGCGACGGGTGGCAATCCGCTCGCGCATGAGGGCAGTCTGGAGGGAGGCACGGACGCGGGCGATGTCGACCGGGTCCCTCGTCTGCTCCAGCTCCGATTCGGCGCGCTTGCGCGCCTCCACGGCCTTCGCCTCGTCGATCTCATCGGAGTGCTCGGCCAGATCGGCCATCACGATGACCTTGTCCGGCCGCACCTCGACGAAGCCGCCGCTGATGAGCATCGACTCCTCGCTCCCGCCCTTCTTGATCCGCAGCTCACCCACGCCCAGCGAGCTGATGAGCGGCGTGTGATGCGGCAGGATGCCGAGTTGCCCGTTGCGGCCCGGCACGATGACCATGTCCACCTCGTCGTCGTAGACCCGCCGCTCAGGGCTGACGATCTCCAACCGAAGCGGCATCAGCCCATCTTCTCCGCGTTCGCGACCACGTCCTCGATCTTGCCGGCCATGAAAAAGGCCTGCTCGGGGAGCTGATCGTACTTGCCCTCGAGGATCTCGCGGAAGCCGCGAACGGTATCCTTGAGCTCGACGTAGGCGCCTGACCTTCCCGTGAACTGCTCGGCCACGAAGAACGGCTGGCTCATGAAGCGCTGCAGACGCCGCGCCCGCGAGACAGATACCTTGTCCTCCTCGCTCAGCTCGTCCATGCCGAGGATGGCGATGATGTCCTGGAGGTCCTTGTAACGCTGGAGGGTGCGCTGCACCTCCCGCGAGACCTCGAAGTGCTCGTCACCCACGATGCGCCGATCGAGCACGGTCGAGGTCGAGGTCAGCGGGTCGACTGCCGGATAGATGCCCAGCTCCACGATCGAGCGCTCGAGACGAATCGTCGAGTCGAGGTGGGCGAAGGTCGTCGCCGGCGCCGGATCGGTGTAGTCGTCGGCGGGCACGAAGATGGCCTGCAGCGAGGTGATCGATCCCTTCTTGGTCGAGGTGATGCGTTCCTGGAGGTCGCCCATCTCGGTCGCCAGCGTCGGCTGGTAGCCCACCGCCGACGGCATGCGCCCCAGGAGCGCCGAGACCTCCGAGCCGGCCTGGGTGAACCGAAAGATGTTGTCGATGAAGAGGAGGATGTCGCGCCCCTCCTCGTCGCGAAAGTACTCGGCCATGGCGAGGGCCGTCAGGCCGACGCGCTGGCGCGCGCCCGGCGGCTCGTTCATCTGGCCGAAGACCATGACCGTCTTGTCGATGACCCCCGATTCGGTCATCTCGCCGAGGAGGTCGTTCCCCTCGCGCGAGCGCTCGCCGACGCCGGCGAAGACCGAGTAGCCGCCGTGCTCGGCGGCGATGTTGCGGATCAGCTCCTGGATGATGACCGTCTTCCCCGTGCCGGCGCCGCCGAAGACGCCCACCTTGCCGCCACGCCGGAAGGGGGCGATCAGGTCGATGACCTTGATTCCGGTCTCGAAGACCTGCGCCTCGGTCTCCATCTGATCGAACGGCGGCGGGTCCCGGTGGATCGGCAGGCTCTTCTCGGCCTTCACGGGGCCCTTGCCGTCAATCGGATGGCCGAGGACGTCGAACACGCGTCCCAGGGTGGATTCGCCGACCGGCACGGTGATGGGGGCGCCGGTGTCGACAACGTCGAGCCCGCGCGCGAGCCCATCGGTGGTCGACATGGCGACGGCCCGCACCCAGTTGTTGCCGAGGTGCTGCTGGACCTCCACCACGAGCGTCGCGTCGTCGCCCTTCTGGCCTGCCTTCTTCGGGCGCTTGATCTCGAGCGCGTTGTAGATATCGGGCAGCTCGCCGGGCGGGAACTCGACGTCGATCACGGGGCCCGTGATCTGGATCACCTTACCGGTCGCCATCGGTCTGTATCTCTCCTTGCCTAGCCGAGCGCTTCCGCACCGGACGCGATCTCGATCATTTCGCGGGTGATGGTCGCCTGGCGCGTCTTGTTGTAGACGAGCGTCAGGTCGTCGATGAGCTCGTTCGCGTTGTCGGTCGAGTTGCGCATGGCGATCATGCGCGCCGACTGCTCGGATGCGTTGTTCTCGAGCACGGCCCGATAGATACCGATCGCCACGTAGTGCGGCAGGAGGCGGCTCAGCACGGCCTCCGGCGACGGCTCGAACAGGTACTCGTCGTTCGTGCGCTGGTTCTCCGCGTCCATCTCGGGCCGGTCGACCGGCAGGATCGTGTCGATCTGCGGCATCTGGGTGAGCGTCGATACGAAGGTGCTGTAGGCGATGTCGATCTCGTCGTACTTCTCGGCCAGGAAGTCCTGGGTGACGAGCCGCGCGATCGGCGTCACGTCGGAGAACGAGGGCCGGTCGCCGAGCTGCGCGAAGTGCGCGGCGATCGGCACTCCTGCGCGGCGGATGGCGTCCCGCCCCTTGCGGCCGACGGTGATCGCCTCGATCTCGACCCCCGCGTCACCGTTCGTTCGGGAGGCGCGCTCGGTGACCCAGCGCAGGACTGCGCGGGTCGCATTGGCGTTCAACGAGCCCGCCAGGCCGCGGTCGGTGGTGATCACGATGATCGCCACGCGCCGAGCCGGCCGGCGCGCGAGGAGCGGGTCGACCTCCTCAGTCAGGCCGGCAGCGCCGGCGACGCGCCCCAGGGCGTCCTCCAGCTCGTCGGCGTACGGACGCGCGGCGAGGATGGAGTCCTGAGCCCGCTTCATGCGGGACGCGGCAACCATCTCCATCGCCCGAGTGATCTGGGCGATGTTGCGGACCGATCCGATCCGGCTGCGAATGTCCTTCAGGCTCGGCATTTACGCGTAACGTCCTGGCCGTTGCAAGACCCGATGGGCCGCTTGGGACCGTCGGTTTGCACCGGGTGTCGCCAACCAGAGAAGAAACGCTCCCGCCGGCGCCTTTCTGCGCGGTTCGTTGCGCCACATGCACTGGATCGTCTGGAATCGGCCCGTACTTCTCCAGTTGCCTGCATCTGACGCAATCGTCACCGCCTGCGAGAGCGTCATCGGCTAGGCCTTTCCTTCCGGCGTCTCGGCCGCAGCGCCTTCGGTCGGGTCAACCGCATCGCGCTTGGCCTTCTTTGCCGGCGCCTTGGCCTTCTTTGCCGGCGCCTTGGCCTTCTTTGCCGGCGCCTTGGCCTTCTTTGCCGGCGCCTTGGCCTTTGCCGGCGCCTTGGCGGCCACCGCGTCGGCCTCGTCGGCCTCGTCGGTCCTGCCCTGGGCTTGCTCGTCGACCGACGCGTCCTCGTCCGTGGTGCTTGCGTCTTCGGGCGTCCCCTCATCGGCCGCACCGGCCTCTGCGCCCGGCTTGGCATCGGCCTTTGCATCGGCCTTCGACGGATCCTCGCCGTATCCGCCCTGGCGCTTGAACTCGGCGACAGCCTTCTCGAGAGTGGCGACCGTCTCGTCGGACAGCACCTTGTCCTTGACTATGATCGGCAGCACATCCTCATAGCCCGACTCGAGGTGCCGGTAGAGGCCGGTCTCGAACTCGGCGATCTTGCTCGTCTCGACGTCGTCGAGCAGGCCGTTGGTGGCCGCCCAGATGATGACGACCTGCTTCTCCACGGGAAGCGGCTCGTACTGCGGCTGCTTCAGGATCTCGGTCGTCTTTTCGCCGCGGGTGAGCTGGTCGCGCGTCGCCTTGTCGAGGTCCGAGCTGAACTGCGCGAACGCGGCGAGCTCGCGGTACTGCGCAAGATCGATGCGCAGTTTGCCGGCGACCTGGCGCATGGCCTTGATCTGCGCGGCGCCGCCCACCCGTGAGACGCTGATGCCGGCGTTGACGGCCGGGCGCTGGCCCTGGTTGAAGAGGTCCGACTGCAGGAATATCTGGCCGTCGGTGATGCTGATCACGTTGGTCGGGATATAGGCCGACACGTCGCCGGCTTGCGTCTCGATGATCGGCAGGGCGGTCAGGGACCCGCCGCCGTTCTTCTTGTTCAGTCGGGCTGCCCGCTCCAGCAGCCGCGAATGCGAGTAGAAGATGTCGCCGGGGAAGGCCTCGCGGCCGGGCGGGCGGCGCATGAGCAGCGACACCTGGCGGTAGGCCCAGGAATGCTTCGACAGGTCGTCGTACACGCACAGCGCGTCCTGACCAGCGTCCATGAACTCCTCGCCCATCGTGACGCCGGCATAGGGAGCCAGGTACTGGAGCGGTGCGGGGTCGCTGGCGCCGGCGAACACGACGATGGTGTGCTCCATGGCGCCCGACTCGGTGAGCTGCGCGACCACCTGCGCCACGGTCGACTGCTTCTGGCCGATGGCGACGTAGATGCAGATGAGGTCCTGGCCCTTCTGGTTGATGATCGTGTCGATCGCGATGGCCGTCTTGCCGGTCTGGCGGTCGCCGATGATCAGCTCGCGCTGGCCGCGGCCGATCGGGATCATCGAATCGATGGCCTTGATGCCGGTCTGCACGGGCGTGTCGACCGGCTGGCGCACGATCACGCCGGGCGCGATCCGCTCGATGGGGCGTGTCTTCGTCGTCTCGATCTTGCCCTTGCCGTCGAGCGGCTCGCCAAGCGGGTTCACCACACGGCCGATGAGCGCGTCGCCGACCGGCACCTCCACGATGCGACCGGTCGTCTTGACCTGATCGCCCTCCTTGAGAGAGGTGTAGTCGCCCAGGATCAGGGCGCCGACGGTCTCCTCCTCGAGGTTGAAGGCCATGCCCATGATCCCGTTTGGGAACTCGAGCAGCTCCTGCGCCAGCGCGCCGGAGAGGCCGTAGACCTGGGCGATGCCATCGCCCACCTCGACGATGGTACCGACGCCACTGACGTCGGCTCCCTCGTCGAATCCCTTGATCTCGCTGCGGATGATCGACGTGATCTCGTCGGATCGAATCGCCATGGAGTTCCTTCCTACCTAGACGGCGGTCAGCCGGGCGCGCAACCGCTCGAGGCGGCTGCGCACGCTTGCGTCGTACAGCCGATCGCCGATGCGGACACTGAGCCCGCCGATCAGCGATTCGTCGACCACTTCGTTCATCTCGATACGATCCCCGGTCAGCGCGCGGAGGCGCTCGGAGATCGCGGCTCGCTGTTCCTCGTCCAGCGCACGGGCGGTGCGCACCTCGGCCAGCGAGATGCCGCGCTCACGGCGGACCAGCTCGCGGAAGCGCTCAACCATCGCGTCAAACGCGCCAGGGCGTCCGCGGCGAATCATCAGCAGCGCGAGGCTGAGCGGCTCGCGCCCCACGCCGCTGGCGACCTTTCGCAGCACCTTCTCCTTGTCGGCGAAGGGAACCGCGGGGTGCTGCACCAGGCCACGCAGTTGCTCGTCACCGAGGGCGTCTCGCAGCGTGGCCAGGTCGCGTTCCCACCCCTCGAGCGTGCCGTCGGCGCGACCGATCTCGAAGGCGGCGTCGGCGTAGCGACGGGCGGCCGTCTCGCGTCGTGCCATCGAATCAGCTGCGAGACGTCTTCGCCGGCTTGGCCGGCTTGACCTCGGCGAGGAACTCCTCGACGAGACGCCGCTGGGTCGGGCCGTCCATCTCGCGGCGGACGAGCTTGCCGGCGGCCTCCAGCGCGAGCTCGGCCACCTGGCCGCGAATCTCCGCCATGGCCCGTTCCTTCTCGGCCACGATCTCTTCGCGGGCGCGCGTCGAGACCTTCTCGGCCTCCGAGCGCGCATCGGCCAGGATCTCGTTCCGCGTGTCCTCGGCGATCTTGTTGGCGCGTGCGATCATCTCGTTCGCCTCCTTGCGCGCCTCGGCCACGGCCGCCTCGCGCTCGGCTCGAGCGAGCTCACGGTCACGTGCCGCCGTCTCGGCGTCCTCCAGCCCCTTGCTGATCTTCTGTCCCCGCTCATCGAGCAGCGCGAAGACCCGCTTGAACAGAAATCGGTTCAGCAGGTAGAGCAGCAGCAGGAAGTTGATGACCTGGAAGGCGAGCTTCGGCAGATCGACGCCAAAGGCCTCGAACATCAGGGGTCTACCCTCCGGCGAAGATGAGGATCAGCGAGACGACCAGGCAGTAGATGCCGATCGCCTCGGTGAGTGCCAGGCCCAGGATGTACGGCACGAAGATCGCGCCCGCAGCCTCCGGGTTGCGGCCCAGGGCCTCCATGGCTTTGCTGAAGCCGATGCCCAGGCCGATCCCCGGACCGATGGCCCCGATCATTGCCAGACCGGCGGCGAGATTGGAGTCCACTTGTTCGATTCCTCCTGTGTGGACCTGCCGTTCCGACAGGCATGTTCGATGGCCCTATGCGGGTGTGGATGCGTGATGCTCCGTTTCGTCGGTCCCATGCCCACCGCCGTGGTGCTCGGCGATGGCAATCGTGATGTAGGTCATCGCCAACAGCGCGAAGACGAGGGCCTGCACAATCCCGATGAGCAGCTCAAGTCCAAGGAAGACCGCCGGCACGAAGAACGCCAGCGGCAGGACGAAGATGACGGCCGTCGTCAGAGCGAGCATGGTAGCCAGCAGCACCTCGCCGGCGAAGATGTTGCCGAAGAGCCGCATCGAGAGGCTGACGAGACGGCTCAGCTCGCTGATGAGGTGGATCGGGAGCATCAGTGGCGCCATGTAGCGCGGCTCGCCAACGAGCTCCTTGAGGTAACCGATCGGGCCGTTCACACGGATCGCCCACCAGACGAAGACGACGAAGGTAACGATGGACAGGGCGAGCGTGAAGTTCAAATCGGCCGCGGCCGGCCGCACGAACGCCACGAGCTCGCCCTGGTGCTCACCTTGGAGGCCGATCGTCCCGACTCCAGGAAGAAGGCCGAGCCAGTTCGACACCAGGATCATGAGGAACAGTCCGATGACGAGCGCGACGTAGCCACGCCACCGGCTCGTCGAGCCGGCGGTGACGCCGGCGATGTACTCGATCGGGAGTTCGATCAGGACTTGGAGCCGGCCGGGCACCGTCTCCGCGCGGCGCGTGATGTACCAGGCGGCGGCGAGGAGCAGCAGGGATGCCAAGAGCGCCCCGATCATGCTGTTCGTGACCTCGAACGGGCCGATGTTGAACAACTTTTCGGCTTTGATCGCGACGTGGATCAGGCTCCCGCTTTCTTCCTCAGGCATCTATCTCCTCATCGAACCTCGGGCGACGTCCCAGATCGTGTACATCGCCGCTGCTATGCCCAGTGCCATGCCGATCAGCGTGAAGATCGGGCTCGTGTGCAACCAGCTGTCGAGCAGTAGGCCGCCGCCCAGACCGAGAATGACCGATATTCCCAACCGAATCCCCAAGTCGAAGGCGATCCCCCAGTTCGGCGGTCGCGGCTCCGTCACATGGTCGTGGGGATCATGATCGGCATCGCCGTCAGGTTCCATCGCTGCGACCGCGACTGGTATAGCCCCTGCGCACGCCGGACCGGATCAGGAGCCAAATGCCGACCGCCGCCAGCACCGTTCCCACCACCAGACCAACCAGCACGAGCAGCGGGCTGGTAGCCAGTATCCCGTCCAAGATCAGGCCGGCGACCACGCTCCCGACGATCGGGATCACCATGATCGCGGTCACCTGGCCCAGGATCTTGACGAGCCCCATCGGCGTCAATTGTGTCATTTCGAGTTCGACTCACAGCGGTCGGACGCCGCGAGTATACCGGAGGCCATCGGTTCCTGCCGTGCTCGCATGAACCTGGCAGGAAGGTCGTAGCGGCACGGCGGAGGACCGATGTACTGATCGCGCCCACGGACGACGCTGGCGGCATGATGATCACCGCTTCGGCCGTCGACCCTGAGCCGGATGGCGGCAGCCGTGTTCGCATCGAGACCCAATGGTTCATCGATGGCATTCCAGGGCCTGGTCGAACGGCTCGTGGCGCCGAGCATGCCGCGCCGGGTCTACCGGGACGAGCTCGAGCTTCTGGACCGATACGCGCAAGGGACCGCGCCCGAGTCGCGCCCCCGCGCGCTCCCGACGGACGCGGCGTGGCGGTCGCCTAGAAGAGCGTGATTCTTCGCATGGACTGCGCCGCTCAGCGGCGGTATCCGTGCACGAGGGTGGCGGGTGCTGTCCCGTGCGCGTTGGATGTCGCCCCTGCGCGCGCCGGGCGCCGCTCATCGGCGCAAATCGCGCTTGTCGGCGACGACTCGACGCGCCGTTCTCGAATAGCGCCGCTCATCGGCGGCAGTGCACCACAAACCGAAGCGGCTCAGGCCGATCAGGCCGGAACGTTTGCGGCGGCGCGAGTTCCGGACAGGCCGGGAACCGGGAAGCGGTCGGTGATCGAGGCAACCCGGCGACGGATCTCCGCCTGCGCCGCGTCGTCGCCACGGGCGGCGATCCCATCCACGATGAGCATGGCGATGGCGCGCATCTCCGTCTCGCGCATGCCGCGCGAGGTCACGGCCGGCGTTCCCACGCGGATTCCCGAGCCGATCATCGGCTTCTCGGGGTCATACGGAATCGTGTTCTTGTTCACCGTGATGCGTACCTGGCCGAGAGCCGCATCGGCCTCCTTGCCGTTCACGCCCAACGGGCGGACGTCCACCAGCATGAGGTGATTGTCGGTGCCGCCCGAGATGATGGTGGCGCCGGCATCGGCCAGGGAGGCTGCCAGCACGCGGGCGTTATCGACGGTCGCCTGCTGATCCGCGCGGAACTCCACGCTCATGGCCTCCTTGAGGGCCACCGCCTTGGCGGCAATGATGTGCATCAAGGGGCCGCCCTGGATGCCGGGAAAGACGCTCTTGTCGATGGCCTTCGCGTGTACCGCACGGCACAGGATCATGCCGCCACGCGGCCCGCGCAGGGTCTTGTGGGTCGTGGTCGTGACCACGTCGGAGTAGGGAACCGGCGAGGGATGGACGCCGGCCGCGACCAGGCCCGCGAAATGTGACATGTCGGTCATGAGCAGGGCGCCGGCCTCGTCAGCGATCGACCGGAAGGCCTCGAAGTCCCACAACCGCGGGTAGGCGGTGGCCCCGGTCAGAATCATCTTGGGCCGATGCTCGCGCGCCAATGAGCGCACCTCATCCATGTCGATCAGGTGCGCCTCGCGATCGACGTGGTACGGAATGAAGTTGTAGTACTGCCCGCTGAAGTTGACGGGCGAGCCGTGGGTGAGGTGGCCGCCCTGGTCGAGGCTCAGGCCCAGTACGGTGTCGCCGCGCTCGAGCAGCGCGTGAAAGACGGCCATGTTGGCCTGCGCGCCGGCGTGCGGCTGGACGTTGGCGTGATCGGCGTCGAACAGCTCCTTCGCGCGATCGCGCGCGAGGTTCTCGGCCACGTCGACCACCTCGCAGCCGCCGTAGTAACGGCGTCCCGGGTAGCCCTCGGCGTACTTCGCGGTGAGGACCGATCCCATGGCCTGCAGGACCGCCAGTGACGGGTAGTTCTCCGAAGCGATCAGCTCCAGGTGGGCGCGCGTGCGCTCCTCTTCGTCACGCACGACCTGCGCGATCTCCGGATCCTCGGTCTCGAGCGGCGCCCAGAAGTCCATATCAAGCAGTGTAGTGCGCGGCGGTCGACTGTTCCCGGACTGCCATGCACCCGGTGACTGCTAGGCGAATACTCGGACATGGCCACAGGCTGATCACCGGGTTCACGAGCGTGGACCGCTCGTCCGCCGGCTGCCAATGGCTCGAATAACCTGACTACCATTCACCCGACGACTGGATGACCGCAAGGGAAGCCCTCTCACCGGACAGCAGTCACCCGACGAGTAGCTGACCTGCACCTCGCCGGCGGCTCCTCGTCCAGGGCCATTTCTCATGACGTGGGGCTTACGACGAGAAGTTGCGTCCCAACGCGGCGAATCAGCCGCTATTTTCTCACCCGCTGAATGAGCACCGCCGACTCGCCGCCGACAAGCCATCCTACGCACCGCGACGCGAGAATGAGAAGGCGCTTCAAGCCGTCCTGACCAGGCCCTCGGGACCGATGACGACCGTCGCGCCGTCAGCGATGGCCGCCAGTTCCTGTACCGGCAGCACGATCACCGGCACCGTCACCCCATACAGCTCCTGCGCCACTGCGGAGCCGATGGTCAGGATGAGGTCTGGCTCGGCCAGCAGGATCGCCGCAGGCGCGGTCTTCGCGCGAACCGCCTCGGCAAGGACCGATGCGGACGAGGACGAGCCTCGCCCCGACGGCATCACCACGATCCGCCCGGTCAGCGACGCTCCGCTCTGCGGGTGGTGCGCGTCGATGAGCTCGCCGGTCGCGGGGTCCATGCCGCCCCACAGGCTCAAGCCCTCCTCCAGGACCAGGGCTCGACCCGAGATCTCGGCGTTCATGAACGCCCCCACACGGCGTCGTCGCGGACCACGCGGCCGGCCACCGCCGATCGGATGCACTCCGACGACGAACCGAACACGACGGAGGCGCCGATGTTGCCCGGGGCGTAGTAGGCCCACTTGCCTGAGTCGGTCATGACCGGCCCGGCCGAATTTCGCAGGATCGGCGCGATGTAGCTACAGGTGTCGACGAGCAGCTCGACGCCAGCCTCGTGGAGACGTCCGACGATGCCGCGCTCCGAGGCTTCGCCCATCACATCGCGACCGGTCGACACGAGGCATTCGACATCGGGGTGCACGCGACGATCGCCGAGCATGGCCGCGTAGCGTTCGAGCTCAGCCAGAGATGCATGCGGCGTCCCCAGCGAGACCGCGGCAAGCTGCTCCCCGGACGAGGTGCTCAGCTCGTCGCGGACATCTCGCAGCTCGGCGAGACGAATCAGGTCCACCCGTTTCGGGGCCCGGTGCTGGAGCGCGTCATCGAGCAGCGGCGCCTCCGGTGTCGAGCCCACGACGTGGAACATGGCCACCGATCCAGACGAAGCCGCGGCGGCGCCGAGCGCCTTGAGGCGATCCTCGGACTGCCCCGGCGCGAGGCCATCGATGACGGCCACGGACGACCCCGCGTGTCGGCCGAGCACGATCCCGAGGACGGGGAAGAGGACGTCGGCCGCGCGCAGCGCGCCCGGGACATCGTCGGCCAGGCGCAGGACGAGGGTGGCGCGGCGCGCAGCCGTCCGATGCAGGCCGGCATCCGGCACGCGGCCGGTGATCGCCGCGGCAATGTCGATGAAGTCGCCGTATCGGTTCGTGCGGGCGCCCAGCACCGAATTGCAGAACGCGATCGCGTTCGACTCGCCCCACGCCACCTGCTCGCCGAGCGTCGGCCGGACGTCCGCGAGCTGGTACGGCGCGCACGTGAACGTGGGCCGCGCGCCGAGCGCGCGGTATCGGTCCATGAGCAGGCGCGCGCGTTCGGCGATTCTCGGATTGCCGCGGTAGAGCTCCGGATGGAGCAGGTCGATTGCGCCGACGTTCAGCGTGGTGGGGATGCTCACCCGTGCTCGTCCGTCCGCCAGGCGCCGGACGAAGTCGAGCGTCGCCTCGCCGTGGTAGAGGCAGGAGTCTACGTGCGCCTGGGTCACATCGATCAGCCGCTCAGCGCCAGTGGCCTCCGCGGCGCGGATCACCAAGCGCATCGCGAAGGCCGCACCATCGCCGTGCGTCCCATCCAGGAGTTCGCGATCGTGCGCGCTCAGCGCCAGGCTCAGCCCCGAGCCTCCTCGGCCTCGATGCGCGAGATCTTCTCGATCCGCGGCTGATGGCGGCCGGCGGCGAACTCGGCGTCCAGGAATGCACGCACGCACTCCCTGGCCACCTCCGTGCCGATGATCCGCGCCCCCATGCTGAGCACGTTCGCGTCATTGTGCTCGCGGCCCAGGCGCGCGGTCACCGGATCGGCGGCCTCGACACAGCGGATGCCCCGCACCTTGTTCGCCACGATCGCCTCGCCGGTCCCGCTCCCGCCCAACACGATCCCGCGCTCGAACTCGCCACGCGCCACCGCCCGGGCCACCGGCGCGATGAAGTCCGGATAGTCGACCGGCTCGGCGCCGAACGTGCCGAAGTCGCGGTACTCGACGCGCAGCTCGTCGAGCAGCGTGCAGAGCTCGCCCTTCAAATGGAAGCCCGCGTGGTCGGAGCCGATCGCGACGCGCATGGGAGAGAGTGTAGGGCGCACCGCCCCGACGGATGGGCGCGGAGGCCGCGTCTATACGACATATACGCGGCCCCGGCCGGCATGCCCTTCAGGCGTGCTCGAGCAGCTCCTTGAGGACGGCCAATCGCTCGCGCCACATGGCCTTGATGCGCACCACGGAGGCGGCATCGGGCAGCTTCTCGTGCGCGAGGGCGATCTGGGTCTTGGCATCGCCCTTCGCGACGAGCCCGAAGACGACGCGCGACACCGGATCGCCCCAATCGAAGCGAGCGGAGCGGCCGACCTTGGCGGTTCGGAGGGAGATCGGCGCGTCCGGCAGCCACCGGGCGCGGAGCGACGTATCCGTGAACGCCTCCGAAATGCGATCGGCCGACGCGTTCACCGTCCTGCTGATGCTCGCGGCGAACCCGTTGGCGTTTTGATGCGCGGCTCGCATGCCGCGGGCGCGCTCGTAGCCAACGGTCACGCTCTGCGCCCACCAGCTTGGGACGCCATGCTCGCTCACCAGCCACCGCGCGATCTCGGTGTGGGTGCGCTCGCGGGCGCCCCAGCCGTCAAGGATGGTGAGCCATTCGCCGATGGTGCGGCCGGTGCTCTTGCGCATGGCCTCGTCAGACACGCCGGTCAGCTCCATGGCATCCGGATCCGGTGCCGGAGGATCGGCCTTGCGGAGAAGCTGGGCCCGAGCGGCCGTGTACGACTCGCCGGTCTTGGCCGAGCGCGTGCGAACGCGCCGCTTGAAGGTCTTCTGGGTGGTCATCGTCTTCGCTTTCCTGCTCAGCGCGACGCGCCGGACTCACGCTCCTGGACGCTCGCGCGGCGGGCGAAAACGACCTTCCCGAGGAAGCCGATGTTCCCCTTTGCCCCGCTGGCCCGGCGGCGTGAGCACCGGTATCGAGGTTGGGCGCAGGAGGCGCCGCTGCAGTCCAGCATACGCGACTCGGTCAAGGTGCCGAGACTTCGACGACCTCGGCCAGGTGCTCGCGGCTAATCGGTCCTTCTCGGAGAATGCGCGCCGGGGTCACCGAGAGGTCCACCACGGTCGATGGCACGCCACCGGGCACCGCGCCACCGTCGAGCACGGCATCGAGCTCGTCCTGCTGCGTCGCGAACGCGATGAGCACCTCGTCTGCACCGAGCGTATCGGGCTCTCCGGAGCGATTGGCGGAGGTCGCCAGAATCGGCCCGGTCCGACGGATGAGGTCCAACGTCAGCGGATGGCTCGGCGCCCGAAAGGCCTGCGTCTCGCCCGCCGGCGAGGAGAGCACCAGGGTCAGGGCTCCCGGCCAGAAGCGCTCGCTGAGTCGCTGCGCCCGCTCGTCCGCATCCCACCCGGCGCCAATCGCCTGCGCCAGATCGGTCACCAGGATCGGAATCCGTTTGTCCGCCGGACGCTGCTTGAGGGCAAAGAGCGCGTCGAGGCGGTCGGGAAGCGCTGCGGACACCCCGACGCCGTAGACGGTGTCGGTCGGGAAGGCGACGACTCTACCGTCGCGGAGCAGCTCGGCCGCCCGAGCCAGCCCGTCCGGGGTCGGCGGCAGCTGGTCAGTCATCCTGTCAGTCTGGCATCTCGACGCGCACGATTCGGTCCAAACCCCCCAGGTCAGGGACGACCGAGACCGATGCGCCCGATGGCGCCAGCGCCGTGATCGCGTCGGCCTGGCCCACACCGATCTCCAGCAGGACGATCGCACCTGGCGCCGAGCGCGTCGGAAGATCGGCGAGGAGCCGGCGCAGGAGGGTCAGGCCGTCGGGGCCACCGTCGAGCGCGAGACGCGGCTCGTAACCGAGGGAGCCCTGGCGGGTGTCCACCTCGGCGCTCGCGACGTAGGGCAGGTTCGCAACAACGACGTCGGGCCGGGGAAGGGAGCCGCGTGCCGGGTCGAGCAGGTCGGCGCATTCAACGGTGACGAGGCCATTGACGCCGTGGGCGGCAAGGTTCTCGGCCGCGAGCTCCAGGGCCTCGGGCGAGAGGTCTGTCGCGATGAGCGTCAGTCGCCCGACCATCAACGCCGAGCGGAAGCGAACCGCCAGCGCCACGGCCACGGCGGCTGAGCCGGTCGCCACCTCCCAGGCGACCAGTGGGCCATCGTCGCGCGCCATGCGCACCGCGATCTCGTCCATCGCCCTGTCGGCGAGAAGCTCGGTTTCCGGACGCGGGATGAGCGCGCGGGCATCCGTCTTCATGTGGAGCGAGCGCCATTCCTTGAAGCCGCGAATGTAGGCGATCGGCTCACCGGCAGCCCGTCGGGCGACGAGCGGATCGAATGCGGCACTGTCAATCCCTGCCTCCGGATGGGCGAGGACCCAGGAGCGCTCCTGTCCCGTGAGGTACGCCAGGAGCAGCTCGGCATCCAGCCGCGGGCTTGGCGAGCCGGCGTCGCGAAGGCGTCGCATCGCGCTCGTCAGGCCGCCGGCCACGGTGCCTTCGGGTCCAGGAGTGTCCGTCATGTGGCAGCCACCGTGCCGGCGGCCAACCTTGCGGGCCGCTCAATCTGCGCAAATCTATGTCTCGACATGCTCAGCGAGCCCAACCTCCCGTCTTGCGGCATCGGCAGTGCCACGTGACGCCAATTCGCGGGGACGCCTCCTTCAGGGCGAGGCATCGTCTCCGAGCTCTCCCAGGCGGCGTGCCTGGTCGGCCTCGAGGAGCGGCTCGATGACGCGGTCGAGATCCCCCTCCAGCAGGCCCGGCAGGTTGTGGACCGTGAGGCCGGCGCGATGATCGGTGACCCGGTCATCGGGGAAGTTGTACGTGCGAATCTTCTCGCTCCGCTCCCCGGAACCGACCTGCGAGCGACGCTCGTCGCCGCGCTCGGCGGCCAGGCGATTCTGCTCAATCTCGAGCAGGCGGGCGCGGAGCACGCTCATCGCCTTGGCCCGATTCTTATGCTGGCTCTTCTCGTCCTGGATTGCGACCATGATCCCCGTCGGCAGGTGCGTGACGCGAACGGCGGAGTCGGTGGTGTTCACGCTCTGGCCGCCGGGTCCGCTGGACCGATAGATATCGACGCGCAGATCCTTCTCGGGAATCTCGATTTCGACCTCGTCGGCCTCCGGCAGGACCGATACCGTGGCCGTCGAGGTATGAATGCGGCCCGAGGCTTCCGTCACCGGCACACGCTGGACGCGGTGCACGCCTGACTCGAACTTGAGTCGGGAGTACGCTCCATCGCCACGGACCTCGGCGATGACCTCCTTCAGACCGCCGGATCCGCTCCCGGAGGTCGAGAGGACCTCGATCTTCCATCGCCGCCGCTCCGCATAGCGCGCATACATCCGGTAGAGGTCAGCGGCGAACAGCGACGCTTCGTCGCCGCCGGCACCGGCTCGGACCTCGACGATGACGTTTCTGTCGTCGTTCGGGTCTCGGGGCACCAGCTGAACGCGCAGCGACTCGTCAAGCTCCGCGGCGCGCGACGATAGGCGGGCGATCTCCTCGCGCGCCATCGTCCGCATCTCCTCGTCGGGGTCGTCGGCCATCGCGCGCGTGCTGTCGAGCTCATCTCGCACCGCGCGCCACTCGCGCAGATTGGTCACGATCGGCTCGAGCCGGGAGAGCTCGCGGCCAAGGTTCGCGAGCGTGGCTGGGTCCGATGCCGCTTCCGGCGTCGACATCTGGCGGCTCACTTCCTCGTGGCGCGCCTCCAGCTCGCCAAGCCGGTCGATCATGCCTTCGCGGGGGCGGCCGCTTCGCGATCGGATGCAAGGCACGATTCGAGACTCGCGATGCTGACCTCGAGCATCGGGCGGTCCGGCGGCCGCGTCGTCAGCGACTGGAGCCAGAGGCCGGGCGCGTAGAGGGCGCGCACGACGGGGTTGCCGTAGTGGCGCGCGCCGAAGCGCACCAGCTCGTACGCGAAGGCGGCGATGATCGGAACCAGCACGATCCGAGACAGGAAGAGCAACGGGAGCGGGACGCCGGCGCGTGGAACGAGGCTGAAGAAGAAGATGCTGATGACGACCACGATCAGGATGAAGGTCGTGCCGCAGCGGGTGTGGGCGGTGCCGAAGGCGTCGACCTCGTCGGGAGTGAGGGGCCTATCGGCCTCGTAGGCGCTGATCGCCTTGTGCTCGGCGCCGTGGTACGCGAAGACGCGCCTGATGTCGCTCATCAACCCGATCGCGGCGATGTAGGCGATGAAGATGACGAGCCGGATGAGGCCCTCGACGGCGTTGGCCGCGAAGTCGCTGTTCGTTGCGTCCTCGGCGAAGGTCGACAGGAAGAGCGGGAGAACGAAGAAGAGACCGATGGCGAAGCTGAGGCTGAACACCATCGTCAGCGCAATCGTGCCCTTGCTGAGCTCGATGTCCTCGCCCTCGGCCGCGATGGACGCCGAGCGCATGAGCATCCGAGTCCCGATGACGAGGGTCTCATAGAGGAGGAACATCCCGCGCAGGAATGGAATCTTGATGAGCTTGCGATTAGCGGACAGCGCGGCCGGAAGCGGCTCCGACATCGTCTGGATCTCGCCCGAGGGCGGACGCACGCTCATGGCGACCGTGGTGCGGCCGCGCATCATGACGCCCTCGATGAGGGCCTGCCCGCCGTAGAAGAAGTCCGGCATGCGGAAGCGCCGTCTGCCCGACGAGTCGGTGATGGCGCCGATCACCAGCGGACCGGCGGCGATCAGCAGCTCGGGAATGAGGAACAGGAGGTGGGGCGCAAGATGCGCCGGCCACCTGGTCGGGCGCCGACGCATCTGCGATGTCAGCGCAGCGAGCGCTCCAGGCGCTTCTGGAACCGCTCGACCTGGCCGGCGGTGTCGACGATGTTCTGTGTGCCCGTGAAGAACGGGTGGCACTTGTTGCAGACCTCGACGCGGATCGACTCGGTGGTCGACCCGACGGTGAACGCGTTGCCACACACGCAGCGGACCTGCGCCTGGTGGAACTGGGGATGAATCTCGGCCTTCATGGGATGGTGCTCCGTGCCCGTCGTCAGGCGGACTGGTATTCGCCAGCTTCGATGCTGACGCGCTTCTTATGTCGGGTTGCGTGGGTGAATCGGACGAGGCCGTCGGCGGTTGCGAAGAGAGTGTAGTCGCGCCCCATTCCGACATTGTCGCCGGGATGGAAGGTGCTGCCACGCTGACGGACGATGATCGTCCCCGAAAGGACGTACTGCCCGTCGCCGCGCTTGACGCCGAGTCTTTTGCCGGCGCTGTCTCGCCCGTTCCTGCTGGACGAGCCGGCCTTCTTGTGTGCCATCGGTTACTCCTTTGACTCGGCCTTCTTGGCGGGACTGCGGCGGCGGGGCGCGGGCTTCGCTGGCGCATCGGCCGCATCGGCCTTTGCGGCTGCTGGCTTCCGCGTTCGAGCCGGCTTCTTGGTCTCATCGGCCGTCGCCGATGCAACCGCCTTCGTTGCCTTCTCAGCCTTCTCAGGTTCGGCCGTGTCGGCCTTGGCGCGCTTGCCGCCGGCGCTGATCTCGTCGATGCGCACGCGGACCATGTGCTGGCGATGGCCCCTGGTCCGGCGGTAGGTCGCCTTCTGCTTGAACTTGAAGATGATCAGCTTCGGGCCGAGCTCCTCACGGAGGATGGTGCCGCTTACGCTGGCTCCATCGACGGTCGGCGTCCCGATGGTGACCGCCTCGCCGTCGCCGATGAGCAGCACGCGATCGAAGGTAACGGATGCACCGGCATCCGCCGCCAGCCGCTCGATCACGAGCTCGCTGCCGGCCTCGACGCGATACTGCTTCCCGCCGGTCGTCACGACGGCGTACATGTCTTGCTCTCCCGGGTCTGTCATGAGCGTCGCCGGACGCGAATCGCGCATCAGCGCACACCAAAACGGGCCGAGTGCTCAGCCCGCGGGACCACGAAGTTTACCGGGCGATCGGGGGAGTGTCAACGAAGAGGAGCCGCGTGCGGACCGCCCTGCGGACCCGCAGTGGCAGGTCGAGCGCCGCCACGACGTCCTCGGGCCGGCCGGCGCCGCTCGCGTCGAGCTGAAGAACGGTCCGCAGCCGCGCGGTGTGCGCCTTCTCGTCGACCTCGAGGATCTCGACATCCTCAATGAGCGGACGGAGGTCGCGGTCGCCCGCGTCGCTGCGACGTTCGCTCTCGCCACGTCGGCGCTTTCCGCTCAATTCATCGGTGGCCAGCAACCTGACTACGGCACCACGGAGCGAGTCGGACGAGAGCTCCTCGCCACCACCGACCTCGACCTCGTACTCCGCGCCGCGCAGCTGGGAGGCGGCGGACGGGAAGCCGTGCCAGACCTCCTTCGCATCGCGCATCGAGATGCCATCCGGGAAATGGTCGCCGGCGGCCTGGATCCGGTCGATCGGCACGAGGTCGTCGAAGTATGCCTCGACCAGTTCACCGCGAAGCTCGAGCCCGATCGGCAGGTTCGCTGCAAACTTGATGCGCGGGCGCGGCTTCAGGGCGCGGGTGTACGAGAGAGGTAGGCTCGCCTCGCGGAAAGCGCGCTCCAGCTCGGTCACCAGGTCGGCCTGGCGCATGCGGAGCGCGGGTTCGGCGCGACTGAAGAGAATCTGCCAGCGCTGGCGCGGCCCGGCGTCAGAAGGTCGGTTCGTCATGCGCGGAGAATCGTACCGTCGATGCCGTTCGGAAGCCAGAGGCGCCGGGGACGATGCGGGGTCGATGACCGAGGTCGGCCCCGCCGTGATGATCCTGTCGCTCGTTTCGGCGGCGTGCTCCTCGGGATCGCCCGAGGCACCGCCTGCCTGATCGAGCTGATCGAGCTGATCGGGCTGATCGGCTGGAGGGCCGAAGGTTGTTGGCAGGCATTCCGCCGGTGACTGGTAGGCCATGAAATGGACCTTCCTCTTTCCGCGAGTCCATTACGCCAAGCGTGCGGCCGAACTCGGCTCAGCAATCGACGGACCGAATCCTGGCCTTGCAGTCATCCGGCGAATGGCTGACGCCCGCAGCGTCGCGCCGGTCCGATACGAGCCACCCTGCGAATACCCGACCCTACGGCGCCCTGTCCGTCCTGAGCGCGTCGCGCGCCGGTCTTTGGAGGCCGTCGGTGGCTCGTTCGCTCGCTGGGCGAGCAACGTGCGAACATGCGTGCCCGAACGAACAGAGTGCGGTCCAGGGCGCATTGTGCGAAACGCCAACGCCGACCGCCGCCCGCAGAAGGCCGCCCCAACAGTGCTCAGAGGGTCGGCTTGTGCGCTCGCATGCGTATCGATTGAAGGATGCCCACCCCGAAGAGCAGGCTGATCAGGCTCGAGCCGCCATAGGTGACGAAGGGAAGCGGGATGCCGGTGACCGGCGTGACCCCGATGACCATGCCGATGTTCACGAGAACCTGGAACAGGATCATGCTCGCCAGGCCGACCGCGATCATCATCCCGAAGGCGTCGCGCGCCTGCCAGCCGATGAGCAGGATCCGCCACACGAGGAGCCCGAACAGGGCGAGCACCACGACGCCGCCGACGAAGCCGAGGTCCTCCGCGACAACCGTGAAGATGAAGTCCGTCGACTGAACCGGGATGTAGCCTCGCTGACCCTCGCCGCCCACGGTCAGACCCCGGCCGAGCCAGCCTCCTGAGCCGACGGCGTTCAGCGCCTGGACGAGCTGGAAGCAGGCGCCCTGCGGATCGGCGGAAGGATCGAGGAAGCAGAAGAGGCGCTGGCGCTGGTAATCACGGAGCATGCCGACCGCGACCGGTGCCACGCCGATGATGCCGGCGGCGAAGAGAGCCATCCACCCCAGGCTGGCGCCGCTCATGAAGAGCATGCCGATCAGGATGCCGATGAACACCAGCGCGGTGCCGAGATCGGGCTGACGGAAGACGAGAAACGCCGGGATCGCCATCAGCGCGCCCGCCACCGGGATCGTCGACAGGCGACCGATGCGCTCGCGCCGCCCGGCCAGGTAGGCGCCAAGCACCGCGATCATCAACACCTTGCCCACTTCGCTGAACTGGAAGTCCAGTCCGGCAACGGTGACCGACATCTGAGCACCGAAGAGGTTCGTGCCGATGAGCAACGTCACTGCGAGGAGCGCGAGGACCACCAGGTAGATCGGCATCGCCAGCGTGCGCAGCCAGTGGTAGTCGACGCTGGCCGCCACGAAGAAGAGGGTCAGGCCGATGGCCGCCCAGATGAGCGTCTTGACGGTCTCGCTCATCCCATCGCCGGCGGCCGGGTCGTTGAAGCCGGCGGAGAAGCCCATGACCACACCGAAGCCGATGAGGAGCAGTACGTACAGGAACAGCTGAATGTCGAAATGACGCCAGTCTCCGCCGCGGACCGACTCGACGAATGTGGCGGTGGCGACACCCATCGATCAGTTCGCCGTCACGAGGCTGAAGTCGTTCGGGTCGAGGCGGAGATCCTCGTCCAGGTCGTAGTGAAGCTGGAGGAAGTACTTCACGACCTCCGCGGACACATTGCCGGGAACCACCGCTGAGTAGTTGAAGGTGACGATCGCCAGGTCGGCGTCCGTTGCACCAGCGGCGCTCGGCAGGTAGGCAACGAACCAGGAGTGGAAGGGGAGCGTGCCTTCGTCGGTGAGCTCGCCGAACTCTGCGGTGCCCGTCTTGCCCGAGAGCGCGCCGGGAAGGTCGAGGTCGCTGATGTTGTAGGCATGGCCCGAAGTGATCACCTCGCGCGCCCCGATGCGCATCGTTTGCAGCGTCGCGTCAGCGGCAGCGATCTCGCGGATCACCTCCGGCTCGTATGTCTCGGTGAGCTCGCCGCTCGCGTCCGCCTCGCCTCGCACGATCATCGGTCGCATGAGCTTGCCCCCGTTGGCCACGGCGGCATACGCGTTCAGGATCTGGAGCGGAGTGACGGCGATGACGTTCTGCCCGATGCCGGCCTGCGCCAGCTCTCCGGTGAATACGCCCGAACGACCCTGCTGGCGCGCCCATTCCGTGCTGGCGATGATCCCCTCCTCCTCGGACGGCAGCCTGATGCCGGAGAGCTGGCCGAACCCGAGCTCATGCGCCCACTCGGCGAGCGGATCGATCCCGGTCGCAACGGCCATCTGGTAGAAGAAGGTGTCGGAGCTCTTCGCGAATGCATCGACCATGTCGAGCGGACCAAAGCCCTGGCGGTTCCAGTCGTAGAGGCACTCGCCTTCGCGCGCGCCTGGGATCTGGTAGCAGCCGTAGGTCGGCCACTGCCGGTTGGGTGTGGTCACCCCCTCCTCCATGGCCGCGATGCCGGTGACAAGCTTGTAGGTCGATCCGGGCGGGTAGATGTCGCTGATCGCGTGATTGCGCAGCGGGCGATCCGGATCGGCGAGATAGACGTTGAAGTCCTCTGTGCTGATCCCGCCGGCGAACTTGTTGTTGTCGTAGGCCGGAAGGGAAACCATCGCGAGGATCTCGCCCGTCTGGGGGTTCATGACGGCCGTCACGCCCTGGCTGACATCGGCGGCCTCCATGCCCCAGGTGAGCGCCTGCGTTGCGATTCGCTGGATATCGGCGTCGATGGTGAGTATGAGGTTGGTGCCCGCGGTCGGCTCGCCAATCGTCTCGATCACCTTCAGCTGGCGGCCCGATGCGTCGCGCTCCACGAGCTGTCTGCCATACGTTCCGCGCAGCACATCCTCGAACGAGGCCTCGATGCCCGCCTTGCCGATGACGTCGTCGCGCAGGTAGCCATCCACCTCGCGCGCCTCCAGCTCGGCGCGATTGACCGGTCCGGTGTAGCCGAGGACATGCGACAGCAGCTGCCCACTGGCCTTGCCGGTCTCGTCGAGGTACTGACGGATCGGGTCCACGGTCATCACCACGCCCGGCAGATCCTCGGCTTCCTCTCCGATGAGCAGCGCGGCCTCGCGGCTGACGCCGCGCTCGATCGGCACGAGGTCGAACGGCGAGCCGCTGAACGCATCGAGCCGCGCGCGCAGGGTTCCGCTTTCCCCCCCGGTGAGCTGGGCGACACGTGAGAGCACGTGGAACCGATCCGCATCGGGAAGGTCGGCCGGTCGGACCTTCACAGTCCACGAAGGAACGCTCACAGCAATGGGCCGCCCAGCACGATCAAAGATCAGCCCGCGGGGCGCCGGGATCGGCACCTCGACCGTGCGGTCGGCTGCGGCGCGGCCGGCATAGACATCCCCGTTGACCACCTGGAGCTGGAAGAGGCGAACCCCGAGCGCCGCGAGCAGGAGCGCCGCCACCAGCGCAAAGGCGATAAATCGGGAGCGGGAACGGGGAAGATCGACACGGCCATCGTTCAGGTCAGCCATCGGCCTACCAGGCCGGTGCTTCCTCCGGCGCGTAACGCTGGGCGAGCGCGCGTGCCGGATACAGGAGGAGCGCGACGATCGCAGCGTTGAGGGCAGCGGCGCCGAGCAGAATGTCGAACGGCGGAGCCGACGCGACGGCGTCGGTCACCAACTGCGAGATGAGCAGCGAGCCGATGTCGGCCACGATCGAGCCCGCAAAGGCTGCCGTGACCGGGTAGATCCAGACCACGCCACCGAAGGCGCGACCGCCGCCGGCGACCAGGACCGACACGATGAGCAGCACGAGCGGCACCGAACCGAGCGGCTCGCCAACGAGCAGGTTGGCCGTCAGTCCGGCAACGAACGCCCATGTGATCCCGGGCAGGAATCCGGCGAGGCAGGTCACAAGGACCACCGCCACGAGGACCAGGTTCGGTTTCACGCCTCCGACGGCGATGACGGGGGCGAGCCCGGCATGCACGATGCCGACGACGACGGCGAGGAGCGGGCTCAGGTAGCTGATCGGAACGGACCCCAGTGGACGCGACGCGGCGATGCTTGCGGAGGGGTCGAGTATACGGCGATCGAGGGGCGCCATCGCGCGAGGTGGAGCGAGTGTGGATATCTATGGTTCACGTGAAACAACTATGTGGATAAACGGCCCCAGGGCCGACGCCGGTAAGCGGCTGGTAAGCACGGGAACGGCACGAAACTGGTAGAATCAAGACTGCACATCTGAACTCGCAACGGAGCACGCGTGGTCCGAGTCACGGCCTGTACGAACCAGAAGGGCGGCGTCGGCAAGACGACCACGGTCATCAACCTGGCGGCCTTTCTTGCGCTCTCCGGCACACGAACGCTCGTCATCGATCTCGATCCGCAGGGAAACGCCACCAGCGGCCTCGGAATCGATCGTCGGTTGGTCGAACGCTCCTCCTACGACGCTCTCGTCGATCGCATGCCGATCGCTGAGTGCGTCATGGGGACATCGGTGCAGGGCCTTGACCTCGTCCCATCGGCGCCGTCGCTCTCCGGCGCGGAGGTCGAGCTTGTCGGCGTCGCGGCTCGCGAGCGCCGGCTCGCCGCCAGCCTGGCGGAGCTGAACGGCCGCTACGAGCGCGTGCTGATCGACTGTCCGCCGTCGTTGGGACTGCTGACGGTGAACGCGCTGACTGCGGCCGACGGTGTGCTCATCCCGATTCAGACCGAGTACTACGCCCTGGAAGGCTTGAGCCAGCTGGTGAACACGATCCGACGGGTCCGCGAGGGCCTGAACCCGCGCCTCGAGATCGACGGTGTCCTGCTGACGATGTACGACGCCCGCACGAAGCTTTCCGCGCAGGTCGCCTCCGAGGTTCGTCGCCACATGAACGGGAGCGTTTACCACACCGTCGTTCCGCGAAGCGTCCGCCTCTCGGAGGCACCCAGCCATGGGCTCCCCATCGCGCTGTACGACCCGGCATCTCGCGGCGCCGACGCGTATCGCGAGCTCGCGGGCGAGGTGGTCGCGCGTGGCTAGCAGCCCTTCGCGCGGCTCGCGTGCCTTCGGCCTCGGCCGAGGGCTCGACGCGTTGATCCCCGGACGTGACGGTGACCGCGGCGTCCTCGAGATCGCGCTACATCGAATCGAGCGTAATCCCGACCAGCCCCGCACCGCCTTCGACGAGGGGCAGCTCGGCGAGCTGGCTGCCTCGATCGCGGTACACGGCGTGCTGCAGCCAATCGTCGTACGTGAGCTCGCCGACGGCGGCTATCAGCTCATCGCCGGCGAGCGGCGAGCGCGCGCCGCCAGACTGGCCGGGTTGGAGACGATCCCCGCCGTCATCCGCGAGTCGCGCGGCGGCGAGAGTTCGCTCGAGCTGGCGCTGATCGAGAACCTTCAGCGCGAGGACCTCAACGCCATTGAGGCGGCGCTCGCCTATCGTGAGCTGATCGACCGTTTTGGCCTGACGCACGAAGCCGTGGCGCGCCAGGTCGGCAAGAGCCGCGTGGCGGTCAGTAATTCCCTGCGCCTCCTCGACCTGGCGCCGGAGACCCGGGCGGCCATCGTCGACGGTCGGATCAGCGAGGGACACGGCCGCGCCCTGGCGGCCATCACCATCGCCGAGCTGCAGCGCGCGGTGCTGGCCGTCGTGCTGGAGCGCCAGCTCTCGGTTCGGCAGACCGAGGAGCTCGTCCGGCGCAAGCGCGAGGAGGCTCCCACCCGAAGGCCTGGAACACTCAATCACGACCTCCAGGACCTGGAGGCGCAGCTGCGGGGCGTCCTCGCCACCAAGGTCGGCATCGTCCGTACCCGGCGCGGTGGGCGTCTCGTCATCGACTTCTACTCGGACGAGGAGCTGGACCGGCTCTACTCGATCATCACCCGCGGCGCCAACGGCGGACCGGTCGCCGACGCCGCGCCATCGGTCGTTCTCGACCACGAGGATCGCCCGTCAGCATGACCGTCGAACGAGCACCGAAGACGCGCAGGTCGTCGTCGAACTACACCGCCGCGAACATCCAGGTTCTCGAGGGCCTCCAGGCCGTCCGCAAGCGCCCGGGAATGTACATCGGCTCGACCGATGCGCGCGGCCTTCACCAGCTCGTGTGGGAGGTCGTCGACAACAGCATCGACGAGGCGATGGCCAACCAGGCCACCCGCATCAATGTCACGATCCACGCGGACGGCAAGCTCGAGGTGGTCGACGACGGACGCGGCATTCCCGTCGACCGCCATTCGACCGGCAAAAGCGCACTCGAAGTGATCATGACCGTGCTCCACGCCGGCGCTAAGTTCGGCGGGGGCGGCTACAAGGTCTCGGGTGGGCTGCACGGCGTCGGCGTGAGCGTGGTGAACGCCCTCAGCTCGGAGATGCGCGTCGAGGTCCTGCGCGGCGGCAAGCGCCATCTCCAGGAGTTCGTCCGTGGCGCGCCGCAGGGCCCCGTCAGGCAGACGGGAGGCGCCGCCGAGGCGAATCGAAGGCTCGATCCCGCGTGGAAGCGGGCGCACGGCACGCGCACCTTCTTCCGGCCCGATCCGGAGATGTTCGAGACGCTCGACTTTAGCTGGGAGCTGATCAGCACCCGGATGCGCGAGTCGGCGTACCTCAACAAGGGCCTCTGGATCTGCCTTCGCGACGAACGGACCGATACCGAAAAGAACTTCTTCTTCCAGGGCGGTGTGACGAGCTTCGTCCGACACCTGAATCGACGTCGCGACGTGCTGAACGCCCGCCCGATCTACGTCGATCGCCTCGTCGACTCGACGAACGTCGAGGTTGCGCTCCAGTACAACGACGCGTTTGCGGAAAACGTGCTGGCGTTTGCGAACAACATCCACACGATCGACGGCGGGACGCACGTCGCGGGCTTCCGTGCCGCGCTGACGAGCTCGCTCAACACGTGGGCGCGGAAGTCGGCGACGCTGAGCGAGAAGGAAGCCAATCTCTCCGGCGACGACGTCCGCGAGGGCCTCACGGCCGTGATCAGCGTCAAGCTGACCGACCCGCAGTTCGAGGGCCAGACCAAGGCGAAGCTTGGCAACGCCGACATCAAGGGCATTGTCCAGAACGTGGTCACCGAAGGCATCGTCCAGCATCTGGAGGAGAACCCGGCCGATGGGCGCCGGATCATCGAGAAATGCCTCACCGCGGCCCGGGCCCGCGAGGCCGCCCGCAAGGCGCGTGACCTCGTCATCCGCAAGGGCGCGCTCGAGGGGATGGCGCTGCCGGGCAAGCTGGCCGACTGCCAGGAGCGGGATCCGGCGCGCTCGGAGATCTACATCGTCGAGGGCGATTCGGCCGGAGGCTCCGCCAAGCAGGGACGCGATCGGCGCTTCCAGGCCATCCTGCCCATGTTCGGCAAGATGCTCAACGTCGAGAAGGCGCGCCTGGATCGCGTGCTCAGCTCGGACAAGATCCGGCCGCTGGTCATCGCCCTTGGCGCCGGCATCGGCGAGACATTCGACATTGCCAAGCTGCGCTATCACCGCATCTGCCTCCTCAGCGACGCCGATGTCGACGGTGCGCATATCAGCACGCTGCTCCTCACCTTCTTCTACCGGCACATGCCGGAGGTGATCGACAACGGCTACCTCTACATCTGCCAGCCGCCGCTCTACCGGGTCAGTACCGGCAAGGTCACCCGGTACGCGACGAGCGAGAAGGAGCGCGAGGCCGCCCTCAAAGAGCTCTCCCGTGATGGGAAGACAAAAAACGTCACCGTCCAACGCTTCAAGGGCCTCGGCGAGATGAACGCCGACCAGCTCTGGGATACGACCATGAACCCCGATTCCCGCACGCTGCTGCGGGTCGAGGTCGGGACCGCGGAAGCCGCGGATGAGATGTTCAGCACCCTCATGGGCGAGCATGTCGAGCCACGGCGCGATTTCATCCGCGGTGAGGCCCGCAAGGTTCGCAACCTCGACATCTGAAAGGCAGTCAGACCGATGCCATCACGACACGCGGCCGACCTCCGGCAGGTGGCCCAGAAGACGGGACGCACCCTCGACGAATGGTGCGAGCTGCTCGAGGCGAACGGGGTGGGAGACCGCCGCGAGGCCGTCAACATGCTGCGCGACTCGTACGCGGTCAGCCATGCCTATGCCCTCGCCATCGCCGACAAGTGCCTGCGGAGCTCAGGCGACGACGAGTGGGGGGCCGCCGACTACGACGCCGAGGAAGGTACGGACCGCTGGTAGTGATGGAGAAGGACGCGCGCACCGTCGGCGACAGCCGCTCGATCGTGGCCGAAGACGGTCGCCGGTATGCGTTCGCCGATCACAACTGCTTCGCGTGCGGGGCCGAGAACCCGATCGGCATGCGGCTGCACATTGAGGTCGGCGAGGGCATGGCCAGTGCCACCTGGCGGGCCGGGACCGACTACGTGGGCTGGAGCGACAAGCTGCACGGCGGAATCATCGCCACGCTCCTCGACGAGGTCATGGCGTGGGCGCCATCGAGCTACGACTCGTGGGCGGTGACAGCCGAGATGACGGTCCGCTACCGATCGCCGGCGAGCCCTAACGAGGAGCTGATCGCGACCGGGCGCGTCGCGCGGCGACGTCGCCGCATTTACGAGGTGGTCGGCGAGATCCGGGGGGCCGACGATCGACTCGTCGCGGAGGGCCACGGTCGCTATCTGGGCGCCTCCCCTGCGCGGAAGTCGGAGCTCAAGGAACGATACGGCCTGACGCCCGGGACCGCGGGCGAATGACCGGCCATGCGACAAACGCGACAGGAACGATAGTGAGCGCCATTGGCGTCATCAGCGACGCAGCGCCAGCCATGAGGGACTAGCCAGCGATGGAGATGGACAGGGTCGGGAACGTCCGGGCAGTCGCAATCGAAGACGAGATGCGCACCGCGTACATCGACTACGCGATGAGCGTCATCGTTTCGCGCGCGCTCCCTGACGTGCGCGACGGGTTGAAGCCGGTGCATCGACGAATCCTGTACACCATGCAGGAGATGGGGCTGCGCTCGACCGCTGCCTATCGGAAGTGCGCCGGCGTCGTCGGCGAGACAATGGCCAAGTACCACCCCCACGGCGACCTGGCCCTTTACGAGACGCTCGTGCGCATGGCGCAGGACTTCAGCCTGCGCTATCCGCTCGTCGACGGCCAGGGCAACTTCGGCTCGGTCGACGGCGATCCGCCTGCCGCAATGCGCTACACCGAGGCGCGTATGGCCTCGATCACGGACGAGATGCTCGCCGACATCGAGAAGGAGACGGTCGACTTCGTCGACAACTACGACGGTCGCCTTCGCCAGCCCACGGTGCTTCCCTCGAAGCTGCCGAACCTGCTCGTCAACGGATCCTCCGGGATCGCGGTCGGCATGGCCACGAACATTCCGCCGCACCACCTCAACGAGATCTGTGACGCGATCCGTGCGCTGATCGACAACCCCGAGATGAGCGTGGACGACCTGTGCGAGATCGTCACCGGACCGGACTTCCCGACCGGCGGCACCATCTTCCGCTTCGAGGAGCAGCGCAACCCGCTCACCGGCGAGAAGGAGCGGATCGACGCGATCCGGCACCTCTACGCGACCGGTCGTGGCCGCATCATCGTCCGCGGGCAGGTCGCCTTCGAGGAGGCCCGCGGAGGCATGGCGGTGGTGATCACCGAGCTGCCCTACCAGGTCAACAAGACAACGCTCATCGAGAAGATGGCCGACCTCGTCGCATCCAAGAAGATCACCGACGTCCGCGACATTCGCGACGAAAGCGACAGAGACGGAATGCGGATCGTGGTCGAGGTCAAGCGCGACGGCTCGCCGCACACGGTCATGCAGCAGCTCTTCAAGCACACCCCGCTCCAGACCAGCTTCAGCGCCAACATGCTCGCGCTGGTCGAGGGCCAGCCTCAGACGCTCGGCCTCAAGAAGATGCTCGAGCACTACATCTCCTTCCGCCGCGACATCGTGCGCCGCCGTACGGAGTTCGACCTCGCTCGCGCGCAGGAGCGGGCCCACATCCTCGAAGGGCTCAAGGTCGCCCTCGACAACCTTGACGAGGTCATCGCCACCATCCGGGCGGCCGCGGACGTGGACGCGGCCCGATCCGCGCTCATGACCCGCTTCGGGCTGACCGAGGTCCAGGCCAACGCGATCCTGGAGATGCAGCTCCGCCGGCTGGCCGCGCTCGAGCGCAAGAAGATCGAGGACGAGTATCGCGCGATCATTCAGCTCATCAGCGAGCTCGAGGATCTCCTGGCCAACCCGCGCAAGATCCTCCTCGTCATCAAGGACGAGCTCACCGGGCTTGTGAAGCGTTACGGCGACGAGCGCAAGACCCGAATCCAGGCCGATGCGAACCGCGAGCTGACGGCCGAGGACCTCGTGCAGGCCGAGGACGTGGTGGTGACGCTCAGCCAGCGCGGCTACATCAAGCGCCAGCCGATCGGCACCTTCCGTTCGCAGCGCCGCGGTGGACGCGGCAAGCTCGCCATGCTGACGCGTGAGGAGGACGCTGTCCGCCACCTGCGCGTGGCGAACACCCACGACAACATCCTCTTCTTCACGAATCGCGGGCGCGTCTTCATCACGAAGGTGCACACGCTGCCCGATGCCTCACGCCAGGCGAAGGGCCTGCCGATCATCAACCTGCCGGGCGTGCAGGTGGAGCAGCGCGAATACATCAGCGCGATCATCAGCCTGCCCCAGTTCGAGCCGGGCCACTACCTGGTCATGGCCACCCGCAAGGGGATGATCAAGAAGACGTCGCTGGAGGACTACGCCAGGATCCGCGCCAACGGGCTGATCGCCATCAACCTGATCGATGGCGACGAGCTCCAGTGGGTCGGTCTCTCCGACGGGCAGAACGACATCATCGTCGCCACGAAGAAGGGCCAGGCGGCGCGCTTCATGGAGCGCGAAGTTCGTCCGCTCGGGCGCGGCACGCAGGGCGTCACGGCCATCCGCCTCAAGGCCGACGACGAGGTCATCGGCATGGAGGTTGTAGAGCATCTCGAGCAGCAGCTGCTCGTCGTCACGGAGCAGGGCTTCGGCAAGCGGACCGATATCGCCGACTTCCCGGTCAAGCATCGGGCCACCGGCGGCGTCATCGCCAACTCGCTCAACAGGGATACCGGCGACGTCGCGGCTATCCGCATTGTCGGCCAGGACGACGAGGAGCTGATGCTCATCACCGAGCTGGGCACCATCCTGCGCACCGAGGTCGGCGGGATCAATCGCTACCGGCGCGCCTCGCGCGGCGTGACGGTGATGAAGCCGCAGGCCGACGACAGGATCGTCTCGATCACCGTCTTCGTGGACAACCGATCACCGGAGGAGCTCCTCGAGGCCGAGTAGCTGTGCGACCGTCGCGACGCCACCGAGCCGTGCGAGCGATGGACGCCCTGATTTCGTCCAGTCCCGCCCTCCTTTGTGCCGCGAGGCGCAGCCGTGGTGCGACGCTTCCGCATGGCCGCCGCTGAGCGGCGCTAACGACGAACGAGCCACCGATCGACGCGCCGATATCAGGGCGGTCGCGCTCTCGTGCACGCCGCGAGACTGACAGCGGCGCATAGCGTGAACAAGCAGCCGGGACAGCACTCTGCTTCTCGAATAGCGCCGCTGAGAGGCGCTCAGCCAACAGTACGGACCGGCTCTGGCCCGTCACTCAGGCACTTCGCATTCCCAGCGCGTCGGGGAGCCGGTGAAATCGGCCTCGATCAAGCCGAATGCGGTCGTCGGGGCCAGCCGGACCGTGGCGTTGGCCCGGCATGTGCGGACGGCTTGTGCGCGGCGGCTGTCGCATCGGTCGCAAGGCTACCGCAGGCGCTAGAATCGGTGGGCCTGACCCGCCCCGCGGAGATCGACGTGTACGCCGACGAGTTCAGTATCTACGCCGGCAACGCCAATAAGCCGCTTGCCGAGCGGATCACCCGCTACCTCAAGACCCAGCTCGGTGAGGTCGAGGTGTTCCAGTTCGCGAATGAGAACATCTTCGTCCGGGTGATGGAGAACGTCCGCGAGCAGGACGTCTTCCTGGTGCAGCCCACCAGCCGCCCTGTGAACCAGTCGATCATGGAGCTGCTGATCATGATCGACGCATTCAAGCGCGCCTCGGCGGGTCGGATCACGGCGGTGATCCCACACTACAGCTACGGCCGTTCCGACAAGAAGGACCAGCCCCGCGTGCCGATCACGGCACGCCTGATCGCCGACATGCTCACGGTCGCCGGCGCCGATCGAGTCCTGACCATGGACCTCCACCAGGGCCAGATCCAGGGCTTCTTCAGCATCCCGGTCGACGAGCTCACCGCCGTCAACCTGATCTGTGCCCACATCAAGGCCAAGCAGATCGACGACATCGTGGTCGTGAGCGAGCTGGGCTTCGCGAAGAGGGCCCGCAACTTCGCCGAGCTCCTCTCTGCACCCCTCGCGATCGTCGAGAAGCGCCGCCTCGGCAACGAGGACCGCACCGAGGTGATGAACGTCATCGGCGAGGTGGGCGGCAAAACGGCGGTCATCATCGACGACGAGATCGACACCGCCGGATCGCTGATGGAGGCGGTCGGCGCCCTTCAGGCGGCCGGTGCCCGTGCCATCTACAGCTGCGCAACCCACGGCGTCTTCTCCGGATCGGCACTCGAGCGGATCGCGGAGTCGGCGCTCACCGAGGTGATCGTCACCGACACCATTCCGCTGCCGCCCGGCGCAGACGACCCGCGTATCACGGTGCTGAGCGTGGCGCCCCTCTTCGGCGAGGCCATCAAGCGCATCCATCGCGGCGAGAGCGTGGGCGCCCTCTTCAGCTCAGAGGTCCACATGGTCGAGGAGATGACCTTCTGGGACGAGGAGGCCGATGACGACGAGCCGATGCCGGAGCCCTCTCGCGTGAGCGCCGGGTGACTGACCGCCTCGCCGCGATCAGCAACATCGAGCTCGGCGTGCTGCTCTGGAGCCAGGCCACCGACTGGACGTCCTTCGAGAGGGCCGCTCGGCGGGTCGATGAGCTGGGCTACGACTCGCTGTGGACCTGGGATCACCTGTACGCCATCTTCGGCGACCCATACCAGCCCATCTTCGAGGGCTGGATGTCGCTCGCGGCATGGGCAAAGGTCACGACGCGCGTGCGTCTCGGCCTGCTGGTCGGCGCGAACACCTTCCGAAACCCCGGCCTCGCCGCACGGCTGGTGACGACCCTCGATCACCTCAGCGACGGGCGGGCGGTGCTCGGGATCGGCGGCGCCTGGTTCGAGCTCGAGCACACTGCACACGGGATCGAGTTCGGCACCAGCATCGGGCAGCGACTGGACTGGATGGATGAATCGGTCGGCGCCATGCGCGCGCTCCTCGACGGGGAGGAGGTCAGCTCGGAAGCGGGTGATCGGTATCAGTTCGACGCGCTGCGGCTCCAGCCTCTGCCGATTCAACGTCACCTGCAGATCATGATCGGCGGATCCGGCGAGAAGAAAACCCTGCGCACGGTCGCGAAGTACGCGGACCACTGGAACGCGATGGGAAGCATCGAGAAGCTTCGGCACAAGGACGGCGTCCTGCGCGCCCATTGCGAGGCGGTCGGCCGCGACCAGACTGAGATCCGGCGGACCGTCGGCTGCAAACCGATCATTCGCGACACCGAGGCCGAGGCCCGGCGGGTGTGGAAGGCCCAGATGACACACAACCGAACGCCGATAGCGGACGTCGCGGATGACGATACGTTCTGGGTCGGAACGCCGGACCAGGTCGCAGAGAGGATGATCGCGTGTCGCGAGATCGGCTTCTCAACGTTCCTCGCCGAGATGCCGGCACCGTATGACGACGAGACGCTCGAACGATGGATCGGCGAGGTCAAGCCGATGGTGGAGCGCGCCGGCAACTAGGTGGCGGCACGGGGGAAAGCCCCACAGGATCGGGCTATACTCGCCGCCCGATGTTCAAGTTCCTGTCCCGCCATCGGGACTCCAACGAGCGAGAGGTCCGAGCCCTCCAGCCGCTCGTCGATCGCATCAATGCGCTCGAGCCGGAGATCCAGGCGCTCACCGATGCCGAGCTGGCCGGCAAGACCGATCAGCTTCGCGCGCGCCTGCGCGAGGGGGTCGGCGAGATCCTGGTGCCGATCGAGATGCGCGCAACCGATCCGGACGAAGACGCCGCCGAATCAGCTCTCGCCGGTGCCGACGCTGCTCGCCTGGCCGACGAGCTCAGGCAGCAACGCGAGCGGGAGCTCAAGCAGATCAACGAGGCGCTCGAGGAGATCCTGCCGGAGGCGTTCGCATCGGTCCGCGAGGCGATGATCCGTGCGCTCGGCAAGCGTCACTACGACGTGCAGCTCATGGGCGGCATCGTGCTCCACCGCGGCTCGATCGCCGAGCAGCGCACCGGCGAGGGCAAGACCTTCGTCGGGCCCCTGGCTGCCTTCCTCAACGCGCTGGTCGGGCGCGGCGTCCACGTCGTCACCGTCAACGACTACCTCGCCAAGCGCGACGCGCAGTGGATCGGCGCAGTCTTCCATCGGCTGGGAATGAGCGCCGGCAGCATCCAGCACGAGGGCGCCTTCATCTTCGACCCGGAGTTTCCGGCGACCGACGAGCGGCTGCGCGAGCTGCGGCCGGTCACCCGGCGCGAGGCGTACGCCGCCGACGTGACGTACGGGACCAACAACGAATTCGGGTTCGACTTCCTGCGCGACAACCTCGTGGTGGATCTGGCGGCTCGCGCACAACGCGCTCACTTCTTCGCGGTCGTCGACGAGGTTGACAACATCCTCATCGACGAGGCGCGGACGCCGCTCATCATCAGCGGCAACGCCGAGGAATCGGCCGACAAGTACCTCCAGTTCTCCCAGCTCGTTCCACGTCTGAAGGCAGAGGAGGACTACGTCGTCGACGAAAAGTTCAAGCAGGTCGCAATCACCGAGGCCGGCACCGACAAGATGGAGCGCTGGCTCGGCGTCGAGAACATGTTCGCCGATGACTTCAGCCTGGCGCGCCACCTGGAGCAGGCCTTGAAGGCCCAGGTGCTCTACCAGCGCGACCGCGATTACGTCGTCAAGGAAGGCGAGGTGATCATCGTCGACGAGTTCACCGGGCGCCTCATGCCGGGGCGTCGCTGGTCGGAGGGCCTGCACCAGGCGGTCGAGGCCAAGGAGGCGGTCGCTGTCCGCAATGAGCAGCGAACGCTCGCCACCGTCACCTTCCAGAACTACTTCCGCATGTACGACAAGCTGTCTGGCATGACGGGCACCGCCGAGACCGAGGCAGAGGAGTTCTCGAAGATCTACAACCTCGAGGTGGTCGTCATCCCGACCAACCGCGACATGGTCCGCGCCGATTACGCCGATCTCATCTATGCCAAGCAGAGCGGCAAATGGAAGGCGGTCATCGACGAGATCGCCGAGGAACACGAGAAGGGCCGCCCCGTCCTCGTCGGCACGATCAGCGTCGAGGTCAGCGAGATGCTGGGCGACCTGCTCAAGCGGCGGGGGATCAAGCACAACGTCCTGAACGCCAAGCTCCACGAGCGGGAGGCCGAGGTTGTCGCCCAGGCGGGCCGTTCCGGGGCCGTCACGATCGCAACGAACATGGCCGGCCGTGGAACCGACATCCTGCTGGGTGGCAACCCGGAGGTCCTCGCGACCGAGATGCTGCACAAGCACGGCACGAATGTCCTCGAGGCGACGCCGGAGCAGTACGCCGATGCGCTCGCCGAAGCCGAGCGGGTTTGTGCCGAAGACAAGGAGCAGGTGATCGCCGCCGGCGGCCTGCACATTCTCGGCACCGAGCGCCACGACGCGCGCCGCATCGACAACCAGCTTCGCGGCCGCGCCGGCCGCCAGGGCGACCCCGGTTCGTCCCGGTTCTACCTGTCGCTGGAGGACGACCTCATGCGTCGCTTCGCCAACGACCGCGTCCAGGGCATCATGCGCACCCTCGGCTTCACCGATGACACCGCGCTCGAGTCGAAAATGGTGAGCAAGACCATCGAGAATGCGCAGACGCGGGTCGAGGGCTACAACTTCGACACCCGCAAGCACGTGGTCGAGTACGACGACGTGATCAACCGCCAGCGCGAGACGATCTATCGCGAGCGCGACCGCATCCTCCGCTCGTCGAACCTGGGCCCCACCGTCGAGGCCATGCTCGACGACGAGGTCGCCTCGTTGGTGGCCGACCACACCGCCGCCGAATACGCGGCCGAGTGGAACCGCGATGGCCTCAAGACCCAGCTCACGACCATGGTCCCCTCGTTGACCGATGCGGACCAGGGCGTGATCGACGATGCTCGCGAGCCCGGCGCGCTGGTCGAAGCGCTGACCGAGATCGTGCGTGACCGGTACGAGCGCAAGCGATCAGAGGTTGGCGAGCAGGGGATCGGGGTCCTCGAGCGCCTGGTCCTGTTGCGGGTGATCGACTCGCTCTGGGTCGAGCATCTGACCGCCATCGACGACATGCGCCGCGGGATCGGCCTTCGCGCGTACTCCCAGCGGGACCCGCTGAACGAGTTCAAGATCGAGGCGTATCGGATGTTCGACGAGCTCAAGTCGACGATCCGCCACGATGTCACCCACACCATCTTCCGCGTGACCGTCCAGGCTCAGCCTACCCAGCAGCGGCCGGTCGCCCGCAACGTCGTCGAGGGTCGGGCTGCCATCGGCGGCGCGGAGTCGGCCGCGGGCGCTGTCACCGCGACCGCCGCGGGAAACGGAAACACGGCGACGTCCGTCCGTTCCGGACCCAAGGTCGGGCGAAACGATCCGTGCTGGTGCGGCTCTGGCAAGAAGTTCAAGAAGTGCCACGGGGCGTGAAGGTAGGCGGGTCGTCGTCGTCGTCTCCGTAGTGGTGCTGGCGGCGGCGCCAGAGGCGGATCGGGAAGAGGATGACGCACGCGATCGCGATGATGCCGACGATGAAGAGGAAGGGATCCGGCATTCCGGCATGATGACCGACCGACCGCGTGATCGTGCGGGGTTGCGCTATCTGATCGACCCGCTACGATGGGCGCAACGATCATCGCGAGGTCAAATCCAGGCCCCTCGCGATCCCGTTCGGTGGAGGGTTTCGTGAAGCAACTGGCCGCGCCACCAAGAGCCTCTGTACCACTCCCCGTCAGCACGGCGGCTCATCTTCCACCGGTTACCCGCTTCCGAGATCCAGACCTACCCTACGAAGACCTCATCATGTGCGAGCGCGACTGCATGCGCTGCACCTATGCCGCCACGCTCGACTGCGATGGCAACTGTGGGGTCTGTCCGCGCCAGGACTACTGCCCGTGCGTGAACCCCGCCAAGGTGCGTGCGAAGGGCAACCGGCTGGCCGAGATGGCCGAGCTTCCGATGGTGGCGTCGATTGGACGCAATTAGGGACGAGGCGCAGCGCCTGGCGCGCCTCGTCGCCGACACCGCGGTGCGTCTTTGACCACGCCAGCAGAGAGGCCGAGCTCGCCGAGCTGACCGAGCGCTCGGCTGACCCAACCCTGTGGAACGATCCCGCAAAGGCCCAGACGATCATGCGCCGCGCCGAGGAGCTGCGCTCCGAGATCGAGACGTGGCGAATGCTCGGCGATCGCGCCAGCGGCCTTGCCGAGATGACCGAGATGGCCGCCGCCGACCCGGAGGGAGCAGCAACGCTCCTGCCCGATCTCGAGCGCGACCTTGCCACCCTGCAGGCCGACTGGAACCGCATGGAGCAGCAGCTGCTGCTCGGCGAGCCGTTCGACGAGCGAGGCGCGATCGTATCGGTCCATGCCGGGGCAGGCGGCACCGAGAGCCAGGACTGGGCCGAGATGCTCCTGCGCATGTACCTGCGCTGGGCCGAGCGCCATCGGTTCAAGACCGAGATCCTCGAGGCGACAGAAGGGGAGGGCGCCGGCCTCAAGAGCGTCAGCTTCAGCATCGACGGACGCTGGGTCTACGGCCGGCTACGAAGCGAGCGCGGGGTGCATCGATTGGTGCGGATCAGCCCGTTCGACTCGCAGAAACGCCGGCACACGACGTTTGCCCTCGTCGAGGTCATGCCGGAGGTGCCCGAGGACGCTCTCGTCGAGATCGACGACAAGGACCTGCGCGTCGACACCTACCGGGCCAGCGGCGCCGGCGGCCAGCACGTCAACAAGACCGATAGCGCCGTCCGTCTGACGCACCTCGCGACCGGCATCGTGGTCGCCGTCCAGAGCGAGCGCAGCCAGCATCAGAACCGCGACCGTGCCATGGCGGTGCTGCGGGCGAAGCTGATCGAGCGACAGGAGCAGGAGCGCGAGGCCGAGATGGCACGGCTGCGAGGCGACCACGTCGAGGCTGGCTGGGGCAACCAGATCCGCAGCTACGTCCTCCAGCCCTACACCATGGTCAAGGATCTGCGGACCGGCGTCGAGACGAGCAACCCGACTGCCGTGCTTGACGGTGACCTCGATGCGTTCATCGAGGGCTACCTGCGCTCGCGCGTCGGCCAGGGCGAATGACAGCCTTCCTGCGCCGCCGCGCGCGCACCGATGCCGCCGAAGCGTCAGTCATCCGCATGTTCGATGTCGGGATGACCTATCCCAACGGCAAGGTTGCGCTGGCCGATGTCAGCGTGGAGATCCCAAGCGGCGACTTCGTCTTCCTGGTCGGCCCATCCGGCGCCGGCAAGAGCACCTTCATTCGCCTCCTCATCCGCGAGCAGGTGCCGACCACCGGAAACGTCCGCGTCGCCGGCCGTGACCTGATCCGCATGCGACGCAGCCAGGTGCCAGGACTGCGCCGCCGCATCGGGATCGTGTTCCAGGACTTCCGGCTCCTTCCGAACAAGACCGTGTACGAGAACGTGGCATTCGCACTCGACGTGACCGGCTCGCCCCGCGCGATCGTGCGGCAGCGAGTGCCGCAGCTCCTCAGCCTGGTGGGACTCCAGGACCACGCGCACCATCTGCCGACCCAACTGTCAGGCGGCGAGCAGCAGCGCACCGCGATCGCCCGGGCACTCGTGCATGACCCCGCCATCCTCATCGCGGACGAGCCGACCGGCAACCTCGACCCCGTAACGAGCTGGGAGATCATCCAGCTGCTGATCCAGATCAACGAGCTCGGTACCACGGTGCTGATGGCGACGCACAACCAGGAGATCGTCAACGCCATGCGACGACGCGTCCTTGCGCTCGAGGGCGGGCTCCTCGTGCGCGACGAGGCCGCGGCAGCCTACGAGCGCGAGTACTGACCGATGCGGTTCGTGCGCTTCATCGGCTTCAGCATCGTCCGCGCCTGGCAGGGCTTCTGGCGCAACGCGATGATGAGCCTGGCGGCCACCGCGACCGTGATCCTCATGCTCGTACTGCTCTCCGCGCTCTTCATCGTGATCACCGGTCTGAACTCCGGTCTGGAGTTCATCGAGAGCAAGGTGGCGGTCACCGCGCGGTTGGTCGACAACCTCTCGGTCACCGACCGGAACGAACTGGTCGAGGAGGTCGAGGCCTATCCCGGGGTGGCATCGGTCGAGTACATCTCGCCGTCCGAGGCGATGGATCGCCTGCGGCAGTCCTACCGGGAGGTCGGCCGCGAGCTCGATCTCGGCGACCCGGACTCCAACATCACCCTCTTCGCCAGCCTGGAGATCAGCCTCGATGATCCGAACGCGTCCGGTGACGTCGGCGCGGCCCTGACGGCCCACGACGACGTCGAGCGCGTGCTCACCAAGCAGGCCGAGTACGACACGCTGCTCGGCATCATCAACGTCATCCGCACGGTCGGTCTGGTCGGGCTCGGGTTGGTCGGACTGACGGTCCTGTTCATGATCATCAACACGATCCGGATCGCGGTCTACAGCCGCGCCAACGAGATCGAGATCATGCGATTGGTGGGCGCGTCGGACTCCTTCATCCGCTGGCCCTTCATCCTGGAGGGGGTCCTGTGCGGGCTCGTCGGCGCGCTCGTGACGATCGTCCTGGTCGCCATTGCCTGGGATCCGATCCAGCCCGCGATGGTGACCATCTTCCAGATGCCGACGGCGGTCAGCGCCCAGTTCCTGACCACTCTGTCCGTGATCCTCCTCGGCGTGGGCCTCGGGGTTGGCGCGATCGGCTCGTGGATCAGCGTTCGCTCGTACCTGTCGGTTGCACGTTGAGAAATCGCCTGCTCGTGCGTAGGGAAATCGTAATGAGCCCTCTACCCGCTCCTTGAGGAAGCGTTGCTAGACTTCGAGCTCCGATGAACGAACCCTCCGTGCCCAACTCGGCTCCTTCGCCCGCGCCGTCGCGCGGCGGCGCGGTGCCGTGGATCATTTCGCTCGCGCTCGCCGCCGTGGTGGGCGCGCTCCTGTTCGCCGGCGGCTACCTGGCCGGCGGCAGCGGTGGCGGCGCGGGCTGCGCGGCTCCTGACGAGGACTTCGCCGCCTTCTGCGAGGCGTACGAGCGTGTGCAGCGTGAGTACGTTGACGACCTCGACGCCGAGAAGCTGGCCGAGGGCGCCATCCGAGGCATGTTCGAATACGGCATCGAGGACCCGTACTCCGGCTATATGGCTCCGGAGCAGTACCAGCAGGCGCTCGGCGGCCTGTCCGGCACGTTCAGCGGAATCGGCGCCGAGATGGCGATCCGCAACACGGAGGACGCCGCCGACCTCGCCGCCTGCGCGAAGTTGAGCGAGATCTGCCGGCTGGTGGTCGTGGCCCCACTCGCAGACTCACCGGCCGAGCTGGCCGGACTGCAAACGGGCGATTTCGTCCTGGCGGTGGATGGCGAATCCGTGGCCGACACGACCATGGATATCCAGATCGGCAGCATTCGCGGCGAGTCGGGGACCGATGTGACCCTTACCCTGCAGCGCGACGGGGGCCAGCCCTTCGACGTCACCATTACACGCTCGGAGATCACCCTCCAGGAGGTCGAGACTCGGATGATCGAGGGGCACATCGGCTACATCGCGCTCAACGGCTTCTCGGCCCCGGCCGCCGAACAGTTCCGCGGGGGCCTCGCCGAGCTGCTCGCCGACGGCGCTGACCAGATCGTCTTCGACCTGCGCAACAACCCCGGCGGCTATATCGACGCCGCCCAGCAGATCGCCAGCCAGTTCATCGACGACGGGCTCATCTTCACCCAGGAGTCAGCCGGCGACGACGTGCGTGAATGGCCCTCGACGGGGGACGGGGTGGCCACCGATCCGGCGCTGCCGGTCGCGGTTCTCATCAACGGCGGGTCGGCATCCGCGTCGGAGATCGTGGCGGCGGCACTCCAGGAGTCCGGCCGTGCCACCCTGATCGGCGAGCCATCGTTCGGCAAGAACACGGTCCAGGTCTGGGGCCGGCTCGAGAACGATGCGGGCGTGCGCATCACGATCAGCCGGTGGTTCACGCCGCAGCACAACAGCGTGGCGCCCGACGGGGTCCAGCCCGATATCGATGCGGCACGCACGGCCGAGACGCCGCCTGAGGAAGATCCGGCACTCGACGCCGCGCTCGCCTTTCTCGACGACCAACCGGTGGCCGTCAGGGCTGGTGGTCCGTTCGTGTCGCCCACTTCGTCCGCGGGCGTGGCGCTTTCCGCGGTGGTGGGCGTTGTCGGCGCGCGAGGCATCTGCTAGCATCGCCGCCAACGAAAGGAGGTGGTGTTGCTGATGGATAGTTCCACGCACGCCACCACCGAGGCGGTGGCCTAACACAGCTTCGCGTGGTGTAGCGACGGGAGAGCCGGCCGAAACGGCCGGCTCTTTCCATGTCCGCCTTCCGAAGCAGCCAGAGCCAGGACCGATGCCCGACGAGACGATTGCCGTCAACCGACGCGCCCGCCATGACTACGCCATCGAGGACACCCTCGAGGCGGGCCTCGTGCTGACCGGCACCGAGATCAAGAGCGTCCGGGCGCACAAGGTCAACATCGCCGAGGCGTACGCGCGGGTCGACAAGGGGGAGGCATGGCTCATCGGCGCCCACATCGCCGAGTACGCGCAGGGAAATCGCAACAACCATGCGCCGACCCGGACGCGGAAGCTCCTGCTGCACCGGGACCAGATCGGGGAGCTGACCGGCCTCCAGGCGGCCAAGGGCCTGACGATCGTGCCGCTGCGGCTCTACCTGCGCGGCGGACGAGCCAAGCTCGAGCTCGGCATCGCACGCGGCAAGAAGACGTACGACAAGCGTCGATCAATTGCCGAGCGAGACATGCGCCGCGAGCTCGAGCGCGAGTCGAAGGTGGCTGGCCGCATCAAGTTCTGAGTGCGGAGGCGGCCTCCAACGGTCCGGATTCACGCCAGGTAACCATTGAGCACGGTGACCGGGCCCTGCTCGTAGCCATCGAGCGCCGAGTGAATGGCTCTCGCAGCTGTCCCGCCATTCAGCCTCTCTACCGTCGTCGTTCGCCCGCCACGCGCACGCTA
>Ga0136633_1000082_pt1 | contig 64338 bp, 64 predicted proteins | sample AntDrymeUQ832206_2_FD_105494 | JGI IMG/M metagenome (GOLD analysis project Ga0136633, IMG submission 105494) | Polar desert sand microbial communities from Dry Valleys, Antarctica - metaG UQ83 (22.06) | ecosystem: Environmental > Terrestrial > Soil > Desert | place: Antarctica: Dry Valley...
GAGGGTTGCGCGTCCTGCCGCATCACCCTATTGGCACCCCCGGCACGCGCCCGTAGCTCAGCTGGATAGAGCATCAGACTACGAATCTGAGGGTCGGACGTTCGAATCGTTCCGGGCGCGCCATTTTCCCGATTGTCTTCTGTCCGAACGGCCGTTCGTTATATTCACTCGGGCCGCAATCCATGCCGGTCGAGTGCGGATCGAAGCGCCGCGATTTCAAGGCGCAGCGCATTGACGTCGGCTGCGCCGGCGACCGCCGCAGCGGGCTCCTCGGCGTCGCGACCGATGAAGAAACTCGCGAACGTCGCGGTGATATAACCGAATACGGCAAGCCCGTAGAGCGCGAGCAGCGCTGACAGGATCCGGCCTTCCAGGCTCAAGGGCCAGAAATCGGTGCCCAGGCTGGCGATCAGCATTCCGGCCCACCAGAGGGCGTGCCAATAGGATGTGAACCCTCCAGCGACCTCGTTCGCGGGCTCGAAACTGCGCATCCCGGCGGCGCCCAGCGCGAGGATCAGGAGGGTCAGCCCCGCGACATAGCCGAGCTGCCGCCGCCGCAGCGTGGCGCGAAGCGCGTTCATGCTGCGATTGGCGGTGGTCACGATCCGAACCAGCCTGACGCCCCTCAGCAGCCGCGCGTAGCGAAGAATCGCGAAGGCACGGAACAGCCGCAAGGCAGGGACGATAAGCGCGAGCACTGTCAGCCAATTTTTCTTCAGGAACGCGATTTTCTCCGGCGCCAGCGCGAAACGAAGGGCGAATTCGGTAATGAAGATCAGCCAGATGATCGTTCCGACGGTCGCAATCAGTCCGCTCGTCCCCTGGGTCAGCTCGAGCACCACGATCACCAGCCAGAGCAGGCTCAGCAACAGCATCGGGGTTCGAAGCCAGTCATCGAGCTGTCGAAGCGTGCTCCAGCCGCGCTCGTCGCTATTCATATCCGCCTCCATCGCTGAAAGTCCGGATATCAGACGCATCAACCGCCTGCAGGTGCCCGGTGCGCGTTTCGGAACCGCTCATCGCCGCCCGCTCGGGCGAGGGCATTATCGGCATCAGGACAGGCTTCGCTACTCGACCCGAAAGCTGGTGACGATCAGCCGCGCGCGCCCGGTCGCGAAGATGCCGTGGCCGAACCCGTCGCCGCCGCCGAGGACGAACCCGAGCTGGTCCGCTCCGACCACCGCATCGCGAAAGGCGGCCGGACTGGTTCGAGCGCTCGACCGCTCGACCGCGGTCCAATTGCCGCTCAGCGGGGCAATCATGACGTGCTCGCCGGGCCTGATCGGGGATTGCGAGGCAAAGGTCGCGTACCAGCGATACGCTTCGAACGGGCCGCGGCCGCTCCAATTGTCGCCGCCGCGCTGGAAGAACAAGGTGATGATCGACGGCGATCCCGGCGCCGAGCGCGGCAAGATCCGCACCCCCGGATCGGCCTCGATCCTATAGCGCATGACGATCCGGCTTTTGCCGGCGAGCGAGCCGTGCCGGAACGTCGCGGCGTGGATGCTGGCGGGAGCCTGGGGCAGGTCGACCTGCCAGCCGCCGGCGCGGCGCGGCGTCGGGTAGAGCGGCATTCCGCGCGAGTAATTGCGGCCGTGGATCACGGGCCCGATCACCCAGCCGCTGGAATTGGCATGATCGGCCGGCGAAGCGCCGCGCGGCTGCGCACCGGCGTTGCTGCCGGCAAGGATCGCGAAGGCCGCTAGACCAGCGGCTCGATGAAGGATCGTTGTGAAACTCGGCGCCATCCGATCGGCCTAGCCCCGCCGAGCCGTCTACATCCTGAACCGCGCGGAAAATGTGCTTCGGAATCGCGACGGCCGTGAGCGCAAGCGGCACCGACTTTTCGACCGCACCGTCGCGAATTCAGGCGGTGGCGGCCATCGCCTCATCGGAGGTTGCGCGCCGTGCGAAATCAACTGCGAGCTTGGCGTGCCAGTCGCGCGCCGGTTCGGTCATCGCGCGCCGGGCGGCGCTGCGCTCTTCGGCGGCGCGACGCATGTAAAAACGGTGGTTCGACTCCATCGCCTGCTCCCCAACCATCGATATCGGCAAGGGCAATCTGCCCGCGAATAGTTACTCGATGGTTAAATCCACTCCCGCTACGCCTGTCCCCCCGCGGGACGGAGCGTTGCCCAACAGCGACACCCGCTCGCAATCGCCTTAACGCAGAAACCCCACGACTTAAAGCGCGTTTGAGCAATAAGTGGAGGAATGAATCATGTTCACATCGGTCGGAAATCAATTCGATCTCGCCAAGCGCGGCTACCACGCCGTCTATCGCGAGAATCAGGTCAATCACTGCCCCGGTTGCGGGCGCACGCACTGGTATGTCGGCCGCTCGCTCGCCGAATGCGGCTTCTGCGCGACCGCCTTGCCCTTGTCGGAAAGCTTTCGTCAGCCGGCCACGGCGATCATCGTCGGGCGCTCGAAATCGATCCAGGCCTCGGTATTCGCCGGCTGATCGAACGCCACGCCCAATCGCGGCGCGCTGCTGCTTTGATAAATCGGCTCAAAGCCTGTATGTCGTCTCGATGACCCAGGCCCGAATCCTGATCTCGATTGCCGCCGCTTTAGCCTTCGCGGGACCCGCGACCGCGCAGGCCAGCGGCTTTGCCTTCGTCAACAATGCCGGCGGAGCGATGAGCGCGCTTGCGATCCGCCGCGTCGGCAGCGACGAATGGCGCGAATTGAACGTCGCGGCCGGCGCGGGGGCAAAGGTTCGTGCCCGGTTCGACGATCCCGATTGCGCGTTCGATCTGCGCGGGACCGTGGTCGGCGCCGGACAGGTGATGTGGACCGGGGTCAATCTGTGCGGCGTGAAGAGCCTGACCTTGAACCGCGATTCAGCCGGGCGCTCGTGGGTCGATTACGAGTGATTCGGCGCTCGCCGCGCCGCGGCTGAGCATTTCCGCGCACGGTGATCGCCACCGCCGCCTTGGCCGGCTTGACCGAGTCGATCAGCTTGGCGCCTGCGACAAACGGCACGCCAAGGCAGGCCGCGGCGAGCACCAGCCCCGAATAGCCCGGATAATCCTGGAGATAATGAAATCCCCGTTCGATCGCGCCGACCGCGATCGCATAGGTCACCAGCAGCGCCTCGGTGCGGGTCTTGATGGTGAACAATCTGGCGATACGCATACGCATGGACATGGTTAAGCAAACGCCGTGCCACTGGCGGCGTTCCGCCATTCCCGGATTAATCCTTGTCGTGGATCGTCAACTAAGCCGACTCGAGGGATTGACCCGGCGCAAAGGTTAATCGCCGGCGAGTTCGCCCAGGCCGAGCGCATCGAGCAGCGCCAGGCGCGCCTCGACGATGCGCGCGATGAGGATCGGATCGCGCAGCGCGCCGGGGCCGATGCGCTCGGGCCAATGAGAAACGATCACCTCGGCGAGACGCTCGAGCTTTCCCTCGTCGACCAAGAACCGCGGGTCGACCGTCGCCGGGTCGCACGCCACGCGCAGGCGCAGGCAGGCGGGGCCTCCGCCATTGGCCATCGACTGGCGCACATCGACATATTCGACCCGGCGGATCGGTCCGTTCGACGCGAGGTGCCGCTCGATCCAGCGAGCGACGCTCGGGGTCTCGCGGCATTCGATCGGCGCGACCAGGGCCGTCGTCCCGTCGGGCAGGCTGACCAGCTGCGCGTTGAACAGATAGGATTGGATCGCGTCGGTCAGCGGGACGTCGGCCTCGGCGACCTCGACCAGCTCGAACCCGGCCACCTCAGCGGCGAGCGTCGCGATCAGCGCCCCCCACTCGGCGAACGCGAACTCATGAGCGAACAGCAAGGGTCCGTTGGCAACCGCGACCACGTCGTTGTGAAACGCGCCCGCGGCGATCGCCCGCTCGGACTGCGCCGCGAAGACCGTCCGCTCGGGATCGAGCCGGTGGAGCCGCGCAATCGCTCGCGATGCCTCGACATGCTGGCGCGCGGGGAAGGGGCCTCCCGCGATCCCGAACACGAACACTTCGACTCCCGGGGCGCCGTGCGTCGGGCACAGCCGCATGTGATTGGCCGCGCCCTCGTCGCCGAATGCCGGCGGGATCGGTTCATGAACGCTGAACGCATCGTCGGCGAACGCCAGCCGCAATTGGGCGAGCGTCGCCGGCCATTCGTGGCTGCGGTGCGGCATGGTGCGAAGGTTGGCGACGGTCAAATGGCATTTGCCGTCGGCGGTGTCGGGCGCGGGACTGACGGTGGCGGCATTGGCGGCCCACATCGACGAGGCGCTCAGCGCATTCGCCGCGAGCGAGTCGTCGGCTTCGGCGATGGTCGTGCCCAGCGCGGCGAGCCAGCGGCTCGCCGGCCGCGGCGGCGGCACGAACAGTCCCTGGACCAGCCCGAGGCGCAAATTCGCGCGCATCTTGTCGAGCCCCTGGAGCGCGGCTGCGCGCGGCCGCGACTCCTCGCCGCAATGCCCCGCGGATGCGAGGTTGCCGAGGCTGAGCCCGCCGTAATTATGGCTCGGCCCGATGATCCCGTCGAAGTTGATTTCCGCTATTGCCATCAAGCCGTCCTCAGCGAGCCACGGCAAGCACGCGATCGCCGCTTTCGATCTCGAGCATCTCCATTGCCTTCGGCTCGAGCAGCAGTTCGCCCGGCTTGGTCCTCACCGCCTGCCCGTAGCAAGCGAAGAACTGGCTATAGGTGCCACTTGCGAGAATCATCGTCGTCGTTCCTTCGGCCTCGGAGCGAGCGTCGCTCGGCCCGGCGACGCGCAGCCACTCGGCCTCGCGAACCGTGCGGATCTCGTCGGTCGCGGCGGTCACCGTCGGGCCGCCGTCGAAAATGTCGATGAAGCAGTCCCACCGAAACCCTTCATTCTCGAGCATTCTCATGGCCGCGCGCCCGGTCGGGTGCGGCTGGCCGATCACGGCACGCGCGCTTGCCGGCAGCATGTTGATGTAGATCGGGGTCTTGGGCATCAAATCGGCGATGAACTGCGTCCCGTGGATCGCGTTTAACTGGTCTGCCTCGGGAAAGCTCATCCCGAAGAAGCGTCCCGCGAGCGCATCCCAGAAGGGCGAATTGCCGGCCTGGTCCATCACTCCGCGAAGCTCGGCGATGATCCGCGCTCCGAACCGCGGACGGTGCTGCTTGATGAACAGATAGCGCGACCGGGCGAGCAGCAATCCAAGCCCCCCGGCGCGCTCGTGGGGATGGAGGAACAGCCCGCCGACCTCGGACGAACCTTCAAGGTCGGTGGTCAGCGACAGCGTCTGGTTGCGAAAGATTCGCCCGAGCGCCTCGCTCTGCTGGGTCATCGTCGAAATGCGGTAGCTGTAGAACGGCCGGTCGACCCCGACCTGGCCGAAGATCTGGCAGGTGCCGCGGACCGCCTTGGTGTCGACATTCTCGAGCATGAACAGATAGAGGTCATTGTCCGGTGAATCGCCGCTGCGCGCGAACCCCGCCGCCGACAGAGCGAGCTTGGCCTCGAGCGTTGCGAGGTCGGGCGGCAAATTGGTGAAGCCGCCCCCGGTCAGCTTGGAAATATCGTACAGCGCGCGGGCATCGTCGATCCGTGCGGCGCGAATTCGAAAGCTCATGCCCCGCGCTCCCCGGCCAGCCGGACGATGGTCAGCGCGGACAATGCGGCGCGCTCGGCGAGGCTCTCGACGATCAGATATTCCTCCATCGAATGGATGCTTCCGCCGCGAACGCCCATCGTGTCGATCACCGGCACTCCGCACGCGGCGATATTATTGCCGTCGCACACCCCGCCCGACGGCTGCCAGCCGATCGCCTGGCCAAGGTCGGCGCCCGCGCGCGCGACCACGCCGAACAAGGCTTCGAGCGCGGGAGTGACCGGTTTCGGCGGTCGTGCAAAATGGCCGTGGACCGCGATGCTCACATCATGCTCGGCGGCGACCATTGCGACCGACGCCTCGATCAGGTTTTGGGCGCGCGCCTGCTCGTCGAGGCCCGCCGGGCGCAAATTGACTCGAAGCACCGTAAGCTCGGGAACGACATTGTTCGGTCCGCCGCCATCGATCCTCGCCGGGTTGATCGACAGCCCCGGCCCGGCCCCCTTGCCAAGCCGAAGCGCAAGGTCGGCGGCGGCAAGGATCGCATTGCGCCCGTCTTCCGGATTGCGCCCGGCGTGTGCTGACCGCCCGGTGACCGTGAAGTCGAAATTGCCGCTCCCCGGCCGCGCCCCGGCGAGCGTGCCGTCGGGCAAGGCCGATGGCTCATAGGTCAGCGCGGCGCGCTTGCCCCGCGCTGCCGCCGCGATCAGCGCTGCCGACGCCAGCGATCCGACTTCCTCGTCGGAGTTGAGCACCACTTCATAGCCGATGCGGTCCGCGTGGCGCGACCCCTCGACCGCTCGCAGCGCGGCGAGCATCACCGCGATCCCGCCCTTCATGTCGGCAACCCCGGGCCCGCCAAGCATTCCGTGATCGAGCCGGCGCAATGCCTGGAACGGGTGGTCGGCGCCGTAGACCGTGTCGATGTGCCCGGTGAACAATAGTTGGAGTTGGGCTTGGGGGCGCACGGTCAGGTGGAGATGCTTGCCGTGCTCGACCTGGTGGATCCTGCCCGCTTGGTCGACCGCTTCGACCGGCTCGGGATCGACCAGGCGAAGCTTCCCCGGAAGCACCGCGAACGCATCGCCGACCAGCCCCGCGACCTCGGCCAGCCCGGCAAGGTTGCGCGATCCCGAATTGACCGCTGCCCAGGCCTCGACCTGCCCGAGCATCGGCGCCGCGATCGCGCGTTCGACGCACTCCCGCTCGATTGTGGTCAGCCCCTCCATCGCCGCTGCCTAGCGCGGGCGCGGGGGGAAGGCCACACCGCCCGTCGTCCGCGGCGTCCGAGTCACAGCCACTCCTCGAACCCGTCCACGATCGCGCGATACATGGCGCGCTTGAACGGTACGATCAGCTCGGGGAGCAGGCTGGGCTCGACCCATTGCCAATGGCTGAATTCGGGATGTGCCGTGGCGATGTCGACATCCGAATCCTCGCCCAGGAATCGCGCCAGGAACCAGTCCTGAAGCTGGCCCTTGTATCTGCCCTTCCACAGCGTTCCCGCCAGCGCTTCGGGCAGTTCGTAGCGCAATTGCCGCGGATGATTGGCAAGCTTCTCGACCAGCCGCGGCACGATCCCGGTCTCCTCCTCCAGTTCACGCAAGGCCCCCGCCCACGGCTCCTCGCCCCGATCGAGCCCGCCCTGCGGCATCTGCCACGCCTCGTCGCGATTATCGATCCTGCGCCCGGCCCATGCCAGCCCGTCGCGGTTGATCAGCATCACGCCCACCCCGCGGCGGTACAGCTGGTCGTCGGTCATGGTTTCTCCCTTGTCCGCGGGCGTTGCGCCGCGCGCCCCGCTGCGGTAGTTTCGGACGAATAATCCGGGGGGATCGAAATGGCTACCGTGGCTCAACCTTCGCCGAGACCGGTCGCGGACGATACCGGTTTCTTCCTGCGCGCGGCAATCGCCATGACCTTGGTAATCGTGGCCGGTTTTTCGACCCAATTGGCGATGGGACGGTCAAGCTTTTCCGCGCCCTTGCTCGTCCATGCCCATGCGATCGTGTTCATGGGCTGGATCACCCTCTATCTGTTGCAGAATTTCTTCGTCGCGAGCGGCAGGATGAATCTTCACCGCCGTCTCGGCTGGATCGGCGCCGGCTGGATCGTCGCAATGCTGATCCTCGGGGTTATGGTGACGGTGGCGATGGCCCGCCGCGGCCACGTCCCGTTCTTTTTCCAGCCGTTGCACTTCCTCGTCTTCGATCCGCTGGCCTTGTTCGCCTTTGCCGGGCTGACCGTCGCTGCAATCATGATGCGCCGCCGCACCGACTGGCACCGGCGGCTTCATTTCTGCGGCACCACGCTGCTGCTCGGCCCGGGCTTCGGCCGCCTTCTGCCCTTGCCTTTGCTTCAACCGTGGGCGTTCGAGGCGACCTTCGCCGCCTTGATGATCTTTCCGATCGTGGGCGTGGTTTCCGACATCCGGCGCACCGGGCGGGTCCATCCCGCATGGCGCTGGGGAATTGGCGCGATGGTCGGGTCGCTGCTGGTGACTCAGGCGATCACGTACAGCCCGGTGGGAGGCGCAATCTATCGCGCGGTGACCGCCGGATCGCCGGGCGCGAAAGTCCCGCCGCTCGAATTCGCGCCGCCGCCGTCCGGCGCGCTGATGACCGGGCGGGTAACGCGAGGCTGAACTCGCCGCACACCGGGGCTTCACCCCCGCGATATATTCATCACCGACGCGCGTTCCCAGCTCCACTCCTTGAAGATTGCGGAGGTCGGGGCGATGCGCCAAGAACCGGCCATGACCGACATCGCCAGGCCCCGATGGAGAGTGCAATCCAAGCTTTCATACTGGATCGCGGGCTTGCCGGTCGCGCTGCGCAATCGAACGCTCGAGGATCGCGATACGCTTGGCGAACTTCGCCACGCCTTTTCCCGGCTTTACTGGTCGGCGAGCGAGCAATCCTCGCGAAGACAGCGGAAATATGCCCTCATCCTGGCGATACCTTTGCTGCTTTGGCAAAGCGCCAGATACACCGGTCTCAATGGCCGAACAATAAGCCAGCGCTTCGGGCGGTCGATCATCGCTCAGCTGTCCGACCAATTGAAGGTCTATCTCAAGCACGGGATGTTGCCGCGCTGGTACTATATCTTCTCGCTTTACGAAGCCGGCGGACTGGCCCCCGCCCGCGATTATCTGAATCGATTCGAGACCAAGCCGATCCTATTCGCCTTGCTCAATAGCCGCGGCACTTCGCCGCTCGGGGACAAGGTTGGGTTCGCGGCGCACTGCGTTGCTCACGGGGTCCCGCATATCCCCGTCCTCGCGGTTTCGGGCGGCAAATTCGAAGCCGACGGTCGAACGCTGCCCCCGGTCGACCCGTTCATGAAGCCGATCAATGCGCGCGGGTGCAGGGGGGCGGAGCGCTGGGACTGGCTCGCCGACGATCGCTATGGCGGGCCGGAAGGCGCCAGGTTGAGCCGGGCCGACCTGCTGGCTCGATTGAACAGCGGCGATGAGGCGGTGCTGGTTCAACCCCGGGCGGTCAACCACCCCGCCCTCCTGGACCTCAGCAATGGCGCACTGGCGACGTTGCGCGTGCTCACCTGCCTCGATGAGCAGGGCCGGCCCGAACTCGTCGGAGCGGTGCTGCGCATGGCCGTCGGCGACAATCGGACGGTCGATAATTTCCATGCCGGCGGAATCGCCGCTCCGGTCGATCTCGACACCGGCCGCCTCGGCTGCGCAAGCAATCTCGGGGACAATGTGAAATTGGGCTGGCTGTCGCGCCATCCGGACATCGGGGGACAGATAGAAGGAAGACTATTGCCGCTCTGGCCGCAAGTGCTGGCCCTCGCCCGGCAAGCGCATCTGGCGTTCGCCGACCGGGTCGTCGTCGGTTGGGACATCGCCATCCTCGCCGATGGACCAAGCGTGGTCGAAGGCAATAGCGGGCCTGACGTCGACATCATGCAACGCGGTTTGAAGCGCGGAATCGGACGCGGCCGGTTCGCCGAGCTACTGCTTCACCACCTCCGAAATTTTCAAACCGCTCCGCAATCCGGCGCCGGCACTCCTCTCGCCGCTCCGGCCGAATCTGGCGAAGCGGCACCCGCGGTGGCACAGCCCTAGCTTATTCGGTCTCGCCGCCGAGGAAGCGCGAACCGGCTCCATTGCGGATTGATCCTCGACAGATCCTTCACGTGCCGGGCCCAGGGGCGGGGGATGAACAAACCCGCGCCCACCACCGACCTGCCCGGATCGCCCCGCGCCGCGCCGCGCACCAATCTGTATCTTGCGGCGACCCTGATCGGTGAGGATTCGCGGCTTCCGGTGACGATTCGGAACCTTTCCTCGACGGGGGCACTGATTCGCTCGCTGGCTGCGCTCGAGGATTTGGGGCCAATATGCCTGGTGCGCGGCACTCTTCGTGCCAACGGACATGTCGCGTGGAAAAACGGGCATAGCGGCGGGATCGAGTTTACGGACACTATCGATCTTGCGGCCTGGGCTCCGAGCGCAACCGGCGCGGCGCAGATGAATGTCGACCGGATCATCGCGCAAAGCCGCGGCGAAGTGGCGGCGGCTGCATCGCGGCGCCCGACCGACACCGCCCCGGTTGGAAGCCCCCGCGATCTGATCCGGCGAATCGGCGAGGAACTCGCCTTCGCGTCGCGCAGGCTTGAAGCGCTGGCGAGCGATCTGGCGGACGACCCCGCGGTCATCATCCGCCACGCCGCTCAATTGCAGGACCTCGACATAACGACCCAGGTGCTCGGCCATCTCACCCAATTGCTCGGTTCGGAACAGCCGGAAACCCTGCTCCCCGCGATCGGGATGCAGGACCTGCGCCGGCGCCTGGAACGCACCCCGCTCGGTTGATCCTGGTCCGAGGGAAAAGTGCAAGGATCGCGGCGCCGCTGCTTTTGCTTTCCAGCCCTCGCCCACGGTCGTAAGAGTGAATGGCAATCCCCGCTCGAAGGACCCGCATGACCCAGTCGGCAACGCATCTGCTGACCCCCGAGGAAGCGTTCGCCCACCCGCCGCTGGAGGCGATGGTGGTGCGTTTTGCAGGCGACAGCGGCGACGGCATGCAGCTCACCGGCGGGCAGTTCACTTTGTCGACCGCGCTTGCCGGCAATGATTTGGCGACCTTTCCCGATTTTCCCGCCGAAATTCGAGCGCCGCAGGGCACGACCTTCGGAGTGTCGGCGTTCCAGATCAACTTCGGCTCGACCGCGATCGATACCGCCGGCGACCAGCCCGACGTGCTCGTGGCGATGAACCCGGCGGCGTTGAAGACCAACGTCGATGCGCTTCGTGACGGCGGGCTGATCATCGCCGACGAGGGCGAGTTCACTCCGCGCAACCTGAGCAAGGCGGGCTATGCGCAAAGCCCGCTCGACGACGGCAGCCTCGCGCGCTGGCAATTGGTCCGCTTCAACATTTCGCAATTGACCCTCGACGCGGTCAAGCCGTTCGGGCTCGGCAACAAGGAAGCGCTGCGCTGCAAGAACATGTGGACGCTTGGGCTCGCATTGTGGATGTTCGATCGCGACCGAGCGCCGATCGTCGACTGGCTCAAGACCAAGTTCGCCAAGAAACCCGAACTCGCCGAAGCCAATATTGCAGCGCTCAACGCCGGCCACGCCTATGGCGAGACGGTCGAAATCGGTGCGCAGGTCCGCCAGCACCACATCGCCGCCGCTCCCGCCGAGCCGGGACTCTACCGCACCGTCACCGGCGCCGAATCGCTCTCGCTCGGGCTGGTCGCGGGGGCGCAGCTCGCTGGTCTGCCGATGTTCTTCGGCGGCTATCCGATCACCCCGGCGTCGGCGATCCTCCACCACCTCGTCCGGCTCAAGGAATATGGAATCACCACTTTCCAGGCGGAGGATGAGATCGCGGCGATCTGCGCCGCCTTGGGCGCAAGCTATGCCGGGCAATTGGGCGTGACTTCGTCTTCGGGCCCGGGCATCGCGCTCAAGACCGAGGCGATCGGGCTCGCGGTGATTACCGAACTGCCGCTGGTGATCGTCAATTCGCAGCGCGGCGGCCCCTCGACCGGGCTTCCGACCAAGACCGAGCAGAGCGATCTTTACCAGGCGGTCTACGGCCGCAACGGCGATGCGCCGCTGCCGGTGATCGCCGCTCGCTCGCCCGCCGACGCGTTCGACTGCGCGATCGAGGCGGTGCGAATCGCGACCCGCTACATGACCCCGGTGATGCTGCTTACCGACGGCTATATCGCCAATGCCGCCGAGCCGTGGAAGGTGCCCGACATGGCGGATTTTGCGCCGTTCCCGGTCAAGTTCCACGACGCGCCGCCGGCCGCGGGGGAGGGGGTCATGCCCTATGCCCGCAACGCCGAACTCGCGCGCCCGTGGATCCGTCCCGGCACCCCCGGGCTCGAGCATCGCATCGGCGGGATCGAGAAAGCGCCGGGCAGCGGCAACATCGATTATTCGCCCGAGTCGCACGCCGAAATGACCCGGATCCGCGCCGCCAAGGTCGACGGCATCGATATCCCCGACCAGGACGTGTGTCTTGGCGATACCGAAGGCACGCTGGCGGTCGTCGGCTGGGGCTCGACCTATGGCCCGATTCACCAGGCGGTGCGGAGAGCGCGGCTCAAGGGCCTCGACGTTTCGCACATCCATATCCGCCACATCGCGCCGATGCCGCAAAATATGTCTGTCCTACTCAAGGAGTTTCGGCATATCCTGGTCCCCGAGATGAATACCGGCCAGCTCAAGACCGTGCTTCGCGACAAATATCTGGTCGATGCGCGGCCGCTCAACAAGGTTTCGGGACAGCCGTTCCAGATCGCCGAGATTGCCGCCGCTATTGACGAGATGGTGGCATGAAAGACCGCCGAATGAGAATCGCCATGGTCACCGTGAACATTGGGAACATTCAAACCTGTTCCCCGGCGAAGGCCGGGGCTCAGGACGGGTGCGAAGCAACTGTAAACCTTGCCGAATCCGAAGGTGGTTCGGACCGGACAAGATGAAACCGATCAACGCCTTTCCGCTGATCGCGATGCTGGTGATCGTGCTCATCCTGATCGCCATGTTCGGTGGATATTTTCAATGAACGAAGTCACCCGAATCACCACCGCCAAGGATTGGGCTAGCGACCAGGAAGTGCGCTGGTGCCCCGGCTGCGGCGACTATGCGGTGCTCAAGGCGGTCCAGCGGACGATGCCCGACCTCGGCACGGCGCGCGAAAAGACCGTGTTCATTTCGGGCATCGGCTGCTCGAGCCGCTTTCCCTATTACATGGCCAGCTACGGCTTCCACACCATCCACGGCCGCGCCTGCGCGGTCGCCACCGGGGTCAAGCTCGCCAATCCCGAACTCGACGTGTGGATCATCACCGGCGACGGCGACGCACTGTCGATCGGCGGCAATCACACGATGCATCTGCTTCGCCGCAACCTCGACTGCCAGCTTTTATTGTTCAACAATGAAATCTACGGGCTGACCAAGGGCCAATATTCGCCGACCAGCCGGATCGGCACGCGCACCCCCTCGACCCCGTTCGGGTCGGTCGACCGCCCCGCCAATCCGTGCGCCTTCGCGCTTGGCGCCGGGGCACGGTTCGTCGCGCGCGCGATCGACGTCAACAAGAACCTCCCCGACGTTCTCAAGGCCGCACATGCGCACCGCGGCGCGAGCTTCGTCGAGATCTTCCAGAATTGCGTGGTCTACAATGACGACGTGTTCGCCGCCTTCACCGACAAGAGCGTCGCCGCCGACAAGCAATTGTGGCTCGGCGCGGGCGAAAAGATGCTGTTCGCGGGGGGTACGAAGGGGATCGCGCTCGACGTTGCCGCGCTCCAACTCAAGGTAGTCGACGGCGACGACCCCGCGGTAATCGTCCACGACCCGCGCAACCGCTCGATCGCGCACATGCTGGTCGAAATGCCGACCGCTCATTTCCCGGTCGCGCTCGGGGTGATCTACGATTCTCCAGCGGCAACCTTCGAAAGCGCGGTGATCGAGCAGAATGCCGCGATTGCCACCGGCAAGAAGCGCGATCTCCAGGCGCTCGTCTCGCAGGGGCAGACCTGGCAGGTCGACAAGGAACCGCGCGCCGAATAGCCTCGTTACCGCGCATGGATAATCTGACCCACAGCCTGGCGGGCGCGCTGTTCGGACAGATGGGGCTCAAGCGGCTGACCGGCCGCGCCATGCCGACGCTGATCATCGCCGCCAATCTGCCCGACATCGACGCCCTGTCCACTGTGATCGGCCCGTCCAGCCTCGCCATCCGCCGCGGCCTTACCCACGGACCGCTTGCGATGCTCGTCCTGCCGCTGCTGCTCACCGCGGCGATGCTCGCCTGGGACCGCTGGCGACCGCTCCGCGAAGGCCCGTCGGTCCGCGGCGGCGCACTGCTGCTGCTCGCTTATGTCGGCACGCTCAGCCATCCCGCGCTCGACTGGCTCAACAGCTACGGCATTCGCCTGCTCGAGCCGTTCTCGAGCCGATGGTATGCCGGCGACACTTTGTTCATCATCGATCTGTGGCTGTGGCTCGCGCTGATCGCCGGGATCTGGCTCTCGATCCGGCGCGAGCGCTTGGGGACGGACAACTCCGGCCGACCCGCCATCGCCGCCTTTGCAGCCATTTGCGGCTACGTCCTGGCCAATGGACTGATCACCGGGCAGGCCGAACGCATTACTGGAAACCAACTCGCCGAGCGGAGGATCAGGCCGCAACTGGTCGTTGCCAATCCGGTCCCGGTGCAGTTCTGGAAGCGCAATATGCTGTGGCGCGACCGGGCGAGCTACGGCGATGGCCGATATGTCTTGGGGCAAGGCTCAGCCGACCTCGCACGGCGCGGCGCTTTGGGGCTCGATGACCCGCGGCTGGCGGCGGCTGCGGACCGCCCTGACGTTGCTGCCTTCCTGTTCTGGTCGCGCCTGCCGATCGTGATCGAAGGGTCCGATGGAACGGCGTACCTGACCGATCAGCGCTTTGCGTCCGGGATCGCCCGCGGTCGATTCGCCGTGGCCCTCGGCAGATGAGCGCTCCCTCGATCATCTGGTTTCGCCGCGACTTGCGCCTGGCCGATCACGCGGCGCTGACCGCCGCCGCCGCCGCCGGGCCGGTCATTCCCCTGTTCGTGCTCGACGACGGCACCCCGGGCTGGTTCGCGATCGGCTCGGCGCAGCGCTGGTGGCTTCACCACAGCCTCGCGGCGCTGGCCGATCAACTGGGCGGCAAGCTGCTCCTTCGGCGCGGCCCTGCGGTCCGGGTGGTGCGCGAAGTGGCGCGTGAAGTCGGAGCGGCGAGCGTCCACGCCACAAGTCTCGTCGAGCCGTGGGAGCGGGAAACAGAGCAGGCGCTTGGCGGTCTGCTAAGCCTCCACGATGGCGAGACCTTGGTTCCTCTAGAGCAGGTAACCACCAGATCGGGGACACCGTTCAAGGTTTTTGGCGCCTTCTGGTCAGCGCTTGCCGAGCGGTTGCCGCCGCCTTCGCCCCTGCCCGAACCCGAGTTGACCTTCGCCGCTTTGCCCGCCGGGGACCGGCTTGCCGACTGGCGCTTGCTCCCGACGCGGCCCAACTGGGCGGTGCGCTTCGGCGACCATGCCGTCCCGGGCGAGAAGGGTGCGCTCGATCAGCTGGAGGCGTTCATCGACGAAGCTGCTTCCTACCATCGACGTCGCGACCTTCCGTCGGAAGAGGGCACTAGCCGATTGTCGCCGCACCTGCATTTCGGGGAAATCTCGCCGAGGCAAGTGTGGCACGCGCTCGCTCCGCGCGGCGGCACCAAATATCTCAAGGAATTGGCGTGGCGCGATTTCTCGCGGAGCGCATTGCTTGCCCAACCCGATCTCGCTGTGCGCGATGGACGCGCCGGCATGGCGAAGGTGGAATGGCGCCGCGGTGGGCAGGCGGATGCCGATTTTGCCGCCTGGACGTGCGGCCGCACCGGTTATCCGATCGTCGATGCAGGGATGCGGCAGTTGTGGGCGACCGGCTGGATGCACAATCGGGTGCGGATGATTGCCGCCAGTTTCCTGGTCAAGCATCTCCTCATCGACTGGCGTCGTGGCGCGGCCTGGTTCTGGGATACGCTGGTCGACGCCGACCTCGCCAACAATGCGCTCAACTGGCAATGGATTGCAGGCACCGGAACCGCAAGCCAGGGTTTCGAACGCGTGATGGCGCCATTGCTTCAATCGGTGAAGTTCGATGCGGCCGATTATGTCCGTCGCTGGGTTCCCGAACTCGCGCATCTCGATGACGCGCAGATCCATGAGCCGACGGACGATCGGCGAGGCGACTATCCGCCGCCGTTGATCGGGCACCGCGAGGGGCGCGCACGGGCGCTCGAGGCGCTTGCCAAGGCGCGCGCCTCCTAGGATAGCGGAGCATGGCGAGCCGCGGGCAACATCTGGTGCAAGCCGACCGACATTTCGCGACTGGCGCGGGATGGGCGGGGCGCCTTGCCGCGCCGCTGTTCGCGCGGATCATCGATCAACTCGACGTGCGGCTCAAAACGGGCGGAATCCACGTCACGCTGCCCGACGGGTCGCGTCGCAAGGTCGGCTTCCACGCGCCCGGTGCCAAGGCAATTGTCCACCTCCACAGCTGGCTTGCGCTGGTTCGCCTCGCCACCTCGGGGTCAGTTGGCTGGTACAAGGCGTGGGCGGCAGGCGAATGGTCGTCGCCCGACCCGGTGCCATTGTTCGAACTGTTCATGGCCAATGCGCTGTCGCTGGGCGACACCGCGCGTGCCAAGGGCCCGGCGCGATGGATCAACGCGCTCGCGCATCGCCTGCGCGACAATGCTCCGCGCCAGGCACGCGATAATATCGCCGCGCACTACGACCTCGGCAATGATTTCTATGCCGCCTGGCTTGATCCGAGCATGACCTATTCGGCGGCGCGGTTCGGGGCGGGGGACGATCTGGAGGCAGCCCAGCGGCGCAAGATCGCGGCGCTGCTCGACCGGCTCGACCTGAAGCCGGGGCAGCGCCTGCTCGACATCGGCTGCGGGTGGGGGACGCTGGCGATCGAAGCCGCACGGCGCGGGGTGGCGGTCGTCGGCCTGACGCTCTCCGCCGAGCAGAAAAAATGGGCCGACGATCAGATCGAGCGGGCAGGGACTGGCGGGCTGACTGAAATCCGTCTTCAGGATTATCGAGCGATTGATGAGCAATTCGACGCAATCGCGTCAGTCGAGATGGTCGAAGCGGTCGGGGAGCGGTGGTGGCCTGAGTATCTCGATTGCATTGCCCGCAACCTCGAGCGCGGCGGACGCGCGGCACTGCAATTCATCAGCATCGATCACCGCTTGTTCGGCCGCTATGCCGCCAGTGCCGACTTCATCCAGACCTACATCTTTCCCGGCGGAATGCTGCTCGACGAGCCGCGTTTCGAAGCTCTCGCCAGGGAGCGCGGCTTGTCCTGGAACGACCGGGTCGGGTTCGGGCTCGATTATGCCGAGACGCTTCGGCAATGGCGCCAGCGTTACGACGCTGCGATTGAGCGTGGCGACCTCGCTGGTTTTGGCGAAGATTTCCACCATTTGTGGCGCTATTATCTGATGTATTGCGAAGGCGGCTTCCGCGGTCGGGGGATCGATGTAGCGCAAGTCACGCTGGTCAAGACCTAGGCCTCGACCCGTGCCCTGCTTCCAGTTGGTGCGTCGCCGAGCAGCCGGTCGATGATTGCGGCTGCGACCGTCTCGGGTGGCTTGAGGCTCGTCGGCTCCTCCCCCGGAAAGGCATTCTGCCGCATGCGAGTACGGGTTGCACCGGGATCGATAATCTGGACTCGGAGCCGGCCCGCATGAGCAGTCTCGTCCGCATAGGTGGCGAGCATATTTTCGAATGCGGCTTTGGATGAGCCATAGCCGCCCCAGAAAGCGCGGGGCTCGCTACCGACGGACGACGTGATGCCGATCACCTCGGCACGGTCGGCGCGGCGAAGCAGAGGGTCGAACGCGGCGATCAGCGCCTGATTGGCGAAGACGTTGGTTGCGAATAGCTTGGCCAATTCCTTCGCATCGAGATGTTCGACCGGCGACAGCGACCCGAGCATCGCGGCGTTGAGAACGAGCATGTCGAGACGGCCCCAACGCTCGGCCACCGCGGAGGCCAGCTTGGCAATGTTTTCGCTGGCGGTGAGGTCGAGCGGTGCGATCGTCGCGCTGCCCCCGGCCGCGTGAATATTTTCCTCGACCTGTTCGAGCCCGGCAGCCGTGCGCGCGGTAAGAATGACGTGGGCGCCCCCAGCGGCAAGCGCTTCGGCGGTTGCGGCACCGATCCCCCGGCTCGCCCCGGTGACGAGCGCCACCCGGTCGGCAAATGCTTTCCTGTCGGTCATCGAGGCGGCTCTGCTCAGCGGCTGGCAACTAGCGCCAGCGGGGGCGCCTTGGCGTTGCAGTCGGTCAGAGTGGTCGGATAATCGCCGGTGAAGCAGGCGTCGCAGCGTTGCGGGCGGACGCCGTCGCGAACGTCCCCAAGCGCACGGTACAGCCCGTCGATCGAGATAAAAGCAAGGCTGTCGCAGTCGATGTGCGCGGTCATTTGCGCCAGGTCCATCTGTGCCGCGAGCAGTTTCGATCGTTCGGGGGTATCGACTCCGTAAAAGCAGCTGTGACGGGTTGGCGGGGAGGCGATGCGCATATGAACTTCGGCCGCGCCCGCATCGCGCATCATCTGGACAATCTTGACTGAGGTGGTGCCGCGGACAATCGAATCGTCGATGAGCACGATACGCTTGCCGCGGATCAAGGCCGAATTAGCATTATGTTTGAGCTTGACCCCGAGGTGGCGAATGCCGTCGTTCGGCTGAATGAAGGTCCGACCGACATAGTGCGAGCGGATGATGCCGAGTTCGAAAGGAATGCCGGACGCCTGGCTGAAGCCGATTGCTGCTGGAACGCCTGAATCGGGCACCGGGACGACATAATCGGCATCGACCGGCGCTTCGCGCGAAAGTTCGGCGCCGATCTGCTTGCGCGATTCATAAACCGAGGTGCCGTCGACCACCGAATCCGGGCGCGCGAAATAGACGTGCTCGAAGATACAGGGCCGCGCCCGGGCCGGGGAAAACGGGCGCAGGCTGCGCGTTCCGCTGCCGTCGACGATCACCAGTTCGCCCGGCTCGACGTCGCGAATATAGGTTGCGCCGATCACGTCGAGCGCCACTGTCTCGGACGCGAATATCGTCGCCTCGCCGAGTTTGCCGATCACCAGCGGCCGGATGCCGAGCGGATCGCGGCAGGCAATCAGCCCGTCGGGAGTGAGCACGACCAGCGAATAGGCACCCTCGACCTGGCCGAGCGCATCGGTCAGCCGGTCGAGCGGAGCGGTATAGGAGGACGTCGCAACCAGATGAATGATGACTTCGGTGTCGCTGGTCGACTGGAAGATCGAGCCGCGGCGGATCAATGCCGAGCGCAAGGTCATCGCATTGGAAAGATTGCCGTTGTGCGCGACCGCGAAACCGCCCTGCGCAAGCTCGGCGAACAAGGGCTGGACGTTGCGGATGGCAGTTTCGCCGGTGGTGGAATAGCGGACGTGCCCAATCGCAACGGAACCCGACAATTTGCGGATGATATCGTCGCGATCGAAATTGCCCGCGACATGGCCCATCGCGCGGTGAGAATGGAAATTATCGCCGTCGAAGCTGGTGATACCCGCCGCTTCCTGGCCACGATGCTGGAGCGCATGAAGACCCAAGGCGACGAAGCTCGAGGCACCCTCGGCACCCCAGATTCCAAAGATACCGCACTCTTCGCGCAGCTTGTCGTCGTCGAACGGGTTGGTGGTCAGCATGGGGCTGCGCGAATCCATGTCGAGGGCTGGTCAGGCGGCTATAAGCGTCCGTCGGTCATTTGTCGCCTTTCGCATGAACCCGGCTTGAAGCATGGTGCGGCGATGCGTTTTCTCCTCCTTTCCGCTGTCGCTATCACTGCTTGTTCAAACGAACCCACCGGGCGGTTGCCCGAAGTCCTCAACGGCGACTTCGTCGGCGCGGGCCGCAACGCGATGTGCATTGCAGGCGAGGCGGGTGCGCAACGCGCGGGGGTGATCGTCTACGGCAAAGGGGATCTGAACTGCTCGGCGAGCGGCAGGCTGGAGCGAGTGGACGGCGCGCTGGCATTGGTGCCGAGTGGCGAAGGCGGCTGCACCATTCGGCTGCGCTCAAGCGGCCGGGGGATTTGGCAAATCGGCGCGGTTCCTGCGGCGTGCAATTATTATTGCGCTCCAGGGGTGAGCCTGTCCGGCGCCAACTTTGCCGCGGCGCCGGCGTCGTTCAATGCGGTTGACCTGGGAGGGGATCCCCTCTGTTGACCTTTACGGAAACGTAAACTAGTCGCGCATCATGCTTGCGACCCTGCCCCATTTGACAATCGGCGAACTTTGCGACGAATTTGGAGTCACAGCCCGCGCGCTGCGGTTCTATGAGGATGAAGCGCTAATCGCGCCGGAGCGGCGAGGTACGCAGCGGATTTATTCCGAACGGGATCGCGCGCGGCTGGCGTGGATATTGCGCGGGAAGAGGGTCGGCCTGAGCCTCGCCGACATCAAGGAATTGCTCGACCTTTACGATCTTGGCGACGGCCGGCAGACCCAGCGGCTCAAGACGATCGAGCGTTGCCAGTCTCAGGTCGATGCGCTTCGGCAACGTCGGGCCGATATCGACGCCACGATCGACGAACTGACCAAATTCATCGCGCTACTGACGGCGCCCACCGACCAGGAGAGCTAAGCCATGCCCGTCTATTCCGCACCGGTGCGCGACACGAAGTTCGTTCTTGATCATATCGTGGAGCTTGGGCGCTATGACAATCTACCGACCTTCGCCAATGCTTCCAGTGACATAGTCGAGGCGATCCTCGAGGAGGGCGGTCGCTTTGCCGCCGAGGTGCTTGCACCGCTCAACCGCATCGGCGACGAGCAGGGCTGCACCCGGCACGACGATGGCTCGGTAACTACTCCGACGGGTTTCAAGGATGCCTATCGCCGCTTCTGCGAGGGCGGCTGGACGACCTTGTCGGCGCCGGAAGAATATGGCGGCCAGGGCCTTCCGCAGGTTCTCGCCACGGCGGTCAGCGAATATGTGCTGTCGGCCAATCAGTCGTTCGAAATGTATCACGGACTGACCGCGGGAGCGATCGCGTCGCTGCTGGTCAAGGGATCGGACGAGCAGAAGGCGACCTACGTTCCCAAGATGGTTGCAGGCACCTGGACCGGGACGATGAACCTGACCGAGCCGCACTGCGGCACCGACCTCGGCCTGATCAAGACCAGGGCCGAGCCGCAGGCGGACGGCAGTTTCGCGATCAGCGGAACCAAGATCTTCATCTCCTCGGGCGAGCATGACCTTGCCGAAAACATCATCCATCTGGTCCTCGCCAAGATCAGCGGCGCGCCCGACAATGTGAAGGGCATCTCGCTGTTCGTGGTGCCGAAATTCATCGTCAACGAGGACGGTTCGCTCGGTGCGCGCAACGCGGTCAGCTGCGGCTCGATCGAGCACAAGATGGGAATCCACGGCAATTCGACCTGCGTCATGAACTATGACGGCGCCACCGGCTGGCTGGTCGGCGAGGCGGAGAAGGGACTTGCCGCAATGTTCATCATGATGAACGCCGCTCGGCTCGGGGTCGGGCTGCAGGGAGTCGCGCAGGGCGAGGTCGCCTACCAGAACGCGGTTGCCTACGCCAAGGATCGCCGCCAGGGCCGAGCGCTCAAGCCCGAGGATCGCGATCCCGACGCCAAAGCCGACAATCTGTTCGCCCACCCCGATGTCCGCCGAATGCTGATGGAAGCGCGCGCCTTCAATGAGGGAGCGCGGGCGCTGATCCTGTGGGGCGCGCTCCAGGTCGACCTGTCGCGCAGGGCCCAGACCGAGGATGAGCGGACCGCCGCCGACGACCTCATTTCGGTGTTGACCCCGGTGATCAAGGGCTACCTCACCGACCGGGGCTTCGAAACCGCGGTCAACGCACAGCAGGTATTCGGCGGCCACGGCTATATCCGCGAGTGGGGGATGGAGCAGTTCGTCCGCGACGCCCGCATCGCCCAGATATACGAGGGCGCCAACGGCATCCAGGCAATGGACCTGGTCGGCCGCAAGCTCGCCAAGGACAATGGCCGCGGAGTGCGCGCGCTGTTCGATGCGATTGCCCGCGACATTGCAAGTGCCAAGGCCGCGGGCGACCCCGCGGGTGTCGCCGAGCCGCTGGAGAGGGCGGTCGGACACCTTCAGGCCTCGACGATGTGGCTTGCCCAGAACGGCATGACCGACCCCAATAACGCGGGCGCGGGCGCCTACGCCTATATGCAGCTGATGGGCCTGGTCAGCCTCGGCTGGATGTGGCTGAAAATGGCCGCTGTGTCGCAACGCCTGCTGGGCCAGGACGGGGAAGATCGCAGCTTCCACGAGGCCAAGCTTACCACCGCCCGCTATTTTGCAGTTCGCGAACTGGTCAGCGCGGGCGCGTTGCGAAGCAAGGTCGAAGCCGGCGCCGAGAGTGTGATGGCCTTGCCGGTCGAGGCTTTCTGACCCTCAGGCGCTAGCGGCGTCGGGCAGCCTAGTGGCATGCCATGGGCTGGGCATTGCCTCGGGCGACCGTTTTTCCTGCTTCGGCGCGAGCCGGGCCAGATCGAATTGCTCGCCGAAGAGTACGCCGAACTTGCCCGCCTGAGCCCAGCGCACCGTGCCGCTGACCGGGCCGACCCCGATGATGTCGATGACAACCGTTGTCCCCGGACTGACCGGGCGAGCGCATTCGACGAGCGCTCCCATCGCCGACAGATTGCGCAGCCGGATCTCGGTCGGAACGCCATCGACCGACGCGATTGCCCGACGCATCAGCCGGTGGCGCGGTTCGCGCTCGCATTTGAAGCCATCCGCCTCGACCGTGACCCGATTGGCCATCGCTCGCGCCTCGGCCGCCGGAGCGGGCTTTCCGAAAATATAGCCCTGAACCTGGCCGACGCCGAGTTCGCGGATGAGCTGGAGATCGTCGTGGGTCTCCACGCCTTCAGCAGTGGTATCCATGCCGAGGCTTTCGGCGAGCGTCACGATTGCGCGGATGATCGCGCTGTTGCGGTTGGTCGCGGTGGCAGCGCCGCGAACGAAGCTCTGATCGATCTTGATCTTGTCGAAAGGCGCTTTCTTCAAATAGCCAAGCGAAGAATAACCGGTCCCGAAGTCGTCGAGCGCAAGCCGGACGCCAAGCGCCTTGAGGCGCGCGAACGTGACGTCGGTGGCGTCGCTGTCGGCGAGGAAAACGCCCTCGGTGATCTCGAGCTCGAGCCGCTCGGCGCGAACCTGGGTCTCGGCAAGCGCTGCGCCGATGACGTCGATGATCGACGGATCGTTGAACTGGATTGGCGACAGGTTGACCGCAATCCTCACCGTGTCGGGCCAGATTGCAGCCTCGGCGAGCGCGGTCTTGAGCACGAATTGGCCAATCTTGCCGATCATTCCGCATTCTTCCGCCAGCGGGATGAACAGATCCGGCCCGATCGGTCCGCGCACCGGATGATTCCACCGCGCGAGGGCCTCGAAGCCTGAGACCTCTTCGCCGGCGGCGAGGATAATCGGCTGGTACGCAACCCAGATTTCGTTGCGGTCGAGCGCCTGCCGCAAGTCGTTTTCCAGTACCTGGCGGTCGGACGCCTCGCTGTGCATTGCGGCCTGGTAGAAGCAGTGTTTGCCGCGCCCATCGGCCTTTGCGGCGTAAAGCGCCAGGTCGGCATTGCGCACCATCGAATCGGCGCAGGCCCGGCCGGGGTCGCCGATCGCAATTCCGACCGAGGCCCCGATCGTGACCCGATGCCCCTCGATCAGGTAAGGGCGGGACACCTGCTCGATCAGGGTCCGGGCGAGGCTCTCGAGCAGGCCGGTCTCGACCGCACCCGGAAGCACGGCCATGAACTCGTCGCCGCCCAATCGCCCGACCTGGCCATGGTCGCCCATCACGCTGGTCAATCGCTGGGCAACGATCCGCAGGAGCGCATCGCCGATCGGATGCCCAAGCGTGTCGTTGACGTTCTTGAATCGGTCGAGGTCGATCAGGAACAGGGTGCAGCCCTTGAGCCGTCGCGCGGCGTTGCGCAGCGCTTCGTCGAGCGTCTGGCGCATCAGCGTGCGGTTCGGCAGGCCGGTCAGCGAATCGAAGCGCGCGAGGCGGGTGATTTCCTGCTCGGAACGGCGCTGTTCGGTAAGGTCGGTGCCGATCCCGCGAAATCCAAGGAAGCGGCCACGCTCGTCGAAGATCGGATTGCCCGAAAGCGACCAGTGGACGTCTTCGGCGCTGGCCGCGCGAACCACGACATCGCTGAACGGGAATCGCGCCGATAAATGGAAGCCAAGCGTTCGCTCCTCGCGCAGGGCGTCGCCGTTCTGATTGTCGACCGACAGCAGGTCGGTAAACTGGCGGCCCAACAGCGCTTCGGGCGCGCATTGGCAATCGTCGGCCAATTGCTCGGAAACATAGGACAATGTGCCTTGGGGGTTGGTTTCCCAAAACCAGCCGCGTCCGCTGTTTTCGAACTCGTTGACGAAATGTAGCGCCTTGCGGGCCTCATGATCGAGTGTCAGGCGGGCATGCCCGGCAGCGTCGACGCGGTATAACCGAAGAAACTCCACATCATGCCGGTGATTCCGACCAGCGCGCAAATGACCAGGGTAATCGTTCGTGGAGACAGGTCGAGGCGATCGCGCAAGCGCAATATGCTGTAGCCCGCGACGTCGCAGACGAGGGCCAAAGTGATCGAGCCGAATAGCGTCGTCGCCGAGATCAGGCTGAACTGACCCTGCACCTGCACCGCCACCGCGATCGCGCACAGCAAGTGAGCGATGCCGAGTAGCAGCGGGACGTGGTGCAGCGGCGCGACGCGCTGCTCCGCGATTGCCGATTCGTCTTCGGTATCGGGTTGACGGATGTCGAACAGCAACGCTTCGGCAAAGCCGGCACGGTCGCCAGCTTCGCCTTGGCGGACGGTATCGGCAAATCGACTCATGCGCATAATGCCACCCTCGGTTAACTCAAACCCTTACGGATCAATCGTTAACGAGGCGGCTAAGCGATACGGTGCGGAGTGCGTTAACCCTGTTCGGGAAGGAAATCGGGGACCGATAAATAGCGCTCGCCGGTGTCGTAGTTGAACCCCAGTATGCGCGGCCGATTGCCGAGCTCCGGGATCTTCTGCGCAATGGCGGCAAGCGATGCGCCCGACGATATTCCGACCAGCACCCCTTCCTCGCGCGCGGAACGACGAGCCATTTCCTTGGCATCCTCCGGCGAAACCTGGATCACTCCGTCGAGAATATCCATGTCGAGATTGGCCGGAATGAAGCCGGCCCCGATCCCCTGGATGGGGTGAGGCGAGGGCTCGCCCCCCGAAATCACCGGCGACAGGGTTGGTTCGACCGCGAACACCTTGAGATCGGGCCACGCCTGTTTCAGCACTCGCGCGCAACCGGTGATATGGCCGCCGGTGCCGACCCCGGTGATCATGGCGTCGAACGGTGCATCGCGGAAATCGGCGAGAATTTCTTCGGCGGTCGTTCGCACATGAACCTCGATATTGGCCGGGTTGTCGAATTGCTGCGGCATCCAGCCACCCGGGGTCCGGTCGAGAATTACTCTAGCGCGAGCAATTGCTCCCTTCATTCCATCGGCGCGCGGGGTGAGGTCGAAGGTCGCTCCGAAAGCGAGCATCAGCCGCCGCCGTTCGATCGACATGCTGTCGGGCATGACAAGGATCAGCTTGTAGCCCTTGACCGCGGCGACCATCGCCAGACCGACACCCGTATTACCGCTGGTCGGCTCGACGATCGTGCCGCCGGGCGCCAGGGCGCCTGAACGTTCGGCATCCTCGATCATCGCCAGCGCGATGCGGTCCTTGATCGATGCGGCCGGATTGGCGCGCTCGGACTTGATCCACACTTCGGCGGCGTCCCCGAACAGCCGGTTAACCCGGATGTGCGGGGTATTGCCGATCGTATCGAGGATCGAATTGGCCTTCATCGCTCACAACTCCTTCGCGCTTGCGTCGACAACATCGGGAGGGTCGAAGCTGGTTGCAAGGCGCAGCTCGGGAAAGCGCCACGCCCAGATCACGACAACAGCGATCGCGCCGATCCCGCCGCCGACGACTGCGATTACTGGGCCGACCAGCGCGGCGAGAAAGCCGCTTTCCGCCTCGCCGAGCTCGTTGGAGGCGGAAATGAACAGCGTGGAGACCGCTCCGACGCGGCCGCGCATCGCGTCGGGGGTGTGGATCTGGATCAGTGACTGGCGAACGTAGACCGAAAGCATGTCCGCGGCGCCGAGCAGGAACAGGCAGGCGAGGCTGACCGGTATCGATCGCGACAGCCCGAATGCGACGGTCGCAGCCCCGAAGACGGCGACGGCGACCAGCATTTTCATTCCGACATTGTACTTCAGCGGACGAAACGCGAACCAGATTGCGGCAAGCGTGGCGCCCACGGCGGGCGCGGCGCGGAGATGGCCGAGCCCCTCGGGCCCGGTGTGGAGAATATCGCGCGCGAAGATTGGCAGCATCGCGGTCGCGCTGCCGAGCAGCACCGCGAACAAATCGAGGCTGATCGCGCCAAGCACCAGGCGATTGCGGCGGACATAGCGCAGCCCGTCGCCGACCTGCGCCCAGGGGCCGCCGCTGCGATCGATCATCGGCCGTTCGACCGGGCCGATGCGGAACAGGCCGATCAAAGCGAGCGTGAACAGCAATGCGCTCACCGCATAGGGGGTCGCCGGGCTAACAGCGAGCAAATAGCCGCCGACGGCCGGGCCGATGACCGTGCCCGACTGCCAGGCGATAGATGACAGAGCGATTGCGTTGGGGAGGATCGCGCGTGGGACCAAATTCGGAGCGAGCGCCCCGAGCGCGGGTCCGGCGAAGGCGCGCGCGACGCCGAGCAAGGCGGCGATTCCGTAGAGCCATCCGAGGCTGATCACGTCGAGCCAGTTGGCGAGCGCAAGCGCGGTGGCGCAACCGACCTCCAGCGCAACTGAAATCCGCGCGACGTAGCGGCGATCGACGCGGTCTGCGACCCATCCGGCGACCAGGCTGAGCGCAAACAAGGGGACGAACTGGACCACTCCGATCAGGCCGAGGCGGAGCGCGGCAGCCTGGATGCTCATCGTCTCGCGGGCGATGTCGTAGACCTGCCAGCCGATCACGATAACCATCGCGGTCTGCGCGATGGTCGCCGCCAGCCGCGCAATCCAATAGGCGCGGAAAGCGGGGATCAGCAGCGGGGCAGGGACGAGGTTCATCGCGCCGCCTTAGGGGGGCGGGTGCTAAGCGGCAACGCGCCGCGTGCGCGCGCCCGCACCCGGCCGGTCTACCGCCGGAACCCGGCTACTCCACGGACGGTTATGTTGCGATGGAAACCTCGCTTTCAGTCCCCGAGCGAATTGGCATCGGCATAGCCGCAGGCGCGGTCGGAACGCTCGTCATGACCATCGGCCAAACGATCGAAATGGCGATCACCGATCGACCCCCCTCGGCAACGCCGGCGAAGGCAGTCGAGAAATTGACCCGGATCGAGCTGGCGACCGCGGCCGACGAACAGCGCGCCTCGACGCCGATTCACTGGGCCTATGGGACGATGCTGGGGGCGCTCCTCGCCGGACTCGACCGCATCCCCGGGCCGGCGCGCACCGGCCTGTTCTTCGCTTCGGCGTGGGGCGGTGGCGCAATGCTGTTGAATGCGCTTGGGCTTGCCCAGCCGCCGCAGGACCAGAAACCGCGGGATTTGGTGACCGACATTGGCCACCACGCGGTTTACGCGGTCAGCGCCGGTGCGGCTTTTGCGCTGTTCATGAGTCTCGCGGAAGATGCAGCGACGGCCAAAGCGAGCGACAGGTGATCGCTTTCGAGCGGGAGGGCCGCGGCAAGGTGCTGCTGCTGGTTCACGGCCTTGGCGGCAATCGCGACTCGTTTGCGCCGATCGCCGGGGCGCTTGCCGCCCGGCGCGAACTCATCAGGATCGATCTTCCCGGGCATGGGCAAAGCCCGGCCAAAGCCGGCAGCGATACTTTCGCCGGGCTCGCCGATCAGCTCGAGCGGTTCCTTGACGATGAGGGCCTTCATGGCATCGATATGGTCGGAAGCTCGCTCGGCGCGCGGCTGGTGCTCGAGATGGCGCGGCGCGGCAAGAGCGGGCAGGTGGTGGCACGATCCCGGGGGATTCTGGGAGGGGTGGGAACGCAAATTCTTCGCGGGCACGATCGGCGCGTCGATCCGCCTGCTGCGCCTGCTTGGCCCGGCACTCGGTCGGCTTGCGCGCAATCCGGCATCGCGGTCGCTGCTACCCGCCCAGCTATCCGCGCGGCCATGGGCGCTTGACGGTGAGACGATTGCGGAGGAGCTGAAAAGCTATGTCGCGACGCCGGGCTTCGACGCATTGGCGTGCGATCTGGCAAAGGGCCCAGCCCAGCGTGGGCCTGCCGCGGCGGGCAGCGGCCGGATCGTGATCGGCTGGGGCCGGCATGATCGCCTGTGCCTTGCGCGCCAGGCGAAGCGGGCGGTGGCGCAATTCCCGTCGGCGAGGCTTCACTGGTTCGAGCATAGCGGCCATTTCCCGATGTGGGACGAGCCCCGCGAGACGATCGACCTGATCCTCTCCTCGACCGGCTGAACGGCCGCCCGAGGATTAGGGCGGCCGTTCGATCGGTCCCGCGGCCTAGTGAGCGGTCTGCCCCATCGGGATCGCCGAACGCTGGTCGGCGCCGCTGTCCGAACTGCCGAGGAAGGTCAGGAGATCGCCGATCAGCCGTTCCTTGTCGGTCGCGAACAGGCCGTGGGCGCTGCCGTCATATTCGATCAGCTTGGCGCCGGGGACTTGCGCCGCGACCACCCGTCCGGTGGCGTCGATCGGCACGGTCTTGTCGCTGGTGCCGTGGATGACCAGGGTCGGCACGGTGAAGCTGGCGAGATCGGGGCGGAAGTCGGTGGTGGCGAAGGCCTGAGCCGCCGCCAACGTCGGGCGAAGTCCGGCCATCATCGTCTGACGCCAGCTGTTCATCAGCACTTCGTCGCTGACCGGCGCGGTGAGAGCGCCGACACCGTAGAAATCCTTGAAGAAGCCGGTGAAGAAATGCTCGCGGTCCTGTTTCATCCCCGCGGTCATTTCGTCGAACGTCGCCTGCGGAACGCCGTTGGGATTGTCGTCGGTCTGGAGCATGTAGGGCACGACCGAGGCGATCAGCACGGCCTTCGAGACGCGCTGGGCGCCCTGCCGGGTGAGGAAACGAGCGACTTCGCCGCCGCCCATCGAGAAACCGACCAGCGCGACCGGCTCCGAGATGCCGGCATCGTCGAGGATCGTGGCGACATCGTCGGCGTAGGTGTCGTAGTCGTGGCCGTTCCACGGCTGGTCCGAGCGGCCGAACCCGCGGCGGTCGGGGATGATGCAGCGCTTGCCCGCCTCGGCCAGCACAACCGCGACGTCGTCGAAGCTGTCGCCGGTCAGCGGCCAGCCATGGAGCAGGACGACCGGGTCGCCGCTGCCCCAGTCCTTGTAGTAGAGGCGGGTCCCGTCATTGGCCGTTGCATAGGGCATGTTGAGCGCATCCTTTGATGAAGTGATGCGGTGTTCAACCGACGAAGCGCCCGGACGTTGCTTAACGTCCGCGCCGCGCTACAAGCTTGCGCGATGAGCCCGCCTGCACTTTCGAGCGAAACCGCGACGATCATGGGCGGGCTCTACGGGGACGGGATCATCGCCTGCAAGGGCGCATTCGCGCCCGAATGGGCCGACGCCTTGCGCGAGGATGTCGAAATATTGTTCGCCGAGGCGCAAGCCGTCGAAGGCGGATCGCTTCCGCGCGGGCCCGAGCGCTTTTACGTCGAGGTCCATCCCGAGCGCATCCGCGGCTTTGTCGACATCGTCACCCACCCATGGTTCATCGCCGTGAGCGAGGCGGTGCTCGGCAAGGATTACCGGATCGTCGAACTGGGGTTCGATATTCCCTTTCCCGGAGCCGCCGACCAGCCATGGCATCGCGATTTCGCAGCGCCTGCGGCGACGCTCGAGGGACGACGGCTCAACTCGCTCGCGTTCAATTTGACCACGGTGGACACCAGGCCCGAGCATGGCCCGTTCGAGATTGCAGTGGGCACGCAATGGGACGAGCTTCGTGATTGTCCCGGCGAAATGTTTCCACCGCGCAAATATTGGAGCCGCTACATCGAGCGCGCGGTACAGAAATTGCCCCAGCGCGGGGACATTTCGGCGCGATCGGCGCTGACCATCCATCGCGGCACCGCCAACCGCTCGACCGAAGCTAGACCGGTGCTGGTGGTCGGGGTCGATGCGCCCGACGCGACCAATGCCGGGCATCACGACATGCAGGTCACCGCGACCTATCATCAGCGGCTTCCGGCGCGGGTGCGCGATCACCTGACCTGCCGGATCGTCGAGCGACTCGAGACGGTCGTCCAGCATCACGTCATCGAGGGTTTGCTTCAGGCGGACTATTGAGCCTTTGAAGCGGGCCGCTTCGCGGTTAGGCTTGCCGGCGATGGCAAAACCCCGAAATCGATATGTGTGCCAGGCCTGCGGGTCCGAGCATAACCGCTGGCAGGGGCAATGCCCCGACTGCGCCGAATGGAATACGCTGAGCGTGGAAAGCGCGGTGGTGACGATATTTTCGGCGCGGCACGATCTTTCGGCGGGCGGGCGCCCGGTCGAACTGGTCGGGCTCGACAGCGAGGTTGCGCTGCCCGAGCGGATCGGGACCGGGATCGACGAGTTCGACCGCGCGATCGGGGGTGGGATCGTCCCCGGATCGGCGATGCTGGTCGGGGGCGATCCGGGGATCGGCAAGTCCACCCTGCTGTTGCAGGTGGCGGCGCGGCTGGCGAGCAATGGGCATAAGGTGGTCTATGTGTCGGGCGAGGAATCGGTTGACCAGGTGCGGCTGCGCGCGATCCGGCTGGGGCTGGGCGATGCACCGGTCCAGCTCGCCGCGGCGACGTCGGTGCGCGATATATTGACCACGGTCGGCAATGGAGCAGCACCCGCGCTGCTGGTGATCGATTCGATCCAGACGATGCACAGCGAATTGATCGACGGAGCGCCGGGGACGGTCAGCCAGGTGCGCGCGTCGGCGCAGGAACTGGTCCGTTTCGCCAAGCAGCGCGGCACCGCATTGGTGCTGGTCGGGCATGTCACCAAGGACGGGACGATCGCCGGGCCGCGCGTATTGGAGCATATGGTCGACACCGTGCTCGGGTTCGAGGGCGAGCGCAGCCACCAGTATCGGATCCTTCGCGCGAGCAAGAACCGCTTTGGCGGGACCGACGAAATCGGGGTGTTCGCCATGGAAGGGTCGGGGCTGACCGAAGTGCCCAATCCCTCGGTGCTGTTTTTGACCCAGCGCGGCGAGGCGGTGAGCGGAACGGCGGTGTTTCCGGCGCTAGAGGGGACGCGGCCGGTGCTGGTCGAGATACAGGCGCTGGTGGTGCGGCTGGCGAGCGGCGCGACGCCGCGGCGGGCGGCGGTCGGATGGGACAGCGGGCGGCTGGCGATGATCCTCGCGGTATTGGAAGCGCGCTGCGGAATGTCGTTCGCGACCGCGGAGGTCTATCTCAACGTGGCGGGGGGGTATCGGTTGAGCGATCCCGGAGCGGACCTGGCGGTCGCGGCGGCGCTGGTCTCGGCGCTGAGCGAGCGCCCGGTGCCGCAGGAAGCGGTGGTGATGGGCGAGATCGCATTGTCGGGGGAGGTTCGGCCGGTCGCGCATGGCGCATTGCGGCTGAAGGAGGCGGCCAAGCTGGGGTTCGGGCGCGGCTGGGTTCCGGCGGGGCTCGAGGCGCCCGGCGGGATCGCCACGACGCGGTTTGCCAAGCTGGGCGAGCTGGTCGAGATGATTGTGGGGGGGGCGTAAAAGCGCCCGTCATTGCGAGCGAAGCGAAGCAATACAGCGGCGGGAGACGGATTGCCCCTCGACTTTGCTTGGGACAGGCTCGTCGCTGCGCTTCTCGCAATGACGGATACAGGACTGGCGAAGCGCGGCGCGTCACGCTAGCCCGGCAGCAATGACTGCGCTCGACATCTTCGTGATCCTGGTCGTCGGCGGCGCGGCGATGGTCGGGTTCGTTCGCGGGTTCGCGCATGAAGTGCTCGCGCTGATCGCGTGGATCGTCGGGATCGTCGTGCTCAGGCTGTTCCATGCGCCGTTGCAGGAGCGGCTGGTGGACGCGGTCGGGACCGAGGCGGGGGCGGGGGTGGTCGCGTTCACACTGCTGTTCCTGCCCGCTTATATCGCGGTCAAATTGTTCGCCAAGGCGGTCGGCGGTCGCACCCGGCGGTCGGTGCTTGGCCCGGTCGACCGCGTGCTCGGGGGCGGGTTCGGCATGGTCAAGGGGCTGATCGGGGCAACCCTGTTCTTCCTGCTCGCCAATTTCGCGACCGACATGGTCTATGGATCGGGCGCCGAGCGGCCCAGGTGGATGACCAAGTCGCAGACCTATCCCTTGCTCAATGCGAGCGGGCGCGCGGCGGTGGCCTGGGTCGAGACGAGGCGTCATTCGGGGGTGAGATTGTGATCCGGCTCTACGACACGATGGCGCGCGGGAAGCGCGAGTTCGAGCCGGGCGACGCCGAGCGGATCACGATGTATGTGTGCGGGCCGACGGTCTATGGCCGCGCGCACATCGGCAATGCACGGCCGGCGGTGGTGTTCGACACGCTCGCGCGGCTGATCCGGCATGAATATGGCGCCGACAGCCTGGTTTACGCGCGCAACGTCACCGACGTCGACGACAAGATCATTGCTTCGGCCGAGGCCGAGGGGGTCGAGCCGTCGGCGATCACCGAGCGCTATGAACGGTTTTACCTCGAGGACATGGGGGCGCTTGGCGTGGCGCCGCCCGACATCGCGCCGCACGCGACCGCCGAAATTCCGGCGATGGTGGCGATGATCGGGGCGCTGATTGCCACGGGCAACGCTTATGCCGCCGAGGGGCATGTGCTATTTTCGGTGGCGAGCGATCCTGATTACGGCAGTTTCAGCCGGCGCGACCGCGATGCGATGATCGCCGGGGCGCGGGTCGAGGTCGCGCCGTACAAGCGCGACCCCGCCGATTTCGTGCTGTGGAAGCCGAGCGCGGCGGAGGTGATCGGTTGGGACAGCCCGTGGGGGCGCGGGCGGCCGGGGTGGCACATCGAATGCTCGGCAATGATCCGCGAGCATCTCGGCGAGACGATCGACATTCATGGCGGCGGGCTCGACCTGATTTTTCCGCATCACGAGAATGAAATTGCGCAAAGCCGGTGCGCGCATGGGGGCAAGCCCTTGGCACGGCATTGGGTGCACAACGGTTTCGTCGACATGGGCGCGGAGAAGATGTCGAAGAGTTTGGGCAATGTGATCGGCGTCGATCGGCTGCTCGCGGCGGGGCATCGCGGCGAGGTGCTGCGGCTGGCATTATTGTCCGCGCACTATCGCTCGCCGTTGCCGTGGACGGAAGGCCTGATCGCGCAGTCGAAGGCGACTCTTGATGGCCTGTATCGCGCCGCTGGTGACGCGGTGGCGGGCGCGGTCGATGAGGGAGTGATCGAGGCGCTGTCCGATGATCTCAATACTCCGTTGGCGATGGCGCGGCTCGGAGCCAGTGGGGACGCACCGGCGATCAAGGCGACCGCGCAATTGCTCGGGCTGTTGGCGATGGACGCGGACGAATGGTTTCGCGGCGGTGACAGCAGGGATATCGAAGTGCTGGTGGCGGCGCGCGCCGAGGCCAAGGCGCGGCGCGACTTCGGTGAGGCCGACCGGATTCGCGACGAGCTGGCAGGCGAGGGGATCGTGGTCGAGGACGGGGTGCAGGGAACAACCTGGCGGCGGGCGTGAGCGTCCCGCTGTACACGCGCGACATCTTGCGGCTGGCGGCGTCGATTCCGCATCTTGAGCCGCTCGATGCGCCGGATGGCATTGCCGAGCGGCGGTCGGCGGCTTGCGGGAGCCGGGTGGCGGTGGCGGTGCGGATGGACAAGGAGCGAGTCGCTGGATTGTCGCAACGGGTCGAGGCCTGTGCGTTCGGGCAGGCGGCGGCGGCGCTGATGGGAAATGCGGCGGTCGGGAGTGGGGAGGACGAGCTGCGGGCGGCGATCGGCGGGATCGAGGCGTGGCTGTGCGGAAATGACGGAGCGGCGGCGAGCTGGCCGGGGCTCGAGGTGCTCGAGCCGGCGAGGGGGCGGAGCGGGCGGCACGGGGCGATTTTGCTGCCGTTTCGCGCCTTGCTCGCGGCGATCGAGGATTCGCGCTAGGCGGCGGCAAGGAAGGCCGCGAGGCGGGAGCGATCGACCGAGCGGTCGAGGAACGCCTGACCGATGCCGCGCGCGATGATCAGCGTGAGCGCCGACCCCTGGTTCTTCTTGTCGCGCGCGATCCAGTCGAGCAGGCGACTGCCGTCGATCCCCGCGTCGGCGAGGCGGGTGGGCAAGCCCGCGGCGGCGAGGTGGCGCTGGACTCGGTCGGCTTGGGAAGCGGTGCAAAGGCCGAGATCGGTGGAAAAGGCAAAGGCGAGCACCATGCCGATCGCGATTGCTTCGCCGTGGAGCAATAAACCGATCCCCGCCTCGGCCTCGATCGCGTGGCCGAAGCTGTGGCCGAGATTGAGCAAGGCGCGGCGGCCCGAGCGGTCGTGGATGTCGCCCGAAATGATGCGCGCCTTGGCGCTGATCGCGGTGACGATCGCGTGGTGGCGAAGCTCGCGGTCGCCGGCGAGCAGCGCGGCGCCATTGTCCTCGCACCACGCGAAGAAAGCAGGATCGTCGATCAGGCCGTATTTGACGATCTCGGCATAGCCCGAGCGAAGCTGGCGCGGGTCGAGCGTGTCGAGCAGGGCGGGATCGGCGAGCACCAGCGACGGCTGATGAAAGGTGCCGACGAGGTTCTTCTCGCCGAACGCGTCGATCGCGGTCTTGCCGCCGATCGCGCTGTCGGCCTGCGCAAGCAAGGTGGTGGGGACGTGGACGATCGGGCAGCCGCGCTTGAACAAGGCCGCGGCGAGGCCGGCAAGGTCGCCGACCGCGCCGCCGCCGAACGCGATGATCGGGGTGTCGCGATCGATGTTTCGGGCGGCGAGTTCGGCAAGCAGTTCATGGAGCACTGCCCAATCCTTGGCCGGCTCCCCTTCGGGAACGAGCAGCGGGTCGCCGGCGCTGAGCAAGCGGCCAAGGCGCGCGCCGTGGAGGCCGAAGACGTGCGGTTCGCTGATGACCACTGGAGCAGCCTTGCCGAACAAGGCGCCGACCCGTTCGATGCCCTCCGCGATGGGGCCGACGAACACGTCGTAGGAATCGACGGAGATGCGCGTCATGCGCCGAGCCGCTCGCGGAGCGCGACGATGATCGCATCGACCACTTCGCCGTGCGCGCCCTTGCCGCTGTGGACGTGAATGTCGGCTTCGGCATATTTGGGGCGGCGCTCGGCATCGAGCCGGGCGAGGACGTCGCCGCGGTCGTCGTTGCGAAGCAAGGGGCGAGTGTTGCGGCGACCGGTGCGTTCGGCGAGGACTTCGACCGGGGCATCGAGCCACACGGTGATCGCGCGCTGCTTGAGCAAGGCCCGGGTCTGGCGATCGACGAACGCCCCGCCGCCGGTGGCGATGACTCGCAGTTCGCCGTCGATCAGCCGCGCCACCAGCCGCCGTTCGCCGTCGCGAAAATCCTCCTCGCCATAAAGTTCGAACACTTCGGCGGCCGAGACGCCCCCGGCGGCATCCTCGATCGCGGTGTCGCTGTCGACGAACGGCAGATCGAGCCGCGCGGCGAGGCGGCGGCCGACGGTCGACTTGCCAACGCCCATCAGGCCGACGAGGACGATCGGGCGGTCGAGAAGGGTGCGCAGCTTTTCCACCAGCGGGGCTATACATAAGGGTCGCGGGTCGGGCAAAAGCGCGCCGATCACTGTCCCATATCGAGCGGAGTGCGAATGCCCCGAGGTCCTGCCGTCATCCTGATCATCCTGTTCCTGCTGATTGTCGGCGGGGCCATCCTGCTGTCCCACAGCGTCGAGGAGCAGCCGACCCGGACGATCGAAGTCGATGTGGCTCCAAATGTCGCTCCGCGCTGATCGCCGGCTCGCACTGTTGATTGCGCTGGCCGCGGGCGCGGCGGGTGCGGCGCTTGCGCAGAGCCAGCCCGAATCGATCCTGCCGCCGGGCTTCGGCGAGCCCGCGCCGCCGCCGACGTTAACGCCCGCGCCGAGCCCGTCACCGAGCCCGTCACCGGGCACGGAACCCGAGCGGCCGCGCGCCCCCGAACTGTCGCGGCTCGAGGATATCATCGGCGACGAATTACTGCTGAGCGAGGAGGAATTGGAGCCGCCGCCGCCGCCGGTCGAATATCCCGACGACCGCCGCCGCGACCCGGCGCTGGTCGGGGCGATCGCGCCCGCAGATTTTGGAATCGACCCGCGCCCGTGGGGATCGGCGGGCGGGCAATTCCTGTCGGTATTGCTTCGTCGGACCGATACTCCCTTGGCGTCGCGCTGGGCACATATCGGCTTGCGCAATATGTTGCTGGCGCAGACCGCGGCCCCCGGACTGATCAATCCCGCCGACTGGGTCGCCGAGCGCGCGTGGCTGTTGTTGCGGATGGGTGAAGCCGATGCGGCGCGGCTGCTGGTCGCGGGAATCGACACCGACCGGTTCACGCCCAAGCTGGTCCAGGTCGCGGCGCAGGTCGCGCTTGCGACCAGCGACCCCTCGGGGCTGTGCGCGATCGAGACCGGATTGTCCGGAGTCGAGCCGCGGATGGCGCCGCTGGTTGCCGCGATCTGCGCCTCGCTCGCGGGGGAAGCCGAGCGCGCCGCCGCCGATATCGACCAGGCGCGGCGGCGCGGGCGGATTGGGGCGATCGACCTCGCGCTCGCCGACAAGGTGGTCGGCGCGGGCGCCGATACCGCGCGCGCGGTGACGATCGAATGGGAGCCGGTCGGCAAGCTCAACAGCTGGAGCTACGGTCTGTCCACCGCGACCGGGATGATGCCACCCGAGCGCCTGATCGAGCGCGTCGACCCGCAGGTGCGCGCCTGGCTGGCGCGGGCGCCGATGTTCAGTGCGGCGCAGCGCATGGAGGCGGCGCGAACCGCGGCTGCATTGGGCGTGCTGTCGTCCGACGCGATGGTCGATCTTCATTCGGCGGTATATGACGCAACCGACCCCGACGAGCTTGGCGGGAGCATCGCATGGAAGCTTCGCCAGGCCTTCGTCGGCAAGGATCGCGGCGCGCGAATGGCGGCGTTGCGCGACCTGTGGGGCAATGACCGCGACCGCGAGCGGCAGATGGCCGGGTGGGTGACCACCGCGCGCGCGGCGACGCTGGTCGCGCCCGACCCCGAATTGCAGAAGGAGGCGCCCGACCTGATCGCGGCTATGCTCGCGGGGGGATATGACCGCCAGGCACTTCGCTGGGCGGCGGCGATCGAGCAGATGGACGATGAACCCGCCGACCGCGCCTGGGCGATGCTCGCGCTCGGCGCGGCGGACGTCGGCCAACTGGGAGTGGATCGCGGCCGGATCGAGGATTTCGCCGACCGTGACTCATCCAAGGACCGCCGCCGCACACGCCTGCTCGTGGCGGGGCTCGCGGGGCTGGGCAAGATCGACGCGGCACTCGCGAGCCGCCTTAACCAGCGCTACGGTCTGGGCCTCGAGCGGGCGACGGCCTGGACTCGGCTGATCGACGGCGCGGCGAGGCGGCGGCAGGCGGGAACGGCGATGATCCTGACGGGAACGGCGATGCAGGCGCCTTCGATCGGCGACGTTCCGGCGCTCTATCTGTTTCACGCGACCAATGCATTGCGGCGCACCGGCCAGGAGGGCATCGCGCGGATGATCGCCGCCGAGGCGCTGGCGCGGACGTGAGCCGGTCGCGGTGACCGGAAGCGACCGCGCGCTGGTCGATCGCTTCCTCGACATGATGGCCGCCGAGGCGGGTGCAGCGCGCAACACGCTCGCCGCCTATCGAAGCGACCTCGAAGCGGCGGCGCTCACGCTCGAGTCGCTCGAGGCGGCGCAGCCGGCGGACATTGCCCGGCTGGGCGAAAAATGGAGCAGCCTGGCGTCGTCGACCGTGGCGCGGCGCGCGGCGGCGCTGCGGCGATTTTACGGCTTCCTTCACGACGAGGGACTGCGCGGGGATGATCCATCCGCGGCCTTGCCGCGACCGGTGATGAAGCGCCCGCTGCCCAAGATACTCGACACGGACGAGGTCGAAGCGATGTTCGTCGCGGTCGAAGAGCGCGCGGCGAGCGGACGGCCGCTCGCGCTGCGCGACCTGGCATTGCTCGAACTGCTCTATGGATCGGGGCTGCGCGCGACCGAATTGGTGTCGCTGCCGCACCGCGCGGTTCGCGTTGGCCAGCCGTTCCTGATGCTCAAGGGCAAGGGCGGCAAGGAGCGGCTTGCTCCGATCTCGACCCGCGCCGAAGCAGCGGTCGCGGCGTGGACCAGCGCCAGCCCGAGCGATGGGCCGTGGCTGTTTCCGGGCGGGCGCGGGCATCTGAGCCGGGTGCGATTGTACCAGATCGTTCGTGCGATCGGGGGGCTGGCCGGGATTTCCCCTGAACGGATCAGTCCGCACGTCCTGCGCCACGCGTTCGCGACGCATCTGCTCGCGGGCGGGGCCGATTTGCGCGTGCTCCAGTCGCTGCTCGGCCATGCCGATATCGCGACCACGCAAATCTATACCCATGTCGACAGCGCGCGGCTGATCGAACTGGTCAATGCAAGGCACCCGCTGGCGCTGCGCTAGTTTTTTGTTGCTACGTGCCGCGGCTAGTTTTTGTTAGCGAAGCGGCTCTCCAACGCGTCACCGCGTTGACGCAAGCGCCACTCCGCCTTACCCCGCGCCGCTTCATGCAGACCTACCTCGAATTCGAAAAACCGATTGCCGAGCTCGACCGGCGGATCGCGGCGTTGCGCGAAACGGCGAGCGCGGATGCGATCGATATCGGCCCCGAGATCGACCGGCTCGAGGCGAAATCGGCCAAATTGCTTCGCGAGACCTATTCGCGGCTGTCGCCGTGGCAGAAAACGCAGGTCGCGCGCCATCCGGAACGGCCGCATTTCAAGGATTATGTCGCCGGGATCACCGAGGATTTCATGCCGCTCGCGGGCGATCGCGCATTCGGCGAGGACGAGGCAATCGTCGGCGGGCTCGGGCGGATCGATGGGCGCCGGGTAATGATCATCGGCCACGAAAAGGGCGACGACACCGCCAGCCGGCTCAAGCATAATTTCGGGATGGCCAAGCCCGAAGGCTATCGAAAAGCGATCCGGCTAATGCGGCTCGCCGACCGATTCGGGGTGCCGGTGATAAGCCTGGTCGATACGTCGGGCGCGTTTCCCGGGGTCCAGGCGGAGGAGCGCGGGCAGGCCGAAGCGATCGCTCGCTCGACCGAGCAATGCCTTGCCTTGAGCGTTCCGATGATCGCGGCGGTGGTCGGCGAAGGCGGATCGGGCGGAGCAATCGCGCTCGGCGCGGCCAACCGCGTATTGATGTTCGAACATGCGGTCTATTCGGTGATCTCGCCCGAGGGCTGCGCGTCGATCCTGTGGCGCACCGCCGACAAGGCGGCGGACGCGGCCGAGGCAATGCGGATTACCGCGGGCGACCTCCAGGCGCTTGGCGTGATCGACCGGATCGTGCCCGAGCCGCTCGGTGGGGCGCATCGCGACCCGGGGGCGGCGATCGCAGCCCTGAAAGCAGCGCTGATCGAGGAACTCGACGGCTGCGCCACTCTGTCGAGCACGGCGCTGGTCGATCAGAAACGGAGCAAATTCCTGTCTATCGGAGGGTAGGCCGTTTCGGAACCACATCGATGCAGCGCGGTTGACGTAGCAGCTTTGCTTTTTACAGCCACCGGAGACCTTCGATGCGTACGCCTTATCTGTTCCTGGCCGCGACCGCGCTCGCCACCGCCGGGGTCGCCGTCGCGCAGAACCGCGGGCTCAGTCCGCGCGACGTCGCCGAGGGGCAGCGCCAGCATCCCCAGCTAATCGCCGAGTTCGGCGGGGCCGAAAGCGGTCCGCGCGGGGCTTATGTCGAAAGCGTCGGTCGCCGGGTGTCGGCTTATTCGGGGCTTGCCAATCCGGGCCAGGCACTGCGCTTCACGACGCTCAACGCGGCGGTCGAGAATGCATTCGCGCTGCCCGGCGGCTATGTCTACATCACGCGCCAGCTGATGGGGCTGATGAACGACGAGGCCGAACTGGCATTCGTGCTTGGCCATGAAACCGGGCACATCGCCGGGCGTCATGCGCAGGCGCGCAAATCGGCCTCGACTCGCAACTCGATCCTCGGCGTACTCGGGGCGGTGCTCGGATCGGTGGTCGGCAGCGGGTTCGGCAACATGATCGCGCAAGGTGCCCAGCAGGCGTCACAGCTTGCGACGTTGAGCTTCTCGCGCGATCAGGAATATCAGGCCGACACGCTCGGCATCCGCTATCTCACCGCGGCCGGCTATGACCCGCTCGCGAGCAGCAGCATGCTCGCGGCGCTGAGCCGATCGACCGCGCTCGAGGCCCGCGTGCAGGGGCGCGACAGCCGCTCGACCCCGGAATGGGCGCAGACCCATCCGCTCAACGAGAATCGCACCCGCCAGGCGGCGGCCAGCGCCCAGCGCACGGGGCGCGCCGGGCAGGGCCTGCGCAACCGCGACGCCTTTCTCGCCCAACTCGAGGGCGCGATGGTCGACGACGATCCCGCGCAGGGCGTGATCGACGGGCGCAGCTTCACCCATCCCGACCTCAGGCTCCAGTTCATCGTCCCCCCCGGCTATCAGATGCAGAACGGCGCGCGCGCGGTGACCGTCGCTGGAACGGCGGGCAAGGCGCAGTTCAGCACCGGGCGGTTCGACGGTAATTTCGAGCGTTATATCGGGCAGGTGCTGTACGAACTGACCGAGGGCAAGAGCCAGATCCAGCTCGGCCCGGTGCAGCGCACGACGATCAACGGGCTTCAGGCGGCGTTCGTGTCGGGCCGCGCCAACACGTCGTCGGGGGGAGTCGATGTCAGCGTGATGGCCTATCAGTTCGACCGTGACACGGCGTATCACTTCGTGATGCTGACTCGCGGCGGGCAGGCGATGGCGCCATTCGCGCCGATGCTCGGTTCATTGCGGCGGATCAGCCCGGCCGAAGCCGCCGCGATCCGCCCGCGAGTGATCGACGTGGTTACGGTGGCACGCGGCGATACGCTCGCCAGCCTTGCCAACCGGATGGCCTATCGCGACTTCAAGGCCGAGCGGTTCCTGTCGCTCAACGGGCTGACGGGTGCGAGCGCGCTCACGCCCGGCACCAAGGTCAAGCTGGTCGTCTATGGAACGCGCGTTCGGAGCTAGAGTCTGTTTGAGTTAGCCGGCTCCAGCCCGCGCCCCCACCCGGCCACCCATGCAGAATATCCTAGATGGGTGGCCGGGTGGGGGCGCGGGCCGGTGCAGACTCCGCTTGCTCGGAAAAAGACTCAGCCAGCCGCGGCGATCTTGTCCTTGAGGCCGGTCCACATGCCCCCCGAGCCGCCGCCCAGCGTGCTCAGCCCGCTCAGCATCGCAATCACGATGAGCGCGGCGATGAGCCCATATTCAACGGCGGTCGCGCCGCGCTTGTCCGAGCGCAACCGACCCATGTTCGTCCGGATAGCGTTCACGCCACCCCCCTTTCGGTCCTGGTCCACCAACGGCTAATGAACTGACAGGCTTAACGAACCATAGCGCAGGAGCGGTTAACGCCGCCCTGTTCACCTTTTTGTCAGCGCGGCGACCAGGCGAGGAAATGAAGGATGTCGATCCGTTCCTCGGTGCGGCTGTTCTCGCCCGCGGCGGCAAAGGCAGCGGCGGCAAGCCGCGCCCAGTCGCGGCCGCGTCCCGGCGCGCGGTCCGCAAGCATGTTCGAGGCGGCCATCGCGCGCAGGTCGCGGACGAGTGCGGGCAGCGAGGAATAGCGCAGCCGGACTCGATCGACATCGACCACCGGCATGGCGAAGCCCGCCGAGCCGAGCAGCGCGGCGAGCGACGAAGGGACGATCCGTGGATGGGTGCGCGCGGCAATCGCCCCGGTCGCGCGGTCGGCCTCGATCATCGCCGCGCGAAGCATGGGCAGGCTGTCGCCACCGGCCATCGCGCCGAGCAATGGCGCGTCGGGGCGAAGCGAGCAGCGGATTGCGCCGAGCGCTCGGGGCAGATCGTTGACCGTGTCGAGCGTGCCGATGGCGATGACCAGGTCGAAACGCGCTTCGCCGAAGTCGTGCCGGTCTTCCTCGCCGGTCACTCCCCCGGCGGTGGCGGCGAAGCGCGGGCCGGGATCGAATATGTCGACGCTGCGGCACAGGCGCTCAAGCCGGCCTGGCCATGCGGCCGACGGCGAGCCGATCAACAGGGCGCGATCGAAGCGGCGGTCGATGTCAGGCAGGCGATCGAGGCATTCGTCGAAGGCGCGGTCGAGCAGCACCAGTTCAGGGCCGGTCGCGGCGGCACGGTCGCGGCAAAGCGCGCGCAGGTGGGGGTCGAACAGGGGGTCGGGCACGGCGGCGCTTGTGCGACGCGTTCGGGCAGGCGACAAGGCCCGATGATCAGCGCAATCGATCGGCCATTTCGCAAGCTGTGCAGCGGGCTGCTCGATTTCGCGCTGCCCCCGCGCTGTGCCGGCTGCGCCGAGATCATCGGCGAGGTCGACGGCTTTTGTCCGGGTTGCTGGTCCCAACTCACCTGGCTCGGCGAGTCGGGCTGCAACTGCTGCGGACTGCCGCTCGAAGCGACCGAGGCGGCCTTGTGCGGGCGGTGCATTGCCGTTCCGCCGCCGCTCGATCGGATGCGTGCCGCGGTAGCCTATGGCGAAGTCCCGCGAGTGATCGCGCTGAGGCTCAAATATGGCCGCAAGATCGCACTGGCGCGGACGATGGCGCGCTTCATGGCGCCGCTGCTCGGCCCACCCGACCCGACGAGCATGGTCGTGCCGGTGCCGCTCCACCGCTGGCGATTGTGGAGCCGCGGGTTCAATCAGTCGGGGCTGGTCGCGCGCGAACTCGGGCGGCGCTGGGGCTTGCCGGTGGAGCATCAGCTGCTCCTTCGCGCCAAGCGCACCCCGCCGCTCAAGGGAATGAATTACCAGCAGCGCCACGCGGCGGTTGCGGGAGCCTTCGCGGTTGCGCCGACGAACCGGCTCGACGGGCGGACGATCATCCTGGTGGATGACGTGCTGACCAGCGGGAGCACCGCCGAAGCGTGCGCGCAAACGCTTCGCAAGGCAGGAGCCGGCCGGGTCGAACTGATCAGTTGGGCGCGGGTGGTTCGCCCGGCGATGCTGATGCGTTAGAGGGCCTGGCCCAGGAGGAGAATCAAGTGGCGAAGCTCGAAATCTACACCAAGGCGACCTGCGGATTTTGCAGCCGCGCCAAGAAATTGCTCGAGATGAAGAAGGTCGACTTCGAGGAGCACCCGGTCGATGGCGGCGGGCCGAAGAAGGACGAGATGGTCGCGCGGGCGGGAGGGCGAATGACCGTCCCGCAGATATTCATCGGCGGCAAGCATGTCGGCGGCTGCGACGATCTGATGGCGCTCGAACGCGATGGGAAGCTCGACGAGATGCTCGCCGCATGAGCAGCGCGCGCATTGCGCTCTACCAGGCGCAGAGCGGAATCGAGCCGGCGGCCAATGCCGCGGCGCTGGTGGCGGCGGTGCGCGAGGCGGCGAGCGGGGGAGCAGCGATGCTGTTCACTCCCGAAATGTCGGGGATGCTCGATCGCGACCGCGAGCGCGCTTTCGCAAAGGCGCGGAGCGAAGACGAGGATGTCGTGCTTGCCGCGGTGAGCGCGGCAGCGCGCGAGGCCGGCATCTGGGTCCATCTGGGCTCGCTCGCCGTGAGAGGCGAGACCGGAAAATTGGCCAACCGCGGGTTCGTGATCGACGATTCGGGAAGAATCGTCGCTCGCTATGACAAGATCCATTTGTTCGACGTCGACCTTGCGACCGGCGAAAGCTGGCGCGAGTCGGCGATGTACCAGCCAGGGCGCGAGGCAGTCGTGATTGAGGGCACCCCGGTCGGGAGACTGGGGCTGGCGATCTGCTACGACCTGCGCTTCCCGGCCTTGTTCGAACGGTTGAGCGAGGCGGGGGCGCAAGTGATCGCGCTGCCCGCGGCGTTCACCGTTCCGACCGGGGAGGCCCACTGGCAAATATTGTTGCGCGCGCGGGCAATCGAAGCGGGACTGTTCCTGGTCGCCGCGGCTCAGGCCGGGCACCACGAGGATGGGCGCGAGACCTATGGCCATTCGCTGGTGGTCGACCCGTGGGGGAAGGTGATGCTCGAGCTCGACCGGCAGCCGGGGGTCGCCTTCGCCGAGATCGACCTCGCGATGATCGCCGAAGTGCGCTCGCGGATCCCGGCGATCGAGCATCGCAGGGCGATCCCGGCGGCACGAATTGATTCGAACGACGCCCGGCCATAAGGGACAAGGCGTGGCTCCGTAGCTCAGCAGGATAGAGCGTCGGTTTCCTAAACCGCAGGTCGGGGGTTCGAGTCCCTCCGGGGCCACCAGAGCATCAGGCGAGGGAAAGGGCGAACATGCTGGGGCGATTGTTTCACGATCATCCGCGCTCGATCGGAATGGGATGGGCGAGGCATGGCGCCGGCGCGATCGCGATCGGGGTGCGGATGATCGGTGCGGGCGCGGCGTGCATCGTCCATGCGCTGGTCCCCGGTCTGTTCACCGAGACCGCGGGGCGGACCGTTACCAGCCTTCACGACCAGATGAGCAGGCGCAAGGCCGGCGCGGCCAATCCGCAGGCGTGGCCCGACTATGAAATCTGACTCCGCCGCGCCCGCAGTGGCGATCGTCGGGGGCGGTTTTTCGGGAACGATGGCGGCGGCCGAGCTGGCGCGGCGCGGAGTGGCGTCGCTGTTGATCGAGGGTGGCGGGCTGGTTGGGCAGGGGATTGCCTATTCGACGCGCGAGGCCGCGCATCTGCTTAATGTCCCGGCGGCGAAGATGAGCGCCTGGGCGGGGGCGCCCGACGATTTCGCGAGGGCTGTGGCCGCGGATTTCGAGCCTGGCGAGTTCGTGCCGCGCGCGCGCTTTGGCGAATATCTGCGGCGCATATTGGACGAGGCGCGGGCGAGCGGGCTGGTCGAGGTCGCGGAGACACGCGCTGTGTCGGCGGTGCGGGCGGACGGGGGCTGGCGGGTCAGCCTCGATGACGGGCGCGGGATCGAGGCGGGCGCGCTGGTGCTTGCACAGGGCAACCAGCCGCCCGAGCCGATGGCGGTCGCGGACGGGATGCCGCCAGCGCTGTTCGTCAACAATCCGTGGCACGGCGAAGCAGCGGAGGCGGTCGCGCGGGTCGCGGAAAGCGGCGGCGACGTGCTGATCCTCGGCACCGGACTGACGATGGTCGACATGGTGCTGTCGCTCGATGCCGCGGGGCATAAAGGGCGGATCGTGGCGTTGTCGCGGCGTGGGCAAATTCCGCGCGCGCACGCCGCTCATGATGCCGCGCCGGTCGAGTATGAGGACGTGCCCGGGGGCAATGTCCTGACCTTGTGGCGGTGGCTGCGCAGGCGGAGCGCGGCATTGGGCTGGCGAGCGGCGGTCGATGGCTTGCGCCCGCACAGCCAGGCGATCTGGCGCGGGCTCGACGAGGAGCAGCAGCGCCGCTTCCTTCGCCATGCGCGGCCGTGGTGGGATGTCCACCGCCACCGGATCGCGCCGCAGGTGGCCGGGCGATTGCGCGCGATGGTGGCCGAGGGGCGGCTCGAGATTGTTGCCGGGCGGGTGGCGGCGATGCGGGGAGGCGAAAAAGGTCTGGTGATCGAGTTTCAGCGGCGGGGACGCCCCCTCACCCCGCTCGCCGTTGGCGAGTCGCCCTCTCCCGCGAGGGGAGAGGGGCAGGATTTTGCGGTGGGGTTCAATTGTACGGGGCCGCTGGGGGCGATGGGGCGTAGTCGCGATCCGTTGCTCGGACAGATGATCGAAGATGGGCTGGTGGCGATCGATCGGCTCGGGATGGGGATCGAGGTCGATGGCGAGAGCCGCGCCGGGGCTGGGCTGTGGGCGCTTGGGCCGCTGACCAAGGGCGAGTTTTGGGAAGTGGTTGCGGTGCCCGATATTCGCGGGCAGGTGGCAGGCGTTGCCGACGACATCGCGAAGGAATTGGATCATGGCCGATAGCCCGGATGACGGCGACCTGGTCGAGGCGCCTGAAAAGATCGCGGTGCCCGACGAGGTTGCCGAAGCGGTGCGGACGCTGATCCGCTGGGCGGGCGACGATCCGAGGCGCGAGGGATTGGTTGATACGCCGCAGCGGGTGGCGCGGGCGTGGAAGGAATATGCGCGCGGCTATAATGAGGATCCGGCGGTGCATTTGACCCGGACCTTCGACGAAGTGGGGGGGTATGACGAGATCGTGCTCCTTCGCGATATCCCGTTCCAGTCGCATTGCGAGCATCATCTCGCGCCGATCATCGGCAAGGCGGCGATCGCTTATCTGCCGGGCACCAAGGTGGTCGGAATATCCAAGCTTGCGAGGGTGCTGCACGGCTTCGCGCGGCGATTGCAGGTCCAGGAACGGCTGACCGCCCAGGTCGCCGACTGCATCTGGGAGCATCTCGACCCGCTCGGCGTCGCGGTGGTGATCGAGGCCAGCCACGCCTGCATGAGCGCGCGCGGGGTCAATACGCCGGGCGTGATGATGACCACCAGCCGGATGATGGGCACATTTCGCAGCGACGAGCGCAGCCGCAAGGAAGTGCTGGCGCTGATGGGCTACTGAGGTTTGAAAGTGGAAGTTTGTAAATCCGCAGCCTGGCCATGAACCGGGGACAGTATCCGTAGATCATGGCTGTGCTAAGCAGGCCGGGCGCTGGCGCTTGAGCGAGCGGGTAAGGGGGGATTCGTGAGCAAGCGACGGGCGCCTGATCGGGCGGAGACCGGGCGCAGCGAGCTCGGCTCCGATCCGTTCGCCGCCGCCATGCGCGCAACGCTGGTGCCGATGCTGATCACCGATCCCAACCAGCCGGACAATCCGATCGTGTTTGCGAACGACGCGTTCTGCGAGCTGACCGGCTATGCCCGTGACGAGATAATCGGGCGCAACTGCCGGTTCCTGCAGGGGCCCGAGACGAGCAGGACGGCGGCGGCCGAGATCAGGGACGCCGTCGCCGAGCGCGTCGCGATCGAAATCGAAATCCTCAACAACAAGAAAAATGGCGACCGGTTCTGGAACAGGCTCTCGATTTCGCCCTTGTTCGACGATGACGCAAAACTCACTTACTTCTTTGCTTCGCTGTCCGACCTGACCGCCGATAGATCGGCCGAGCAACGCCTCGACGCCTTGATCCGCTCATCTTCCGAGGCGCGCTGGTCGCTCAATGCGGACTGGAGCGAGTTGACGCAGATGGCGGGCGGAAACTTCATTCCGGACACCAAAAAGGACAAGAATTGGCTGGTGGATTACATCCCCCTCGCCGACCGGGACGCGGTTCGCAACGAGTATGAGCGAGCGGTTCGCACCAAGTCGACCTATTTCCTCGAACACCGGGTGAACCGCGCCGACGGAACGCTTGGCTGGGCCAATGCGCGCGCCGTCCCCTTGCTCGATCCCCAGGGGGCCGTCACGGGCTGGTTCGGTGCCGCCTCCGATATCACGAACCGGAAACTGGCCGAAATGGCGCTTCGTGAGAGCGAGGAACGGCTGCTCGAGTTGAACGAAACGCTCGAGCGCCGCGTCGATCAAGCGGTTAAGGAGACGGATGCGGGCAGGGAGGCGTTGCTGCTCCACGAGAACATCGTCCAATCCTATGAGTCTCCGGTCGTTGCCTTCGATCGAGGCTATCGACTGATCGCCTTCAACAAGGCGCACAGCGACGCGTTTCATCACGTTTTCGATCATCGGCCGGCAATCGGCGAGTGCTTGCTCGACCTGTTTCCGGCTAACCAAAAGGCAGTGCTTCGAAGCGCGATGGACCGCGCGCTTGGCGGCGAAAGCTTCACGATGGTCGAAGAATATGGCGATCCCGGGATTGCGAAGACGATCTTCGAAGTGTCCTATTTTCCGTTACGCGACGAGGCGGGGCAAATTACCGCCGGTTTTCACCTCGCCAAGGACATCTCCGCCCGCAAGCATGCCGAGGCCGAGTTGGCGATGGTCCAGGAGACATTGCGCCAGAGCCAGAAGCTCGAGGCAATGGGCCAGCTCACCGGGGGGGTGGCTCACGATTTCAACAATCTGCTGACCGTCATCCGGTCGGCAAGCGACTTGCTCAAGCGGCCGGACGTGACCGAAGAGCGCCGGATCCGCTACATCGGTGCGATCTCCGAGACGGTCGACCGGGCCGCCAAGCTGACGAGCCAATTGCTCGCTTTTGCACGGCGCCAGACCCTGAAGCCGGCGGTGTTCAACGCGGCTCAAGGCGTTCGCGACCTGGTCGGAATGATGAGCACGCTGATCGGCGTGCGCGCGTCGGTGAACCTGCAACTTGCACAAATTGCCTGCTTCGTCAGCGCCGATCCGAGCCAGTTCGACACCGCCTTGATCAATTTGGCGGTGAACGCGCGTGACGCCATGGGCGGGCATGGCCAGATCACCATCGGCGTTGGCTCTGTCGAGACCATTCCCGCCGTCCGCCTGCATCCGGCGCGCGAGGGCAAGTTCGTTGCGATTTCCGTCAGCGATAAGGGCTCGGGGATCATCCACGATGACCTCGACCGCATTTTCGAGCCCTTCTTCACGACGAAGAGCGCGGCGGAAGGCACCGGGCTGGGGCTTAGCCAGGTGTTCGGGTTCGCCAAGCAGTCCGGCGGCGAAGTCACCGTCGAGAGCAGGCCCGGCGAAGGCGCGACGTTCACGCTTTACCTGCCGCACGTCGCCCAGCCGGAGCTGGCCGCGGAGAGTCCTGAGCCCGAGGCATTGGTGGACGGCCACGACAGCTGCGTGCTGGTCGTCGAGGATAATGTCACGGTCGGCACCTTTGCGACCCAGACCCTTGCCGAGCTTGGCTATCGAACGGTCTGGGCGGCCAACGCAGAGGAGGCACTGGCCGAGCTTGCGAAGGATGCCGGACGCTTCGACATCGTGTTTTCGGACGTGGTGATGACCGGCATGAACGGCGCCGAGATGGCGCAGCGGATCCGGAGCGATTATCCCGAAATGCCCGTGGTGCTGACCTCGGGCTACAGCCACGTCCTGGCGCAGCACGGGACGTACGGGTTCGAGTTGCTGCACAAGCCCTACTCGGTCGAACAGCTGTCGCGAATGCTGCGCAAGGTCGCCAAGCGGGATGGCGGCGATCGGGCAGTGACGGCGCCCTGATCCGGATGTTATGGCCGCGCCGCCGCTCGCAGTCGCTTGATATAGGCGATCACCGCTTCGGGTTCATAGGGCCGCGCCAGATGAGGTCCGCTTTCGCAGAGCTCGGCGGCGGTGTCGACGGCGGTTTCGAGGCTGCCCGCCAAGCGGACTTCGAGCTCGGGCCGATTCTGCCGAACCCACGTGGCGAGTTCGAACCCCGATCGAGCGCCGATCGCCGCGATATCGCAGACGATTATGTCGATCGACAGGCTGGCCTCCTGAAGCGCGATCAAAGCTTCGTCGGTGTTGGCGGCCTCGATGACTGCGTAACCGCAATGCCGCAGAAAATCCGCGATGGCATGGCGCGAGACGATGTCGCCATCGATGATTAAGACTGAGGCCGCGGGCGCGGCGGACTCCGCGGGCTCGGTCATCGGGACTTGGCCAGCTCAAGCTGAACGACCGTGATCGCACGATCACAGGAATAGGGTTTCGCCAGGAAATGCCGCGCGCCCTTCGCAAGCGCGTCGCCCGGGAAAAGGTGGGCCGACGTCATTATGACCGGAAGCTGCGGATACATGTCGAGCGCATAATCGAGCAGCCCTAGGCCGTCCATCGACCCCGGCATACGCACGTCGCTGAGCATCAAATCGATGGCAATACCGGAGCGAAGGATGCAGATCGCCTCATCGGCGTTGAATGCTTCGATCACGGCGAACCCGGCGTCGCGGAGTGAATCGCTGACCATCATGCGAACCAGCAACTCGTCCTCGACGACGAGGATGGTCGGTGTGGCTTTGGCAACGCCCGGTGGGGATAGTTCAAAGCCCACTGTCACCCCGGGGAGCCCCTTAAAATTCGTGTTAAGGTTCAATCAGTTGCGCGGTACAATGTTCCTATCAAGCAGGATTTCCCGCATTATGAATCCCGCGCGCTCCGTGCAAGCCCTTTTGTCGCCTAGCAGACTCCCCGGCACGGTGTTGAACCAAACAGGCACAAAAATCTTGACATCGTGACAATCATTCGGTACAACTTGTGAACAGTCAGGAATTGCCGGGCAGATCGAGAAGGAAGTGTATCACAACGAAGCGCTCGCGTTAATCGACCTGCTGATCGCGGGCGTGCTCGAAGCGGGGCCGATCGCGGCGCCGCCGGCGAGCCCGGCGATCGGGGGGATTTACCTGATCGCGGCGAGCGGCGCGACGGGCGCGTTCGCGGGAATGGAAGCGCGGCTGGCGGGGTGGACCGCGGGCGGCTGGCGGTTTGTCGCGCCGGTCGAGGGTATCCGCCTGACCCTGAAGTCGAGCGGCGTTGATTTCCATTATTGGAACGGCGCCTGGCGCAGCGGCTCGCTGCGTGCGGACGAGCTTGTCATCGGTGGCGTTCGCGTAGTCGGAAGCGCCGCAGCGGCAATTCCCGATCCGGCGGGGGGAACCGGCGCCGATGCCAATGCGCGCATCTGCCTGGTGCAGATCCTGACGGCGTTGCGCGGCCACGGGCTGATCCAGAGCTGACGCGTTGCGCCGCGCCGCTGGTCGCTCTAGTCAAGGTGGCGAAGGGGTTGCGATGCGCAAGGCGATGGTAGCGGTGCTGGTTGCGGCAAGCGTGGCGGGGGGCGCCAGCGCGCAACGCGCCGCGCCGGGGCAGCCGGATCTCTTCAGGCTGTTCTTTGACTGGGGCAAGCCGGTCGTGACTCGCGATGCCGCGTCGATCCTCGACGATGCCGCGACCGCATATTTGCAGGACCCGCGAGTCAAGCTGCGGCTGACCGGGCATGCCGATCGATCGGGCCCGGCGAGCGGCAACCGATTGTCGGCGCTTCGGCGGGCCGAGGCGGCGCGCGATTATCTGGCGACGCGGGGCGTACCTCGCGAGGCGATGACGCTTCACTCGTTCGGCGAGGAGCGGCCGCTGGTCGCGACCGAGGACGGGGTGCGCGAAGTCCAGAACCGCCGCGTCGAAATCCACTTTGGCGGCGATGGGAGCCCGCGCTAGCCCGGTGCGTTGACGCTCGAACCCGCAGGAGCACCGCCATGACCCGATCCACCGTCCTCGCCGCATTCGCCGCTTGCGGAGCCTTGCTTGGCGCCTGTTCGCGCGAGGCCGAAGCGCCCGCCGACGACAATCTCGCGGCGAACGTCGCGGAGGTCTCGCCGGCGGTTCCCGAAATCAGCATCGCGGGGGCGGATGGCGCTTCCCTGGGCACGATCGCAGTCAGCCAGGGCGCGGCCGGGGTGACGATCACGCTCGCGGCGACGGGCATGCCGGCGGGGGTCCACGGGGTGCATCTGCACGAGAAGGGACTGTGCGAAGGGCCCAAATTTGAAAGCGCGGGCGGGCATTGGAACCCGGCGGGCAAGAAGCATGGCCGCGACAATCCGCAGGGCGCGCACATGGGCGATCTCGCCAATCTCGATGTTTCCGCATCGGGCACGGCCTCGGCGAGCTTCTCGATCCCCGGCGCGGCGATGCGCGGCGGGAGCGCGGCGCTGGCCGATGCCGACGGCACCGCGATTGTGGTCCACGCCAAGGCCGACGATTACAAGACCGACCCGAGCGGCGCCAGCGGTGACCGGATCGCGTGCGCGGTGGTCGCCGCGCCCGAGTAGCGCGGCCGGAACTTAAAGCTTCTCCAGCTTGCGGTGGAGGTAGTTCAAGCTGATTCTTTGGGTCGGGCCCCCGCTATTGCCGGGGGTCGCCGCGCACTTTGAAAGCTTAGGAAGATCGCAGGCAAGGCCAAAGAAAAGGGCGCCCGCTCTTTCGAACGAACGCCCTCATACCCAATCGGGTGAGATCAGCAGCAGGGCAGGGCGCACGCCTTAGCGAAGGCGTGGACTGCTTCCGGGGCAGCCGCGTAGGCCGACGAGGCCCCCGCAACCAGGAAAACCACCCCTGCGATTAGTTTCTTCATCGAAGACTCCTTTTGCTAGCGTTGCCTGTGTAAGGCTGCGCCGGGCAAAGCGCCAGCCTCAATGCCCTAATTCCCCCGGGACGAGGTCGAGCTGCCCTGTCTCCGCGGCGGATGTATTGCGGCGGATTTTCCCGGCGGGCTCGGCGTCTTCCTGCGCAGGGGCAGGGCCGGCGCGATTGAGCAGTGCCTTCAGATACTGGCCCGTGAAGCTCCCCGCCGTCCCCGCGACCTTTTCCGGAGTGCCCTCCGCGACAATCTCGCCGCCATTCACCCCTCCGCCGGGACCCAGGTCGAGGATGTGATCCGCGGTCTTGATCACGTCCAGATTGTGCTCGATCACCACCACCGTATTGCCTTGCTCGACCAGCGCGTGGAGCACTTCGAGCAGTTTGCGCACGTCTTCGAAATGCAGGCCGGTGGTGGGCTCGTCGAGGATGTACAGCGTCTGACCCGTCGCCCGCCGCGACAATTCCTTTGACAGTTTTACCCGCTGGGCCTCGCCGCCGCTCAATGTGGTCGCTTGCTGGCCGACCTTGATGTAGCCGAGGCCGACTTCCGCGAGCATCGCCATTTTCTCGCGGATCGAGGGGACGGCCTTGAAGAATTCGACCGCGTCCTCGACCGTCATGTCGAGGATATTGGCGATGCTGTGGCCCTTGAACTTCACTTCCAGCGTCTCGCGATTGTAGCGCTGGCCGTGGCAGATGTCGCAGGTGACATAGACGTCGGGGAGGAAGTGCATCTCGATCTTGAGCAGGCCGTCGCCCTTGCACGCCTCGCAGCGGCCGCCCTTGACGTTGAAGCTGAAGCGGCCGGGCTTGTAGCCGCGCGCCTGGCTTTCGGGGAGGCCGGCGAACCAGTCGCGGATCTGGGTGAAGGCGCCGGTGTAGGTCGCTGGGTTCGAGCGCGGGGTGCGGCCGATCGGCGACTGGTCGATGTCGATCACCTTGTCGAGATATTCCAAGCCCGTGATTTTTTCGTGGCGGCCGGCGAGGATTCGCGCGCCGTTCAACTGGCGCGCGGCGGCGGCGTAGAGCGTGTCGATGGTGAAGCTCGACTTTCCCGAGCCAGACACGCCCGTGACGCAGGTAAAGGTGCCGAGCGGGATCGACGCGGTGACGTTGGCGAGATTGTTGGCGGTGGCGCCATGGACGGTCAATTTCTTGCCGGTGCCCCTGCGGCGTTTGTCGCGCATCGGGATCGAGCGGCGGCCCGAAAGATAGTCGGCGGTGAGGCTTTCCTTGCACGCCAAGAGGTCGTCGAGCGTGCCCGCGCACACCACTTCGCCGCCATGCACTCCCGCGCCCGGACCCATGTCGATGATATGGTCGGCGGTGCGGATGCTGTCCTCGTCATGCTCGACCACGAGCACGGTATTGCCCAGCGATTTCAGCCGCTGGAGGGTTTCCAGCAGGCGATCATTGTCCTTCTGGTGGAGGCCGATCGAGGGCTCGTCCAGGACGTAGAGCACGCCTGAAAGGCCGCTCCCGATCTGCGACGCGAGGCGGATGCGCTGGCTCTCGCCGCCCGACAGGGTCCCCGAAGTGCGGTCGAGGTTGAGATAGTCGAGCCCGACATTGTGGAGGAAGCCCAGCCGCGCGTTGATTTCCTTGAGGATCGGGTGCGCGATCTCGCGCTGCTGGGGGCCGAGCTCGGCGTCGAGCCCCGAGAACCAGCCGAGCGCGTCGGCGACCGAGCGGCGCGCGGACAAAGAGATATCCTCGCCGGTGATCTTGACCGAGAGTGCCTCGGGCTTGAGCCGAGCGCCGAGGCAGGTCTCGCACGCGTGGCTCGCCTGGTAGCGCGACAATTCCTCGCGCATCCACGCGCTTTCGGTCGAGATCATGCGGCGTTCGAGATTGCCGAGCACGCCTTCGAATGATTTCTTGACCTCATAGCTCTTGCGGCCGTCGACGAAGCGCAGGGTGACCGGGCGGCCGCCGGTGCCGCGCAGGACGACGCGCTGGGCTTCCTCGGGAAGCTCGCCCCACGGGGTGGCGAGGTCGAACTCGTAGGCGCGCGCGAGACTGCCGAGCACCTGCATGTAATAGGGCGAGGGCGGGTTCGACTTGGCCCACGGCACGACCGCGCCCTTGGCGATTGACAGCGCATGGTTGGGGACCACCAGATCCTCGTCGAACAGCATCTTTTCGCCGAGGCCGTCGCAAGCGGGGCAGGCGCCCTGCGGTGCGTTGAACGAGAACAGACGCGGCTCGATCTCGGCGATGGTGAAGCCTGACACGGGGCAGGCGAATTTTTCCGAAAAAAGGATCCGGCCGGGGACGCCGTAGTCTAGCTTCATTCCCGACGGTGCGGTCTGCTCCTCGCCCTCGGCGGGCGGATCGGCGGGATCGAGGAAGGCCAGGCCCTCGGCCAGTTTCAACGCGGTTTCGAAGCTGTCGGCCAAGCGGCTTTCGACGCCCTCGCGGACGACGATCCGGTCGACCACCACCTCGATGTCATGCTTGTATTTCTTGTCGAGCGCTGGGGCGTCCTCGATCGCGTAAAATTCGCCGTCGATGCGGACTCGGGTGAAGCCCGCCTTCTGCCATTCGGCGAGCTCTTTGCGATATTCGCCCTTGCGCCCGCGAACCACCGGCGCGAGCAGGAAATGGCGCGAGCCATCGGGAAGGGTCATCGTCCGGTCGACCATCTGGCTGACCGTCTGCGCCGAGATCGGCAGGCCGGTCGCGGGCGAATAAGGCACTCCGACGCGCGCCCACAGCAAGCGCATATAGTCATAAATTTCGGTCACCGTGGCGACCGTCGAGCGCGGATTGCGGCTGGTCGTCTTCTGCTCGATCGAGATGGCGGGGGAGAGCCCGTCGATATGCTCGACATCGGGCTTCTGCATCATCTCGAGGAACTGGCGCGCGTAAGCCGACAGGCTCTCGACATAGCGCCGCTGGCCCTCGGCATAGATGGTGTCGAACGCGAGGCTCGACTTGCCCGAGCCCGACAGGCCGGTAATCACCGTCAACGATTCACGCGGAATCTCGACGTTGACGCCCTTGAGATTGTGCTCGCGCGCGCCGCGCACGGAAATATGCGTCTGCATCAGGTCAACTTTGTTCCATATTTGTTCGTGCGCGGCAAGGGGGCAGATCGTCGCTACCGCATCCGTCGCTAGATGGGTTCGAGCGTGACGAAAGGCAAGGTGAAGGCGGCCGGTTCTGGTCATGATTAAGCCATTGGCGTCGACGCAAAAGCCGCTAAACCGATGCGGGGGGATAGGGTATGGCCAAGGCAGCGAGCGGGGGCGATGGTCAGGCGAGAGCGAGGCGTTCCCGCGCCAGGCCAAGCACTGGTTCCGGCGGCCTTCCCGACACTTCCGATCCGGTCGAAATCGCGATGAAGGCAATCGCGGCCGGCGGCGATCCCAGCGGGGCCGCTCGAGCGGTGCTGGAAAAGCATGGCTGCCTGATCGACATCCAGTGCCGGCGCGAGCGCGAGGAACTCGCCAACGTGCGGGTCCAGCGGATCACGCGCTGGCTGATCCTGACCGCAGTGGCGGCGCTGCTGGCCGGCGCTGCCTGGGCGATGGTTTCGGCGAGCCGGAGCGACTCGCTGGTGCTTGAGCCCTTGTCGGTGCCGCCGGCGCTGGAAGCGCGCGGACTGACCGGAAAGGTGCTTAGCGCGCGCCTGCTCGACAAGCTGGCCGAACTGGAGCGCGGATCGCTGACCACGCGCGCGCCGCGCAGCTTCGGCAACAATTGGCAGGACGACATCAAGCTCGACCTCGGCGGATCGCGCGTTTCGCTTGGCGATGGCTGGGCCACGCTGAAACGGCTTCTCGGCCGGGAAACGCGCATCTCCGGCGAAATGACGCTGGGGCAGAACGGGGCGCTGACCATCGTCACTCGCGCGGGGTCGGCCTCGGGCGGCGCGCATGTCGGGCGCGAGGACCAGCTCGAACAATTGATCACGCGCGCCGCGGAAGGCCTGTATCGGGCGGCGCAACCCTATCGCTACACCGTCTATGTCGGTTCTCAGGGCCGCCGCCCCGAAGGCTTGCCGGTGCTCCGGCAATTGACGCGTGACCCCGACCCGGTCGAGCGCAAATGGGCCTATAACGGGCTCGCGGTGACGGCGCGTCAGTACGGCATGACCGCGGCCGCGATCGAGCATGGCAAGGCCGCGCTGGCGATTGACCCCGATTTCGTCAACGCAATGAACAACATCGCGACCGCCTACGAGAATGCAGGCCAGGAAGAGGCGGCGATCGCTTGGCGCCGAAGGGGGTTCAGAGCGACGAAAAATGCGTCGCCAATCGACTATGATATGAAGCGCATCTTGTCGGACATGGCGGTCAACCGGCGCGCGGTCGACCGGCGACGCGGGGACTTCCGCTCCGCGACTAAGACGATTGCCATGGCGCGCGACGTTGACCCTGCCGCATTCGATCCGAAGAGCGCCGCAGCCAGCATGGTCGCACTTCACTCTGGAATGCATGAACATAGCCGCGCGGCTGCGGCACAACGCGCAAGCCTCGGCAGAACCAGCGTTGCATCTGGTCAGCTTCTAACCTCCGCCCAAGAGGACTTTACCATCAGCCTTGCCTCGCTTCGCCGTGCGGTCGACCTTGACGAGCGCGCCGGCGCCGCGGAGACGGCACTCCGCTTGATCAATGCTGCGGATCGGATAGTCGCCGAGGGCCAAGCGCGCGCGAGGGAATTCGCTGCAACCCGCCCAATCTTCGCCTGGCCAATCGCGGCGACCGGCCTGGCTGCGGGCGGACGCGTGGCCGAAGCCGAGGCGCTGATTGCTCGGACCCCGACCGATTGTTACGAATGCGTTCGGGCGCGCGGACTGATCGCTTCTTACCGCGGGAACCCAGGCAAAGCGCGGCGCTGGCTGCGCGAGGCGATCCGCCAGGGACCGTCGATACCGATGGCCTATCTCGATCTTGCCCGAGTGCCGGGAACCGACCCCGCCGCCGCGCTCGTCCTCATCCGCGAGGCCAACCGCCGGGGGCCAGGCTGGGCCGATCCGCTCAAGGCATGGGGTGACGCGCTGCGCGGCCAACGCGACTGGCGCGGCGCAGCAGCCCAATACGCCGAGGCCGCCGAGCGCGCGCCGCGCTGGGGGGCACTCAATATTGAGTGGGCGAGAGCGCTGTGGCTGAGCGGAAAGCACGACGAGGCGCGTGAGAAATTCGCGGCGGCGGCGAAGATGGACCTCAGCGCCACCGACCGGGCGCGGCTGGCGCACTACGCGAGGGCAGTGGAGCGACCTCGCTACGCGCGCATCAGCGGATAGGTCGCCATCGCCTCATAGTGCGCGCCGGCGCGGCCGAAGCGGCTTTCGAACAAGGTAAAGCGGTCGACGGTGAACTGCTCGCTGCGCAGCGCGGCGTGGCCCTCTAGCCAGCGATCGAGCGAGCCGCCCTGGCCGCGGCCCCATCGCGCCAGCGTGACATGCGGGTGGAAGGCGCGCCGCTCGGGTGCAAGACCCACCGAGACGCAGGTGCGTTCGACCTTGGCGGCGAGCGTCGCCAGCGGCGCGCGCGGTTCGACTCCCGCCCACAAGGCCCCCCGCTTGCGGTGATCGAAGCGGCCGACCCCGGCAATGCGGATGGCGAAGCGCGCGAACCGCAAATTGCCGAGCGCGAGCGCCAGATCCTCGGCCAGCGGGCGCTCGACCTCGCCGACGAAGCGCAGGGTCAGATGAAGCTGATCATCCTGCCAGCGCAATTCGGGCAGGCCCTCCATCGTATCGAGCAGCAGGTCGATGATTGGTTCGGGCGGACGGATGGCGATGAACAGCCGGTGCATTATTTTGCCCTAGGCGATCGCGGGGGCCTACAGTAGCCTGGGCAAAATGGGGGTGAGCGATGTCCGGTGTCTGCAAGCGGCTGATTGTTGCACTTTCCATCCTGCTCTGCGCCCGATTGGCGGAGGCGCGTCCGGCAATTTTCCCGCCGGCGAGCCGTGAGACAATGGTGACGGTGCCCGGCGGCAGGGCCTATGTCCGGGTCAACGGCCGGCTCGATGGTTCGCGGCCGCCGATCGTCTTGATTCATGGCGGGCCCGGATCGACCCATTCCGGCCTGCTCGACGCCCTTCAACTCGCCGACGACCGGGCGGTGATCTTCTACGATCAGTTGGATAGCGGACGCTCGGACCGGCCCAACGATCCCGCTAACTGGAAGGTCGAGCGTTTCGTGACTGAACTGGAAGCGATCCGACTCGCCCTCGGCGTCGAGCGCTGGCATGTCGCGGGGTTCAGCTGGGGCGGGACTATCGCGCTGGAATATGCGGTGCGTCATCCGGCAAGGCTGGCGAGCGTCGTACTGGGCAGCCCGCTGATTTCAACCCGCAGCTGGATTGCCGACGCCAATGTGCTCAGGGCCAAGCTTCCCTTGCCGGTGCAGTCTCAACTGACGGCATGCGAGCGGCCGACCCCTCCTCCGACCGAGATTTGCGAGGCAGCGACCAAGGTCTTCTACGACCACTTCTTGCGGCGCGGTCCGCCGTCGGCGGCGCACGCTGCCTACCGTCATCCCGCCGATCGTGGATTCAACCAGCGCATTTATGAGCAAATGTGGGGCAAGAGCGAGTATGTTTCGACAGGCACGCTGAGCACGTATGACGGTGAGCCGTTGCTGACCCGGCTGGAGGGCAAGCGGACCCTTTTCATGGTCGGGCAACATGACGAGGCTCGCCCCGCGACCGCTTCCGCCTTTGCCGAGCGGGTTCCAGGGGCCGAACTCGCGGTGATCCCGGGTGCGGCACATGCGGTCCTCCAGGACCGGCCGGACGAGGCGCTGGCGGTGCTCCGTGCCTGGCTCAACCGGCAAGATAAGACCCCCCACTAGGACTTGGCTTTCTTGCGGGCCGATGAACGCCATGCCCCCGCGACCGGTTTCCCTTGAAGCAAAGTCCGATATCCACGATATAGGAACGTGGTGAGGGTCCTGTCCCCCTCGCAAAGGAGTAGAAATGCAGAACCAGTTCGACCCGCGTACGACGACCCGCCTCGACCCGGCGGTCTCCGTCGGTGTGCCGCGCGCCGCCCGTGACGCCGGGCTGCGCTCGTACATGCTCAGCGTTTACAACTATATGGCCTCGGGCGTGCTTCTGACCGGCATCGTCGCCTTGCTGTTCGCCAACAGCGCGTTCGGCGTGCAGATCATGACGTCGCCGCTGCGCTGGCTGATCATCCTGTCGCCGCTGGCGATCGTGTTCGCGATGAGCTTCGGCGTCAACCGGATGAAGACCTCGACCATCCAGGCTCTGTTCTGGGCGTTCGCGACTTTGATGGGCATGTCGATGTCGACCGTGTTCGCGGTCTATACCGGCGTATCCATCGCGCAGACCTTTTTCGCGGTGACCGCCGCGTTCATGGGGCTCAGCCTGTTCGGCTACACCACCAAGAAGGATCTGTCGGGATGGGGCACCTTCCTGATCATGGGCGTGGTCGGACTGCTGGTGGCGATGGTCATCAACATCTTCCTCCAGTCGCCAGCGATGCACTTCGCGATCAGCGCGATCGGCGTGCTGCTGTTTGCCGGGCTGACCGCCTATGACACGCAGAAGATCAAGTCGATGTACGCCTATGTCGCGGGCACGGACATGCTCGGCAAGTCGGTGGTGATGGGCGCGCTGACGCTCTACCTCGACTTCATCAACATGTTCCAGTTCCTGCTCGCCTTCATGGGCAATCGCGAATAGCGACGAGCTTTCGAGCGAAACGTAATCAGGCCCGGCGGGAGACTGCCGGGCCTTTTTCATGTCATCGCGACCGGCGCCACTGCTCGGTCGCGGTCAGAAACCCGGCATGGTGATCGCGACGTCGAGGCCATTGGCGTGCCACTCGATTTCGACATTGCCGCCCTGAGCGGCAAGGGTGCGGCGGATCAGGGTCAGGCCGGCGCTTCCGTCGCGCTGCTTTGCGGCGACGGGCAGGTCGGTCGCTTCCGACCAGCGAAGATCGAGCGTGCCGTGGTCGATTGTCCCGCGGATCGCGATCCGGCCGCCGTGGCCAAGCGCTCCATATTTGTTCGAATTGGTGCTGAGCTCGCCGAGCACCAATGCCAGCGTGCGCACTTGCGTTTCGGCCAAAGCGACATGCGGCAGCTCGCCGATGTCGAGGCTCGCGGCGTTGCTGCAGAACGGCTCGGTCAATCGCCGCACCAGGACGTCGAGCGTCGGCATGCCGAGGGCGTCGGCATCGAGCAGCAGGGATTGCGCAACGCCAAGCCGCCGCAGCCGCTCGACGATTTCGCGGGCAAAGCCTTCATGTTCGGGGGAACCGCGAGCCGTGGCCATGACAATCGCGCTGGTCAGCGCATAAGCGTTCTGCAAGCGATGCTTCATCTCGGCGACGCTGTTTTCGCGGATCTGCCGGGCGACCACGTCGGCGGAGATGTCGCGCGACACCGAAATCAGCCCCTTGAGCACACCGTCGTCGTCGCGCAGTGGCGCGACCGAAACATCCCACCAGCGCGGCTGGCCCTGGCCGGTCGGGCAAAAGGCTTCGAACCGGCTGCTCCTGCCTTGCTGAGCCTGCGAGATCGCGTTGCGAAGGAGCGGCTCGGACTCGCCGGGCCACAGGTCCCACCAATATTTCCCGGCGACCATGTCGAAGTCGTCGATGCCCATCGCACAGCGGCCGTTGCGGTTCATATATTCAATCGTGCCGGTCGGCCCGATGACCTTGATGCAGTCGGTGCTTTGATCGAGCACCGCGGACAGCATGCCGTTCGACGCGCTGCTGAAATTGCTGACGATGGACGGCAATTCGAGCGTGTTCATGGCCAGCGATCGTTACCAGAATGGAGATAAGTTCGCATAGGTCGATAGGACCCGCTTGGCAATTTAAGCCGCTTAGCGAAGGGTCCGGGCAAAAAATGCGAGCGTGCGCTTCCATGCGCGGTCCGCCGCGACCTTGTCGAATCGCTCGGCCGAGGTGTCGTTGTTGAACGCGTGGTTGACCCCGTCATAATGATGATAGGTCACCTTGCGGCCTGCAGCGCGCAGCCCGCTGATCCACGGAAAAGCCGACAAATTGACGCGCTGGTCGAGACCCGCGAGGTGGATCATCAGCGGCGCCTGCACGCGCGCCGCTTCGGCCGGGTCCGGAGCAGTGCCATAGAATATTACCCCCGCGTCGAGCTTGGCTCCGGCACCGACCGCGAGCCGGTTGACGAACGCGCCGCCCCAGCAAAATCCGACCGCTCCGACCTTGCCGTTGCCGCCGCGCCGATCCTCGAGTGCGTCGAGCATCGCTACGCCGGCCGCGGTCGCGGCGCCGAGGTCGAGCTTGCCGATCGCAGCGCGCGCCGCGTCATCGTCGGCAGGCGTCCCGCCCGACGGCGACAGGAAGTCGGGCGCGACGGCATGATGACCGGCGAGCGCGAGGCGGCGCGCGATGTCCCTGATGTGCGCATTGAGCCCGCGATTTTCGTGGACGACCAGCACGGTCGAGCGCCGCGCGGCGGTGGCGCGCGGTTCGGCGACATAGGCTGAATAATTATTGCCGAGCAGCCGTACGGTCGAAGTCCTGATTCGGCGATCGCCTTCGGGGACAATCGCCGCGGCGGCGGGCGAGGCGGAGATGCTTCCGATCAGCGCGGTCGCCGCCGCGGCGCTGCCCGCGATCCGCGTCATCTCGGCCATGAACCGCCGCCGCTCCATGCCCTGATGCGTGAAGCGGTCGTAAAGCAGGATCGCCTCGCGGCGCTGGCTGTCGTCCATCCTTGACTCCTCAGGCGGGATTTGCCGGCTGCATTGCGGCGATCAGGCGATTGTCGATTTCCTTGCCGCGGCGGTAAGCGTCGCGCTTTCCGAGGCGCTCGGCATAAGCAAGGAACGACGGGCGTTCGGGGAGCGTCTTGAAGCTCGTTCCCCACATTATCTGGCTGCCCAGATAGACATCGCACGCGGTGAAGCGATCGCCGCACGCAAAATCGCGCTCGTCGAACAATCGCTCGAGCACCTCGACGACCCGGTCGAAGCTGCCATAACCAATCATTCCGCTTTTTTCGGCCGGCACGACGAACCCCATCGCCTGGTTGGTGACCGCCTGCTCGACCGGGCCCGCGGCGTAGAACAGCCAGCGGTAATAATCGGCCTTCTCCGCGTCGCGCGGCGCGAGATCGGCGTCGGGAAACACGTCGGCAAGGTAAGCGATGATCGCTGCGCATTCGGTGACGGTCCGGTCGCCGTGACGAAGCGCGGGAACTTTGCCCATCGGGTTCACCGCGAGATATTCCTCGGCCTTCATGCTCGACGCATAATCGAGAATTTGCGTCTCATAAGGCTGCCCGATTTCCTCGAGCATCCAGCGCACGATCTGCCCGCGCGACATCGGGTTGGTGTAGAAGATCAGCGCGTCGCTCATCGATAATCTCCTCGCCCCCGCGTTCAGCCGCGCTCGCCGCTGGTCACCACCGGATTGCTCGCCGGAGCGATGCGCTCGCTCTGGCTTTGGTCGCGGATCGAACGGAACTCGCTATCGTCGCTCCAGCTCGGCCAGGCGGTGGAATCGGCGAGGGTTCGACCGACCGCGTGAAGCAATTGCGCGTCGGCGACGATCCCGCTCATGTCCCAGCCGGGCAGATATTCATCGTCCTGCTGGTGATAGCGCTTGGACCGATAATCGATCGCGACCGCATCGCCGCGCGCCGTCCCGCCGTTGACGAGGTCATTTCCCGATCCGAAGCTGATCGCGGGCACGCCGCGCTTGGCGAACGGAAAATGGTCGGAGCGGAAGAAATAGCCCGCGGCGACGTTGGGATCGGGCGAGTAGCGCCGTCCGCGCCGCGCTCCCTCCGCGACCAACAGGTCGAGCAGCCCGAGCTTGGCCTGCCCCGAAATGGTGAAGTTGCGTGCCGGGCCGAACACCCCCATCGAATCGGTGTTGAGCACGCCGACCGTCCGGCCGAGCGGGTAGAGCGGGTTAGCGACATAATATTCGGAGCCGAGCAGTCCTTTTTCCTCCGCGCCGACCGCAAGGAACACCACCGAGCGCTCGGTGCGCGGCGCCCGGGCGAAGGCCCGCGCCTGCTCGAGCAAATGCGCCATGCCGGTGCCATTGTCGATCGCGCCGTTGAAGATGCGGTCGCCATTGGCATCGGGAAGCCCGACGCTGAGATGGTCGTGGTGCGCGGTATAAATCACCGTCTCGTTGGGCCGCTTGGTCCCGGCCAGCCGAGCGACGACATTGTAGGAGGTAATCGTCTCGGTCGTCGCGGTGGCCCGCGCGTCGAGGCTGGCCTTGAGGTCGACCGGGCGGAAATCCTTGCGCCGAGCGCTCGCCTTGGCGGCGTCGAAGTCGAGCCCCGCCGCCTTGAACAGGCCGACCGCGGTGTCGCGCTGGATCCAGCTTTCGAACCCGGTGTGAGCGCTTGCCGGCGCCGCTCGAACGATGTCGAACATCACGTTCGTGTTTGAATTCTTGACCGTGTCCCAGCCGTAGGAGGCCGGCTCGGTCTCGTGGACGATCATCACCCCCGCGGCGCCGCGCTTGGCGGCTTCTTCGAACTTGTAGGTCCAGCGGCCGTAATAGGCCATCGCCTTGCCCCCGAAATCGCCTTCCCCGCCCTCGAAATCGGGGTCGTTGATCAGCACGACGACGATCTTGCCGCGAACATCGACATCCTTGAAATCGTCCCAGCCGCGTTCGGGCGCGGACACTCCATATCCCGCGAACACGATCGGCGCATTGGCAAGCGCGATCGCGCTCTGCCCGTTCATCGGCGAGCGCACCGCGATGTGCTGGCCCTGCGCAAGCGCCTGGACGCCGGCAGCGGTGCGGATCGACACGGCCGGCGCTCCGACCAGGCTCGACTTGAGCAATGGCACCGCCTGGGTCCACTTGCGCTTGCCATTGACGACATCGCCGCCGGGCGAAAGCCCCGCCGCGGCGAATTCGCGGATCAGGTAAGCAACCGTCCTGGTTTCACCGGGCGTGGCGGGCCCGCGGCCCTCGAAAGCATCCGACGACAGCGTCTCGACATGCCGCGCAAGACGCGCGCGATCGAACGCCGGATCGGACTGGGCGAGCGCCGAGGCGGAGATGAGCAGCGCCGACGCGGCAAACAGGGATGATCGGATCATGCGGAGGCACTCCGGATAAGGGGTTCATGGCCTAATGGTCCGCTCAACGCCCGGGACGAAAGAAAGGTCTCGCTCCTGCAGCCTCTGGGTTCCGCGGCCGGCGCTCCAGGTGCGATCGCCGAAGTCCCTGCGGCCAGCCAAGCAGCTTAGACAAGCTCAACCATTGCCTTCGCGCTCGGCGGCGCTCTTCGCCTTCGCGCCAGGCTTGGACGATGCCGACCCCTTTTTCGCCTTTGGCTCCTTCGGCGGTGCCGGGCTGATCTCGAACGCCGGTGCATTGTCCTTGATCCGGACCTTGACCTCGCCGCCGTTGACGAGCTTGCCGAACAATAATTCCTCGGCGAGCGGCTGCTTGATCTTTTCCTGGATCAGCCGGCCCATCGGGCGCGCGCCGTTGAGCTTGTCATAGCCCTTGGTGGTGAGCCATTCGCGCGCCTCCTCGTCGAGGTCGATGTGGACGCCGCGGTCCTGCAATTGCATCTCGAGGTGGAGGATGAACTTGTCGACCACCCGCGCGACGACGACCGGGGGCAGGTAAGCGAACGGAACGACCGCATCCA
>Ga0136633_1000083_pt1 | contig 63943 bp, 55 predicted proteins | sample AntDrymeUQ832206_2_FD_105494 | JGI IMG/M metagenome (GOLD analysis project Ga0136633, IMG submission 105494) | Polar desert sand microbial communities from Dry Valleys, Antarctica - metaG UQ83 (22.06) | ecosystem: Environmental > Terrestrial > Soil > Desert | place: Antarctica: Dry Valley...
CCCGCCCACGCCGGTGACCTGCAGTTCCACGGTGCCGCCGGGCCCCACGGGTACCGCCGGCGCCCCGGTGGCGTCACGGGTGTCGAGGATGCGGGCCGGGGTGAGGGGGTTGTAGCGGGCCCCGGAGAGCGGGAGTGGCACCGGGACGGGTCCGGTCGTGGCCAGGAAGGCGCTGCTGGCGCTGTTCCAATGAGTAGCGAGGTAGCTGAGCGGTGCAGGGTTGGTCGAGAAGTAGTCGTCGTGGTTGCAGTCGAAGCGGTTCTCCTGGCTCGGCGGGCAGGATTGGGTGAGGGTGACGCCGGGGCCGTCGACGTAGCACATGCGGTCGCTGTCGTCGGTGCAGTGACCGTTGGCCGTGGCGTGCGGCGCCGACTCCTGGACGCCTCCCAGGTTGTGCATCAGCTCGTGGGCCTCCACCGAGTTGGTCCGGCCCCAGCAGCCGCTGTCGACCCGGGCCACCATGCCCGGTACCCGCCGGTGGCCGTTGTTGTAGTTGGCGCCCGGCATGGAGTTGGGGGAGTCGTCGAGGTACATCTGGGCGATGCCGCAGTACACGTTGGCGTCGGCGTACACCAGGTACTTGCGGTCGGTCCGATCGAAGCCCATCGAATGCAGTTCCGAGATGGTGTTGCTCAGGTTGTCGTCGCCGGTGGAGGACAGCACGACCCGTTTGACGACGAGGTTGCAGGCCTGGTCGGTGACGTACCGGACATGGCGGGAGCCCCCAGTCTCCGCCGCGCTGGCGCTCACCACCGTGTCGACCGCAGCCGACCACTGGACGAACGAGGCGGCGAACTCGGTGTACCGGTCGGCCACGTCAGAGGCGCGGGCGTAGATGACCTGCACCCGGTAGCCGTCGCTGCCGGTGCCGTAGCACGGGATGGAGCCTGCGGCGGCGTCGCCGGCGGGAGTGGTCGCCTCGCCCGGCAGGCGGACCTCGGGCGCCCGACGCCTCCGCACGTCGAGGCCCTCGGGCGCCGGGTCGGGCCCATGGGTGCACAGCGTCGTGGTGATGCCGTCGACCCGGTCTCGGTGGGCCAATTCGAACTTTCCCCGGCAGGGGCCGTTCCCCGCCGACCGCTTGAGGCCGGCGAGCACGACGCCCCGCGCCGCGTCCTCCGACGGGGTCTGGCCGGCGGCGGGACTGGTGGTCCCGAAGACCGACGCGGCCGAGGTCAGGACCAGCAGCAGGAAGAGCGCGAACAGGCGGCGAGGCACCGATGAGTCCCTTCTGACTCGGAAGGACATCGGGCACGCCGAAGCCAGTCAGGATGTCGGCATCCAGACCGCCTGGCTTAAGCGTCCGCTGCCGCGCCACCATCCCGGCGTAGAGGTGGAAGCCACGCCCGGGGGGGTACGAGCCGAACGAGGCACTGGGTTTCGTGGATGTCACGACGAAGCAGCTCGCCTGACACCTGCATCCGGGCGCGTGCCGAGCCTTGTCGTGGCTGAGGTCAGCTACCTCGCCGCCACCAACCTCGGAGCGGCGGCCGAGGTCGATTTCTTCAAGATGGAGGCGCTGACACGCCGTAGCGCGTCGCACCGGCCCGCCGCCGGCGCCCACACGGCCCTACTACTGGCCCAGGATCACACTCGCTCCCACGGCTGCGGCCGCCTCGGCGACCAGTGAGGCACCAACCGGCCACAAAACCCCTGTTCACAGCCTGTGCGGGCGAGAGGAATCGAACCTCCATGCCTTGCGGCACCGGGACCTAAACCCGGCGCGTCTGCCAATTGCGCCACGCCCGCTGGTCACGCACCGCGACCATGCCAGGGTACCGGCCGCTGTGGGGAGTGCCAGGGAACCGCCAGGAAAGGGGCAAAGGGCTTCCGTTTCCTGGGTGCTGCCCACTTCAGGTGGTCGACGTTCCCGCCGACACTAGAGAAGCAACGACCGACGAAAAGGCAACCCCGGGGAAACCCGGGCGACGCAAAGCCCACGGGCCTTCTGCGAGCTCCTCGCATGGCAGCCGGGTTACCGAACCGGGGGGCCGCCGCGCCTCCCTACTGCAGGGAGGAACACCGTGGGCAGGATCGCAAAGGGCATGCTCGCCATCGCCGTCGTGCTGTCGACCTTCGCGATGGCTGCGCCGTCGCAGGCCGCGGCCGTCGACGAGCAGCTGTTCGTCACCAAGCTCAACGACCTTCGGGCGTCGAAAGGCCTTCCCCGCCTCAGCGTCGATCCTCGTCTCACCGACGTGGCCCGTGCGTGGTCCGGCGCCATGGCCGCTGCCAAGGTGATGTCGCACAACCCGTCGCTGTCCTCGCAGGCTCCGGCGGACTGGATCAAGCTCGGCGAGAACGTGGGCTTCGGCCCGAGCGTGGCGAGCCTCCACGACGCACTGGTGAACAGCCCGCCCCACTACGTCAACATGGTCGACTCCAGGTTCAACGCCGTCGGCATCGGGGTCGTGACATCCGGCTCGACGTTGTGGGTGACGCAGGTGTTCATGCAGGCCAACAACGTCGTCGTGGCCGCCTCCTCTGTGCCGGTTTCGGGCACCGACTGGTACCGGCTGGCCGGGGCGGGCGGGGAGACCCACTCGTTCGGCGCCGTCGCCGGCCTGGTCGGCGTCGGCACGAATTCGCCCGTCGTGTCCATCGCCTCCAAGGCGGGCGGCTCGGGCACCTGGACGGTGACGGCCGACGGCTCGATCTACGCCCAAGGTGACGCCGGCAACTTCGGCTCGATGGCGGGCAAGGCCCTGAGCCAGCCCATCGTGGGCATGGCGGCCACGCCGTCCGGCAGGGGCTACTGGCTGGTGGCACGCGACGGCGGCATCTTCGCCTTCGGCGACGCCAGGTTCTTCGGCTCCACCGGCGCCATCAAGCTCAACCAGCCCATCGTGGGCATGACGGCCAGTGCTACAGGCGAGGGCTACTGGTTCGTCGCCGCCGACGGCGGGATCTTCGCCTTCGGCGACGCCGCCTTCTTCGGCTCGACCGGCGCCATAAAGCTCAACCAGCCAGTGGTGGGCATGGCGTCCAGCAAGACGGGCAAGGGCTACTGGCTGGTGGCACGCGACGGCGGCATCTTCGCCTTCGGCGACGCCAGGTTCTACGGCTCCACCGGCGCCATCAAGCTCAACCAGCCCATCGTTGGCATGGCCCGCTCCTCGTCGGGCGCCGGCTACCGCTTCGTGGCCGCCGACGGCGGGATCTTCTCCTTCGGCGACGCTCCCTTCCTCGGCTCGGCCGGCGGCCTCCCGCTGGCGTCCCCCGTCACGGCCATGGTCGCAGCCGCCTGACCGAGTCACCTCGCATCCCCCGGCCGGGGCGGCGATCCGCCCAGGTACGGGCCGGATCGCCGCCCCCGACGGTTTCACGGGGCGGTCGCGCTCGATTCGGGCGCCTCGGGTGTGGCGCCGAACTGGGTGCGGTGGAGGACCCCGTAGAGGCCGGGGGCGCCCACCAGCTCGTCGTGGGTGCCCCGCTGCACGACCGCCCCACCGTCGAGTACGAGGATCTGGTCGGCCGCGCGGATAGTGGAGAGGCGGTGGGCGATGACCACCGACGTCCGGCCTTTGAGGGCGGCGGCCAGGGCCTGGTGGACGAGGCCCTCGGTCTCGGAGTCGAGGTGGGCGGTCGCCTCGTCGAGGATCACGATGGCCGGGTTTTTCAAAAGGACTCTGGCGATGGCGAGGCGCTGCTTCTCGCCGCCCGACATCCGGTAGCCCCGCTCGCCCACGATGGTCTCGTAGCCATCCGGCAGGCCGGCGATGAGGTCGTGGATGCGGGCCGCCAGGCACGCCTCCACCAGCTCCGCGTCGGTGGCACGGGGGCGGGCGTAGCGGAGGTTGGCGGCGATCGAATCGTGGAACAGGTGGACGTCCTGGGCCACCACGCCGGTGGCGGCGGCCAGTCCGGCGAGGGTGAGGTCGCGCACGTCCTGGCCGTCGACCTGCACCGCTCCCGTCGTCACGTCGTAGAGGCGTACCAGCAGACCGGCGAGGGTGGTCTTGCCTGCGCCGGTGGGCCCCACCAGGGCGGTCATGGTGCCAGGCTCGGCCACGAACGACACGCCCCGGAGGATCCAGTCCGACGGCCCGTCCGACAGTCGGGTTGCGCCCTCGGCCTCCAGCGACGGGATCGACATGGTGGCCGCTGCCGGGTACCGGAACCACACGTCGTCCGCCACCACCCGCCCGACCGGGTCGGCGAGGGCGTGGGCGCCGGGCCGTTCGGCCACGGCGTGCGGCGCGTCGAGGACCTCGAAGCAGCGCTCGAACGACACCAGGGCGGTGAGCAGGTCGACGCGGGCGTTCGACAGGTCGGTGAGGGGGGAGTACAGCCGGGCGACGTAGGCGGCCAGGGCGGTGAGGCCGCCGATCTGGAGTGACCCGTCGATCACCGCCCGGCTCCCCACCCAGTACACGCCCGCCGTCCCCACGGCGCCGGTCACGGCCAGGATGGCGAAGTACACCCGGGAGGTCAGGGCCTGGTGCACGGCGTTGTCGCGCACGGCGGCCGCCCGCCCGGCGAACTGGGCCAGCTCCGTCTCCCGCCGCCCGAACAGCTTCACCAGGAGGGCGCCGGCCACGTTGAAGCGCTCGGCCATGGTGGCGCCCATGTCGCTGTTCAGCTGCATCCGGCCCCGTGACAGGGCCACCAGGCGGCTGCTCAGCACCCGGTCGACGCCCACCACCACGGGCAGGATGCACAGGGCGTACAGGGTCACCTGCCAGTTGAGGGTGACCATGGCGACGAGGGTGGCGGCCACCAGCAGCACGTTGGAGGTGACGGTTGCCACCGTCGTCACCGTGCCCTCGGCGCCCACCACGTCGCTGGTGAGGCGGCTGACGACGGCCCCGGTCTGGGCGCGGGTGAAGAAGCCCACGGGCATGCGCTGGACGTGGTCGAACAGGGCGAGGCGCATGTCGAGGATCAGGCCCTGGCCGATGCGGGCGGACAGCCAGCGGTTCACCAGCCGCAGGCCGGTCTCCGCCAGCGCCAGCCCGACGGCCGCCGCCACCAGGACGTTCACCATCCCGAGGTCGCGCCGGGGGATGGCCGTGTCGATCAGCCGCTTGATCACCAGCGGCGGGAGCACGGCCACGAAGGACAGGACCACGATGGTGAACAGGTAGCCCGCCAGGGGGCGGCGGTAGGGGCGGGCGAACCCCCACGCCCGCCGCAGCGTCGTGCGGTTGATCCGGGCGTTGGCCAACTCCTCGGCGTCGATGCGGGCGGCCCGGTGGCGACCGCCCCCTCCCGGGCGCTCGCGCATCACCCGCCGGGGGTGGTCGGCGCCGCGGCTTCCGTCATCGCTCGGGCGGCGGCGCCGGCGGACGGGAGCCGGTGCGGGCTGCCTCGAGGAGGGACTGGGCCGACCAGCGCATCATGCCCGTGGCGTCGGCCCGGGTGAGGCCGGCCACGTCGACCAGCCACACCAACGCCTCGATGCCGGTGGTGGCGCGGATGGCGAGGACGAGCCGGCCGAGATCGTCGGCCCGCATGCCGGCGGCTAGGGGCTCGAGCGCCTCGGTGATCCAGCCGATGGCCCGGCCCTGGCGGAGGGGCAGCTCACCTCGAAGGGTCGGGTCGGTCTCGAGGGACAGGCGCAGCATCGTCCGCTGCTGCACCTCGGTCTCCACGATCATGGTGGTGAACGCGTCGATCACCGCGTCGAGACGCTGCGCCGGGTCGGCCGGCGGGTCGGCCGGGAGCAGGGAGGCGGCGCCGACCTCCGGGTGGGCGGCCAGCAGGAGCGCCCGCTTGGTGGGGAAGTAGCGGTAAGCGGTGGTGCGGGAGACGGACGCGGCGGCTGCCGCGGCCCCGACCGAGGGCGTGGCCCCGGCGGCGACGAGGTCGCGGGCGGCGGCCACCAGCGCAGCCCGCGTCCGTCCCTTCTGCGCCGCCCGGCCACCCTCTTCGTACGCGGTTGACACGGCGATCATGGTACGTCACTCTCGTCATGGGATTAGAGTCCCACGAAGCAAAGGAGACATGCACATGACCGCAGCGGCCACTGCCCCGCCCGTTGTCCGCAACACCGAGGATGGGGAGCGACGCTGGTTCGCCGGCGGCGGTACCCACGTCTGGAAGGCGACCGCCGAGGAAACCGGCGGGGCGTTCTTTCTCTTCGAGGACCGGATGCGCCAGGGCAAGGTCACGCCACTGCACATCCACCCGGAGTCCGACGAGACGATGATCGTGCTCGAGGGCGAGATCGTGATGCACCTCGACGGCGTCGACCACACCGTGGCGGCGGGCGGCGTCGCCGTCGCCCCGCGCAACGTCCCCCATGCCTTCCTGGTCGCCGCGCCCGGCGGCGCCCGGGTCCTGTGCCTGCACACGCCCGGGTGCTGCCAGGCCTTCTACCGGGACGCCAGCGATCCCGTGACCGACGATGGCGAGGAGCCGGCCGTCGACATGGCGCGGGTGCAGGCTTCAGCGCAGCGCAACGGTGGCATCGAGATCCTCGGGCCTCCGCCGTTCGCACGACACTGAGGGCGGCCGGACGTCAGGCCTCGGGCGGGGCGGCGCGACCGCCGCGGGCCCCCTCCGCCGTGCGCCGAACATGCGTGCCGCGGGTAGCCTCGCACGCATGCCCTCCCCGCTCCCCGCCGCCGTCTCCCAGCAGTACGCGGACCGCTCCAGCGACATCTACCAGCGCCTATTGAAGGAGCGCATCGTGTTCCTCGGCACCCAGGTCGACGACCAGTCGGCCAACCTCCTGTGCGCCCAGCTCCTGCTGCTGGCGGCCGAGGACTCCGAGGCCGACATCAACGTCTACATCAACTCGCCGGGCGGCTCGGTGACGGCCGGCCTGGCCATCTACGACACCATGCAGTACGTCCCCAACGACGTCTCCACGGTGTGCATGGGCCTGGCCGCGTCGATGGGCCAGTTCCTCCTCTGCTCCGGCACGCCCGGCAAGCGCTACGCCCTGCCCCACTCCCGCATCCTGATGCACCAGCCGTCGGGGTCGATGCAGGGCCAGGCGGCCGACATCGCCATCCAGGCCGAGCAGATCATCTACCTGAAGCGGATGATGGCCGAGCGCATCTCCCACCACACCGGCCAGCCGGTCGAGCGCATCGAGGCCGATTCCGACCGTGACCGCTGGTTCACGGCCCAGGAGGCGCTCGCCTACGGCTTCATCGACCGGGTCATCGAGAAGGCGAGTCAGGCCCCGGCGCTCACGCCCTAGCAGCGCGGGCGGCCTCGCCGCCGGGCCGATGCAGGTCGGACCGGCCGGCCTCGACCATCATGGGCCATGCGCTTCGTGAACGCCGACGGCCGGGCCGGCCTCCTCGTGGACGGGTTGATCCACGATCTCAACCGGATCAGTGGTGGTCGGATCCCGGCGGAGCCCATGGCGGTGGTGCTGGAGCATTGGGACGACGCCCTCGATGTCCATGCGGCAGGCGCCTTCGACGGCGGGCGTCCCGTGGAGGAGGCGCACCTGGGACCCCCGGTGCCGGTGCCCCGGTCCGTCTATGCCATCGGCCTCAACTACCGAAGGCACGCCCGGGAGACGGGCGCGTCGATCGGGGCCATCCCACCGGTCTTCACCAAGTTCCCCTCGTCCATCAGCGGCCCCTTCGACCCGATCGTCCTGCCGAACGGCGAGGGAACCACCGATTGGGAGGCGGAGCTGGCTTTCGTGGTGGGCGAGGCGGGACGCCACGTCCCGGCCGCCGACGGCCTCGACGCGGTGCGCGGCTTCATGGTGGCCCAGGACGTGTCGGAGCGCTTCGTCCAGAACGCCGCCGGCCACCAGTTCTCGCTGGGCAAGAGCTTCGACTCGTTCTGCCCGATCGGCCCGGCCGTCGTCACTGTCGACGAGCTCGACGACCCGCTCGCCCTGCGCATTCGGTGCCTGGTGAACGGCGAGGTGATGCAGGACGAGTCGACGGCCGACATGATCGTCGACGTTCCTCATCTGGTGGAGCTGCTGTCGTCGGTGATGACCCTGACCGCCGGCGACGTGTGCCTCACGGGCACGCCGGCGGGCGTGGGAACGGCCCGCTCCCCCCAGCGGTACCTGCGACCCGGCGACGTGGTGGACACCGAGATCGCCGGAGTCGGCGTGATGCGGAATCCCTGCGTGGCCGAGGGCGACGCCCCGCCGCCCAGGCCCGAACGGGGCCAGCGGCGCCGGTCGCGCAAGTAGCGTCGGCCCGTGACCGACGTCATCGACCACCGGCGGCTGCTGGACGAGATCGACGCCGAGGTGCGCCGCCGGCGTGCGTCGGGGGACCTTCCGGCCGACTTCGAGCGCGAGCTGGACCTGGCCTTCGCCCGCTTCGCCCCCGTCCACGCCATCGGCGACGACTTCGACCAGGTGGTGGAGCGGGCCGAGCAGTCCGCCTTCGTCGACGTGCTGGCCCCCACCCAGTCGGCCCAACCGCTGGTCGGCCACGTCAAGCGCCTCATCCGCAAGGCGATCATCTGGGAGGTCCGCTACGTCGCCCAGCAGGTGAGCGGGTTCTCGGCCGCCATTACCCGGGCCGTCCGGCTTCTCGGCCGACGGGTGGACGCCCTCGAGGAGGTGGCGCCGCCGCCCGCCCGCCTCCGTGCCGCAGGGGCCACAGCAGCCTCACTCGACGCCGGCCGGTGGGGGCCCACCGTGGTGGCCGCCCTGGAGGGCGTCAGCGGCCGGGTGCTGCACGCCGAGTGCGGCGACGGCGCCCTCGTCACCCTGCTGGCCGACGCCGGGTTCGACGCCTACGGGGTGGACCCCGTGGAGCAGGCCGCGCCGGCGGGCGTGGAGGTGCGCACCGACGAGGCGCTCGACCACCTGGACGCCCTGCCCGACGGGGCGCTCGGCGCCCTCGTGCTGAGCGGCTGCGTGGAGCGCCTGCCCGTGGGCGCCCTCGCCCGCCTGGCGGTGGTGGCGGCGGCCAAGGTGGCGGCCGGCGGCAGGGTCGTGGTGCTCAGCGCCGACCCCCGGGGATGGGAGCGGGGCCGGTCGCCGGTGGAGGCCGACCTCGCCTCGGGCCGCCCGCTGCGCAGCGACACGTGGGTCCACCTGCTCGGCGCCCAGCAGCTGCAGGCGACGGTGGCGGCCGAGTTCGCCGTCCCCGACGACGAGACCCTGCAGCCGGTACCCGGCGCGGACCCGGCCCTGGCCGCCAACATCTCCCGTCTCAACGAGCTGCTGTTCCCGCCGGCGTCGTACGCCGTGGTGGCCACCCGGCGCTGAGGTTCGCACCACAGACCATGAGCGCGATCCACCAGTTCCTGCCGACGTTCGCCTCGCGCGACGCCATCGGCACCCATGCCCTGCACGCGCGCCGAATCCTGCGGGGGATGGGCCTCGAGTCGGAGATCTACGCCGAGGGCATCCCCCGGCCCGGCCGGCGCCAGGCCCGTCCGTACAGGTCATTCGGCCGCCGGCCCACGCCGGGGGGGACCTGGCTGCTCTACCAGTCGTCCACCGGCAGCGCCGTCGCCGACTTCATCCGGGCCCGGCCCGAGCCCAAGCTCGTGAACTACCACAACATCACCACCGCCTCACTGTTCGCCCCGTGGGAGCCGCACGTGGCGGTGGAGTGCAGGGAGGGCCGCCGCCAGCTGCGGGAGATGGCGGGCGAGGTGGAGCTCGGCATCGCCGTGTCGTCGTTCAACGAGGCCGAGCTGCGGCAGGCCGGCTACCGCGACACCGCCGTCGCCCCCGTGCTGGTCGACCTCGACGGCGCCGACGTGGAACCCGATCCCGAGGTGCTGGCGCGCCTGGGGCGGGCCAAGCGGGACGGCGGCTCGGACTGGCTGTTCGTCGGCCGGGTGGCCCCCCACAAGTGCCAGCACGACGTGGTGCGGGCCCTCGCCGCCTACCGCCGGCTCTACGACCCGCACGCCCGGCTGCACCTGGTGGGTGGCGCCGGTTCGGGGGCGTACGTGTCGATGCTGGAGCGCTACGTGGCCGCTCTCGGGCTGGCCGGCGCCGTCACCCTCACGGGCTCGGTCCCGGCCGCCGCCCTGCGGTCCTACTTCCGCTCGGCCGACGTCTTCGTGTGCCTGTCCGAGCACGAGGGCTTCTGCGTGCCCATCGTGGAGGCCATGCGCCTGTCGTTGCCGGTGGTCGCCTTCTCGTCCACCGCCGTGCCCGAGACGGTGGCCGGCGCCGGCGTGCTGCTCGAGGCCAAAGATCCCGCGACGGTGGCGGCCGCCGTCTCCCGGGTGCTGACCGACGGCGCCCTGCGCACGCAGCTGGTGGAAGCGGGCGTGCGCCGGGCCGCCGACTTCTCCCTCGACCGGTCGGCCCGCCGCTTCACCGACGTGATCGGCAAGTTCCTCGCCGATCAGGGCGCATAGTGCGGGCGCTGCACCAGTTCGTCCCCACCTTCGAGCCGGGGGCGGTGGGCGGCCACATGCTGGAGCTGCAGCGCCTGGCCCGGGAGACGCTCGGGATCGACGCCGAGCTGTTCGCCGAGTTCGCGCATCCGGCCCGCGAGGGCCAGGCCCGCAGGCACACCGACTACGGCCGGAAGGTCCCCGCCCGCCCGGGTGACGTGCTCGTCTACCACGTGGCCATCGGCTCGGTGGTGGCCGACTTCGTGCGCCAGCGCCCCGAGACCCTGGTCATCGACCACCACAACATCACGCCCCCCGAGCTGTACGAGCGCTGGGAGCCCGACGCCGCCTACGGGTGCTCGTGGGGCCGGTCCCAGCTGCCCGAGCTGGCCGCCCGCACCACCCTCGGCGTGGCCGACTCCACGTACAACGAGGACGAGTTGCGCCGTGCCGGGTACGCCGCCACCGCCACCGCCCCGATCCTGCTCGACCCGGCCGTGTTCGACAGCGGCGACGCAGGCGTGGACACCGCCGCCCTGGACCGCCTGCAGGCGGGCAAGACAGGCGCCGACTGGCTGTTCGTGGGCCGGGTGTCGCCCAACAAGTGCCAGCACGACGTCATCAAGGCGCTCGCCGCCTACCGCCGCATGTACGACCCCGGCGCCCGGCTGCACATCGTCGGCGGGTCATCGTCGCCCGCCTACTGGGCCGCCCTGGAGGGCTACGTCGAGGCCCTCGGCGTCGGTGGTTCGGTGCGCCTCACCGGCGCCGTGTCCTCCGGCGAGCTGGTGGCCCACTACCGGATGGCCGACGCCTTCGTGTGCCTGTCCGAGCACGAGGGCTTCTGCATCCCGCTCCTCGAGGCCATGGCCAATCGCGTCCCGATCGTGGCCTTCGCGTCGAGCGCGGTGCCGGGCACGCTGGGCGACGCCGGCGTGCTGCTGGGGTCGAAGCGGCCGGCCACGGTGGCCGCCGCTGTGCACCGGGTGCTGTCGGACGACCCATTGCGGGGCGCCCTGGTGGCGGCCGGCACGGCCCGGCTGGACACGTTCACACTGCCCCGCACCCGGGCCCGGTGGCTGGAGGTGCTGGGGGGCCTCGACGGCGCATGAAGGTCGCCTACGTGGTGCCCCGCTACGGCACGGAGGTACTGGGCGGGGCCGAGTACGGCGCCCGGATGCTGGCCGAGCGGCTGGTGGCACGGCTCGGATGGGATGTCGAGGTGCTCACCACCTGCGCCCTCGACGCCCGCACGTGGGCCGACGAATACCCGCCCGGCGAGGTCGACCTCAACGGCGTGCGGGTGCGCCGCTTCCGTTCGGCGTCCGGCCGGGACCCCGGCTTCGAGGCGTTCTCGGCCGGCGTGCTGCGCTCGCCCGAGTCGGCTTCGCCGGCCGACGAACAGCGCTGGATCGACCTCCAGGGCCCCGTGAACCCCGATGTCATCGCGGCTGGTGCTGGTGGCGACGCCGACGTGGTGGTCTTCTACCCGTACCTGTACCACCCGACCGTGCGGGGCATGGCGGCGGTGGGGAAGCGGTCGGTGATGCACCCGGCCGCCCACGACGAGCCCCCGCTGCGCCTGCCGCTGTTCCGCGACGTCTTCGCCGCCGCCGGCGGCCTGGTGTTCCAGACCTACGGCGAGCGCCGCCTGGCGGAGCGCCTCTTCCCGGTGGCGACGACCCCGCAGATCGTGATGGGCCTCGGCGTGGAGCCGGCGGAAGGCGATCCGGCCGCCGCCCGCGCCGTGACCGGGCTGGGAGAGGGTGAGCCGTTCCTGCTGTGCCTCGGCAGGGTGGACGATGGCAAGGGCACCGGCCTCCTGGCCCGGTTCTTCGCCGCCTACAAGGACCGCCATCCGGGTCCGCTCAAGCTGGTCCTCGCCGGGCCGGTGGCCGACCGCCCGCCCGCCCATCCCGACATCGTTGTCACCGGCCCGGTGGACGAGGGGGTGAAGTGGGCCCTGCTCGGTGAGGCGCGGTTCCTTGTGTCGCCGTCGCCCTTCGAGGCCTTCTCCATCGTGCTCATCGAGGCCTGGACGGCCGGCATCCCGGTCCTGGTCAACGCCGGTTGCCTGGCCACCACCGAGCATGTGCGCCGCTCCGCCGGCGGCCTCGTCTTCGGCGGCTACGGCCAGTTCGAGGTGGCCGTCGACCGCCTGGCCGGCGACGCCGCCCTCCGCTCCGGCCTGGCCGCACGCGGCGCTGCCTACGTCGAGCGCAACTTCACCTGGCCGGTCATCATCGACCGCTACCGGGGCTTCCTCGAACGGGCCGCCGCCCGAGCCGCCGGCTAGCCGTCTTGCGCCGGCACCAGCGTCCGGAAACCGAACCCTGACGCCGGCGCAAGCCTGAGGCGGACCGCGACCCGCGGGGTCAGGCGCCCTTGGGGACGGCCATGCCCACGATGGGCTGGTTCAGCTTGATGGCTCCTGTCGAGCCGAAGAAGCCGACGCCGAACGAGAAGATCCCGCCGTCGGTGGCCACCAGCCAGTAGCCCGATCCGCTCGGGTTGCGGGCCATGCCCACGATGGGCTGGTTCAGCTTGATCGCCCCGGTGGAACCCCGGAACACGGCGTCGCCGAAGGCGAAGATGCCGCCGTCACTGGCGACCAGCCAGTAGCCGCCACCCGAAGGCGTGGAGGCCATGCCCACGATGGGCTGGGCCAGCTTCAGGGCGCCGGTGGAGCCCTTGAACCTCGCATCGCCGAAGGCGAAGATGCCGCCGTCGGCCGCCACCAGGAAGTACCCGTTGCCCGAGGGCGTGGTGGTCATGCCCCGGATGGGCTGGGCCAGCTTGATCGCCCCGGTGGAGCCTTTGAACACGGCGTCGCCGAAGGCGAAGATGCCGCCGTCCGCCGCCACCAGGTAGTAGCCGTTCCCGGACGGCGTACGGGCCATCCCGACGATGGGCTGGTTGAGCCTGACGGCGCCGGTGGACCCCTTGAAGGCGGCGTCGCCGAAGGCGAAGATGCCGCCGTCGCGGGCGACCAGCCAGTACCCGTTGCCCGACGGCGTGGCGGCCATCCCCACGATGGGCTGGTTGAGCCTGATGGCCCCTGTGGAGCCGAAGAACCTGGCGTCGCAGAAGCCGAAGATGCCGCCGTCGCTGGCCACCAGCCAGTACCCGCCGGGCCCTGCGGCGGCGCACGCGTTCACGGGCGCCTGGGTGAGGGGGGTGGTGAGGTAGGAGCCGGTGCGCCGCTCGTCCTTGCGGAACGTGTGCCAGCCGAGGTTGCCGAGCTTGGCGTTGTCGGAGGCGGGGAGCTCCCACCGGTAGGCGACGCCGCCGCCGTTGGCGCGGGTGCCCACGGCGACGATGTCGACGAGGCCGTTGCCGTCGATGTCACCGATGGTGGGCGAGTTCTGGAAGGCCGTGTTGCCCTGGGCCAGGCCGAACAGAGGCCGGCCCGTCCTGCCGTCGTAGGCGAACAGGCCGCCGCCCGTCGGCACCAGGAGGTCCTGGCCTCCGTCGTTGTTGAAGTCGGCTGTGGTGATCTGACCCAGCACCACGCCACCGCCGGAGGCGCGGGGGTAGCCGGGGAGGTCCGAGCCGTTGGTACCCCGCAGGACGAACACAGTGCCGGAAGCCTGGCCCTCGAACGTGGCGATGGCCACGTCGAGCACGCCGTCGCCGTTCACGTCGGCAAGCGTGGGTGAGGCGAGGGTGTAGCCACCCGTGTCCCGCACCCACTTCAGGGTGCCGTTGAGATTGAGGGCGTAGACCTTGGTGGCGTCGCTGGCCCCGCCGTTGCGGACCCAGTAGTCGCCGGCGCCGAACACGATCTCGGCCCGCCCGTCGCCGTCGATGTCGCCCACGCTGGGCGAGCTGCGCACGATCTCGTTGATCCGGAATTCCCAGATCGTGTTGCCGCCGCCGCTGATGGCCCGCACGAGGCCGCCCCGGTGGTCGATGGGCGCGCCGGGGGTGGAGTCGCCGCCCACCACGACGTCGGTCTGCCCGTCGCCGTTCACGTCGGCCAGCGCCGGCGACGAGAACACGGTGTCGTCGGTGTAGTACGGCCAGCCGGGGTTGACGGCGCCGCTCTGGGACAGCGAGGGCATGGTGAGGCCGAGCATCCCCACGGTGACGTCGGCCACACCGTCGCGGTTGACGTCGCCGATGGCAGGTGTGGAATGGACGGCCTGGCTGGCGCAGTCCTTGTCGCTGCCCTGGTACCGGAATCGCTGGGTGCCGTCGTGGTCGAAGGAATAGACCGCTCCGCCGGAGCACTGGCCGTGGCCGCCATCGCCGCTGCCGATGAACAGCTCGGGCCGGTTGTCGCCGTCGGTGTCGGCGGCGGCCGGCGAGGAGTTGATGGTGTGGGTGGTCTGGCGGGGCCAGCCGGGCACCGCTGAGCCGTCACCGCCGTGCAGGGCGTACACCTTGCCGTCCTGGGCGCCGAAGGACACATCGGGGCCGCCACCGTCGAGGTCCACCACGAGCGGGGAGGACTCACGTACTGCCGCCGGCAGGTCGACCGCCCATTTCTGGGCCGGCAGGGCGGCCGCCGGCGAGGCGCCGGCGACGAGGCCGGCCGCCGCCACGAGGGGGGCGAGCAGGAGGGGAAGAAGGCGGCGGTGGGGGTCGACGGGTCGCATGTGCTCCTCGGGGTTTGACGGATGGCGTTGGGGGAGAGCCGGTCAAGAAAACATTTGGGGTCCCGGTATTTCATTCGACCATGCGGACGTCTGGTTGAATGGTCTACGAGCTTGTCACCGACCCCGCGGTGGCGCTGGCCCGATCTCCGGCGGTGGTGCCCGTGAGAATACGACTTCTCGTCGCAGTACTGGTCGGCGTCGTCGCGTCAGTCGTTCCGGTGCCGATGGCATGGAGCGCCCCCGAGACGCGTCTCGACGTGCTCGACGCCGCCGGTGCGGCCGGTGGGGAGGGGGTCGAGTTCGCGGCCACCCACCTCGGCCTGCGCTGGTCGGGGAGCGACGGTGCCCACGTCCAGGTGCGCTGGCAGGTGGACGGGAACTGGGGCGAATGGGACGACGTCGCCGTGGCCCACGACCTCGACGACGAGGCCCACGGGATGGTCTACAGCGGCCTGCTCCAGGCGCCGGGGGCCACGCGCGTGCAGACCCGCGTGGTGGGCGGGGCCGCCCAGCGGGTGCAGGTCGCCGCCATCGACACCGAGAACGGGCCCCGGCGCCTGGTGCGGGCCACGCCCACGACGGCGGCCGCCGCGGCCGGCGACCCGGAGGGCGCGCCGCCGCAACCAGCCGTGATCACCCGGGCCCAATGGGGCGCCGACGAGAGCCTGCGCAAAGGCACGCCGGTGTACGCCCCAGTCAGCAAGCTGATCGTCCACCACACGGTCAGCGGGAACACCGACAACGACCCCGCCGCCACGATCCGGGCGATCTACGCATTTCATACGCAAGTTCGCGGTTGGGACGACATCGCATACAACTTTCTCGTCGACGCCCAGGGCCGGGTCTACGAGGGCCGCTTTGCACGGTCATACGCACCGGGCGAGGTGCCGACGGGCGAGAATTTCGAGCGCCGGGGCGTGGTTGGCGCCCACGCCGAGGGCACCAACACCGGGTCGGCCGGCATCGCCCTCCTGGGCGACTTCACCTCGACGCCCCCCACCGGCGCCGCCATGGCGGGCCTCGAGTCGTGGCTGGCGTGGAAGGCGGCCCGGAACGAGATCGACCCCCAGGGCGCCACGCCGTTCAAGTCCACCGAGGCGGCAGCCGTGCGGACCTTCCCCAACATCTCGGGCCACCGCGACGTGCGCGCCACCGCCTGCCCGGGCGACCAGCTCTACGCCACGCTGGCCGCACTGCGCCAGCGGGTGGCCAACGCCGGATCGTCGGTGCGCGTCGCCCGGGGCTACTGGATCGCGGGCGCCGGCGGGGCCGTCCACGCCCTTGGTGCGGCGCCGTCCCTGGGCGACGCGCGAGCGGCCCGGCTCACGTCGCCCATCCGGGGGATGGCGGCCACCCCGAGCCGGAAGGGCTACTGGCTGCTCGGCGGCGACGGCGGCATCTTCGCCTTCGGCGACGCCGCCTTCTGGGGCTCGACCGGTGCCATAAAGCTCAACAAGCCGGTGGTGGGGATGTCGGCCACGCCCACCGGCAAGGGGTACTGGCTGGTCGCCTCCGACGGCGGCATCTTCGCGTTTGGCGACGCCGCCTTCTGGGGGTCGACCGGCGCCATCAAGCTCAACAAGCCGGTGGTGGGGATGGCGCCCACCGCGTCGGGCAAGGGCTACTGGTTGGTCGCCTCCGACGGCGGCATCTTCGCCTTCGGCGACGCCCGCTTCGCAGGCTCGACCGGCGCCATCACCCTGAACTCGCCCATCGCCGGCATGGAGCCGGCGGAGGACGGGGACGGGTACTGGCTGGTGGCGCGCGACGGCGGGGTCTTCGCCTTCAATGTCCTGTTCGACGGCAGCATCCCCGGGCTGAACCTGCCGTCCTACGCCGGCAGCGCCGCCCTGCGGGCAACGCCGGCGGGCCTCGGCTACTACGTGGTCGGCGCCGACGGCGGCGTGTTCACGTTCGGGCAGGCGACCTTCTTCGGCGCCAAACCCGGGCTGTCCGGCGGGTCGGCGGCCGTCGACCTGGCGGTGTACGACGTGCCCGTCGCGCTCGGCTGACGCACACCGCGGGGTAGGTTTCCCGGCATGCGCACGCTGGTCCCTCTCCTTCCGACGCGCCCGCGCCGAAGCGCCGGCCTCCTCGTGGCGGCGATGACAGCCTCGCTGCTGGCGGCCGTGGCGCCTGCCCGGCCCGCCGCCGCCTACCCCGCGGCCAACGTCGAGCTGCGGGGGCACGGCTTCGGCCACGGCCGCGGCATGGGCCAGTACGGGTCGCTCGGCTTTGCCCTCGGCGGGTCGACCTACTCCCAGATTCTGGATTACTACTACGGCGGCACCACCGCCGGCTCCATCGGCGACTCGCCGATGACGGTGCGCATCCTGCGTCTCGACGGGCTCGAGACGATCGTCACCCAGGAGCAGGGCGCAGCCACCACCAACACCCATCCCGGGCAGAAGTTCAAGGCGCTGCGTACCCGGTTGGTGTCGCCGAACAACTTCGAGGTGTCGAGCGCGGAGTCGTGCGCCGGCCCCTGGACCGTCATCGCGCCCAACTCCCCGGGCCCCATCGTGCTCGGTTCGGCCATCCCCCAGACCGACGACCGCACCACCATGCCGCAGCTGTGCGAGGGCGCCACCACCCGCTGGTACCGGGGGCACCTCAGCGTCAACTTCGCCGACGGCGCCTCGCGCACGGTGAACCACGTGGGCATGGAGTCGTACCTGCGGGGCGTGGTGCCACGGGAGAGCCCGGCGTCGTGGGGCGCCCTCGGCTCCGGCTCCGGCATGCACGCCCTCCGCGCCCAGTCGGTGGCGGCCCGGTCCTACGCCCAGGCCCAGAACCGCTACCCATTCGCCAAGACGTGCGACACCGAGTCGTGCCAGGTCTACGGCGGGTTCGCCATCCAGGACGCGGCCGGCTACCGCGACCTCGAAGCATCGTTCACGAACACGGCCATCGCCGAGACGGCCGGCCAGGTCCGGATGCGCCCCGGCACCTCCACGGTGGTCTCCACCGAGTTCTCCTCGTCCACCGGCGGCTACACGGCGGGCGGCACCTTCCCGGCCGTGGTCGACCCCGCCGACGAGACCCCCTCCAACCCGAACCACAACTGGACGGCCGCCATCCCGGTGGCCAACGTCGAAGCCGCCTACCCCGCCATCGGGGGGCTGCAGTCGATCGACGTGGTCAGGCGCAACGGGCTGGGCGACCTGGGTGGGCGGGTGCTGGAACTGGTGGTCGTGGGCACGGCCGGGCGCGTGACGGTGACCGGCGACGAGTTCCGCATCAAGTTCAACCTCAAGTCCAACTGGTTCCTGATCACCAACAACGCCAGCGGCGGGGTGGCCGGCTACTGGGTGGTGGCGCAGGACGGCGGCATCTTCGCCTTCGGGGCGGCAAAATTCTTCGGGTCCATGGGGGCCAGGAAGCTGAACCAGCCGGTGCTCGGCATGGCCGCCTCACCGACCGGCAACGGCTACTGGCTGGTGGCGGCCGATGGCGGGATCTTCAGTTTCGGCGACGCCCGCTTCTGGGGCTCCACCGGCTCGATCAAGCTGAACCAGCCGGTCGTGGCCATGGCCTCGTCGCCGACGGGCAACGGCTACTGGCTGGTGGCCCGCGACGGCGGCATCTTCGCCTTCGGCGACGCCCGCTTCGCCGGGTCCACCGGCGCCATCAGGCTGAACAAGCCCGTCGTCGGCATGGCCCGGACCCCGAGCGGCAACGGCTACTGGCTGGTGGCGTCCGACGGCGGCATCTTCGCCTTCGGCGACGCCCGCTTCTGGGGCTCCACCGGGGCTATCACGCTCAACCAGCCGGTGGTCGGCATGGCGCCCACGTCCACCGGCAACGGCTACTGGCTGCTGGCGGCGGACGGCGGCATCTTCGCCTTCGGCGACGCCCAGTTCCGGGGCTCGCTGCCCGGGGTGGGTGGCGCCGGCCCGGCCCGGGGCATCCAGGCCACCAATTCCGGCCAGGGCTACCTGGTGGCCAACGACGCCGGCAAGGTCTTCGCCTTCGGCGACGCCCCCTTCCTGTCCGACGTGGCCACCGCCATCCCCGGTTACAAGGGCGGCGTCCGCGGCATCACCGCCCGCTACACCCTGTAGCGCCGCCCGCCACTGCGGCAGCGGTCCTTCCGGGTACGGAATCGCGGCCCCAGGGGGCTTGATCCGTGCCCAGAATGGCCTGTGGGGGTCAGGAGGGGTGGTCGGCCCTCGGCGCCTCGGCGGGCGTGGCGGCGGCAACCGCAGCCGCCTCGTCGCCCAGGGTGGCGGCCACGGCGGCCACATCGTCGTCGGCCGCGGCGCGCGTGTCGAGGCCGAGGCTGGCCTCCCAGCGGGCGATCTCGTTCGGCGAGCGGAGATCGGAGCCGGGCTCGGGGGCGTCCGGCACCCGGAACACGTAGAGGTTCCAGTACTTGGTCATGCCGAAGCGGGCCAGGTGGGGGTGCATGGCCCGCTCCACCTCGTCGCAGCGGGTGAGGCCGGCGTCGGCGAACCGCCTGGTCCACCACCCGAACGAGGCGATGGTGAGGTGGCCCTCGATCGGCTCGCCCCGGGTGTCGCAGAACAGGTCGTCGAAGGGGATGGGGCCCTCGTAGCCGGGGCCGAGGGCCTCGTAGTGGGGGACCCGCTCGTTGCGTACCTTGACCGTGAACCACCCGCCCGGCCCGTTCTTGTTGGGCCCGAAGGAGGGGATGGTGGCGATGACGTAGCCACGGGTCACCCGGCGCACCTCGGCCAGGGCGGCGGGGACGGCCTCAGGGGAGAGGTGCTCCAGCGTCTCCAGCACCGTCACCAGGTCGAACTCCCCGTCGGGGAACGGCAGGCGCCGGGACAGGTCGCCGTGGCTGATGTGGCCGCGGGCGCCCTGGGCGGGGTGGTCCACCGCGTACTGGCTCACGTCGACACCCGAGGCGTCCATGTCGAGCTCGCGCAGAGCCTCGACCACGAAGCCGGTGGCGCAGCCAACGTCGAGGGTGCGGGCCACGTTGAACCAGCGCCACACGAGGTAGGCGGCCACGTTGGCGTTGCTGGTGTCGCGGTCGTAGCGCTCGTACCCCGACAGGCCCATGCGGTCGAGCGGGTCCCGGCCCGAACCGAAATACTGCGCCCCGTAGACGTCATCGTCGAGGGCGCGGGTGAGCTCACGGGCGGTGACGGCCATGAGGCGGCGGAGGCGGGGACGGGTGCGGGCGACAGACCGCAGGCCGTTGCGCACGGCCGAAGCGACCGGCCACACCGCTTTCGAGGCCACGTCGGGAGGCTAGTTGGGTGCCGTCGGGGCGGGCGCTGAGGCGACCAGCTGGACCCCCATGACGGTGACGCCGGCCGGGACGACGTAGACGACCGGCCCGGTCTCCAGCTGTACGGCCCGGGCCACGCCGGACGACACCAGGGCGGTGATGTCCTCCCTCGGCTCGTCCACCACGAACACGGCGTGGGACCCCGGCCGCAGCTCGAGCACGTGGTCGCGCTCGCGGCGCCACTCCCGACCCTGGGCCGACCACTCGTGGAACCCGAACTGGAGGTAGTGCATGCGGAACTGCGGAAGGGTGAGCATGGCGTGGCGGAAGCGGTGGCCGCCGTCGAGGTGGACGTACACCAACTCGTCGGTGCCGGCGTCGAACGACCGGCCGAGGGCGAGGTAGCGGTCGACGTCCTGGTCGGTCTCCCGCAGCGTCGGGGCGGTGAGCCGGTAGGGGGCGCCGAAGCGGCTCTCCACGAACCACGGCCCATTGTCGACGAGGGCCTGGGGAACGATGCCCGGCGCACCGGCGAAGCGCAGGGCCGAGACAGCGCAGGCCAGGGCCACCAGGCCGGTGACGGCCAGGCGCGGCCGGCGGGCCAGGGCGGCGGCCGGCCACAGGAGCAGCAGGACCAGCGCCGGCAGGTAGGAAAGCACGTAGCCGGCCTTGCCGAAGTGGAAGAACGTGACGAACAGGAAAGGCGGCACAGCGGCGACGGCGAGCAGCACCGGCGGCCTCAGCCCCCTGGTCCGCGGGGGCCCGTCGTGGAAGCCGTCGTCGTGCGCCCGGGCCTGGTTCCGGGCCCGTCGGGCGAGCAACAGGCCGGCGGCAGCAGCGGGGAGCAGCAGGGCGACGGCGGCGAGGGTGTAGCCGGTGGCCTGGCCCATGTTGTAGCGGACGCCGTCGGCGGGCGCGCCGTAGAGGGGCGAGCTGACGCTGACCGCTTCGCGCCAGATGCGGGCGCCCACGTCCCGCACCACAACGAGCCCGCCGGGCTGCTCCAGGCCCATGGGCACGAGCCACACGGTCAGCCCGGCTGCGCCGGCGGCGGCGCAGGCGAGGGCGAGCCGGACGGGCGAGGGCGCCCGGCGCAGGCTGCGGATGACGGCCACCAGGGCGACCGGAGCGAGGAGGAGCACCGACGACTGCCGGGTGCCGCCGGCCAGGCCGAGGGCGGCGGCGGCCGCCGGGCCGTGCCAGGAGCCCGGTGTGGCCCGCCACGCCAGGTGGATGAGCACCAGGCTGGCCAGCGCGTCGAAGGGGTACGTGCCGATCGACGACCCGTAGAAGGCGAGGAACGGCGAGGTCAGCAGCACGGCCGCCGCCGCCAGCCCGAGCCACCGTCCGGCCAGTGCCCGCCCCGCCACGTAGGCCATGGCCACGGTGGCCGCCGCCGCCAGGGCCGATGCCGCCTGCAGGCTGGCCGAGGAGCTGAGCGGCGTCACGGCGCGGACCAGCCGGCCGGCGGCCACGTAGAGCCAGTAGCCCGGTGCGTGGGGGCTGGCCTCGGCCACGTCGAACCGGTCCATGCCGAACAGCAGGTTCACCGAGTCCCACTCGGTCGGCCACCGGGCCGACGCCGCCACGTAGACGGCCAGGGCGCCGACGAACAGGCCGGCCGGGATCAGCCGGTCGAGGTTTCTGCCCGGGGCGGGAACAGGGACCGATCGCCGCACGGGCGCGTCGAGCAACGTGGTCATCGGGTGCCGCACGCTACTGCCGGGCCGCTCCGGGTGCGCCGCACCGGCCTAGCATCCCGACGGTGGACGAGCCCGAAGCGGTGCCCGACCTCGACGACGTGGTTGCCCGACTCCAGGCCCGGGTGGAGGAGCGCCGTCGGTCGGGTGCGTACCCGCCCGGCCTCGAGGAGGGCCTGGAGGACCACTTCCGGCGCATCGTCGCCCACCGGGCCACTCCCGACTTCACCGGCCTGCGGGCCCGCATCGCCGCCCTCGACACACGCGCCCGGTTCGACGCCTCCGCCATCCACGCCCAGTCGCAGCGGCCCGGCGGCGAGGTGCTGCACAAGGCCGTGAGCAGGCTGATCGGCCGCCAGACCCAGGGCGTGCTCGACCAGGTGCAGCGCTACGCCGACGGCATGCGCGACGTGCTGGGCGGTGTGGCGGACTCGCTGGAAAACCCCCTGCACGTCCACGCCGACCTGGTGGAGCAGCTGGACGCCGTCCTGGAGAGGTTGGCTGCGGCGGAGCGCCGGGCGCTGGCGGCCGAGGTGGAGCTGGCTGCGCTGGTGGCCCGGGTCGAGCAGCTGGAGGCGTCCTCCACGCCCGCTCGTTGACGCCCCGCCGGTTCTCCCAGGTGCTGGTGTCGGCTTCGCCGGGCGACGCCGTCACCAACGAGGCGTTCGCCCTGCGGCCTGCGCTGCGGGCCCTCGGCGGGTCCGACATCTACGCCCGCTACTACGACCCGTCCCTGGCGGGTGACGTGCTCCCGCTCGAGGAGTGCGGGCGCAGGGCGCCGGCCGGCGCGGCCGCAGCGGCCGACGACGTGCTGGTGGTGCACGGCTCCATCGGCGAGGCGGCGGTGGCCTCCTTTCTGGCCGGGCGGCCCGAGCGCCTGGTGCTGCGTTACCACAACATCTCGCCGGCGGCGTCGTTCCGTCCCTACGACGCCGGTTTCGCCGCGCTGCTCGACCAGGGCCGGGCCGAGATCGCCGACCTGCGTCCCCGGGTGGCGCTGACCCTGGCCGACTCGGCGTTCAACGCCGCCGACCTCGAGGCCATGGGCTACCAGGACGTCCGGGTGAGCCCGCTGGTGGTCGACCCGGCCGGGCTGCGCGGCCTCGAGCCCGACCCGGCCACCGCCCATCACCTGGCCACCGAGGTGGAGGGGCCGGTGCTGCTGTACGTGGGCCAGCTCCTGCCCCACAAGCGTCCCGACCTGCTGGTGCAGGCCTTCCATGTGCTCGTCACCTACCTCGACCCCGACGCCCGCCTCGTCCTCGTCGGCCCGGCCCGGCTCCCCGCCTACGGCAACGCCGTGCAGCATCTGGTGCACGAGCTCAGCCTTCCCGGCGCGTGGGTGACGGGCCCGGTGAGCCCCGAGGCCCTGGCCGCCTTCTACCGGCGGGCCGATGCCTTCGTCACCGCCAGCGAACACGAGGGGTTCTGCGTCCCGCTGCTCGAGGCCATGGCATTCGATCTCCCCGTCGTCGCCCGGGCGGCCGGCGCCGTCCCCGAGACGGCCGGCGACGCGGCGGTGCTGCTGCCCCTCGACGGCGGGCCCGAGCTGCTGGCCGAGGCCATGTACGCCGTCCTGCACGACGACGCTCTGCGCGCCCGGCTGGTGGAGCGGGGCGCAGAGCGGCTGGCGCACTTCGCCCCGGAGCGGTCCGCCGCAACCTTCGCCGGCCACCTGGCCGACCTGGCCTGAGGCGGGCGGCCGGCGTGCGACTGCTCTACGTGGCCCAGCGCTACGGCGCCGACGTGGCCGGGGGAGCCGAGCTGCACTGCCGTCAGTTCGCCACCCGCATGGCGGCACGGGGCCACGAGGTCGAGGTGGTCACCACCTGCGCCCGGGACTACGTGACGTGGGCCAACAGGTACCCGCCCGGCACCGCCCACCTCGACGGCGTGAGCGTTTACCGCCTGCCCACCGCCCACCCCCGTGACCTGCACCTGTTCGGCCCGTTGAACGCCCGGGTCACCCTGGGCGAGAAGCCGGTGGCGCTCCACGTGCAGCAGGAGTGGATGCGGGCCCAAGGCCCGACGGTCCCCGCGCTGGCACCGTGGCTCGACCGCCACGCCGGCCGCTTCGACGCCGTGATCTTCTTCACCTACCTCTACGCCATCGCGTACGACGGCCTGGCGAGGGTGGCGGGTCGGGTCCCCGTCGTCCTGCACCCGACGGCCCACGACGAGCCCACCCTCGACCTGCCCCTGTTCGACGCCGTGTTCCGTATGCCCGACGCCTTCGCCTTCTCCACCGAGGAGGAACAGGCCCTGGTGGAGCGCCGTTTCCGTGTGGACAGGCCGTCGGCCGTCGTGGGGATCGGCTTCGACCTCGACGTGACGGGCGACGGCGACCAGTTCCGCCGCCGCTACGACCTCGGCGACGCGCCCTACCTGGCGGTGGTGGGCCGGGTGGACCCGGCCAAGGGGTCCACCGAGCTGTTCGACTTCTTCGCGGCCTACAAGCAGCGCCACCCCGGCCCGCTGCGGCTGGTGGTGGTGGGCGAGCCCGTCGACCCGCCCCCGCCCCACCCCGACGTGCTGGTCACCGGCTTCGTGGACGACGACGTGAAGCGTGGTGCGGTGGACGGCGCCCTCGCCCTCGTCCAGCCCTCGTACTTCGAGAGCTTCTCCATGGTGCTGGCCGAGGCGTGGGTGCAGCAGCGGGCGGCGCTGGTGCAGGGCCGCTGCGCCGTCCTCGCGGGCCACGCCCGCCGCAGCGGCGGCGCCATCGCGTACCGGGGCTTCGCCGAGTTCGAGGCGGCCGTCGACCTGGTGACGTCCGATCCGGCGCTTGCCGCCGGCCTGGGCCGCGCGGGCCGGCGCTACGTGGAGGAGCACTTCGCCTGGGACGCCGTCCTCGACCGCTACGAGGGCCTGCTCAGCCGGGTGCTGAGGCGCGTCAGGGCGTGAAGAGCAGCGACGTGGAGGCCACGAGCATCAGCATGCCCATCAGGCCGGCCGATACGGCCAGCACCACGGCGAAGGCGTTCCCCCTGAGGCTGCGGGCCGCGGCGATCAGGAGCGGGAAGGCGGTGAGGGCGAAGCGGGGCGTCGACGTGAGGATGGCCGACATCAGGCCCGGCACGAGGATGCCGACGGTGTAGATCCACACCACGGCGGGTGGGCGCATCCGCCACAGAAGCACCAGGGCGGCGGCCACCACGAAGATGGTCAGGACGCACACCATGCGGTTGAAGTCGCCGAGCGGGTGGACGACGAAGGTGCCTGCGGTGCGGGCGGTGTGGGCGCCGAAGTCGAAGCCCTGGCCCCACCCGTCCTCCTGGCTCCTCAGCCACGTCGTGGCGCTGCCGGTGCGGGCGGCCAGGTACAGCGACCATGCCAGGAACCCCAGCGGCGCCAGGGCGGGAGCGGCCAGGGCTGACCACTGGCGCCGGCTGCGCACCGCCTCGACCGCCGCCCACGCACAGCACAGCGTGAGGACGAGGCCGGTGGGCCGGGTGGCCCCGCACACCGCCGCCGCCAGCCCGGCCACCACCCACCGGCGCCGGTGCAGTGCCAGCAGGCAACCGGCGGCGAAGACGAGGAACATGCCCTCGGAATAGATGAGCCCGAGCACGAACGACCCGGGGAAGAACGAGAACAGCAGCACCGCCCTGGTGGCCACCGCCTCGCCGGCCAGGTCCCGGGCCAGGAGCCAGATCACGACGGCGGCCAGGGTGGCCATGGCGATGGTGGTGACGACGCCGGCGGTGTTCTCGGCCAGCCCGGTCGTCCTGGCCACCGTCCGCAGGAGCAGGGGGAAGCCGGGGAAGAAGGCGTGCACGCTCTGGGAGGCGGCGCCCGTGCCCGGGGGCAGGGTCGGCGGGTAGCCGTTGCGGGCGATCTCCAGGTAGTGCTGGCCGTCCCATCGTGACAGCACGGCGGTGAGGGGCTGCGGCTTCATCAGCCGGGCCACGTGGGCGGCGGCCATGGTGACCAGGCGGGAGGAGAGGAAGATGGCGGCCGGCAGGGCCAGGGCGGCCCATGGAGTGATCCGCTGCCCGTTCTGTGAAGCCTTGACACCGAATGACGGCGACGAGCCTTCCGAGAACGCCCGCCGCCGGGGGCGGGTCGACGATGGCGCCGCGACCTCGTCGTCGACGCCGCTCGTCATGCGGCGAATCTACGCGGTGCTCCTTCCCGGCCCAGGCGCGCCGGTGGGTCCGTCAGGTGGAGGCGCGCTGGTCCAGCCAGGCCTGGGCCTCGTCGGGCAGCCGGCGTACGAGGCGCCGCCGCTCGGACCGGGCGCCCACGAGCATCCCGCCGGCCGACGAGGTGAGGGCGATGCCTGACAGCACGAGCACCAGGTCCAACGGCATCTACGACGACCTCCCGAGTCGTTCGTCCAGGGGCGTGGTTCGGCCGGCGTCGTTCGGGCGTCCGACCGGGTCTTCCAGACAGCGGTGCAGCCAGGCGGCGACGGCGGCCCAGTGGCCGAGCACCAGGCCGACGAGGCTTCCCACTGCGATTGCCAAGGCGAGCCAACCGACCGTCGAAGGCATGCGCCCTCCTTCACCTGCACGACGTGTGCGTGCCCACTCCATCGGCCGCGTACGCATGGTCATTGAGACGTGCGGACAAAGCAGCCCGAAATGCGGCGATCATGTCCCGCGCAGGACGGTCGAGGGTTGGCGAAAGTCGGGAGGGACGTGGTTGCATGTCCCTGCCGGGAACGCCCGGCGGTGGTCATACCGGACCGACCGGATGAGACCGGACGAGATCGCCACGTCCCGGCCGGCCCGGCAACACAGCGTTCACGTCCGTGTAAGAGTACGGAAACGGTGCTCTGCGAACGTCACACGACCGCCTTTCGGAACTGACCTCGAACGGAGCACCGCACGACATGATCAAGGCCGAGTACATCTGGATCGACGGCACCGAGCCGAGCCCGCTCCTGCGGTCGAAGACCAAGGTCGTCGACAGCGCCACCGACCTGCCCATCTGGGGCTTCGACGGGTCGAGCACCAACCAGGCCACCGGTGAGGCTTCCGACTGCGTGCTGCGCCCGGTGTGTACCGTCCCCGACCCCATCCGGGGTGGCGACGCCATCCTGGTGATGGCCGAAGTGCTCAACACCGACATGACGCCGCATCCCACCAACACCAGGGCCGCCCTGGCCGAAGCAGTGGCGAAGTTCGCCTCGCAGGAGCCGTGGTTCGGGATCGAGCAGGAATACACGATGTTCAAGGGAAGCCGGCCGCTCGGCTTTCCCGAGCAAACCGGTTACCCCGCCGCCCAGGGCCCCTACTACTGCGGTGTGGGCTCGGACGACATCTACGGCCGGCCGGTCGTGGAGGCCCACCTCGACGCCTGCCTCAAGGCCGGCATCGAGCTGTCGGGCATCAACGCCGAGGTCATGCCCGGCCAGTGGGAGTTCCAGGTCGGTCCCCTCGGCCCCCTGGAGGTCTCTGACAAGCTCTGGCTGGCCCGCTGGCTGCTGCACCGCGTCGGTGAGGACTTCGGCGTGTCGATCACCCTCGACCCCAAGCCGGTCCGCGGCGACTGGAACGGCGCCGGCGCCCACACCAACTTCTCCACCAAGGAGATGCGGGAGTCCTACGACGCCGTCATCGCGGCGGCCGAGGCGCTGGGCAAGAACGCCGACCACCATGTGGCCAACTACGGCCACGGCATCGAGCACCGCCTCACCGGCGAGCACGAGACGGCGCCGTACCACGAGTTCACCTACGGCGTTTCGAACCGGGGAGCCTCCGTGCGCATCCCGTGGCAGGTGGCGCAGGACGGCAAGGGCTACCTGGAGGACCGCCGCCCCAACGCCAACTGCGACCCCTACACGGTCACGCGTCTCATCGTCGAGACCTGCTGTCCTGCGCTCGCTACGCTCGCGTAGGTTTCGCGCTCGGAAGCGGAGCTTCCTCGGCGAGCTTGATCGTGCAAAGGGCGGCTAGAGCCCGATGGGGCAGCTGACCCCTGTGCCGCCCAGGCCGCAGTAGCCGTTGGGGTTCTTGGCCAGGTACTGCTGGTGGTAGCCCTCGGCGTAGTAGAAGGGCCCGCCTGGGGCGATCTCGGTGGTGATGGAGCCGTGGCCCCGCTCCGTGAGGCTCTCCTGGTACCGCTTCTGTGATGCGGCGGCGGCATCGGCCTGGGCCGGCGTGGTGGTGTAGATGGCCGAGCGGTAGGTCGACCCGACATCGTTTCCCTGCCGCATGCCCTGGGTGGGGTCGTGGCTCTCCCAGAAGGTCTTCAGCAGCTGGTCGAAGCTGACCTTCGCAGGGTCGAACACCACCAGCACGACCTCGGTGTGGCCGGTGCGCCCGGTGGTGGTCTCCTCGTAGGTGGGGTTGGGCGTGAAGCCGCCCGCGTACCCGACGGCGGTCGTGTAGACGCCGTCCAGCTCCCAGAACTTGCGCTCGGCGCCCCAGAAGCACCCCATCCCGAACACGGCCTGCTCGAGCCCCTCGGGGAATGGCGGCGCCAGCGGTGTGCCCAGCACGTCATGACGCGCGGGCACGCTCATGACCTGGGCCCGCCCCGGCAGGGCGTGCTCCGGGCTCGGCATCTCGGTCTTCTGCCTCCCGAACATGGGTGGCTCCTTCCTGTGGCGCCGGCGGCGGGTCGGCGGCGTCTGTCCAGTATGTCGGCGTCCCGCCGCTGGGGGGACCGGCCCGCCGGGGAAGCGTCAGGCGGTGAGAAGGGCGTCGAACCTGTCGCGCAGCGCCTTGCCCTCGAGGTCTCCGAACTCCAGGGTCGCCTTGCCCGTCGTGCCCTCGATGAAGATCCAGGTCGGCTGGTAGCGGACGCCGAGCTGGGCCCAGAGCTTTCCCTCGGTATCGGCCGCCTGGGGCGCGAAGCCGAGGTCGTACTTCTCCACGAACTTGCGCATCGAGGCCACCGAGTCACGACCCGGGACGCCGATGAGCTGGACCTTCCCCTCGTACTGTCGCGCCACCTGCGCGACACCGGGCGCGGCCCGGTTGCACGAGCCTCACCAGGGCGCCCAGAACCACAAAGCCACGTCCTTGCCGGCGAAGTCGGCGCCGACCACCTGGGACCCGTCCACGCCGGCGACGGTGAAGCGCAGCTCCTTCGGAACCTCGGCCGGGCGGGCGCCCGGCGGCGGCTGGCCCGTCGACGGGCCGGCGGAGGACGGCGGGCCGGTCGAGGCGGCACTGCCGGGCGCCGTGGCCGTGGAGCCCTCGGCCGACCCGCCGGGCGTGGCCGAATCAGTGCTCCCGCCGCCGCAGGCCGAAGCCACGAGTGCGAGCACAACGACGGCGAGCGCCACGCGCCGCTGGGAACCCATGCCTCGACACTACCCAGGAGGCCCGGGTTTGCCGCATCGGGGCGCGGCTCAGGCCAGGCTCTCGGCCCAGGCCCGGTGGAGGTCGCGGTAGCGGCTCTCGCGACCCAGCAGGACGGCCGGCGCGCCGTCCTCCACGATCCGGCCGCCGCCGACCACGATCACCCGATCGGCGATCTCCACCGTCGACAGCCGGTGGGCGATGATCACCGCCGTGCGGTCGGCCAGCAGGTTGGCCAGGGCGGCCTGCACCACGCGCTCGGACGGCACGTCGAGCGACGACGTGGCCTCGTCGAGGACCAGGACGCGCGGATCGGCGAGGAAGGCGCGGGCGAACGCCACCAGCTGGCGCTGGCCGGCGGACAGCCCGCTACCCCGCTTGCCCACCGGGCTGTCGTAGCCGTCGGGCAGCCGGCTGAACAGGTCGTGGGCGCCGACGGCAGCCGCCGCCGCCTCGATCTCCTGGCGCGAGGTTTGCGGCCGTCCGAGGGCGATGTTGTCGGCCACCGAGCCGGTGAAGAGGAAGCTCTCCTGGGTCACCATCGACAGCGCCCGCCGCAGGTCGCGGTCGGCCACCGACCGCAGGTCGACGCCGCCAAGGGACACGGTGCCCGAGGTGGGGTCGTAGAAGCGTGCCAGGAGGCGGGCGATGGTGGTCTTGCCCGCGCCGGTCTCGCCGACAACCGCCACCGTCTGGCCGGACGGGATCACCAGGTCGACGTCGTGCAGCACCGGCCGGCCCGGCGCGTACGAGAAGCCCACCCCTTCGAAGCGGACCTCGCAGCCGCCCTCGGGCAGGGGGACGGGGACGGCCAGCTCGGCCACCACCGGCTCCTCCTCGAGCACGCCCGACAGTTTCTCCAGGGCGGCCGAGGCCGACTGGAAGCTGTTGAGGAACTGGACGAGGTCCTGCATCGGCTCGAAGAACCGGCGCACGTACAGGAGGATCGCCGCCAGCGCGCCCACCGTGGTTGCGCCGTCCATGACCCGGAAGGCGCCGAAGGCAAGCGTGACGGCGAGGGTCACGCCGCCGATGGCCCGGGTGCCAGGCCCGAACACGGCCGCCAGACGCATCCCCCAGGCGTTGGCGCCGGCGTACGACGCGTTCAGCTCGCCGAAGATCGTCTGGTTGCGGTCCTCGCGGCGGAAGGCCTGCACCACGCGGATGCCGGCCATCGACTCCACGAACTGGACGATCACCAGGGCCACTGCCACCCGCCCGGCCCGGTAGGCCCGCTCCGCCTGGCGCCGGAACCACATGGTGAGGGCCAGCAGTGCGGGAAACGAAAGGAGGGCCACGAGGGCCAGCGGCACGTCGAGCAGCAGCATCAGCACGGCGGTGGTGAACACCGACAGGAGGGCGAACACCAGCTGGGCGACGCCCGTGCTGAGCAGGTCGCCCAGAGCCTCGACGTCGGAACTGAGGCGGGAGATCACCCGCCCCGACGTGTAGCGCTCGTGGAACGAGATGCTCAGGGCCTGGAAGTGGGCGAACAGGCGCGTGCGCAGGTCGAGCAACACGTCCTGGCCGACGCGTGCCGACGTGCGCACGAACACGGCGGTGAGGACCGACTCGGCGGCGGCGGCGAAGAAGAATCAGGGCCACGCGCTGGCGCTGGCCGCCGGACAGCGTGAGGCCCTGCTCGCCGACCCGTGTGTCGAGGCCCCATGGCAGGTCGTAGACGAAGCGGGCCTGGGCGATGTCCACGGCAGCCTCGAGCTCCTCGTCCGAGGCGCCGGGGGAGCCGAGCAGCAGGTTCTCCCGCACGCTGGCCGAGAACAGGAGGGGGTCGTCGAACGCGACACCGACGTGGCGGCGCAGCGAGGCCAGCCGCAGGTCGCGCACGTCGTGGCCGTCGAGGGTGACCGCGCCCTCGGTGACGTCGTACAGCCGGGGCACGAGCTGCAACAGCGCCGTCTTTCCCGCCCCGGCGCCCCCCACCAGGGCCATGGTCTCGCCGGGCCGCACTTCCAGGTCGATGCCGCGCAGTGTCCACCGGTGGCTGCCCGGGTGTCGGAACCCCACGTCGAGCAGGCGCAGCAGGCCCGACGACGACTCGAGCGGCACGGCATCGGGGCGGTCGGCGATGGCCGGCTCGGTGTCGAGAACCTCGAACACCCGGCGCGCCCCGCTGGAGGCCTCCTGGGCGTCGGCCAGGATGCGCCCGAGCGACTCGATGGGCCACACCAGCATGAGGACGAGCGAGATGAAGGCGACCAGGCCGCCGAGGGTGAGCGATCCGTTGCCCACGGCCAGCCCGCCGACGAGCAAAACGGTGCCCAGGGCCACGTTGGGCACGAGGTCGATGAGCGGCCAGTAGCGGCCCTGGAGCCGCGCCGCCTCCAGTGTCGACGCCCGCAGCCGGCGGGCGCCGTCGGCGAACTGCGCCTCCACCATGGCCTGGCGGCCGAACGACTTCACGACCCGGATGCCGGCGGCCGCCTCCTCCACCAGCGTGGTGAGGTCGCCCTGGTGGTCCTGGACCTGGCGGGCCACGCCCCGGTAGCTGCGTCGGAAGCGCGAGGAGATAACGGCCAGAGGCAGGAGCGAGGCACCCACGAGGGCGGCGAGGGCCAGGTGCAGGCGGGCCAGCAGGCCGATGACCACGATGAACGTCATCGCGTTGACCACCATCATCACCAGGCCGAAGCTGACGAACCGCCGTATGACGTGGAGGTCGGCCATGGCCCGGGACAGCAGCTGCCCCGACTGCCACTCGTCGTGGAACGAGGGTGGCAGGCGCTGGAGGTGGGCGTAGAGGTCGTCCCGAAGGGCCTGCTCGAAACCCGTGGCCGAGCGGGCCTGCAGCCGGCGCCGGAGGAAGGAGGCGAACGCCTCGAAAAGGCCGAGCGTCAGCACCAGGCCGGCCAGCGGCAGGATGGCGGAGCGCCGGCCGTCAGCGATGGGGCCGTCCACCACCCGGCGGACGACGTGCGGCACCGTGATGGCAGCGCCCACCCCGAGGACGGACGCGCCCCCCATGGCCCACAGCTGCCAGCCGTAGGGACGCAGGTACGGTCGGACGCGCCAGAGCGGGGCGGGAGTCATGCGGTGAAACGACCGTACCGCCGGGGGGCTTCGCGCAGGAACGGATTTCGTCGCGTCCGGCGGGGCTGGCAGCACGCTCGGGTCAGCCAAGGCCCCGCGCTAGGAGGAGGAGGTCTTCCCGGACCCGGAGCCTCCTGATCCGGGGGACCCGGATCCTGAACCCGACGAGTCACCGCCACCGTGGTCGTCGATCGTGGTGGACGTCGTGCCGCCGTGGGGCGTCGAGGACGACGTTGTCGTCTGCGCGGTGGTCGACCCCGTGCCACTGCCGGAGCCCGAGGAGGAACCCCGACGGCTGCTGTCATCGGTGGAGGTCGACGGTTTGGTGAACCGCGGGACGGCCGGGGTGACGGAGGTCGAGGCGCTCGTGGCGGGAGCCGTGGTCGACGGGCGGGACTCTGTCAATGGCGCGGCGCCGGCCGGCGTGGGGGGCACGGCCGGCTCGGCGCTCGCGCCATTCCTGTAGGGGGACACGAAGGCTGGCGGAGGCTCGGTGCTGACCTGGGAGGCGGCGGCGAAGGCGACGCCGGCTCCGACGAGTGCCGCCGTGCCCGCCGCGGCCATGCCGAGCCACTGCTTCCTGATCACCTCTCCAGTGTCCGGCGTGGGACCCGTCTCCGGTATCGGACGATGGTCGTAGCACCTCGGGCACGGCCGGCGGGGCGCGGGTCGTAGGACCAACGTGCGATGGAAACGTGGACTGCGGTTGTCGTTCCATGGAATCACGTAGCGAGCCGCAAAGACCGCCCCGATTCGCAAAGGACCGATGCCATGGACACGATCAAGTTCCGCCGCCTGCTCCTGACCGCCCTCCCCGCCGTCGGGATCGTCACGGCCGTGGGCATCGCCTCCGCCGTCGACGCCCCCCGCGCCCCGGCTCCGGTGCGAGCTGACGTGGCAGGGCTCGTCTCCACGACGACGGGCGTCACCACGGTGACGACAATCGGGGCGGGCGAGGATCTGTCCGGCCCGTGCGACGAGGCCGAGCACGCCGCCGATCCCCGCTGCACCGGGACCTCCGCCACCACGGGGACCACGTCGGTGACCGCAACGTCGCCCTCCACCATCCCGTCCACCTCGGCATCCACGACCTCGACGTCCGCCCCCGGCGACGTCTCGGGCCCGTGCGACGAGGCCGAGCACGCCGGTGACCCCAGGTGCACCGGCGTGGCCGGGAGAGACGACGACAACAGCGGCCGGGGCAACGCCAACGACGATGCCGACGACGATGCCGACGACGACGACGACAACGGGTCGGGCCGCAGGAACAGAGGGTCGGGCAGCAGCAACAGCGGCCACGGTGGCGGCAACGACGACTGACCAGCGGCCCCTTCCGTCGTCCGAAGCGCGCCGGCCGTTACGCTCGGCGCGATGGCGGAAGTCGAGCCGGGGCCTTGGTCCGAAGAGGCCGGCGCCAACCGCCGGCTGGTCGCGCTCCAGGTCGGGCAGTTCGCGCTGGCCGGCCTGCTTGCGCTTGTCATCGTGGGCGTCGCCACTTCGGTGGCCAGCCGGCGGGTGGGGGAGCGCGAGGCCATCGGCGAAGCCCGCACCACCACGGTCATCCGCGCCCAGGGCGTGGTGACGCCCGCCATCACCGACCAGTTGGTGAGCGGTGACCAGGGGGCCGCCGACCAGTTGGACGAGGTCGTCCGTCGTGACGTGCTCGACGACTCGCTGGTGCGGGTGAAGCTATGGACGGCTGACGGCCGGGTCGTCTACTCCGACGAGCCGGCGCTGATCGGGACCGAGTGGCCGTTCGGCGCCGACAAGCGGCAGGCCATGGTGACGGGGCGCATCGAGGCCGAGGTCAGCAACCTCCAGCAGCCGGAGAACCGCTACGAGCGCACCTACGGCAAGCTGCTCGAGGTGTACCTGCCCGTGCGGACACCTTCAGGACAGGTGCTCCTCTTCGAGGCCTACTACCGCCTCGACCTGGTCGCATCCAACGGCCGCCGCCTGTGGCGCAGCTTCGCCCCCATCGCCCTCGGCGCACTGGTGATGCTCGAGCTTGTGCAGCTGCCGCTGGCGTGGTCGCTGGCCCGCCGGCTGCGGGAGCGGCTGCGCGAGCGGGAGGCCTTGCTGCGCCGGGCGCTGGAAGCGTCGGATGTCGAGCGCCGCCAGATCGCCAGCGACCTCCACGACGGTGTCGTCCAGGACCTCGCCGGCGTCGCGTTCGCCCTGTCGGCCGCCACCCGGCGCACGCCGGACCCCGAGACGGACGGCCGGGTACTGGCTGAGTCCGCGGAGTCCGTTCGGGGCAGTATCCGTGCGCTTCGATCGCTGCTGGTCGACGTCTACCCACCCAACTTCGGCGAGGTCAGCCTCGAATCGGCGCTGACCGACCTCCTGGCCAGGGCCGAGGAGCAGGGTCTGGTGACCCGGCTCGGCGGCGCCGGCCTGCGCCGGCCCGTTCCCGACCCCGTGGCCCGGATGGTGTACCGGGTGACCCAGGAGGCGGTGCGCAACGTGCTCCACCATGCCGATGCCTCGACCGTGAAGGTGACGGTCGAGGCCGAAGGCGACGCCTTCGTGGTCGAGGTGTCCGACGACGGGCGGGGGTTCGACGGCTCCAGGATGGCCGAGCGCCAGGCCTCGGGCCACATGGGCCTCACCGCCCTTCGAGGCCTGGTGGCAGACGCCGGCGGCAGCCTCGACGTGCGCAGCGCGCCGGGGGAGGGGACTGTGCTGTGGGCCACGGTGCCGGTCCGATGATCAGGGTCGTGATCGCCGACGATCACGCCGTCGTGCGTGGCGGGCTCGACCAACTGCTGGCCACCGCCGACGACATCGAGCTGGTCGCAAGCGCGGCGAACGGCGAGGAGGCGGCCCGGATGGTGGCCGAGCTCAAGCCCGACGTCGTGCTCATGGACCTGTCGATGCCGGTGCTCGACGGCGTGGGCGCCACCCGCCGGATCGTCGAGTCGGGCAGCGACGCGCGGGTGGTTGTTCTCACCTCCTTCGCCGACGACCGCCACATCGCCGACGCGCTGCAGGCCGGCGCCATCGGCTACATGCTCAAGCACGCCGAGCCTGACGCCCTCCTCGACGCCGTGCGGGCGGCGGCGGCCGGCGACTCGCCGCTCGACCCAAAAGCGGCGCGTGTGCTGCTCCAGGGCCGGGGGAGCCGGGTCGACCGCAGCCTCAGTGCCCGAGAGGAGGAGGTACTGCGCCTCGTCGTCGGTGGGCTGGCCAACAAGCAGATCGGCCGGCGCCTCGACATCAGCGAGCGGACGGTGAAGGCGCACCTCACCAACGTGTTCGCCCGGCTGGGCGTCACCGACCGGACGCAGGCCGCCCTGTGGGCCCGGGAGCACCTTCCGCCCTAGGAGCGGGCTAGCAACTGGGGTCGGCTAGACGTCCGGTGGGTGCGCACGACGGCACATGGATCCGCGGTCGTCCGCTCCGCCAGCGTCAGCAGCGAGCGCTGCGGGGACCGCGTCGGCCCGGTGGACGACACCCCTACGCTGGGTCGTCCCCCGCAAAGAGATGAAGGCGGCGCAATGCTGAGCCTGCAGGACGTTCTCCTGAAGTTGACTGCGCACTGGACTGCCCGCGGGGCGATCATGGCGCAGCCGTTCAACACCGAGGTGGGAGCCGGCACGGCCAACCCGGCCACGACGCTGCGGGTGCTCGGTCCCGAGCCATGGCGGGTGGCCTACGTCGAGCCGAGCGTCCGCCCTGACGACGCCCGCTACGGGCTGAACCCCAACCGCCTGCAGACCCACACCCAGTTCCAGGTCATCCTCAAGCCCGACCCGGGCGACCCCCAGGAGCAGTACCTCGCCTCGCTCGAGGCCATCGGCATCGACCTCGCAGCGCACGACATCCGCTTCGTCGAGGACAACTGGGCGTCGCCGGCGCTCGGCGCGTGGGGCCTCGGCTGGGAGGTCTGGCTCGACGGCCTCGAGATCACCCAGTTCACCTACTTCCAGCAGGCCGGCTCGCTCACGCTCGACCCCATCTCGGTCGAGATCACCTACGGCATCGAGCGCATTGTCATGGCGCTGCAGGGCGTGTCGCACTTCAAGGACATCGAGTACGCCCCGGGCATCAGCTACGGCGAGGCGTTCGGCCAGGCCGAGTACGAGATGAGCCGCTTCTACCTCGACGACGCCGACATCGACACCCAGCAGCAGCTCTTCGACCTGCACGCCGCCGAGGCCCAGGCGATGCTCGACAAGCGTCTCCCCCTGCCCGCCTACTACGACATCCTCAAGTGCTCGCACACGTTCAACGTGCTCGACGCCCGAGGCGTGATCTCCACGGCCGAGCGCGCCCGGGCCTTCGCTACGATGCGCCGCCTCTCACACGAGGTCGCCAAGCTGTGGGTCGAGCGCCGCGAGGATCTCGGCCACCCGCTCGGCACCATCGCCGAGGCGCCAGTCCCCGAACGCGGCCCGCTCCCGACAATCACCGAGCCGCAGACCCTGCTGTTCGAGATCGGCGTCGAGGAGCTGCCGCCGTCCGAAGTCGCCCGTGGCCAGGCCTGGCTCGGCTCGACGCTGACCGAGCGCCTCGCCGCTACCCGGCTCGAGCACGGCGCCATCACCACCTACGCGACGCCGCGCCGGATGATCGCCCTCGTCGCCGGTGTCACGCCTCGAGAGCCCGACGCCTGCGAGACCGTTCGCGGCCCTCGCTTCTCGGCGGCCTTCGACGCCGACGGCCAACCCACCAAGGCGGTGCTCGGCTTCGCCGGCAAGCACGGCGTCGAGCCGAGCGCGCTCGAACGCGTGGTGGTCGACGGCAAAGAGCACGTGGCGGTCGCCCGCAACCTCCCGGGTCGCACTGCCGCCGAGGTCCTGTCTCCGCTGCTCGGCCAGCTGGTGGTCGACCTGCGCTCCGAGCGCAACATGCGGTGGGCCGACCCCAAGCTCTCCTACGCCCGCCCGGTCCGCTGGCTGCTCGCCAAGCTCGGCACCGAGACACTCCCTGTCGCCGCGTCGGCGCTTGCCGGCGGCGGGACCACCCGCGTCCAGCGGCGCGCTGCCGCACCCGTGATCGACGTCCCGTCCGCCGACGGCTACCTCGACCTGCTCCGAGCGAACGACGTCGTGGCCGACGTAGCCGAGCGCCGCGCCCTCATCGTCGCCGCAGCGCAGGAGTTGGCCGCCTCCGTCGGCGGCCACGTCGATCTTGAGGCCGAGGCGGCCCTCATTGAGGAGATCGCCAACCTCGTCGAGGCCCCGACGCCCGTGCTCGGCGCCTTTGCCGCCAGCTACCTCGACCTCCCGCCCGAGATTCTGACCACCGTCATGCGCAAGCACCAGCGCTACGTACCGGTCCGCGGAGCCAGCGGCCTGCTCGCCCACTTCATCACATTCGCAAACGGCGCCTGCGACGTGCCGACTGTCACCGCCGGCAACGAGGCCGTCGTTCGGGCCCGCTTCGAGGACGCTGCCTTCTTCTGGAAGGCCGACAGCGAGAAGTCGATCGACGACCTCAAGGCCGGGCTGCAGAAACTGGCGTTCGAGAACACCCTCGGCTCGATGGCCGACCGCGCCGGCCGCATCGCCATCGGCGCCGGAGCGGTTGCCGATGCCGTCGGCCTCGGCTCCGATGAGCGAGCCACGCTCGACCGCGCCTCGGGGCTGGCCAAGTTCGACCTCGCGTCGCAGATGGTCATCGAGATGACTTCGCTCGCCGGCACGATGGCGGGCTACTACGCCCGCTCGGCAGGCGAGCCCGAAGGCGTTGCCCAGGCGCTCGAGGACATGGAGCACCCGAGGACCTCCGACGACTTCGTGGCGGCGACCCTGCCCGGTGCGATCCTCGCCGTGGCCGACCGCGCGGATCTCCTCGCGGGCCTCTTCGCCGTCGGCGCCAACCCGACCGGCAGCTCCGACCCCTTCGCCCTCCGTCGTGCCGCGCTCGGTCTCGTCGCCACGCTGCGGGCCTTCCCGGCCTTCGCGGTGGTGTCGGTGTCCGGGCTCCTCGGCGTCGCCGCCGGTGCGATCCGGAGCCAGGGCGTCGAGGTCACCGACGACTCGGCTGCTGCGGCCAAGACCTTCGTCGACAAGCGCTTCGAGCAGTCGTTGCTCGACGCCGGCAACGACGTCGACCTCGTTACCGCGGTGCTGCCGCTGGCCGATGTGCCCTCGAAGGCCGTCGAGGCGCTCACTGAGCTGGCGAAGCTCCGTGGCGTCGAGGCGTTCGACGGGCTCGTCGAGGCGGTCCAGCGCATCCGTCGCCTGGTCAAGGACGCGGGCGTCGACCGGTTCGACCGAACCCTGCTCGATGGCGCCACTGCGGTCGCCCTCGTCGAGGCGCTCGACGTCGCCACCGCCGCGCTGGCCGACGACCAGACGATCACTGGCATGGTCGCCGCCGCACCGCCACTCGTGGGGGCCACGCAGGCGTTCCTCGACGATGTTCTGATTATGGACAAGGACCCGGCCGTCCGGGCCGCCCGCATCGGCCTGATCACTGCCGTCGTAGCGCTCGCCTCGCGCAGTCGCATCGACTGGGATGCCCTCGCCCGCCTGCGAGGCAGTTCGTAGCCCACTCGTGACGATCGAGGACTTCGAGCAGACCCGTTGCTCATCGATCGCCACGCGAACTCGCGGTCCGCTCGCGCGAGCACCACGGTGGTCTTCGGGTTCGGACATAGCCGCCACCCCCCTGGGGCGGAATCCGCTACCGATTACTCAATCTCCTAGGGCCGGCTGTAGGCCACCGGGTGGTTCATGTCCCGGTCCTGGAAGCGCTCGTTGAGCGCCTGCACGAGAACATCGTGCTGCACGTCCGACATCTGGTCGTCGCCGGCGAGATGGCGCCCGACCGCGGCCAGCGAGGAGCTCCCGCCCAGCGCGAAGTAGCTCCCCCACAGATCGCCGAGCGAAATGTCGAGTTGCTCGCGTGCCGCCTCCAGGGGGGCGACGTCGAGCACCGTCATTCCCCCGCCCGGGCCCGCTCGACGAGCGACTCGGCGACCTCCCGCAGCTTGCGGTTCTCCCGCTGCGACGCCCTTCGCAGGATGTCGAAGGCCTCGTCGGCGCTGCAGTGCTGGCGGGCTATCAGGATCCCTTTCGCCTGCTCGATGACGCCACGGCTCTCCATCGCCTTCTGCAGGTGCTCGGCCAGCTCCTGCGCCGACCGGTTGGCTGCGACGTTGGCGATGACGGCTGCCGCATACGAGGCGAAGCCGGCGGCGAGCTTCTCGTCCGCCTCGTCGAACGAACCGATCCCACCGCCGTAAAGGTTCAGCCCTCCGGAGATGTTCCCCTCCGGCAACGGCAACGGCATCGACAGCGAGCTGCGAACCCCCACCTCCGCAGCGGCCGCGCTGAACTCGGCCCAGCGGTCGTCCGCCGCCAGCGACTCGATGCGCAGGGTCTCCTGGGTGCGAATGGCCTCGAGGCACGGCCCGGTGCGGGCGTCGTACTGCACCTGGTCGAGCTGGGAGGCGATGCCCTCCGTGCATGCCACCGTTGTGGGTGTGGCCCCCTCGATCAGCGTGATGCTGGCCGCGGTGCAGCCGTCGATCCCGGAGCATCCCATCCTGGCGACGCTCGTGAGCGCCGAGTTCAAATCGGTCGTGGCTGTGACGACGGTGCGGACCAGCGCGTCGAACTCCTCGCGAAAGGGTTCGGCAGGTGACTTCTCGAACATGGCTTCTTTTCGGGACATCGTCCATGAAGCCAGGCAGTCATCCTGTCTCTGAAGATGGACGACCGACTCCGAGGTGTCGGGCAACTGTACTCCGCAGTTCGCCCTCACCTTCCACCACAAGGGCGCGGCCACGGAGCGCACGGGTCGGCGTTCCTGTCACGCCGGCTGCGTACCCTTCGAAGGATGAGGAACGTGGACGACATCTCGACGCCGGCTCCCGGAGACCCGGCGACCGTCGGCTGGTACACGCCCCGGCGGGATGTCAGGGCGGTGCCGGCCCAGGGGGGCTCCGTGGCCAGGCGGTGCCCGCTGCGGGTGCAGTTCGACCTGCTCCCGCCGTCAGAGGAGCCGCGGCCCGAGTCGGTCATGGCCCGGGCCCGGATCGACGAGGGCAACGCCTTCGAAGCGGCCGTCGTCGCCGAGCTCCGTGCGCTCCACCCGGGCCTGGTGCACCTTGACGGCGGTGTCACGGAGGACGAGCGGCTCGTCGCCACCGTGGAAGCCATGGCCGCAGGCGTCGACCTCATCGTCGGAGGGCGCCTCCCTGTCGACGAAGTCGCCAGGCGCGCCGGCCGGCCCGATCTCCTGGTGCGGGCCGGGACGCGGCCCGACGGCCGGGCCGGCTACCAGCCAGTCGACGTGAGGCACCGCAAGACGCTCACCCCGTACGAGCGCGACAACCAAGGGCCAGGGCTGCTGTCGGAGCTCGCGACCCCGTCGTCGTCGGCGGCCGTCGCAGACCCGGCCTGGGCGGTGCGGTCGCTCCGGAACGATTCGTTGCAGCTCGCGCACTACCAGCGGATGCTCGAGGCGTGCGGCCACGCCGCCGAGGAACAGTGGGGCGGCATCATCGGCAAGGAGCGGCGGGTCGCCTGGGTCGACCTCGGCGTCCCCCGGTTCCGGGCCACATGGAAGGGGCACGATACCGAATCGGCCCTCGATCGCTACGACTTCGAGTTCGCCTTCCGGCTCGACGTGCTCGCTGCCGCCATGGGCGGTGAGGCCATCGTGGAGCCCGTGCTGGTCGACGAGTGTGGTTCGTGCCGGTGGTCCTCCCACTGCGGGCCCCGTCTCGTCGAGAGCGACAGCGTCTCGCTCCTTCCCCTCCACGGCTACGTGCAGTGGCAGAGCCATCGCCGGGCCGGGGTCGGGACCCGCCACGACCTGGCCCGCCTCGACCGACGGACCGCACTGGTGCGCGACGCCCTGCCGCCTGCCACCGACGTCACCGGCCTTGTCGACCGCGCCCGTCTCGTGGCGCTGGACACACCGATCGCCGACCTGCTCGGCGCCGAGGAGAAGCAGCTGGCCGTCTTGGCCGCCCACGGTGTGGTGACGGCCGGCGAGGTGCTGGCCCTTGACGCGAAGGTGCTGGCATTGCAGAACCGCATGGTGGGCGGGTCGCTGGCCGGCGCCATCGACGTGGCCCGGGTGGCGGTGTCGGGGGGCGGCGCATTGCACCGCCGCCGCGGCGTGGAGGCGGTGGACGTGTCGCCGGCCGACGTGGAGATCGACATCGACATGGAGAACACCCTCGACGGCACCACCTACCTCTGGGGCGCGCTGATCGACGGCGACTACGTGCACGTCGTCGACTGGGGCGAGCCGAGCGAGTTGCTCGAGGCGCGCCTGTTCGCCCGCTTCTGGGACTGGATCGAGCAGCAGCGGGCACGGGCGCACGGCAGTGGCCACCGCGTCGCCTTCTACTGCTGGTCGGCCGGGGCCGAGCGGGGTGCGCTCACCTCGGGCGCCGCGCTGGCCGAGACCCACCTCGGCGCCGTCGGAGTGGGCGAGGCGGTGGCCGCCTTCGTGGCCGGCGAGGAGTTCGTCGACCTGCTCGCCGTCGTGCGCAGGCAACTGGAGAGCGGGGGCAGCAACGGCCTCAAGGCCATCGCCCCCAGGGCCGGGTTCGCCTGGCGGGACGAGGAGCCCTCCGGCGACCTTTCCATGCTGTGGCACCGCATGGCCGTCGCCGGCGACGACGGGAAGGCGGAAGCCGCCCGCCGGCGCCTCCTCGACTACAACGAGGACGACGTGCGGGCCACTGCGAGCGTCCGCCGCTGGATGCGGTCCACCACCTTCCCGGCCGTCGAGGACCTCGACGCCGTGTTCGGCCCGTCGTCCGCCGTGGCCGCCAACAGCCCGGTGGGCTGAGCGATGCTCCGGATCCACCGGGCCGAGCGGGCCGACCGGCTGGCCGACGCCCTGGCGGCAATCCTGGCCCACCCACTCGACGACCCGCTGGAGGCCGAGGTCGTCGCCGTGCCCACCAGGGGCATCGAGCGTTGGTTGGCCCAGCGGCTGTCGGGCTCGCTCGGCACGTCCCCCGGGCAAGGGACGACCGACGGTGTGTGCGCCAACGTCACGTTCCCCTTCCCCGGCCGGCTGGTCGGCAGGACGGTGGCGGTGGCCTCCGGCGTGGAGCACGACACCGACCCGTGGCTCCCCGAGCGGTCGGCATGGCCGCTGCTCGACGCCGTGGAGGAGGCGCTCGACGAGCCGTGGCTCGCCCCGCTCGCAGCCCACCTGGGCCGCACCGGCCCCGATCCCGACGAGCAGCGGCGGAACCGACGGCTGTCCACCGTTCGTCATCTGGCCGACCTGTTCGACCGCTACGGCGTCCACCGCCCGGCCATGGTGCGGGCTTGGGCCGGGGGCGCCGACGGCGACGGTCGGGGCCAGGCGCTGGCTGCCGACGCCCTCTGGCAGCCGGAACTGTGGCGCCGCCTGCGGGCTCACGTGGGCACGCCGAGCCCGGCTGAGCGGCTGGAGGACGCCTGCGACCTCATCCGCAAGGAGCCCGACCTGCTCGTCGACCTTCCCCCCCGCCTGTCGCTGTTCGGGCTCACCCGGCTGCCGGCGAGCTACCTCGACGTCCTCCACGCGGTGGCCGACGGGCGGGACGTCCACCTGTTCCTGCTCCATCCCTCCCCGGCGCTGTGGGAGCGCATCGCGGCCCGCCACGCCACCTCCGCCGGCGCCCGGCGGCTTGCGCGGCGCGCCGACGATGGAACCGCAGCAGAGCCCCGCAACCCGTTGCTCGCCTCCTGGGGGCGCGACGCACGCGAGATGCAGCTGGTCCTCACCGCCGGCGAGGGCCTGCAGGTAGGGGAGCACCAGCCCGGCGCCCAAGTCCTCCCGTCCACCCTGCTCGAACGCATCCAGGACGACGTGCGCGCCGACCGGCCGCCGGCGGGCCCACATCCCTCCGGCGCCGACGGGCGGCGGGCCGTCCTGGAGCCGGGCGACCGCAGCGTGCAGGTCCACGCCTGCCACGGCCGGGCCCGGCAGGTCGAGATCGTGCGCGACGCCATCCTCCACCTGCTGGCCGACGATCCCACCCTCGAGCCTCGCGACGTCATCGTCATGTGTCCCGACATCGAGTCGTTCGCCCCACTGATCCACGCCACTTTCGGCATGGGCGAGCCTGCCGGCGGCGGCGCCGACGGGGCGGGGGACGAGGTGCCGGCCGGCGCCGTCCCCCAGTTCCTGCCCGTCCGGCTGGCCGACCGCTCGCTGCGCCAGACCAACCCGGTGCTCGGCGCCGTCGACGAGTTGCTGGCGCTGGCTGACGCCCGGCTGACCGCCTCCCAGGTCGTCGACTTCGCCAGCCGCGACCCGGTGCGCCGGCGCTTCCGCCTGGACGACGACGACCTGGCCCGGATGGGGGAGTGGGTGGCGTCCACCGGCGTCCGCTGGGGGCTCGACGCCGCATCCCGGGAGCCGTACGGGCTGGGCGACGTCGATGCCAACACGTGGCGGTCGGGCTTGGACCGCATGCTGTTGGGTGTCACCACGGCCGAGGAGGGCCACCGGCTGATGGCCGGCGTGCTCCCGCTCGACGACGTCGACAGCGGTGACATCGACCTCGCCGGCAACCTGGCCGAGCTGCTCGACCGCCTGGCCTGTGCGGTGGCCGCCCTGGCCGGCGCCCGGCCGGTGCACGGGTGGGCGGCCGCCATCGCCGAGGCGGCCGACATGCTCACGGCCACAGCCGACGCCGACGCCTGGCAGCGGGCCCAGCTCCAGGGCCTGCTCGACGACGTGGTGGCCGAGGCCACCGCCGGCGGGCAGGTCAACGGGGCGCCGCTCGTGCTGGCCGAGGTCCGGGCGCTCCTCGCCGACCGGCTCCGGGGCCGCCCCACCCGTGCCAACTTCCGCACGGGGCACCTCACGATGTGCACGCTCGTCCCCATGCGCTCGGTGCCCCACCGCGTGGTCTGCCTCCTCGGCCTCGACGACGGCGTGTTCCCCCGCAAGATGGCGGTCGACGGCGACGACCTCGTCCAGCTCGACCCGCACGTCGGTGACCGCGACCCCCGCAGCGAGGACCGCCAACTCCTGCTCGACGCCCTGCTGGCGGCCACCAGCAACCTCGTCATCACCTACACCGGGCGCGACGAGCGCACCAACGCCGTGCGGCCCCCGGCCGTGCCCGTCGGCGAGCTGCTCGACGTGGTCGACCGCACCGTGTGCACGGCCGGCGTGGGCGACGACGGGCTGCCCCTCCCGGCCCGCAGCCGCGTGGTGGTCCACCACCCGCTCCAGCCCTTCGACCTGCGCAACTTCACCGCAGGCAGCCTCGTGCACGCACGGCCGTGGAGCTTCGACGCGGTGGCCCTCGACGGCGCCCGGGCGTCCCTGGGCGACCGTGCCGCCGCCCCTGCCTTCCTCGCCGGGCCCCTCCCGCCGATCGCGGCCGGCGTCGTGCAGCTCGACGACCTGGTGCGGTTCGTCCAGCATCCGGTGAAGGCGTTCCTGCGCCAGCGGCTCGGCGTCTACGTGAGCCGGGACGAGGACGAGCTGGCCGATGGGCTTCCCATCGAGCCCGACGCCCTGGAGAAGTGGCACGTGGGCAACCGTCTGCTGGAAGCCCGGCTGGCCGGCGCCGGTGCGGACGTCTGCCGGGCGACCGAGGTCGCACGGGGCACCCTGCCGCCGGGTGCCCTCGGCGGGCCGGTGCTCGACGGGATCCTCGCGGTGGTGGAGGGCATCGTGGCCGGCGCCGCCGCCGCCATGGGCGCGACCGCTGCTGCGGAGCCCGGATCGGTCGAGGTCGAGGTCGATCTGGGCGGCGGCCGCTCGCTGGTCGGCACCGTGCCCGGGGTCAGTGGCGCCGTGCTCAGCAGCGTCAGCTACTCCCGCGTCGCTCCGAAGCACCGGCTGGCCACCTGGGCCCGGCTGCTGGCGCTCACGGCCGCCCGCCCCGAGCGGCCGTTCGAGGCGGTCACCGTGGGCCGCGGCTCGGGGCGGGCAGGAGTGGTGACGGTCCGCATCGCGCCCCTGGCCGACGACGCCGAGTCCCGCCGGTCCACCGCCGTCGACCTCCTGAACGCGCTGGTCGACCTCTTCGAACGGGGGATGCGGGAGCCCCTTCCCATGGCGTGCTCCACCTCGGCCGCCTACGCCGAGGCCGTTGCCTGCGGACGCGACCCCGAGCACGCGGCCCGTGCAAAATGGGCGTCCGACTGGGAGTGGACCTACGAGGACAGCGACCTCGAGCACCAACTGGTGTACGGCGGCGTCGTGGCCTTCGAGCGCCTGCTGGAGGCGCCGCCGTGCACGGGCGAGGACAGCCTCGGCTGGGCGGTCGACGACCCCACCCGGTTCGGGCGCCTGGCCCTGCGTCTCTGGCAGCCGCTGCTGGCGCGCGAGAAGGCGTCCAAGTGACCGGTCCGGTCCCGTTCGACGTGTGCGGCCCGCTGCCGGACGGCGTCACCGTGCTCGAGGCCAGCGCCGGCACGGGCAAGACGTTCACCATCGCCGCCCTTGCCGCCCGCTACGTGGCCACCGGCATCCCCCTCGACAAGCTGCTGCTGGTCACCTTCACCCGCATGGCCACCGGGGAGCTGCGCGAGCGGGTGCGGTCGCGCCTGGTCGACGTCGAGCGCGGCCTGGCCCAGGCGCGCGCGGGCGCGACGCCGCGTGCGGGCGACGACGTCACGCAACTCCTCACCACCGGGTCGCCCGACGAGCTGGCCGTGTGCCACGCCCGCATGACGGCCGCCCTGGCCGACTTCGACGCCGCCACCATCGAGACCACCCACGGCTTCTGCCAGCAGATCCTGTTCGGCCTGGGGGTGGCGGGGGACGTGGAGCGCGACGTCATTTTCAGTGAGGACCTCAGCGAGCTGATCGGGGAGGTCGTCGACGACCTCTACGTGCGCCGGTTCCACCGGGCCGGCGACCCGCCGTTCGGACGGGCCGAGGCGCTGGTGATCGCCAAGGCGGCGGTCGAGAGCCCGTCGGCGCCGGTGGAGCCCGCCACCGCAGCGGCCGACAGCCCGTGGGCCATGCGCGTGCGCTTCGCCCACCGTGTCCGCTACGAGGTCGAGCTGCGCAAACGGCGGGCCAAGGTCATCACCTACGACGACCTGCTCACCCGCCTGGAGGCCACGCTGCGCGACGAATCCGAGCGGGGAGCGACGGCGCGGCGGCGCCTGCGGGAGCGCTACACCGTGGCTCTCGTCGACGAGTTCCAGGACACCGACCCCACCCAGTGGGAGATCATGCGGCGAGCCTTCGGGGAGCCGCCGTCCACCCTCGTGCTCATCGGCGACCCCAAGCAGGCGATCTATTCCTTCCGGGGCGCGGACGTCTACGCCTACCTCGACGCCGCCCGCACCGCCACCGGGCGATCCACGCTGTCGACGAACTGGCGAAGTGACCAGGGCCTGGTCGATGCCTACGACGCGCACTTCCGCGGCGCCAAGCTCGGCCACCCGGGCATCCAGTACGTGCGGGTGGCGGCCGCCTACGCCAACAAGGCGCCCCGCCTGGTGGGCGCTCCGCAGGGTGCGCCGCTCCGGGTGCGCGTCGTGCACCGCGACGACGGCCTCGCGCGGCTCACGCCAGGCGGGTACGTGACGCTCACGTCGGGGCGGCGCCTGGTAGCCGAGGACCTGGCCGGCGACCTCGTCCGCCTCCTCTCGGCGGGGGCGGAGCTGGTGACCCGCCACGACGACGGCACCGATGCCGGCCTCCGGCCGCTGCAGCCAGGGCACGTGGCCGTGCTCGTCCGCACCCACCGCCAGGCCGCGCTGGTGCGCAACGCCCTGGAGGCGGTGCGCATCCCCGCCGTCATCAACGGCGCCGGCAGCGTGCTCGACACGCCCATCGCCCGCCAGTGGCTGGTGCTGCTGGAAGCGCTGGAGCGCCCGGCGTCGCCGTCGCGGGCGCGCGCCGCCGCCCTCACCTCGTTCCTGGGGTGGACGCCGGAGCGGCTGGCCGCCACCGACGAGCCAGGATGGGAGAGCGTGCACGCCACGCTCCATGGATGGGCGGCGCTGCTGCGGCGCCAGGGCGTGGCCTCCCTGCTGGAGACGATCACGCACGGCCAGGCCGTCCCCGGCCGCCTGCTGGCGCGAGATGAGGGCGAGCGCCTGCTCACCGACCTGCGCCATGTGGGCCAGTTGCTCCACGCCGAGGCGGTGGCGGAGGGGCTCGGGGTCACCGCTCTGGCGGCGTGGCTTCGGGAGCGGATCGCGGAGGCGGGGGAGGACACCACGAGCGAGGAGCGCAGCCGCCGCCTCGAGTCCGACGCCGAGGCCGTCCAGATCCTCACCATCCATCGCAGCAAGGGCCTCGAGTTCCCGATCGTCTACCTCCCCTACCTGTGGGAGCCGGGCTGGAACCCGAAGCCGAACGAGGCCCCCCTGGTGTACCACGACCCCTCGAAGGCCAACGAGCGCACCATCCACGTGGGCATGGGCGGAGGGCCGGGCTTCGGGGACGCCTGGCGCCAGTATCTCGAGGAGCAGCGGGGGGAGGACCTGCGCCTGGCCTACGTGGCGCTCACCCGCGCCCAGCACCAGGCGGTGGTGTGGTGGGCGGGCTCCTGGGACAGTCGCAACTCGCCGCTCGGCCGCATCCTGTTCGCCCGTGACGCCGAGGGGAACGTGGCAGTGGACACGGCGACGGTGCCCGGGGACTCCGAGGCGGTCGCCAGGTTCCACGCCATCGCCGCCGAGACGCCCGGGTGCGGCAGCGTCGAGCGCGTCACCGGCGGCGACGGCGCCACGCTGGGAGGTCGCCGAGCCGACGTCACCGACCTCGATGTGCGCCGGTTCGGGCGGTCGCTCGACACCCGGTGGCGGCGTACCTCCTACAGCGCCATCACCTCCGGGGCGCACGAGCCGGGCGTGGCCAGCGAACCCGAAGCGACGGGGGTAGCGGACGAGGCGCCGGAGGCAGAAGCCGCCGCGGACGGGTCGTTCGGCGGCGCGGCGGCCGGCGTCGGTCTGGGGGCGCCCGACGACGAGGAGTCGCGGCTGCGGGGGGTGGAACTCCCGCTGGCGCCCATGCCGGGTGGCACCGAGATCGGCACCCTGGTGCACGCCGTCCTGGAGGGGGTCGACTTCGCGTCCGCCGACCTCGATGCCGAGCTGGCGGCGGGGCTCGACCACCAGCGCCGGTGGCACAACGTCGACGTCGGCGACCCGCCGGCGGTGGTGGCCGGGCTGCGAGCGGCCCTCGAGACGCCGCTCGGCCCCACCGTGGGCGACCTGCGCCTCCGTGACCTGCACAAGGCCGACCGGCTCGACGAGGTGGCCTTCGAGCTGCCGCTCACCGGCGGCGACATGCCCACCGGCACGCTCACGTTGCCGGCCATCGCCTCGCTCCTGCGCGCCCACCTCCCGGCCGGCGATGTGCTGGCCGGCTACCCCGACCGCCTGGCCGACCCGTCCCTGCAGCGGGACCTGCGGGGGTACCTCACCGGCAGCCTCGACCTCGTCCTGCGGGTGCGGGCCTCCGACGGCACGCCTCGCTACGCGGTCGTCGACTACAAGACGAACCGGCTGGGTGGCGACGACGATCGCGGGCTGAGCGCTTGGCACTACCGGCCGGCGGCGATGGCCGAGGCCATGCAGGCCGCCCACTACCCCCTTCAGGCCCTCCTCTACACGGTGGCCCTCCACCGCTATCTGCGCTGGCGGCAGCCGGGCTACGACCCCGACCGCAATCTGGCCGGCGTGCTCTACCTGTTCCTTCGGGGCATGAGCGGGCCGTCGGTGCCACTGGTCGGCGGGCGGCCGTGCGGCGTCTTCGCCTGGCAGCCGCCGCCGGGCCTGGTGGCCGCCCTCAGCGACCTGTTCGACCGCGGCGACGAGGCCGTGGCATGACGGGCCCGGGAGGTCGGTCCATGGTGACGGCGCCGGCCGCCGGCCCGGACCTGATGCAAGGGCTCGACGTCTACGACGTCAGTCGCGTCCGCACCGCCCCGGGCATCCTGCGTGACTTCAACGACGCCGGCGTGCTGGCGCCGGCCGACGTGCACGTCGCCCGCCGTCTGGGCGACCTGGCCGGCGATGTCGACGACGCGGTCCTGCTGGGCGTCGCCCTCGCCGTGCGGGCGCCCCGGCTCGGCAACGTGTGCGCCGACCTGGCCACGGCACGGGCCACCGTCAGCACCGACGCCGCCCTGCCCGTCGACCTCCAGGGCCTGCCGTGGCCGGAGGCGCAGGACTGGGTGGAGCGGCTGGCCGCCAGCCCGCTGGTCGCCGGCGGTGACGACGGCCCGGCCGACCGGCCCGTCCGCCTGGTGGGCACCCTGCTCTATCTCGACCGCTACTGGCGCCAGGAGCGCCAGATCGCAGGCGACCTGCTGGCCCGCAGTTCCGAGCCGGCGCCCGGTGTGGCGCTCGACGTCCTGTCCGCCGGGCTGGCCCGGCTGTTCGACGGCGACGCCCCCGACCTCCAGCGGCTGGCGGCGGCGACGGCCGTGCTCCGGCGCCTCACCGTGGTGGCCGGCGGGCCGGGCACCGGCAAGACCACCACCGTGGCGCGCATCCTCGCCCTCCTTGACGAACAGGCCACGGAGGCCGGGGCCCGGCCCCCGCGGGTAGCGCTCGCCGCGCCCACGGGCAAGGCGGCGGCGCGCATGGAGGAGGCCGTCCACTCCGAGGCCCGTGCCATCGACGTGAGCGACGGGACGCGTGCGCGCCTGGTGGCCCTCGACGGCTCCACCATCCACCGGCTTCTCGGGTGGCGGCCCGGTGGCCGGGGACGCTTCCGTCACCATCGGGGCAACCGACTGCCCCACGACGTCGTGGTGGTAGACGAGACGTCGATGGTCTCGCTGTCGATGATCGCCCGGCTGGTCGAGGCGGTGGGCAGCCAGGCCCGGCTGGTCCTCGTGGGCGACCCGGGCCAGCTGGCGTCGGTGGAGGCGGGCTCCGTACTGGGAGACATCGTGGGCCCGGCCGCCGCCGGGCTGCGGATGCGGCCCGATGTGCGCACCAGCCTGGGCGAGGTGGCAGGCCAGACGGTCCCGGCCACCGACGCCCCGCCCGGCGCGGTCGTGGGCGACGGCATCGTCGTCCTGCGCCGTGTGCACCGCTACGGCGGGGCGGTGGCCGAACTGGCCGAGGCCATCCAGCGGGGTGACGTGGAGGCGGCAGTCGGCGTGCTCCGGGACGGCGCCGGCAACGTGGCGTGGATCGATGCCGACCTCGCCGTCCCCGGTGCGGTGGCCCGGCTGGCGCCGGTACGCGTCACCCTCGTCGAGGCGGCCCGGCGGGTCACCGACGCTGCGGCCGCCGGCGACGGCCGGGCCGCCCTCCAGGCGCTGGCCTCCACCCGGCTGCTCTGCGCCCACCGCCGCGGGCCCTACGGTGTCGCCGCGTGGACCGAGCACGTGGAGCGGTGGCTCGCCGCCGCCATCGACGGCTACGGCGCCGGCGGCCGTTGGTACACGGGGCGCCCGCTGCTCGTGACCGAGAACGACTACGGGCTGCGGGTGTTCAACGGCGACACGGGTGTCGTGGTGGCGGTGGAAGGTGGGCGGGCCGCCGCCGCCTTCGAGCGTCGCGGCGAACTGGTGCACGTGAGCCCGTCCCGCCTGCAGGCGGTGGAGACGGTGCACGCCATGACCGTCCACAAGAGCCAGGGGTCGCAGTTCGACGAGGTGGCGGTGCTGCTGCCCGACCCGTCGGCGCCCATCCTCACCCGGGAGCTGCTCTACACGGCGGTGACGCGGGCCCGCCGCCGGCTCACCGTGGTGGGCACCGAGGCCGCCGTCACAGCGGCGGTGAGCCGTCCCGTCGCCAGGGCCTCCGGGCTCGAGCGGCGGCTGTGGGGTGAGCCGGCGCCGGCCTGACCGAAGGCCCTGCCCGTCCCGAGCCAACGGATGCCGGTGGCTCCTTCCTCGCAAGGGCGGTGGGGACGCTCAGCCCTGACGTCGTCGGGGCCGTTCAGCCCACCGGTCGCAGCAGGGGCTCGAGCTCGACCAGGCCGTCCCAGCGCCGGTCCGCGTAGTCGAGCGACGCCTGGCCCGCCACCCAGACGGTGGCGACCACCACGCCGCGGAGCTGATCAGGGGAGGTGCCCTGAACCTGACCCAGGACGGCGCGCCCCTCGCCTCCGTCGAGCTCCCTCTGCACGGCGGACAGCCCGGCGACCGTTGGACCGTCGCGCTCCACCACGCAAAGGGCCCCGGCGTACGAGGAGCGGATGTGTTCGACAGCCGCCTGGCGGGCACCGGGTAGGACCGTCACGTTGACGACGACCGGACCGCGCCCGGGCCCGGCCGGATACGACAACCAGGTGGCGACCAGATCGCGGATGCCGGCGGAGTGGAAGTCCGAAGACGCGGCATCCCACAAGGTCGGATCCTGGGCCGGGTCGAGCCCGTCCGGCGCGGCACACGCAGCTGAAAAGTCTGGCGCGACCCGCTCGTGCGGACGCTCCGGCCCCGGCCTCTCGGTCAGGGTGAGGCGCTCGCCGTCGAAGGTGCCCGTGATGTGCCAGGAACCCCACGTGGTGCCGTTCGCCGCCTTCTCACCCTTCACCGCGTCCCAGTCCCAGTCCACCACCGGTGGCCCGCCACATTGCGGCGGCAACGAAAGCATGACGGCCGGACACAGCTCGGGGCCGTGCTCCGGCGATTCGAGCACCGTGAAATCGCCCTCGTACCGCTGTCCGGCGTCGCCGGCCGTCTCTTTTGGCGTCGCCTGACCGCAGGCGGCGACGAGAGCGAGCCCCACCAGGGGCGCCACGATCCTGCGGAGGGGCGATACCGGACCCCGGGGCCAGGTGTTCCTACCGGTGACGAGGATCAGGAGTTTGTGCATGTCCGTTCGACGTACCAGCGCGCGGCCCCGGTTCCCGTGCCATGTAGTGCATCGCGGGAACTCGACTGCGAAGTGTGGGTCGGGCGGATCCGGCCACCCTGGCGGATCTGCGGCGCGGCGGCGGCGATCGGCTGCCGGTAGCTTTCGGGTGTGGTGGAGCTCACCGCGAACCTGGAGGGGGGTCGCGCGGCGTACGCCGCCGCGTCCCGCACGACGAACAGCTCGGTCAGGCGTCGAGTTGGCCCGGTACACCACCGTCGATACGCCGTCCTGGGCGCCCTTGTCGTGGTCGTGGGCGGCTGAACGACTGGTCGCCGGCCGCAACTTCTGGGTGGTCACGGTCTCCGGCGAGGGCCGACCCCACGCATGCCGGTGTGGGGCGTCTGGGAGGAAGACGGGTGGCACTTCGGCTTCTCGTGCGGACCCCGGTCGCGCAAGGCCCGCAACCTGGCCACTAATCCCCGCGCTGTCGTGATGTCGACGACACGGTGGAATGCCCTTTCCGTGGAGGGGTGGGTTGCTCCCGTGGTCGATGCCAGTCGCCAGACCAAGTGGATCGATCGCTACCTCGCCAAGTACCAGCCGTTCTCTCAGGACATCAGCGCGGAGTTCCTCCATCACAACCTCATGGTGGAGTTCGTGCCTGAACGCGCCTTCGCGGTCATCGAACGAGAGGCTGACTTCTCGGCCCGGGCCACCCGATGGGTGTTCGGGGAATAGGTCAACGAGATTTGGAACGCGCCACCGGCGCGCGCCTCGAACGAGCGGGCGGAACTCGTCATGTCATCGGGAACCATCCAACGGTGCACGCGCGCCGGGTGTACCCGAGAAGTAAACAGGGTAAAGTAGCCCCACCAGCTCGATGTCCCCACGCTCTAGCCTTCGTGCCAGTACAGCAGGACGACGCAGGTGGCGGAGAAGGGAGCTTGATCGAACCAGGCGATGGTGACAGGCCGGGCGAGGAGCGCGACCAGGCCGCAGACGAGCGCGACCAGGCCGCCGAGATTCGCGACCAGGCGGGTGGGGAACGGGACCAGGCCGGCAACGAGCGCGACCAGGCCGGAGGCCGACGTGACCAGACCGGTGACTGGCGCGACATCGAGGGTGACCAGCGGGACCGGGCGGGTGACAGGCGCGACCAGGCTGCGGCCCGCCGCGACAGTGAAGCCAACGAGCGGGACCAGGCCGGGAACCGGCGGGACGAGGCCGGCGAACAACGTGACCACGAAGGCGACCGGCGGGATCGAGCCGCCGACAGGCGCGATGACGACGGCCACCGACGGGACCAGATCAGCGGGCAGCGAGACCAAGCCGCCGAGCAGCGGGACCGGGCTGCCGAGCGGGCCGAGGGAGCACTCGCGGGCATGACGGCCGATCTGCTCGACCGATCGGCGTCGGCACGCCTGGCGGCGGCCGCCGATCGCGGCGGGGCATCCCAGGACCGCCAGGCTGGCTCCGGTGAACGCATGCGGGCCGAGATGGACCGGGAGCTCGGGACGGCCGAACGGCGGTCGGGAGCCACGGAACGCGCCCAGGCCGAAGCCGATCGCCAGACGGCTCGGGCCGATCGCTGGACAGGGGCGGGAGAACGGGCGCGGGCCGAGACTGATCGCGACACTGCGTTGGCCGATCGCGGGGCGGGGGGTAGTGAACGGAAGCAGGCCGAGTTCGATCGCGAAACGGCGTCAGCCGACCGCAGTGCGGGAGCGTCGGAACGAATGCAGGCCGAACTCGATCGCAACACTGCGCTTGCCAATCGGGTGGCGTCGGCGAGGGAGCGGGAAGCCGCGTGCGTCGACGATCTCACGGGGGTGCATCTCCGCGGCCCGGGTTTTGTGGAGCTGGAACGGGAGATGGCGAGGGCCAGGCGGACAGGGCGACCACTCTTCCTGGCCTTCATCGATGTTGACGGACTCAAGGCGACCAACGATGAACACGGCCACGCGGCCGGTGACCGGGTATTGCTGGCGGTGGCCGCGACCGTTCGCGCCCAGTTGCGCGCCTACGACCTGATCTTCCGCTATGGAGGTGATGAGTTCGTGTGCGTCGTCTCGGCACTGACTATCGCGGACGCAGCGAAGCGACTCGCTCTCGTGAACGTGGCTTTGGCCCACACCCCGGAGCGAAGTTCGGTGACCGTCGGACTGGCCGAACTCCTGCCGGACGACTCTGCCACTGACCTGGTCGCCCGTGCCGACGCCGCCCTCTACCGTGAACGGGCGGCCCTCCGAGGAGGCACGTCGGGCGGGTGAGCGTGTCCCGCTATGCGGGCGGGAGCGTCGTCGCCCGCGCCGCCGGCTACGCGGTCGCCAGGCAGACCCGGTTCCCGGGCGGACCGCCGAGTACGAGGAGGGTGTGGGCGGGCAACGGGCGTGCGAGGAGGTAGCCCCGCGCCTTGTCGCTGCCGAATCCTCGGTCCAGGTGTCCACGGGGCCAGGTCGTAGACCTCCACACCCGCCCACCTCGGTCTCGCACCGTGGTCGCCGGGGATGGGCGCCCACAGATTGATGGGCGATCGGCGTCGATCGGCTGGTCGGTCTGCTGCGCCTCGCAGTTGGTCAAGGCCAGGTACCTGTCGACGACTGCGTCTGTGAGATCGCCGTGAGCGAGTGGTGGTTTGGGCGCACGCGGGATGGGAAGGAACGCAGCCAACCAGCGATCCGCCCGGGTCGCGCCTGAATGGAGCGCCGTGCGTGTCGATGAGCGTGGTCTGCGCGAGCTGATCACCGAGTCCCAGGATCTCCAGAGCGATGCCCTGGCAGGAGCGAGGGCCGGTCTGGTCGACTTGGCCGACCTCCGCCATGAGCGTGGCCCGCAGCGGCCCGAGCCCGAGCAGATGGAGCGGTTCAATGCCGGCCGGCGCCAGTTGCTCCAGCGCCTCGGCCTCGGCGCCGGGGCTGTCGCCGGCCGCTCCGTCCTCGTCGGCAGCTTCGGCGCCGCCGTGACTGCGATCCTGGCCAAGCCGGCGGCGGCCGACACGGCACTCGACGTCCAACAGCTGCAGACGGCGTCGTCGCTCGAAAAACTGGCGATCAGCGCCTACGCCGCCGCCCTCGGGCTCGATTTCATCAAGAACGGCAACCCGGTCATCGTGAAGTTCGCGCAGACGACGATGATGCAACACGACGAGCACAAGAAGGCTTTCCAGGCCCAGACAACGGCGCTCGGTGGCAAGGCCCAGGACACGCCGAACCCGATCTTCCTGAAGGTCGTGACAGCGGCAACACCGGGACTCAAGGCACCGCTCGACGTGGTCAAGCTGGCCGCCTCCCTCGAAGAGGTGGCCGCCGACACCTACCTGGTGGACATCTCCATGTTCGAGGACACCAAGTCCATCGAGATCATGGGAAGCGTCATCGGCGTCGAGGTCCAGCACCTGGCCATCCTCAAGGCGGTGCAGGCGCTGCTCGAGGGCGGCGGCGAGGCGCTCATCAAGATCCCAACCGATGTGGCCGCCCTGCCGGCTGCCGCCGGGAGCGCAGGTTTCCCCGATGGTGCCTTCCTCACAGCCAGTGACGAGACAGTCGCCCCGCCCGAGTCAGGAGCTGTGAAGTGAGCGAGGACACGATGATCGATGCGACCGATGCGCCGCCGGCCGGGCAGGGCGGCCTGAGCCGTCGCCACCTCCTCGGCGGCGGGACCATGGCGGGTGCTGCGCTGCTGCTGGCCGCCTGCGGCAGCGACAGCGAGGACTCCTCCACGGACACCACCGCCGGCGACGACGACGAGACCACGTCGACCACCAAGGCGCAGGCCGCCGCTGGCGACGCCAAGGTGGCGGAGCTGGCCGCCGGCCTGGAGGTTCTGGCCGTGGGCACCTACAAGGCGGCCCTCGACGCCGCCACCGGCGGCAAGCTCGGCGCCGTGCCGCCGGCGGTGGCCACCTACGTCAAAACGGCGATGGGCCATCACCAGGAGGCGCTCGACGCGTGGAACGAGGTGATCACGGCGGCCGGCGGTACGGAGGTGACCACACCGAATGCCACCCTCAAGCCGACGGTGGATGCCGCCTTCGCCAAGGTCAAGGATGTCACCGGGGCGGCCGAGCTGGCCCTCCTGCTCGAGCAGATCGCCGCCCAGACCTATCTCGCCGCCCTGCCGAAGATCCAGGATGCCGAGGCCCGCAAGCTGGCGACATCGATCCAGACCGTCGACCAGCAGCACCAGGCCATCCTGCTGTTCACCCTCGGCAAGTACCCGGTGCCCGACGTGTTCCAGAAGACCGACAAGGCCGTCACCGCCTGAGCGACTCCTGTCGGCCTGGGTCGGGGAACCGGGCCAGGCCGGCAGCGGTGACCTTGACGTGTCGCCCCTCCGCTGGTGTCGCCGGTGAAGCAGGAGCTTCGAACACCAGCCGCTCCCTCGGGACGCACCTTCGGACCGTTGCCCGATGTCGGGCGATCGACCGCAGCCGTGCGGACTATGCCCGGCGCCGGCGTGAGTCGGCTGCTGGGTACGACCCCGGCGCGGGGAGTGTCGAGGAACACGTCGTGAGCTCGACGAGTGCAGCGCAGGTGCATGCGGCCCTCGGAACAGTGAAAATCGCGTATCCGCACCGGCCTTCGCAAGCTCAGGTCGATGCTCCAGGGATTGGACCTCTCGGGGCCGGAGCAGGGCGTTGGACCTCCATGAATCCCAACCCATGCTCACGGCCGCGAGGATCAAAATGACGCCGCCGTCCCACGCGTCGCTGTCCGCATGACGCAACGACGACGACGGTGCTGACCTCGGTCCGACTGACGACGGCCTCGGAGGTTCACCCAGGGTAGGGCTGCTTGCTCGAGGCCAGGCCGTAGCCGGCCATTGCGGCCCGCAACCCCTGCCCTCCGTGGCGCATCATCAGCGAGTGATTGGCGACGAAAGCGGGTCGGGCCACGGGTGCCAGCAGGTTCAGGACGGCCTTGCGGGTCACGACCTCTTGGTCGTAGGTGACTACGGTGCCGCCGGCACTCGGAGCCAGCGACCATCGGCCCGACCCCTCCAGATCGCCCGACAGGCGCCCCTCGAGCACGCCGTCGAGCGGGTTGGCGTCCGTCTGTTGGGTCTCGAAGCGCAACTCATAGGGCAACAGCGAGCGGCACACGGTCTCGAAGCGGTTGCTGTCGATCATCCGCACCGACTGGACCTCGGGCCACCATGAGGGGTACAGCTGGACATGGCGTAGCACGACGTAGACATCGCCGGGCGGTGCGGCCACTTCCCATACGGTGTGGAAGCTGTACCGCGTCGCCTCGGTGCAGAACTGTGGCAACCGCCAGCGGCAAGGAAAGGTCACGGCCGCAGTCTCGCCGCTGCTGCGCGCTTACGCCGGCATCGACCGATTCGACGGCGCCAGCCCCGCAGGCCGTGGCAGAAAGCGTTCGACGGCCTCGTCGAGCCACGTGATCTCCAACAACCTGCCAAACGACCACGGCGTCGCGCAAAACCATGACTGCATGGAGGACGGGGGCTCCACCCTCGAACGCCATGTGGGTAGTCGAATGCGATGTCACGAGGAGCGCCCGCGGGCCGTTGTTGGGCCGGCAGATTCGGTAGCGGCAATGTCTTCAGACATCTACGCTGTGATCGTGGGTCGGTCGGGACGCCAGTTCTCCGCCGGCGATGGCGTTCCCGTCATAGCGGGCTCGCCCTTGTTCGGCGCGGCGAGGGACCTGCAACGGGACCTCCTCGGCACGTTCGACCGCGCGATGCTCGCCCACGGCGGCGCGCCGGTCCGCTTCAGGGTCGGTCCGCCCAGACTCGGATTCGTCGCCGAGGCGGTCTTCCGGCCCGAGGACGCTCGCCAGGTTCTGGCCACCGATGCCGCGCGGTACGACAAGCGGGTGCCCGCGCTCGAGGAGTTCCGCCGGTTCGTCGGCGATGGCCTCCTCACCAGCGACGGGGATCGTTGGCGGCGCGACCGGCGGATCGTGGCCCCCCTTTTTACGCGGAGGCGCATCACGTCCTACGTGGCGTCGATGGCCCTGTCGGCCGAGGCTCTGGCGGCTTCTTGGGGCCCGGTTGCAGACGAGGGCGGAGAGGTGGACCTGCGGGAGCCCGCCATGCTGTATGCCCTCGAGGTCCTCGGAACCACGGTGTTCGGGGAGGACATGGAGGCGACCGAGGCCGTCGTCCGCAGCAGCGTGCCGGTGCTGAACGAGCAGGTGACTCGTACGGCCTTGTCGCCGGTTCGCCTGCCCTCGTGGTTCCCGACACCCGCCAACCGCCGAGCCGAGCGGGCGCGCAGGGCGGTATGGGAATTCGTCGAGCGGTTGATCGCTCGCAGACGCGCGGCTGCCCTCAGAGGACCTGAGGAGGGGACCGACGAGATGCAGGGGGGCCCACCGCAGATCACGCCCCCTCGCATCGGGTGGGCGCACGGGAGGGAGTGACGTTGCATTGCGGACGGCGGTCGTGGTGGCGGCTCCACGGACCCGGTAGGCGGTGACGATGTCGTCCACGGGCCGATCCGGGGGCGACCTCCGGAGCGGCCGGATGCTCCCGGAGGGCAGCATGGGTGCGTGCGACGCGGCGACCTGACGTCGCCCCCGTGCGATCGGTCTCGGTCAGAAAGCGCAAGCGGCCCGGGGGATCGATGGTCTGGATGGCCTATCTGCTCGAGGAGGACGAGCACGGGACCTGGCTCTACACGCCTGAGGGCTCGAGAGTTGCCGGGCGACGCGGTGGCGCGGTGGCCACCAGCTACGTGGGGATCCCGGAGGCGCCGGGCCTGCACGTTCTCCAACTGGTGCCGGCGGGTGGCGCCTGGTGGTTCGGCACCTGGGCCATAGACCAGGTCGGGCGGCGCACTGCGATCGACATCTGCACTCCTGCGACCTTCGAGGACGGGGAGTGGAGCTATGTCGACCTGGAGCTGGACGTGTACCGCCGCCAGGACGCGGTCGGGATCTTCGATGGTGACGAGTTCGACGAGGCCTGCCAGTCGGGAATGATCGAGGCCGACGAACGGGAGGTATCCGTGAGCACGGCTGCCGGGCTTGACGACCGCCTCCGGGGCAGCGATGGGCTCCTCGACGAGGTGGTCTGGGATCGCCTCGCTGCTGTCGTTCGCCTGGAGTTGCCTCCACTGTCGGGAACGCCGTCGCCGTAGCCTCAGGACACCCTCGTCCCGTCCAACGCCTGGCCGGCGGTCGCCGGTTCCCTGCCACCTGCGCCGACTCCCGCGAATCGCTACATGTTCTTGAGCGCCTGGACGACCGGCTCGTAGGCGGCGTCCTCCGCGTCGGCCTGGTCACCACCGGGCAACCGTAGGCCGCCGGCATCGGCCGGGACATGCCGTCGAGCGCGGCCGACAGCGGGCGCCCCGTCGCCTACACGTCGAGCCGGACCCCGACCGCCTGCTCGAAGTGGGCGACACACGCTTGCGCATAGGCCGATGGCCACACTGCTGCCTTCGCTCATCCACCGGGACTGTTGAGCGCCACGCTGACTGCCGAGCGCTACGTGATCGCCTCGTCCGCACCAAATCTGCCGGGTGACGGCCGCGAGGCTTCCTGGAACCGCCGGCACGCCGATCGGCCCGTATCCGATGCCCAAGGTTCGGCGTTCTGGACGCCGATCGTTCTTGAGCGCAAGGGGCCCCGGCGACGTTGTCGCATCATCGGGCACGATTGTGTCGTGGAACGACCTGCGATGCGACTGTCCGGCCCGTGCGTCGAGGTGCTCGCTCCAGGAAATTCGCGGCCGAGCACACGAGGGAGCGGCAAGACTCGACGCCCATGGGGGGCTCGTCCAGCACGTCGGCTCGCCGCGCCCCGCCGACGTCGCTCGACCTCGTCCGCCGCAGCGCCGCCGTCAGCCGCGCGCTGACTGTCGGCACCGGCGCGCTCGTACTCGTCTCCGGGCTCCTGCCGGCCGCCCTCAGTCTGGCTACGGGAACCCTGGCCGGCGCCGTTCCCGGAGCGGTCGGAGCGGGCATGGCGTCGGCTCCCGGTCGGCGGGTGAGCCTCGCCCTCCTCGTGACCACGGTGGTGTACGTCCTCATCCAGGTCGTCGGTCCGCTGCGGGCGATGGTCACCGATCTCCTCATGCGCCGCGTCGACGAGTCCCTTGCCACCGGTCTCATGCGGGCCATGTCCCAACCGCGAGGCATCGCCCATCTTGAGGACCCGCTCGTCCTGGGCCGGGTGGCCCAGGCGCAGGGCGCGGTCACCGGTGTCACCACCGGTGCGGCCGTCGCCTACCTGGCCGGCGTCTGGGCGCTGCGCCTGCAGGGCCTGGCCGCACTGGTGATCATCGCCCGCTTCCGATGGTGGCTTGGCCCGCTTCTCGCCACCGGCCAGGCCGCCTCGTATTACCGCCGCCGACGCCACTGGATCGACGTCACCGGGGTGGTGTTCGAACGCACCGACGATCTGCGCCACGCCGACTACCTCCGCCGGTTGGCCATCAGGCCGGAGGCGGCGAAGGAGTCGCGCGTGTTCTCACACGCCGACTGGCTCGTCGAGCTTTACCGGGAGACGTACCTGGCGACCATGGCCGGGGTGGTTCACCCGTACCACCGAGGCGGTCGGTCGCTACCGCTGGCTGACCGACTATGCGGCGAAGGCCAGGGCGGCTGTCGCCGTGGAGGACCCCGCGCCGATCCCCGCCCGTCTCGCCCGCCATCCTGGTCGACGGCGTCGACCTGCGCCGCTTCGAGATCGAGGCGTGGCGGGCGCGGCTGTCGGCCGGCTTCCAGGACTTCGCCAAGCTGCAGTTGCTCGCCCGCGAGTCGGTCGGCGTCGGCTCGCTGCCGTTGCTGGATGACCGGGAGGCGGTGACAGCGGCTCTTGACCGGGCCGCAGCCGGCGACCTCCCCGATGGCCTACCGGCGGGACTCGAGTCCCAGCTCGGCCGCGAGTTCGACGGCGGCGTCGACCTGTCGACCGGGCAGTGGCAGAAGGTGGCCCTGGCCCGGGCCATGATGTGTGACGACCCCCTGGTGCTGATCCTCGACGAGCCCACCGCCAGCCTCGACGCCGTCACCGAGCACGCCCTGTTCGAGCGCTTCGCTGGGGAGGCCCGCCGCGCTGCTGACCGAGCCGGCGCCATCACGATCCTGGTGAGCCACCGTTTCTCCACCGTTCGCATGGCCGACCTCATCGTGGTGGTCGACGGTGGCCGTATCCTCGAGACCGGAACGCACACCGACCTGATGGCCCGAGCCGGCCGCTACGCCGAGCTCTTTGGTCTCCAGGCCCGCAGCTACCGGTGACATTGCGGGGCGTCGTCGGTCGCCCCGGGGATGCGCCCACTGGCCGCTGAACGAGCGGTCCGAACATCGCTTGGGCGAGTTCGTCGACACCGAGCGCACGGCGCGTCGTGACGGTCCTCACCTCGCCACGGCGGCGAGCAGATCACGGACGACCGCATCAAGCGGCTGAGTTGCATCGATGATGGTCGCTCCGAACCGGCGGTAGCGCGCGCTGGCGGCCCGATTCGCAGCCAGGGCCATCTCCAGTAGAGCGCCTCGCCCTCAGGACCAAAGCGGGTGGTCTGGCCGGCACCGAGGGTCGGACGGCGCCCGGCTGATCCGGATGCGCTCAGCAGCCGGGCGCCGGTGTGCGGATCTCGCCCGGCCAGCACCCGAGCGAAGTCGGTGGAGTCCACGGCGCCGACGAGACCCGCCTCGCCGGCGCTGTAGCCGAGCCAGCGGCGACAAAGGTGTGTTTGATCGGGGGGGTGGCGGAGGACGGCTCGTGGAGGACGCAAGAGTGATGGCTTTGGACGGGGGCGCAGGACGGAGGACGGGGGCGCAGGACGCTCATCGTCCGAGTGACATTGGCTTGGCGGTCGGGTTGGTCGCGAGCCGGTCGAGCGGGGCTGCCATGCGGACGTGTGCTGGTGGTCCGTCGCCGGGGGTGGCGCGTGCGAGGGCGTCCAGATGCTCGCCCAGGTGGTGTTCGTGGCGGCCGGCGGCCCACCGCGGGAGCCGGTGGAGGCGGCGAGGGGCCACGGGCGGCACCTGGGTGTACACCTGCAGCTCGGAGTCGACCGAGCCGGCGCCGGCGAACCTGAACTGCAAGACCCGCTCGAGGGTGTGCTGGATCGGGCTGTTGCGCCCCGTGCCACGGCCCAGCCCCAGCTCGGCGGCCAGGTCGGCGACGGTGACGCGGGCCGGCACGTCGTCACGCCAGTGCCACACGCGATGGCGGAGCAGGGCCACCGAGCTCGGCCCGATGAGCGGGCCCCAGCTCCAGGTAGGGGTGGTCGAGGGGGAACCCGACCCGGCGCACGGACGGCGACGGGTGGGGCACGGGGTACAGGTCAAGGAACTCAGGTGTGGTCATGACGAGCTACGCCCATGGCTGGCACCTGGTCTCGCGTTCGCTGAGGATGGCAAGGTCCGGCGGGCGCCGCTGATCGACGAGGGCGGCAGACCGAGGGTGTGCGGCCGTAGCGGCGGACGAAGGCCCCACCCGCTTGCCTGGGGCCGGCACGGCGAGCGCAAGGGCGACCGGCGCGATCGCATCCTGCGACTCACCATCGCCAGCGCGTCGCACGGACGGCGATTGAGGACGGGAGAGCGGACGGCCGGTAACGGGAGGACGGGTGACGCGGGACGGGTGACGCAGGACGGGGGCGCAGGACCGGGCGCAGGACCGGGCGCAGGACGCAGGGGACAACAGGGGCGCAGGACCGGGCGCAGGACGCAGGGACAGCGGCGCAGGCGGCCGTGTCCACTCACCACATGACCCGTCCTGCGCCGGCCGTCGGCCTCCATCCCGTCTGCGTCCTCCGGCCTGATCGCCAAGAAAGGACGATGGTGAGGAACTTCAGAGTGAACGTCGGAGGGATTGGTCCTCACGGACCCTCCTCCTGCTGATAAGACACGAGGAGGAACCGATGAAGAACCGCATCCTGGCCGAGCTCGAACGGGAGTGGGCAGAACTCGAGGCGTCACTCGCAGCCGCGCACGGCCTCACCCGATGGACTGAGACGGAGCCGGCGCTGGTGGGCTGCGTCACTGGCGGCGACTTTTGGCCAAGCGCAGGCGGACCCGGCCACGGCGCCAGCCCTGCTCGCCGCGCTGTCTCGGCTCGCGGCCGCCGGCTATGAGCTGGCGGCGCGCGCACTGCTCGCAGCGCTCCTCCCCGGCCTGTTGGCCACCAGGACGCCGAGGTATCGATCCTGCGGCACGCCACCGAGGCGAGCTTCGACATCTACGTGTGGCAGATTCTCCGAACTTCGCGCGCGGTAGTCAGCGGTCGCCGGGGTCCTCATTCTCGCCAGCCGGCAGGCCGAGCGCCCGCAACTCATCGAGCGCAGCCCGGTCCTTTGGTCGGTCGGCCCACTCCTTGCTGGCGATCACGTCTTCGAGCGCAGCCACCCGAAGGGCAATGCCGTCAAGGTCCAGGTCCGATGCTCGCTCCGCCAGCTCTTCGTAGGGGAGGAGCCGGCCCTGGCGGTCAGGGATCTCGGCGAGGACGTCGAGGTCGCCAGCGTCGGTGCGCCATGTCGAGATGCGCATGCGGGCCAGGGTGGCACCGCTGAGTTGCACCGGTAGCTGGGCAGCTTCGTCGTCACTGAGACCTCCGACGCGCAGGCGGGCGCGCAGCTCCCGCATGGCCGCGGCGAGCCGGTCCAGGTTGCCCGGCGCCGGGGCCGGGATGCAGTCGACGTCGTAGGTCAGGCCCCGGGCGCCATGGGCCCGCGCCGCGATGCCGCCCACGAAAATGCAGTCGACGTGGTGGCGGGCGAGGGTGTCGGCGATCCGGGCGAGATCGGGGACGTCAGGCGGAGCCACCGGCGCCGCCAGTCCCGGCTGCTTCCTCGGCTTCGATCTCGGGCCCGACCTCGCCCCACCAGGCCAGCACCGCGTCCTTGGTGTCGAGGCGGCGGCCGTCGTTGGTCACCGGCACGTCGTCGGGCGTGGGCGGGCCATCGAAGCCCTCCTCGAACTCAGTGAGGCTCATGTGGATCACCTTGGCGGTCACGCCACGAGGCTACCCGTGGCCGCCCCCTACTCGGCAGCCTCGCAGCCCCTCGGTCGGTCAATTTCACGACGCGTGCGGGTGACTACGAGGCTTGTTTGATTGACAGAGGGCGCCTTGAAGCCGCCCGTCCCTGTGGAGTCAGCGCCACCGCTTCCACCAGCTATGTCGTTGGCACGGCGAGTTCCACCGGTCGGTGCACGCGTGGCGGGCATGATGCCCGTTGCGACCGAGCACCCCGACCGGTGGAGGCAACAGCATGGCAGGCCCGTCCTTGACGATGAACCAGCGCGAGG
>Ga0136633_1000084_pt1 | contig 63615 bp, 65 predicted proteins | sample AntDrymeUQ832206_2_FD_105494 | JGI IMG/M metagenome (GOLD analysis project Ga0136633, IMG submission 105494) | Polar desert sand microbial communities from Dry Valleys, Antarctica - metaG UQ83 (22.06) | ecosystem: Environmental > Terrestrial > Soil > Desert | place: Antarctica: Dry Valley...
CGAGGACGCCGGCCAGAACGACCGTGATGAGGGCCAGTACCACGGAGAACGAGGCTTGGCCCCGCTCGCTCCGGGTGCGCCACCACCGGTTTGTCATGTGATCTCCCCTTCTGGATGAGCCGGGCAAGCACGGGGGCGACCACGTTGGTGCGGCTGCGGTGTGCGGCGACCAGGCAAGGCTCCGGGCGCACCGCACACTTCATGGAACCGGAACATGTGCTCCGATGCCTCTGCTACCTGACGACGTGGACTGCCCCTGTGTGCTGAGACAGATGCGGGGCGTCGGAGAATTATTCGCAGTTTTCTCAGATTCTTCTTTCGCCGGATACCCGATCGGCCGATGGAGGGCGCTTCCGTCCCTGGGCCCGGACGCCGTCATGGCGCCCCTCGGGGCGCCATGACGGAACGAATCATTGCTCTCGGAGCGGGCCCCCTCGAGGGGGCCGCTCGTTACCGGCGGATCTTGGTCTTGACGAAGCTCGTGATCGTGTCGGTGGGTGTCTGAACCTTGTGGACCTTGCGCACGTGATCGGCGACCTTGCGCATCAACTCTTCCTCAGTACCGGCTTTGCCTTGCCAACGGCAGGCATGGTCGGCATCCCTTCACCTGAACTCCGGCACCGCTTCCTCCTTGGTTGGTGTGAGCGCTCCTACCAGTGTGGCGGACCGCGGCTGCTATGGGTGAACTAGGCGCCGAGGGCGCGGGCCCGACCGGGCGCACGCAGGGCGCGCGGCGTGGGGCCGTCCCCGAGGAGGCCCGACAGGGCGCCCTCGATGGCCTGCGTCTGCCGGTGGATGTCGCCCACCACTGCGCCGATCGGTTCGCACTGGGCGGCGATGGCCCGCACACCGATGAGGACGGTGCCGACGGTGAAGCTCACCTTGTTGAGGGTGTAGGCGATGATGATGAGGTACAGGGCCACAGCCCCGACCCCGAGGAACACCCCGATGAGGGTGACAACCGTTGCAAGACCCATGTCCTTACCTTTCCCCGTGGATTGACGTGCGACCGGTGGAGGCTGCCATCACAGAATCCGCTGCAGCGCACCGACGTAGCGACCGGCTGCGCCGTGGGCTGTGCCCGCCAGCTCACGCGTGCGGACAAGCTTCGGCACCGAGTCCAGCGCGGCGGTGATGCCCACGCCGTGCTCGAGGATGTCGTTGGCGTAGGCGTTGATCTCCATGATCTGGCGCAGCAGCCGGTTGAGCAGCAGCAGCACCACCGGCACCACCACGAAGAGCAGGACCAAGTTCCCGAGCCACCACAGAGCCACGGCAAACCCCCGTTCGAGTCATCAGGTCGGCACCGCCGACGCCGTTCATTGTATGTTGCCAACCTATAGAGCGAAAGCCCCTATGACAAGCCATTCCTGCTTCGGGGCTCCCAACATGATGCCTGACGGCGGCGCCCGCCGCAGATCGGACTGAGCGTGGACGTTCCCGCCGAGCCGGCCGGACCCCCGGACGAGGTCGATCCGGTGGTCGCCGAGGTCGACGCGCTGCGCCGGGCACACCTCGAGACGGAGTCGCTGTTCGGCCTCGTCCTGGCGGCCATGCCCGACGCGGTGGTGGTGGTCGACGACCGGGGCCGCATCACCCGGGCCAACGAGACGGCCGGCCGGCTCGCAGGCGTGAGCGCCGGCGACCTGGCGGGACGGTCACCGAAGGAGCTGTTCGGCGACCGCTCCCCCGCCACGCCCATACAGCTGTTCGAGCGGGCGCCCGGTGGCCGCCTCAGCTTCGAGACGGTGGCCGGCGCTGCGGGCTCGACGGTCCCGGTGAGCGTCACGTGCAGCCTGCTGCGCGATACCACCGAGAGGGTGGTGGGCGCCGTCTACGCCGCCCGGGACCTGAGCGAGACCCGACAGCTGGTGACCCGCCTCGAGCAGGCCGAGGCCCGGTGGCGCCTCATCGCCCAGCTCGGCGACCTCCTCGGTCGCCAGCTCGATCCCCGCGAGTCCCTGTTGGAGACGTGCAGGTGGCTGAGTCGGAGCACGGGCGCCGGTGTGGCCGTGATCCTCGCGCCCAAGCTCACGGTGGAGCGCGTCGTCGCCTGGCCGCCCGACTCGCCCGTGGCGGCCCGACTGGAGGAGCTGGCGCCGCGGCCGCTGGAGCCGGGCTCCGCCCTCTACACCGCCGTGCAGGGCCAGCAGACGGTGCACGCGCCCACGCTGTCCGCCGATCTCCCGCTGCTCGACCACGGGCCCGTGCCCGACGGCATCGGATCAGCCGCCGTCGTGCCCCTCGTCGCCCGCAACATGACGCTCGGGGCCCTCCTCGTCCACAGCCCCGAGCCGGGCGGGATCCGCCAGCGGGCCCTGATCGAGCAGGCCGCGGACCGGGTCGCCCTGGCCCTCGCCAACAGCGAGCTGCGCGCCGCCGTCTCGCGCTTCGAGGCGGACGAGGAGGCGTCGCACTTCCGCGAGGAGCTGCTGGCGGCGGTGTCGCACGACATGCAGACGCCGCTGGCCGTGCTCCTCGGGTCGATCCGTGCGCTGGAGGCGGGCGAGGACCTCAGCCCCCGCGAGCGCGGGCACCTCTACGAGCGCATGGGCCGGCGCGGGCTCCAGCTGCGTCGCCTGGTGCAGCAGTTCCTCGACTACTCGCGCCTGGGCGCCGGGCGGCCGGTGGTGGTCCGCCCGGCCATGACCGACATCCGCTTCGCCCTCACCCAGCTGGAAGCCGACATCGCCGGCCGCCGGCCGGTGATCTTCGACATGCCGAACGACCTCCCGCCCGCCTACGTCGACCCCGACCGCCTCGACCAGGTGCTGGCCAACCTGGTGTCCAACGCGCTGAAGTTCTCGCCCGCCGGATCACCGATCACGGTGCGGGCCCACGCCACGGCCGACAGCGTGGAACTGGAGGTGGCCGACCAGGGCCAGGGCATGAGCCCGGCCGACCTCGCCACGGTGTTCCGCAAGTTCCATCGGGGCGCCGGCGCCGAGGACATCCCTGGCACCGGCCTGGGGCTCTACGTGAGCCGGGCTCTCCTGGAGGCGCAGCACGGCCGTCTCCTTGCCGCCAGCGCGCTGGGCAAAGGGAGCAGGTTCACGGTGGTGCTGCCCCGCCGCGCGCCGCCCGAGCGCGACGAGGACCGGGCGGCACGCGAGCGGCGGCGCTAGGCCGCGCGCCCGCGTCCCTGGTGCCCTACGACTCCAGTTCGAAGAGCTGGCGCCGCTCGTGGAGACCCATGGCCGGGGCGACCTGCACGACGGTGCGCTCCTCGCAGTCGGCGCACTGCGCCTTGCCGCTGCCGAAGAACATCTGCCCCTGCACCTTGCAGCGGTGGCACACATCGTCCGGCCACACGATCTCCTTCGGCACGTCTTTCCCGGAGTGCTGCACCGCGCGCCAGCCTTCGGGCGTCGGTCGCGAATGGCCTTTGAACAACCCCATGCGGCTCCCTTTCTCGTCGGGAACGGTCGGAAATCGCCGGCATGGCCGTCGCTCCGCCGCTCCGGAAGGATGCCTGAACTTTACGCACTTCGCGCCCGATGTGCAGTATGTGTGCAGTACACACACTGGCCGGGCTCAGGCGCGCGTGGGGCCCTTCTTCTTCCAGGTCGCCTCGTACTGGGCCAGGGCGTCGAACAGCTCGGTGAAGTTGGCCTTGCTCAGGGTCTGGACCTCGAGGGCGGCCGCCCGGGCTTCGAGGTCGGGTTGGATGTAGGCGGAGTAGAGGAGGATGGGCCCGTCGTAGCCGGACTTGCGCATGCTGGTCGCCACCTCGATGCCCGACATGCCCGGCATCCGCTGGTCGAGCAGCACGATGCCGTCGGACACGTTGGACCACCGGTCGAGCGCGGTCTCACCGTCGGGCGCCTCCTCCACCAGCCAGCCCCGCTGCTCGAGCAGGACCCACAACGTGTGGCGCATGTCGTCGTCGTCCTCGACGACCAGGACCCGGTTGCGCTGGCGCTTGGTGGACTTGCGCTCCTGGTGCACCAGGCCGCGGTAGCGGTCGAGGAGGCCGCCGATGGCCCGGCGCTGGTTGACCAGCGCCGGGGCCGTCTCCTTGAGCTGCGTCTCGCCCTCGGGGGTGATGCCGTAGACGCGCCGGGCCGGACCGCGCGCCGGCGTCCCCCAGTGCGAGGTGACGAGGCCCTCGTCCTCCATGGAGCGCAGGGCCCGGTAGAGGCCCCCGAAGTCGGGCACGTCGAAGCCGAGCTCGGCCAGGCGGCTCACAAGCTCGTAGCCGTGGCTCTCCCGCTCCTTCAGGAGGAGGAGGATGGCGGGGCGCAACAGGCTCCGGGACCGGAGGTCGTCGGTGCCTCCGCCCTCGCTGTTCTTCGGTCTCGCCACCCCGACTCCTTCCCGCTTGCCCCCCGAGCACGGCCCTGGCGACCGGCCGACGCCATCGAGGGATGAACGCTAGAGACATTATGCACCTAGTCATCCCGGCCGCCAGGGATAGCAACCCCTGGTTGGGGGTACCAGCAGGACAAGGCGACGAATGACCGCCCAACAGGAGGGAACCCCATGACCGACCAGACCCAGCCGATGCCCGCTGAGCTCGAGGACCACCTCGACGACCTCATGGAGGGCGGGGCCACGCCCCCCGAGACCGTCGGGGGCGAGAGCGTGTCCACCAACCCGAACGAGGCGGAGGCCGAGCACGAATCCATGGCCATCGCCGACTCCGACAACGAGCAGGATCCGGGCGAGCAGCCGTCGGGCGCCTGACGCCGCCGTATCGCCTCGGAACCGGAGGTTCCTTCGGCGAGCTGATCGTGCGGGGGGTGGGCCGCCGGAGGCGGCCCACCCCCCGCGCTGACTGCCTGTCTGGCTTGCTTTCCTACACCACTTCTATGGCTCGGAGGGTGTCGATGGCCACCTTCTGCACCATCCCCGTGCTGGATTCGAGCTCGAGGCGGGCGCTGCGGTCGACGCCTTTGGCGACGCCCCGGGTCTCGCCCTTGGGGAGGAGGCGGAGCTTGACGCGGCGGCCGAGCATGCCGCAACGCCCGTCGTAGGCGGCGGCGACGCCGGCCGAGCCCTCGGCCAGGTCGGCGCTGTTGCGGTCGAGGGCGCCGAGAATCCCTTCCAGCACCGCCTCGCGTCCTTCGGGGCCGAGCCCGAGGGTGTCGAGGTTGACGCGGATGGTGGCGACGGCGCTGCGCACCTTGCCCGGGCCGAGCTGGATCTCGACCTTGACCGCCGCCACCTCGTCGCCGCTGTCGGCGTGGACGACCAGGTCGGGCCACCACGTGGCCAGCTCGCGACCCGACACCGCCGCCGCGCCCTCGGCCGCGGCGACACCGGCGAGCAGCCAGATGGCGTCGGCCTCCTCCACCGACAGCGGCGGCCGCAGCACGATGGCGCACGACAGGGTGGACTCGGGCGGCGTGGTCCACAACCGGCCGAGACGACCGAGCGGGCTCACCTCGCGTTCGACCACGACGGTGGCCCCGTCTGGGGCATGCTCCTGGCGCGCCCACGCCAGCGCCAGGGCCGCGCCCGACACGCCCATGCGGTAGTGCCGGACGAGATGACCGTAGCGCTCGGCCGCCTCGCCGGGACCGAGACCGCCGGTGGGAGAGGCCTGGGGAGCCGGGCCGGTCGGGCTCCGCACGCGCCTGGCGTCGCCGCCCGCGTCGGCGTCGACGGGCAGGTCTGGATCCGGGCCGACGTCCTCCCCCACGAGCTCGGCCATGGCCGCCTCGCGCCCGGCGCGGTCGTCGTCCGGCTCCTCGTCGGCGACATCGGGCCCGGCGCCGTTGGTGCCCGACTCGTCGGGCGCCTCGTCGGAAGGCGGGGTGAAGTCGGGCCCGCCCTGTCCGCCGCTCATGGCGTGAACCCTGGGGGCCGGGGGACGAGTCGCTCCACCAGCCAGGCGCCGTCGATGACGGCCAGCTCCACCGAGCCGACCGGAAGTCCCACTGGTCCGAGCAACGGCGGGATCGGCGCCGTCAGCACCACCCGGACCTGTCCGGGTGCGTGCTCGGCGTCGGCCGCGTATTCCAGGTCGTCGAGGTTGTTGCCGGCGAGGTCGGCCCGCAGACCGTCGACCAGCTCACCGAGGAACTCCTCGCTCTCGCCCATGCCGGCAGTGCCGTCGCGCAGCCGGGCGGCCAGGGCCTCGTCCATGCCGTTCTTCACGCCGACGCGCAACACGGTCTTGCGGCCCTCCGGGCCCAGCAGCGCCCACACGGTACGGTGCTCGCCCCAGGCCACAGCTTCGACGAAGGCTCTCGCTGTCGCCGCGGCCTCCGCCGTCCCCGGCTCCGCCTCGGGCGCATGCGGCACGACGGCGTCGCCGGGCTCCGGGTCCGTCACGGCCGCTCCCAGCCGATCGAGTAGAGGAAGTCGCGTGTCATGATCCGCTGCGGCCCCTGGAGTGCGCCGCCGATGGCCGCGTCGAGCAGGCGGTCGGCCGCCTCCTGCCCCTCGGCACCGACCGAGCAGTGGGCCTCGAAGCGGGCGCGCAGGGCCACGTCGAGGGTCTCGGGCGGAAGCTCCATGAGCACCTTCAGTTCCGCCTCCATGAGCAGCTGGGCGCGGGCGCCGACCCGCAGGGAGGCCAGCGCCATCTCCTTGAGGAGGGAGCGCCGGCGGGCGTCGGGCAGTGCCAACAGCCGGATGACCCGTTCCCGGACCAGCGCCATCCGCTCCTCCTCGGACGTGGAGGCGGTCAGGATGGCGAACTGCTCGGCGCGCGACGTACCGGGTGCTTCCGCCGCCAGCAGCTCCTCGACGCGGGTCAGGCTGGCGAAGGCCTGCTTCCAGGCGTCGGCGTGCAACCGGGTGTCCAGCAGTGCGATGGCGTCCTCGTAGTTGGCCAGGGCCCGGCGCAGGTTCTGCAGCCGCGCCTTCCCGCCCCCGCCGTCCTGCTCGGCGGCCACGTCGGCCTGGGCGGTGTACGCCAACCCGAGATTGTGCTTGGCCAGGGCGTGCTGGTACGGGAAGCCGCTGCGGGTGAACACCGTGAGCGACTCCCGGAATGCGGCCGCCGCCTCGTCCAGCAGCCGGGACCGCTCGTCAGGACGGCGGGCGGCCAGCGCACTGCAGGCGGACCCGATGCTGTGGTGGACGAGCGCATAGTGGTACGGCGCCTCGTCGGCGTCGAGGTCTCCCTGGGCCTCCTCGAAGTCGGCCAGAGCCAGCTCCAGCGCCTCCTCGGTCCCGGTCGATGCGTGCGCCTGGCCCCGGTTGAGCACGGTGGCGACAAAGCCGCGCCGGCCGTCGGCCGTGGCGGTGTCGAACAGGGCCGCCGCCTCGTCGAATGCCGTCACCGCCTCGGCGATCTCACCCAGCTCGCTGCGCGCCAGGCCCACGTTGTTCAAGGCGGCGGCCCGCTCGTCGTGGCGCTCGCGGCCGTCGAACAGGTCGGCTGCCTTCTGGAACAGATCCGCCGCCTTGCGCCGGTCGCCCAGGGCCCGGTGGCACGCACCGGCCGCGTTGAGGACCCGGGCGTGCTCGACCGGGTCGAAGCGTGGGTCGAAGATGGCGGCCGCCACGTCAAAGCAGGCGAGCCCCTTGCGCAGCAGCTCGCCCCGGTTGCCGACCGGGCACTCGGCGTACGCCAGCCCCAGGCGGTACGCCACCGTGGCGTGCTCGTACGGGCGCATGGCGCGCGGGGTCGCCTTGAGCTGCGTCTCGAGGCCCTCGATAGCGCTCGTGGGGTCGTTCGCCTGGGTCGGGCTGACCGCTTCGCTCGACGACATCAGGCGGCCGAGGGGTCGAGGGCGTTCAGCTCGTCGACGTGGCGGAGAATCTCGGCGATGGCGATCTCGACCGCCGCCGTCACCGGTTCCGACATCTCGACACCGATGGCCTCCACGTCCAACGGTTGGCACCCCACCATGAGCAGCCGCTCGGGCAGTACGCCGAGGGCCCGGGCCAGCATGAACACCCGCTCCGGTGTGGCCAGGTGGGCGTCGGACAGCAGGTCGCTGCGCTCACCCCACGACAGCGCCTTCACGTCGATCACGTCAGGCTCGATGAGCATGACCGTGCCAGGCGGCCGCCCCCGGTCGACGGCGTCGGCCACGATCATGGCGTCCCAACCGTCCTGCAGCTCCTGCACCAGGGCGATGCCCCCGATACCGGTCTCCACGACTCGCACCCCCTCGGGCAGCTCCATCGCCTCCAGCCGGTGCGCGACCTCCACCCCGAACGCATCATCCGCCTTCAGCACATTCCCCACACCCGCGATCAGAATCCGCATCACCCCTATCCAACTCCACAACGCGCTCGGGCGGGCGAACGGTCCGTTCCGCGACGACATCGGTCCGGGGGCGCCGGTCGGGTGTGGCCAGAGGTCAAGCGAGGATCCCAGAGGACTGTTCGGCCGCCCGCAGCGCATACCCCTGCACCGTCCACCACGTGAGGAACTCCTCGATCTCGATGGCGGCTTCCTTGTCGATGGAGCTGCGCAGGTTGTCGAGGCGCCGGCTCACCTCCGACGAGATGATGCGGTCGAGGGCGCCGACGACGCTGTCCTCGTCGATGAGGAAATGGGTGTCCGACTCCGGCACCCGCAGGTCGGCTGCGATGCGCGCCGCCTCGGTGCCCAGCGCATCGACGTCGACGGCCGATTCGGGCTGCACCTGCAGGACCAGGCCGGCCTCATTCTCCTCGACGCGCCGCAGGCAGTAGCCGTTGGTGAGGCAGGCGCCGGCCCACGTGCCGATCTCGGGAGACGGCTGATTCGCTGTCTGCTCGGCGACGGACCGGTTGACGAACACACCGGCCAGCGGGCTCAGGGGGTGGGCCTGGGCCAGTGTGCGCGCCTGGCGTGCCAGGTCGTTCGCGTCAGGACCCGTCATCGAGCCTGCCCCGGCGGTCGGAGCATCTCTACCGGCCCTCGTGGCCGCGAATCTGCAGCAGCGGCGCCTGGGGCTCGGGGACGGCGCTGGCTGGGGCGGTGACGCACTCCAGGTCGGCCGTCTCCGGATTGACCTCGGCCGCCGGTTCGACCTCCTCCAGCCGGCGGAAGCTCGGCCAGTGCGTCTTGAGCGCCGCCTCCAGCCCGTAGGTGAGGGTGGCAGAGGAGCTGGCGCACCCGTCGCATGTGCCATGCATCTTCACGCTCACCACGCCGTCGACGACCGACACGATTTCGATGGAGCCGCCGTGCGACTCGACCAGCGGGCTGATCTCGGCCATGGCGGCGTCGACCGCCTTTTTCATCTCTTCCTCGGCCTCGGTGTCGAGGCCCTCACCCAGGCCGTACGCGTTGAGCATCGTGCCCACGATCTCGTCGCGGGCGAGGGACTCGAGGAAGATCTCCCCTCGCCACGCCCGGGTCATGTCGATCATGCGGCCGAGACCGTCGCGGTGGACGGCGTCGACCCAGTCGAGCAGCTCGAGCACCCGTTCCGACACCTTCGAGTCGGGATGGTTGGCCAGGCCGTCGGCCAGGTCGGCGATGTGCTCCCACGCCCCCCGGTACGAAAGCTGGTCGTCGTCGGTTCCGATACTCATGCGTTCGTCACCTCCTCGGCGATGGCGCCGATCTCCTCACGGACCATAGCCAGCACCTGCTCCACAGTCGCCTCGACCTCGTTCGAGAACCCGAGGCCGAACGACCGGTCGCCGGGCTCCACCTCGATCACAACCGTGTCCTCCGGGAAAGCCTTCCAATACCGGATGATGGCAAGGGTGTGGTCCAGGTCGATGATACCGCCGACCGCCTCTCCAAGTCGGTCGACCACCTCCTGATCGGGCGGCGGGGTGAGATCGAGCTTGTAGCGCCGGATCGTGCCCGGGGGGTCGACGTCGCGTGGCATGGCCCCGACCAGGACGACCTTCACGGGCCGCAGCTCCTGGAGCAGGTGGAGCACCCGGTGGGCGGCGTACGACAGATCATCCACCACCACGTTGTCAGGCCAGTCGAGGCCCTCGACGCGCTTGATGAACTGGGTCCCGAAGTCAAGGTCGCGAAGCCACGGCAGACCAACGCCGCCCACCAGGATCTGGCGGGCGGCGTTGGTACCGTCGGAAGACGGAGGCACTACTCCAGGGTGCAGCCGCAGGAGTTCACCTCTCGGGTGATGATGCCCCTGCCGGTGTCCATGTGGGTGGTGCAGGGCATGCAGGGGTCGAAGCTGCGGATGGCCCGCAGGACGTCGAGGCCCTTGACCTGCTCGTCAGGCACGCTCTCGAGCAGCGGCGTGTCGATGATGGCCTGCTCGTAGGGGCCGAGGCCGCCGAACGGGTCGCGGGGCGACGCGTTGAGCGTGGAGGGCGTGGTGATCTGGTAGTTGAGCAGCTTGCCCTTGTCCATGTGGAGGTGGTGGGCCAGCCAGCCGCGGCCGGCCTCCCAGAACCCCATGGCGACCCGCTCGTCCTTGGGCACCTTGTAGGGGGTGTGGACCTTGGTCTCACCCCGGCGCCAGTACTCGAGGGCCTTGAGCATGCAGTTCATGCCGATGGCGGCGGTGAAGGCCATGGAGTAGGCCCGGGCCCGGTTGCGCTCGAGGGCGTTGATGGTCCGGGGAACCTTCCAGAACAGCTCCTCCTCGGGGAGACCGTGGCGGGGCATGACCATGCGCAGGCCGTCGCCGGTGGACTCGAAGAAGGGGTTGTCGATCGTGTTGTTGGCCAGGGCGGTGGCCCACAGCTGGCCGTAGGCGCCGGTCTCGATGGTGCGCCGGTCCCAGCGGGGGGCCGTGTCCCAGGTGTACTTGCCCCGGAAGTCCGTCGCCGTGGGCTTGGGGATCGTGGTCTTGTTCCACGGGTGGTACGGCGAGATCGGGTTGCCCAGCGGGTCGGTGCGGAACCGGGGAGGGCCGGCCGTGGTCCAGTCCTCGTAGAAGGAGTGGTCGATGAACTCCTCGAAGCCGATGTTGATGTCGGTGATGTTCGTCGTCACCAGCTTGCCGTCGAGGATCATCGCCGGCTTCGACCAGCGGGCGTTGCCCCAGGCGTCGATGTTGGCGTAGGTGCCGTCGTAGTACTCGGAGTTGTCCCAGATGCCGGTCTGGCCCAGGTTCATCTCACGGGCGCCCACCTGCTCGTAGGCCGGGTTGGCCTCGAGGAAGAAGTCCATCAGGTCGTCCCAGATGCGGCAGATGACCTTGGCGAAGTCGAAGATCTTGCCGAGCTGGGTGTAGTACTCGTTGAAGGACGAGGTGGAGATGGTGGTGGTGACACCACCGGGGGCCAGCGTCGACGGGTGCGGGTACTTGCCGTACATGAGCATGCACATGATCCGGCCCACCCGGGTCCACTCCAGGGCCTCCAGGTAGATCTGGCCCGTGAGCGGGTTGAGGGCATCCATGATGTCCTTGATGGTGCGGTAACCGTGGATGTCGCCATGGGGCGACAGCGTCTTCTCGGCCCGCGTGACCAGCTCGGGGTTGGTGACCGACACCAGGGCGGTGGAGTAGTCGGGGCCGGCCAGCAGGCCGAGGTGCAGCGGGCGGTCGTAGAACATCTCGCCCACCTCGCCCAGGTTGCGCACCTCGGTGCCGAGCGGCGGCGGGGTGACGCCGAACGCCATGTCGAGGCACTGCGACGCCACCGTGGCATGGACGCCGCCGCACACGCCGCAGGCACGCGAGCTGATGTCGATGGCGTCGCGGGGGTCACGGCCCTGGAGGATGATCTCGTAGCCCCGGAAGAGCATGGCCCGGGAGTGGGCCTCGACGGCCACCCGGTTCTCGAGGTCGAGCACGCAGTGGACGGCGAGGGCGCCGGCCACGCGGGTCATCGGGTCGATGTTCCAGTCACGCAGGCGGGGCGGGGCGGCCAGCTGGGCGCCGGGGCCCTCCTGGCGCCGCACGTAGCCCTTGGGCTTGGCCACCGACACCGCGTAGGGGTCGTTGACTCCCTCGCGCAGGGTGGCCTTGCCACTCTGGTCGAATTCGATGGGCAGATTCTTGAAGCACATAGAGGCGCTGCTCCCCTTCGTTGCGCCCTCCGGATCGGGAGGACTTCTGGTGTTCTGTCGTGATCCCCTGGTTGCCTGGCACTACGTGGCGGAGAGGGCGACCAGATGCCGCCCTCCCCGTCCCGGAACTGCTGCTAGCGGCCGCCCTCATGCGAGTGCTGCACCGTCGAGTACGCCTTGTGGAAAGCTTTGAGCGCACCCTTGGGCGGTGTCTTGGACCTGGCCCAGCCGCTGGAGATGGCGCCGTCGGCGCTCCACCTGGCGGTCATGTTCTTGTCGACCCGCGTCATGTTGCGCATCCGGCGGATGAACCCGCCGGTGATCTTGCTGGTGGTGCTGGACAGCATGGAGCCGGGCGACTTCTCGAAGATGGGCGAGAACTTGTCCGGGAAGCCGGGCATGGTGCACCCGATGCAGATGCCGCCGACCTGCATGCAGCCGCCGTGGCCGTCGACCATGCCGCGCTCGGCGATGTTGCACTGGACCACGGGGCCCCAGCAGCCGAGCTCGACCAGGCACTCCTTGTCGCCGTACTCCTCGGCGAACACGCCCTCCTCGTAGTACCCGGCCCGCGGGCAGTGGCGGTGCACCGTCTCGCCGAACAGCCAGGCCGGGCGGCCCAGCTCGTCGAACTCGGGCAGCGGCGCCAGGCCGTTGAGGAACAGCAGGGCGGCGGCCGCAGTCTCCAGGTAGTTGTCGCCGATGGGCGAGCAGCCCGGGATGTTGACGATGGGCACGCCGAAGGCCGAGCGGTAGTCGCGGCCCAGGTAGTCCATCATCCCCATGGAGTTGGTGACGTTGCCCTTGGCGGCCGGGATGCCGCCCCAGCTGGCGCAGGTGCCGATGGCGATGATGGCGGCGGCGCCGGGCGCCAGGCGGTCGAGCCACTCGAGGCTGGTGATCTGACGGCCGGTGGCCGGGTCCTCGCCGAGGCCCATCCAGTACCCGCCGGTGGCGGCGGCGATGGACTCGTCCATGATCGAGCCCTCCCACGTGATGACGTAGGGGGCGTCGAGCTCGCCGCGCTCGGCCATGAAGAGGTTGTGGGTCCACTCGGGGCCCACCTCCGTCGAGACGACGGTGTGGATCAGCTCCACCCGGGGCAGGCCCGGGATGATGCCGGCCAGCAGGTGCTCCACCCGGGGGTGGGTGCCACCCGCCACGGCCACCGTGCAGCCGTCGCAGGAACCGCCCACCATCCAGATCAGGTAGATCTTCTTCAGGGGCCCGAGCGACAGCGTATCGGGCGGCTCTTCGAGCGCACGGCTGCGGACGCCGATGGGCGCCATGGGATCGAGCGGGTCGTACCCGTCGATCAGGCCGACGTCACGCCGGCCCCGCTTGAAGCTCTCCATCTCCGAGCCGCCGGACATCGGGCCCGACTGTGAGACGGTGACAGAGCTGCCGGTGCCACTTCCTGCTTCGCGCCTCCGTCGGCTGCGACCTTCCGTTGCCATGGATTCAGAACCCCCTCGTTGGGTCGTGGTATGTGTACACTACACCTATCTGGCGGCGGCGTCAGCGGCCAGATCGGGAGATTTTTTCGAAGCTCCGGTTCCCCCAGCCGCCCGGATGGTGCTTCAGTGGAACAAGGACACGACGTTGCGACGACGTCGGCACCTGCCCTCCGAGGAAGGATAGACGTGGACGAACTGCTGCATCCGCCCAAGTCACAGGCATTGCGGGAGATGTTCTGGCGCAGCGAGATCCTCCAGGTCATCTACTGGTTGCGCGGCGAGCAGTTCGGCCTCGGCCAGTTCCGTGACCAGGCCGACGCCAAGATGCTGGAGCGGTTCCTCGGGGTCGACGCGGAGATCGGGGTGCAGTACCTCGACCTGCTGGTCGACCGGGGCGACCTCGAGCGCGACGACGACCGCTACCGCCTGTCGGAGGAAGGCATCCGGGAGGGCGCGCTGGAGTTCGCGGCCAGCTGGAGCGACCTCACCCGGCCCACCCACGGCGAATGCAGTGCCGACTGCTGGTGCCACAACTCGCCCGACGAGGCGGCGGCGTGTCAGCAGGAACGGGCCGCCACCCACTCGGACCACGACCATTAAGAGAACGGAAGCGACCATGGCCACCGAAGGCAAGTCCCGCAAGTCCCTCGAGGAGCCCCAGGGCGGCCTCCCCCGCAACTACCTGCGGGCCAGCCTGCTGCTCCTCATCGGCGAGGCGCCCGCACACGGCTACGACCTGCTCGACCAGATCGCCCAGCTCGGGCTGCGCAGCGTCGACCCCGGCGGTCTCTACCGCACGCTGCGGGTCATGGAGGACGACGGCCTGGTGGCGTCGTCGTGGGAGCATTCGAGCGCCGGCCCCGCCCGCCGCACCTACTGCCTCACCGCCGACGGAGTCGACTGGCTGCACGCCTGGGCCGGTGCCCTGCGCGAGAGCCATCGCTACCTGTCGGCCTACCTGGGCCGCTACGCCGACATCGCCACCACGGTCAGCGCCACCCCCGACGAGGTGACCGTCCTCCCGTGACGACGTTGGACACCGGGGCGGACGCGTCCGCCACGGTTCCCGCCGAGAGCGGGTTGCGCATCGCGCTGGCCGGCAAGGGCGGCGCCGGCAAGACCACCATCTCGGCCACGCTGTCGCGCCTGCTGGCGCGGCGGGGCCATCCCGTCCTCGTCATCGACGGGGACAGCAACCCCAATGTGGCCGTCGCCCTGGGCGTGTCCCAGGCCGCTGCGGCCGCCATCCCCCCGCTGCCGCTGGGCCTGGTGTCCCGGCGCCTCGACGGGCCGGCGCTGAAGGACCCCGTGTCCACCATTGTCGACCGCTTCGGCGCCACCGCCCCCGATGGCGTCTCCGTCGTGCACATGGCCATGCCGGCCCACGCCGACGAGGGCTGCCTGTGCTCGTCGCACGCCACGGTGAGCGCCATCCTGGCCGACACCGGCCGCACCCGCGAGTCGGTCACCCTGCTCGACCTCGAGGCGTCCCCCGAGAACTTCAGCCGGGGCACCACCCGCCACGTCGACGCCCTGCTGTTCGTGGTGGAGCCGTACTACCGCTCGCTGGAGACGGCCCGGCGCATGGGCGTGCTGGCCGCCGAACTCGAGCTCGACCGGGTCTGGGTGGTGGCCAACAAGCTGCGCTCCCCCGGCGACGTCGAGGCCATCGACGAGTTCTTCGGCAACCACAATCTGCACGTGGCCGCCTACGTGCCATGGGGCGACTCGGTACTCGACGCCGACAAGGAGGGCACCCCCCTCCTCGACTTCGAGCCCGACGGCCCGGTGGTCGCCGCCATCGCCGGGCTGGCCGACCGCCTGGTGGACAACCGAGGCTGAGCCCGCCCGTTCTCGTCGGCAGAACGGCGCGTTTTTCGCGCCGTTTCACCGACGAGAACGCGAGCTGCCGGCGCCTTCGGCAATTCACTTGCGGAACCCGACGAACCGGACACCAAATGGCAGTTTGTAGGTGTAACGTTCACTTATGAGGTCGTCCACCAGTACCTTGACGCGGCACGGCTATCCCCGATGAGCGGTTGGCTCATCGCCTCCGTCCTCGGGGGCATCTTCGCCGTGGTGGTCGTCGTCCTGCTCGTCGTCGTGTCGAAGGCCGTCATGCGCACGGCGCACAACGCCAGCGAGCTCATGGTGGCGCTCGAGCAGGTCCAGGCGCAGACGAAGATGTTGGCCGACCTGGAGGCCCAGAGCGGCCACACCGCCCGTGTCGCCGACGAGGCGGCGACGGCGCTGGAGGAGCTGCGCCTCGGAAGCCGGGTGGCCGAACACGAAGGAAACGGACGCGATGGCGCCCGTTGACGCCCCACGCCGGCAGGACGACCTTGCTCGGAGAAGTACGCACACCCCTGTACGATTGGTTGTCCCGGCGCTTCTCGGTAGAAGTGCCCGACCGTCCGGCGAGGCAGCCTTCGCCGCATCTCTTCGAGCCTCAGGAGGCGCGCCATGTGTCTAGGAATCCCCGGCCAGGTGGTCGAGATCGTCGATGCTTCGCAGCACAAGGCCATCGCCGAAGTGGACGGCGTGCGCCGTGAGATCAACGTCGGCCTGGTGATGGGCGACGTGGGCGGCCTCAACGTGGGCGACTGGGTCCTGATCCACGTGGGCTTCGCCATGTCGAAGATCGACGAGGAGGAGGCGGCCCGCAACCTGGCGTGGCTCAAGGAGCTGGGCAGCGTCTACGACGAGGAGATCGACCAGTTCAAAGAGAGTTCGCCCCTGTGATCTTCGCCTCGCAACCGGAGGTTGCTCGGCGAGCTGATCGTGCGGCGAGCGACCGGCGGAGCCGGACGCTCACCGCTCTGTTTTCGTCGCCGCCGGCTGCGCCGGCGGTGGCCACCATCCAAGGGGGCCGCCTGCGGCGGCTCGGGGTGGCCGGTCGCCGGTACACCGGCCTCGCTCCGCTCGGCCCCGCCGGACCCACGCCTCATGACCGCTGACGACCTCCTCATCGCCGACCTCACGTCTGATCTGGCGCGGGCTTCTCTGGCTTTGGCTCGGCGGTTCTTCGCCGGGGGGACGATGTGGTGCGTGTCGCCGGATTGGCCGTTCCATTCGCACCATGTGGCGGTCGAGTTCGTGCATCCGGTGATCATGGGGAAGCGGGCGTTGCCGGCCGTGGCGGTGCCGGCGGACGAGGACCTGGTGGCCATGCTGCGCACCACGGCGCGCACGGGCGACATCGTGGTGGCGGTGGCGCCGGCCGGTGACGAGGCGGTGGCGGCGGCCATGCGCCGGGGCGACGCGTGGGGCGTGGAGACGGTGTGGATCGGGGCCGGGCCCCGGCCGCCGGCCGGCGCGGCGAAGCATGTGCTGTGGCTGCCGACCGACGACCCGCTGCAGGCGTCCGAGCAGTTCGTGCGGATGTACCACCTGCTGTGGGAGCTCACCCACGTGTGCTTCGAGCACCAGGGCCTGCTGAAATCCGACGACTGCCTCGACGACGTGTGCATCACCTGTTCCGACGAGGGCCGCCCCGCCGAGGTGCTGGCCGTCGAGGGCGACGAGGCGCTGGTGCGCACGGCCGAGGGTCGAGAGCGCGTCGACACCTCGGTCATCGACACGCCGCACCCGGGCGACCTGCTCCTCGTCCACGCCGGCTCCGCCATCACCAACCTGGACGCGGCGTGAGCAGGCCATCATGAGTCCCGAGGCCAGCGACTTCCTGTACCCGTTCATCGAGCGGGAGGAGACCGACTCGGTGTCCCTGCTGGCCGACCTGGCCACGTCGGCTCAGGGCAAGTGGGCCCAGAGCACCCGGCTGCGCGTCGACACCCTCACCGCCCTCGGCTTCCAGATCCGCACGGCGGCGACGGCCATGGCCGAGCGCTTCAACGCAGGCGGCCAGCTGTTCGCCTTCGGCAACGGCGGCAGCTCCACCGACGCCCTCGAGTTCGCCCGCGTCCTCACCCGTCCGCCGTGGGGCACGCCGGTCCCGGCCCGCTCGCTGGCCGTCGACCAGGCCGTGCTCACCGCCATCGCCAACGACGTGGGCTTCGAGATCGTGTTCTCCCGCCAGCTCATCGCCTACGCCCGTCCGGGCGACATTGCCGTGGGCTTCTCCACCAGCGGCAACTCCGACAACCTGATGGCGGCGTTCGCCGAGGCCCGCAAGCGAGGCATGCTCACCATCGGCCTGGCCGGCTACGACGGCGGGCGCATGGGCGCCAGCGATGACGTGGCCCACTGCCTCACCGTGCGCTCCGACAGCGTCCATCGCATCCAAGAAGCACAAGCAGCAGTCGCCCACGCCCTGTGGGACGCGCTGCAGACCGAGCTCCGACAGGAGGGGGCAGCGTGAAGTTCGTCGACGAATACCGCGACCCGGCAGCCGCACGGATGGCCATCGCCGAGATCACGGCACTGGGCGGTGACGACCACCTGAAGTTCATGGAGGTCTGCGGCGGCCACACCCACACCATCTACAAACACGGCATCGAGAACGTGCTCCCCGAGAGCATCGAGCTGGTGCACGGACCGGGCTGCCCGGTGTGCGTCATCCCGATGGGTCGGGTGGACGACGGCATCGCCATCGCCGAGACGCCGGGGGTCATCTTCACCTCGTTCGGCGACATGATGCGGGTGCCGGGCAGCAACGGCAACCTGCTCGAAGCCAAGGCCCGGGGCGCCGACGTGCGCATGGTGTACTCGCCCCTCGACGCCCTGCGCATCGCCCGCGACAACCCCGACCGCCAGGTCGTGTTCTTCGCCATCGGCTTCGAGACCACCGCGCCGTCCACCGCCGTCACCCTGCTGAAGGCCCGCGAGGCCGGGATCATGAACTTCAGCGTGTTCGGCAACCACGTGCTGATCGTGCCGCCGCTGCGGGCCATCCTCGACTCGCCCGACCTGCGCCTCAACGGCTTCATCGGCCCGGGCCACGTGAGCACGGTGATCGGCAACCGCCCGTACCGTTTCGTGCCCGCCGAGTACGGCCTGCCGCTGGTCACCGCCGGCTTCGAGCCGCTCGACATTCTCCAGGCCATCGTGATGCTGCTCCGCCAGATCCGCGAGGGCCGCTGCGAGGTCGAGAACCAGTACGCCCGTGCGGTGCGCGACGAGGGGAACCTCAAGGCCCTTTCGATCCTGCGCGAGGTGTTCGAGGTGCGGCCCCACTTCGAGTGGCGGGGCCTGGGCTTCATCTCCCAGAGCGCACTGAAGCTCACCGAGGCCTTCGCCCCCTGGGACGCCGAGCTGCGCTACTCGGTGCCCGGCGTGCGGGTGGCCGACCCCAAGGCGTGCCAGTGCGGCGAGGTCCTCAAGGGCGTCATCAAGCCCTGGGACTGCAAGGTCTTCGGCACCGCCTGCACCCCGGAGACGCCCATCGGCACCTGCATGGTCTCCTCCGAGGGCGCCTGCGCCGCCTATTACAACTACGGACGCTTCACCAAGGCGACCAGGATCCCCGTTCGCTCCGCATGAGCGATTCCCGCCGTTCCCGAGTAAATAACTCGCCAAAATGGCGAGTTATTTACTCGAAAGCCGGCCGATGAGCGAACCGTCACGGGAGGACATCGTCCTCGACCGCATCGAGGCGTTCCGGCGCCGGCGGCCGCGCCTGTTGGAGGAGGCGGTCAACTCGGCCCACGGCGCGGGTGGGAAGGCGTCAGCCGCTCTCATCGACGCCGTGTTCCTGGAGGCGTTCCGCAACGACACCCTCGCCCCCATGGCCGACGGCGCCCTGCTGCCCCTGCCATCCGGCGAGCGGCTGGCGTTCAGCACCGACTCGTTCGTGGTGAAGCCGCTGCGTTTCCCGGGCGGGTCCATCGGCCACCTGGCCGTGCACGGCACGGTGAACGACGTGGCCATGATGGGTGGCATCCCCCAGTGGATCTCCGCCGCCTTCGTGCTCGAAGAGGGATTCCCCATCGCCGAGCTGCGCGAGATCGTGGCCGACATGGCCGAGGCGGCGGCGGCGGCCGGCGTGCAGATCGTCACCGGCGACACCAAGGTTGTGAACAAGGGCGCGGCCGACGGCGTGTACATCAGCACCGCCGGCGTCGGCGTGGTGCCGGCCGGCGTGGAGCTCGGCGCCGACAAGGTGCAGCCGGGTGACAAGGTCATCGTGTCGGGACGCATCGGCGACCACGGCATCGCCGTCATGCTGGCCCGGGGCGAGCTCGGCATCACGGCCGATGTCGAGTCCGACACGGCGCCGCTGGGCGAGCTGGTGCAGGTCCTGCTGGCGGCAGCGCCCAACACCCGGTGGCTGCGCGACCCCACCCGCGGCGGCGTGGCCACGGTGTGCAACGAGCTGGCCAAAACCAGCGAGCTGCACGTGTCCCTCGACGAGGCCGCCCTCCCCGTGCAGAACGCGGTGAACGGGGCGTGCGAGATCCTCGGCATCGATGCGCTGTACGTCGCCAACGAGGGCAAGTTCGTGGCCGTCGTCCCCGCCGCCGAGACCGACGCCGCCCTCGCCGCCCTGCGGGCCCACCCCCTCGGCGAGAAGGCGGCCGTCATCGGCGAGATCCGCGAGGAGCCGCCCGGCATCGTCATCATCAACACGGTGTTCGGCGGCACCCGCATCGTCGACATGCTGGTCGGTGATCCCCTCCCCCGCATCTGTTAGCCGTCTGCAGCTACCGGTGACCGAGCGCCGCCGCCTCCGGGTGCGGGGCACCGTGCAGGGCGTGGGCTTCCGGCCCTTCGTCTACCGAACGGCGGTCGACCTCGGCCTGGCCGGGTCGGTGTGGAACGACAGCGAGGGCGTGGTGGTCGAGGCCGAAGGCGGGCCGGACGTCCTCGACGAGCTGGCCCGGCGCATCACCGAGGAGGCACCGCCGCTGGCCGCCGTGACCGCTGTGGAGGCCACTCCCCTGCCGCCGGCCGCCGACGGTGCGCCGGGGTTCGTCATCGTCGACAGCCGGGCCGACGCCGCCCCGGCGGTGGCCGTGAGCGTCGACGCCGCGACCTGCGCCGACTGCCTGGCCGAGCTGCACGACCCGGCCGACCGGCGCTTCGAGTACCCCTTCGTCAACTGCACCAACTGCGGGCCCCGCTACACGATCATCCGCTCCATCCCCTACGACCGATCCGCCACCACCATGGCCGGCTTCGAGATGTGCGCCGCCTGCCGGGCCGAGTACGAGGATCCCGGGGATCGCCGCTTCCACGCCGAGCCCAACGCCTGCCCGGTGTGCGGGCCCCGCCTGCGCTACCTCGACGCCGGCGGCGCGCTGGTGGCAGAGGCGGACGACGCCCTCGACGCCGCCGCCGCCGCCCTGGTGGCGGGCCGCGTCCTCGCTGTGAAGGGCCTCGGCGGCTGGCACCTGGCGGTGGACGCCGGCAACGAGGCGGCGGTGGCCGAGCTACGCCGCCGCAAGGCCCGCGACGACAAGCCGTTCGCCGTGATGGTGCCCGACCTGTCCGCTGCCCACGCGCTGTGCCGGTTGTCGCCGGCGGCCGCGGAGGCGCTGGCGTCGCCCCGCCGGCCGATCGTGCTGGCAAACCGGCAACCCGATGCGCCCGTCGCCCCGGGTGTGGCGCCGGGCCTGCCCGAGCTCGGGCTCATGCTCCCGTACACCCCGCTGCACGACCTCCTCCTCGCCCGCACCGGCCGGCCCCTGGTGATGACCAGCGGCAACCGCAGCGACGAGCCCATCGCCCACACCGACGCCGACGCGGTGGCCCGCCTGGGTCCGATGGTGGACGCCCTCCTCGGGCACGACCGGCCCATCCACATCCGCTGCGACGACTCGGTTGTGCGCGCCCTCCCCGGCGACCGGTCCGCCGGCGAAGATCCCGGGGAGCCCGCACCCGCCGCGGCCACCAGCGTCGTGGGCCCGGGCGGCGTCCAGGTGCTGCGCCGCTCCAGGGGCTTCGCACCCCAGCCGCTGGCCCTTCCGGTCGCAGCCCGGCATCACATCCTCGCCGTGGGCGCCGAGCTGAAGAACACCGTGGCGGTGGCCAAAGGCGCCGGCGTGGTAGCCAGCCATCACATCGGCGACCTCGAACACCTGCCCGCCTACCGGTCGTTCCTCCAGGCCGTCGAGCACCTGTGCCACCTGGCCGGCGTGGAGCCCGAGGTGGTGGTCCACGACCTGCACCCCGAGTACCTGTCCACCAAGTTCGCCCTCGACCTCGACCTGCCGGCCGTCGGCGTGCAGCACCATCACGCCCACATCGCCTCGTGCCTGGTGGACCACGGCCGCGACGAGCAGGTGCTCGGCGTCGCCTTCGACGGCACCGGCTACGGCTGCGACCAGTCGCTGTGGGGCGGCGAGTTCCTGATGGCCGGGCTTCGGGGCTTCGAGCGGGTAGGCCACTTGGCCTCGGTGCCGCTGCCCGGCGGGGCCATGGCCATCCGCGAGCCGTGGCGCATGGGCATGGTCTGGGCCGGCGAGGCGCTCGGACGGGACGCGGCCGAGCGGTTCGGTGCGTCTGTCGACGACCGCTGGGAGGCGGTGCTGGCCGTCGCCGGCCTCGACCGCACACCCCAGACCACCAGCGCCGGCCGCCTCTTCGACGCCGTCGCCTCCCTGCTCGGGGTGCGCCACCGGGTCACCTACGAGGGCCAGGCCGCCATCGAGCTGGAGGCCCTCGCCGCCTCGGTGCCGTTCGCCGACGCTCCCGACTACCGGCTGGACCCGCCCGCCGGGGGGACGGCGACAGGGCCGGTGGTCCTGGACCCGTCGCCGCTGATCGCCCGGGTGCTGGCCGAGCGCGACCAGGGCACCCCGACGGCGCTGGTGGCCGCCGGGTTCCACTTGGCGCTGGGCCGGGCCGTCGCCGGCCTGGCTTGCCGTCTGGCCGCCGTGGGGGGTCTCGGCATCGTCGCCCTCAGCGGGGGCGTGTTCCAGAACGCCCGCCTCACCGCCGTGGTGGCGGACGAGGTCGAACGGGCCGGCCTGGAGGTGCTCGTGCACCGCCGGGTCCCGCCCAACGACGGCGGCATCAGCATCGGCCAGGCCGCCGTGGCCGCCGCCCTCGGCTGAGCGGGCCTTGTCGTGGCCGCCGTTCGCGGAGGAGGGCTACGGAAACGAAGTGTCGCCGACGGGAGCGAAGAGGTACCCGGCCTTCGACACGCGGCGCCGGACCTACAGGTCGTCGATGCCGCGCGACATCGCCCCGACCAGCTCCTCCCGGCACAGCTCGGCGACAGCCACCGGGGTGATCCCGTAGGTGCGGGCGGCGTGGGCGACGGTGGCTTCCCACTGGTGGTCGGTCATGGCGAGTGGCAGGCCGGTTCCGAAGACGTAGTCGTCGAGGACGGCCCACTCCTCGAGCGCTCCGGCGGGGTCGACTCCGTGAAAGCGGTTGCAGAGGTCGTCGAGGCCCAGCTCCGGGTTCGACCGCTGCTGCTCGAAGGCGTCGCGGAGCGCTTCCACCATCCGGACCACCACGTCGCCGGGCACGTGGTCCTGCGCCACCACACCCGTCGTGTAGACCTGCGGCCCGAACGGGATCGACCGCACGGGCACCCCGGCCCGTCGCCGGAGCACGGCGATCGCCTCGTCCCACGACCCGATCACCTCCACCTCCCCGTCGGCGAGCGACAGTTTCCGGCCATCGGCCCGGGCCGGCACCACGACGGGGGGGCCGAGGCCGAGCGCCTCGAGGGCGGCCCGGTACTCCAGGTCGAACCACGGGGCGGTACTAGCAGCCACCCTCGCGCCGGCAAGGTCCGAGGGCCAGCGCAGCGGGGAGTCGACCGGCACGAAGGCGGCCAGCGGGCTGCGCTGGTGCACGACGGCCACGAACCGGGGGTGTCGATCATGAGGCCGCCGGACGCGGGCGCCGACGGCGGACTGCACGGCGGTGACGGCGAAGTCCGGGGACGCCGGTTCGCCACCCGCCGGCGCGTGCCTCCCGGCGGGCGCCGGTGCCCCCCGGGCGGGCTCTACGAGCTCGACGTCCAATCCGTGATCGGCGAACAGACCGCTCGCCTGCGCCCCGAACAGGGGCAGGTTCATCCCCGGTTGTCAGGTGGGGGCGAACAGGCCGACACGGACCTCGTCGCCCGTCGTGGGGCTTGCTCCCAAGGCGTTCTCCTTTGCCGGCCTATCGGGGGAGGGCGGCCACGCCCACGATCGGGCCGGTGAGCTTGTTGCCCGCCAGGCTGCCGAGGAAGGGCGCCCCGAAGGCGAAGATCCCACCGTCGGCCGCCGAGAGCCAGTAGCCGCTGCTGTTGGCCACCGGCGCCATACCGGTGATCGGCTGGGCCAGCTTGAGCGCACCGGTGGAGCCGCGGAACTGGGCGTCGCCGTAGGCGAAGATTCCGCCATCGGATGCGACCATCCAGTAGCCCCGCCCGTTGGCGGTGGACGCCACGCCCACCACCGGCTTGTTGAGCCTGAGATTGCCGGCCGAACCGAGGAACTTGGAATCGCCGAAGGCGAACACTCCACCGTCGGACGCGGCCAGGAGGTACCCGCCGCCGGTGGCCGCCGGCACCGCTCCGACGATCGGTCTGTTGAGCTTCAGGTTGCCGGTGGAGCCGAAGAAGTTGGCGTCGCCGAAGGAGAACACCCCTCCGTCGGCTCCGACGAGCCAGTACCCCTGGTTCGTCCTGGTGGGCGCCAGGGCGACGATCGGCGAGTTGAGCCGTTTACCCCCGGTGCTGCCCTTGAAGGGGGCGTCGCCGTAGGCGAACACCCCGCCGTCGGCGGCCACGAGCCAGTAGCCCTTGCCGGTGGACGTGGGGACGAGGCCCACGATCGGGCGCTGCAGGCCGGTGGCGGAACCCAGGAACGGGGCGTCACCGAGGGCGAACACCCCGCCGTCGGAACCGGCCAGCCAGTAGCCCCGCCCGCCGAACGGTGTCGGCTTCTCGAGCACCCACAGGCCCGAGTTCACGTCGCTGATGACGATGTGGGTCGCCGTGTAGGCCACGCCCACGACGCGCGCCTTGGCCGGGATCGTCCCCGTGGGATCCGGCGAGTCGGGCGGGACGAACGAGGCGATCTCCGACGGGAGGCCGCTGCCCAGATCGAGCACCCGCAGGCCGTCGGAGTTCCACGCCACGTACGCCCGGTCGCCCTCGACCACGGCGTGGTGGACCGAGTAGATGCCCCGGTAGTCGGGGGGCGGCATCTGCAGCGACCGCTGGGTGCGGTAGATCGTGCGCTGCGTCGGTGCGGCAGGGTCGGTCACATCGAGCACCCGGAGGCCGCCCCACTCGCCGGGCTGGTCGATCAGCGCACCGCTGACGCCGGGAGACCCGGTGCAGGTCCCGGTGTTGGGTGTGGGGCCGGCCACGAACGTCGGGCACAGCTGGGCCCGGATGGCGACGCCGGCCGCTGCGTTGACCTGGAAGCCCGGGATCGACACGTCACCGGTGAGGGCGCCGTTCTGGTCGGTGGGCTCCCGTGGGGACCCGGTGGGCGGGAACCCGGCGATGGACAGCGTCGGCGGGGTCTGCGCGGTGATGAGCACCACACCGAGCGCCCCTGCGTCCATGGCCCGTCTCACCCTCGAGTTGAAGGTGCACCCGGCGGTGTTGAGGGTCGGCTGGGTGGCGGGATTGGGGGCGCCGTCGGCAAAGAGGAGCTTGCCCCGAGGGTCGGCGAGGTAGGGGTCGGCGGCGATCAGCACGCCACCGGGCCTGCGTTCGGGGCAGCCACGGCCGACGTAGGCGAGCTGGCCCGGAATCTGGCCGCCGGGACCACGGAAGATCTGGGAGACGAACTTCTGGTCGGCACTGGTGAACAGGTCGGAGCAGCCGACCTTGTCGCCGGCCAGGCTGGCCGGCGAGTTGACCCGCAGGTTGGACGTCGGCCACCAGATGTCCTCGTCGGCCACCAGGGCCAGCTGGCGACCGCCGACCTGCGCTGTGGCGACGTGGGCAGCCTGGCCCTCTACCGACCAGTCGTCCGGGTACTTCCACTGGCCCAGCTGCTGGGGATTGGCCAGGTCCTTCACGTCGAGGGTGAACAGGCCACCGTCGAGGTAGGGCACCAGCACCTTGGTGGCATCGTCGCTGAAGCGAGCGTGGCGGCTGCCGCTGCGCGGGTAACAGCCGAGACTCGAGGTGCGCGGCGGGGCCAGCCCGAGGGGGGGCCAGACACCGATCTGCACCGGGCGGGTGGGATCGGTGACGTCGAGTATGCGCACGTCGGTGGCCGGGGTGTTGCGGTCGGCGCCGTCGGGCCTGCTGGCCAGGGACAGGATGCGCCCGTCCCGGGTGCGCTTGAGCTCCACCGAGAAGATGTCCTGGGCACAGCGGTTGTCGGTGCCGACCGGAGGCCGGGCGCACTCGGGCGCCTGGGGGTCGAAGTTCTCGAAGTCGGCGAAGTAGCGGCCGAGAAGACGGGGCCTGGTCGGGTCGGTGACGTCGTAGTACGCCACGCCGCGATGGGCGAAGCTACCGGTTTGCACGATGCCGCGGAGGCGGAGCGTCTCCTGGTCGTAATCGCACGAGGCGAAGGCGATCGCCGCCAACTCGCCACGGAAGGCGGGCGTGCTGACCCGGAGGAGGTCCACGTCCGGCGCCGCCTGTCCCTTGGGTACGGGGATGGTGGCAGCGACAACCGGGCGGGCCGGGTCGGAGAGGTCGACCACCTTCACCGGGACGGTGGCGCACGGGGGGGCGTTGTTGTCAGCCGCGAACTTGGTGTTGGCGCCCTGCATGGTGTTCATCGGCACGTAGCCGGCCCCCACCACGGCGATGTTCCCGGACACGGCGATATCGCCGTTGAGGCCCGCTCCACCGAGGTCGGAACGACCGACCACCTTCAAGTTGGTGCTCTCGCCCACGCCGGCGATGGGCTGGGTTCCAGGGGAGACCTGGGCGTCACCGGTGCCTGGCAGGCCGGCGAACATGGCGATGAGCGCGAAGGCCGCCGCCACGCGGAGGCGATGCCGTCCGCCCCGCCCCGAACCGTGATCCCGGTCCCTGTCGTACGAGTTCATCGAAAACCGCCCCTTCTTCCAACGCCTCGGGTTCGCTCGTCCGTCGGGTCCGACCGAAGGCCGGACCATACGACCGAGGACAGACCATAGGTGACCCCGGCCCGTACGTGCACCCGTTGGCGCAGGGCACCGAGGGTGACCTCGCGTTCACCGTCGCCCCTCCACTGGGGTCGACCCGTGACGGGGGGCAACAAAGCGGGGCAACGCGGGTCGAGCAACGCCTGCCGACGGCACCCCCGTGGATGATCGTTGCCGTTGCCCCCACGGGCAGGTATCCTTTCATGGACAGGGCGGGTGCGCCGCCATCGTCGGCACGAGGAGAGGGACACATGGAGACTGGTTCTGTTACGCGGAGAGTGAAGCTCGGGGGCATGATCGCCCTGCCTGTCACCGCTGCACTACTCGCCTTTGCTGCAGCAGCGTTCGCATGCGTCCCGCAGGCGGGCATCACGTTGAGCCCGACGAGCGGTCCGGTCGGCACCACCATCAACGTGACCGGGCGCAGCTTCACCGAAGGTGCGGCGATCTCGGTCTACTGGGGCGGCGTCGGCGGCCGGCTCATGGGTACCAGCACCGGCAACGCCGGTGGCACCATGGCCCCCGTCTCGTTCAAGGTTCCGGCCGATTCGGTGAACGGCAACACCATCGTCTCCGCCAAGCAGGTCAAGGACGGCGCCGCCATCGGCAGCCCGGCCAACGTCCTCTTCAACGTGAACACGCCCGGCGGTACCGCCCCCGTCCCGGCATCGAATCTGCAGACTGACGGCACGGGGAACGCCGACGGAGCCGCCGGCCTCGCACCCGCTCCGGCAGCACAGCCCGCCGCAGTGGCCACACCTGCGCCCGCACCTGCTCCGGCCGCCGCTCCCCGGGTTCGCCCGGCGCCGGTCCGGTCGACCACCGCCGCTCGCACGCCGGCACGCGCCGCGGCACCCGTTGCCGCCGCTCCGGTCGCTCCGGCCCCCGAGGCTGCCCCCGCTCCCGCCGTCGAGGCGACCCCTGCGCCGGCCGCCGCTCCCGCCCCGGTGGCCACCCCTGCCCCCGAGTCGGCTCCGGCCACGTCCCCGGCCCGCCGGTCGGTCATGGTGAGCATGGCGAGCGACGACAGCGGCTCGCCTGCTCTGGCCATCGCCCTGGTGGGCATCGGCCTGCTGCTCGCCCTCGGCGCCTCTGCCGTGGTCCTCGCCGGTCGCCGGGACCGCAAGGCTCCCGCCAAGGCCAAGCGCTAGCGAGAACCTCCAGCGTTTCCACGAAGGGGCGGCCTCCGGGTCGCCCCTTCGTCGCGCGTACGCCCGGAGCCAACGCCGCGACAGGCGTGGCGGCGTTGCCGGGGGCGGGGGTTTCCAGCGGCCGACCACGCCAGCCGCCGAAGGCGGCCCCGATGGCTGGCCGCCACCGCCGGCGAAAGCCGCAATGAGGACCGTCAGAGCGGAGTGGCCGGCTCCGCCGGCCGCCGAGCCCCCCGCAAGCTCGCCGAAGGAACCTCGGGTTCCGAGGCGATCAGCGGGCGCCGAAACGGCGGGAGATCAGCAGCCGGTCGCACACGGAGCAGAAGAAGTCGAGGTCGTCGAGCTGGTCGGCCCATCCGGCGGGCAGCCATTCCAGGCTGCGGCAGGAGCGGCACGACACCTTGTTGGTGTGCAGCGCCTCGCCCAGCCCCGAAAGGGTGGACGGGAGCTGCCTGGCCGGCTTGAGGCGGGCCACCGCCTTGCCGTTGTGGATCGCCTGCTCCCGGGCCATGCGGGCGGCGTGGGCGGTGGCCGACTGCTTGGCCCGTTCCTGCTGGGCCACGTCCCACGGCACCCCGAAGTTGGGCGCCGGCGTCGGCGTGTTCTTGCGGACGCGCTCCCGCTTCTCGTCCTGCTTGACCCTCGTGTAGTGGCGGGTCTCGACGGGCGTGGCCTTGCGGGCGAAGGTGTAGGCGTCGTTCAGCTCCTTCATCCGCCGTTCCGCCTCCTTGCGCACGTGCTCGGGCGCCTCCACGTACCGGTCCGGGTGGAACAGCTGCGCCATGGTGCGGTAGGCGGCCGTCAACTCCGACTTGCTCGCGCTCGGCGGCACGCCCAGCGCCTGGTAGGGATCGACGTCCATGCAGGTGTCTCCGGGCCCGCCTAGCGGACCGGACGCCCGGACAGACCGGCCGGGCGCCGTCGCTCATATCGTGCCGGCACCCTCGCTCAGCAGTGCTCGAGGTGGCGGGCCAGGTCGGCCAGGCCCATGGGCCCGAGCTCGAGGGCCCGGGCGTGGAAGGTGCGCAGGTCGAAGGCGGCGCCCTGCCGCCGGCGGGACGCCTCCCGGCCGGCCAGCCAGACCCGCTCCCCCACCTTGTAGCTGATGGCCTGTCCCGGCATGCCCAGGTAGCGGTCGACCTCGCTGAGCACGAAGGAGCGCGGCTGCGAGGCGCTGGCCATGAGGAGGTCGACGGCGCGGGCCGGCGTCCAGCGCTCCCCGGGCCACAGCGGCTCGGTGGTGGGGATGCGCAGCTCCAGGTGCAGGCCGATGTCGATCACGACCCGTGCCGCCCGCATGGCCTGGGCCGACAGCATGCCGAGCTCGTAGTCGGGGTTGGCCAGGTAGCCGAGCTCCCCCATGAGACGCTCGGCGTACAGGGCCCACCCCTCGCCGTGGCCGGCGGTGAAGGCCATGGTGCGCTGGAAGCGGTTGAGGCGGTCGGTGAGGTACTGCGTCATGGCCACCTGGAGGTGATGGCCGGGCACGCCCTCGTGGTAGGCGGTGGAGACCTCGCCCCACAGGGTGAAGCGGGTCCGGCCCTGGGTCGGGTACCAGGTGCGCCCCGGGCGGGAGAAGTCCTCCGACGGGCCCGTGTAGTACTGCGCGGCCGCCCCGCCCGGCGGGGCGATCATCGCCTCCAGGCGCAGTAGGGGCGCCGGGATGTCGAAGTGGGTGCCGTTGAGGTCGCAAAGAGCCTGGTCCATGAGGTCCTGGAGCCATTGGCGCAGGTTCTCCTCACCCTCGACCGCACGTGCAGGGTCGGTCTCCAGCAGGTGGCGCACCTCGTCGAGGGTCGCCCCGGGCTTGATCTGCTGCGCCACCCGCTGCATCTCGTCCTGGATGCGGCGCAGCTCGTCCCACCCCCAGCTGTACGTCTCGTTGAGGTCGAGGTCGAGGCCGTTCCAGCCGCGGGCGTGCACCCGGTAGCGGTCGGCGCCCACCGCGTCACGCTCGTCGGCGTTGGGTGCGTAGTCCTCGGCCAGCCAGCGGCCCAGCTCGGCCATCGCCGCGTTGGCGACGCCGGCGGCAGCGTCAAGACGGGCGGCCAGCGCCGGGCGTCCGCCCGGCTCGTCCCGGTAGGGCCTGGCCAGGCGGCTGAAGTACGGCAGGGACCCGTTGGTAGCGCCGCCCCACGTGGTCGCCTGGTTGGCGCAGGCCAGGGCCTGGCGCCGGGCGACCGGCGTGCGCGCCACCAGGCCTTCGTGCAGCGTGGCCCGCAGGCCGGCCAGCGACGCCGGCACGGCGGCCATGCGGTCGGCCAGCGCCTCCCACTCCTCGACCGTGCCGGTGGGCGTCAGGTCGAAGCACTCGCGGATCTGCTGGAGGGGGCTGAACAGCACGTTCAGGTTACGGCGCCACTCCCCGGCGTCGTAGGCGTCGAGGTCGGCGGTGAGACGCTCGACCATCACCGAAACGGCGATCTGCTCCCGGGCGTCGGCGGGTGGGACGCCCTGCACCCGGCGCCGGGCCCGCCGGGCCAGGTCGGCCCGGGCGGCCACCCCGTCGGGGCTGAAGTCCGTCATCTCCGACTCGTGGCCGGCGATCCCTTGGCGGGTGGCGCCTACGGGGTCGAGGGCGGCGGCGTCGGCCACGAAAGCCTCGGCCACCTCGTCCACCGTCGCAACCGTCTCAGGCGCCGGCACGCATGCCCCACATGTCCGTATCCTCCCACGCCGCCCGGTCCCCCCGGCCACGCTGCCTCCCGCACAGCGCGCCGGCCGTGGCAGACTCGGCGAGGTGAGGAAGGCTCTGCGAGGCGACAAGCCGCTGCTGCACCTGATCTTCCCCAGGTGGCAGGGCACCGGCCTCCAGCTCACCTTCGGCCACCGCATGCCGCCCATGGCGCTGCTCGTCCTGGCCGCACTGGCCCGCCGGGCCGGATGGGACGCCAGGGTCATCGACGAGAACTTCGATTCGCTCCCCGACGAGCGGCCCGACCTGGTCGCCCTCACCGTCTGGACGCCCGTGGCCAATCGTGCCTACCAGCTGGCCGACGCCTACCGGGCCCGTGGCGTGCCGGTGGTCGTGGGCGGTGTCCACCCGTCCCTCCTGCCCACCGAGGCGCTCCGCCACGCCGACTCGGTGGTGTCCGGCGAGGCCGAGGGCATCCTGGCCACCGTGCTGGCCGATGCCCTGGCCGGCACCCTCAAACCCCTCTACCAGGGCGAGTGGCAGGGGATGGACACGGTGCCCACGGCCGACGAGTGGGCGGCCGACATCAAGCGCATGCCGCTCACCCGCTACGCCCCGCTCAACACGCTGCAGACCACCCGGGGCTGCCGGTTCAACTGCGACTTCTGCTCGGTCATCCGCATCAACGGCAGGGGCTCGCGCCACCGCGACCCCGAGCAGGTGGTGGAGGAGTTGCGGGTGCTGAAGAAGGTGGGCCAGCACCTGGGCCGCTTCGCCTACGTCTTCTTCCTCGACGACGACCTGGCCGCCGACCTCGACTACACCCGCGAGCTGTGCGAGACGCTGGTGCGCTCCAAGGTGCACGTCACCTGGGGCGCCCAGGCGTCCATCGGGCTGGCCCGCGACACCGAGCTGCTCGACCTGGCGCGGCGCAGCGGCTGCCGGGTGCTGTTCACCGGCTTCGAGAGCGTGTCGCGTGAGGCCCTCATCGAGTGCAACAAGAAGAACCGGCCGGGCCAGTACGGCGAGCTGGTCGACCGGCTCCACACCCGGGGCATCGGCGTCGAGGGCGGGTTCATCTTCGGCTTCGACACCGACCGGCCCGACGTCTTCCAGGACACGGTGGAGTTCGTGGACAACATCGGCGTCGACGTCGCTCACTTCTCGATCCTCACGCCCTACCCGGGCACGCACACCTACTCCCGCATGCTGGCCGACGACCGGATCACCTCCTTCGACTGGCGGCGCTACAACCTCTACAACGCCGTGTTCGAGCCGGCCCAGATGTCGGCCCACCAGCTGGAGGACGGGCTCCGCCAAGCGTACAAGTGGTACTACGCCAGGTCCCGCCGGGTCCGGCGCTTCCTGCGGGAGACGGGCCGGCGCGACCCCCGCTTCAACATGGCCCTGGCCGCCGCCGCCAGCAACTACGACAAGCACTACAGCCGCCTCCACCTCTACCCGGGGCCCGGGTACGAGGCGTCGATGGAGGACGTGCAGCGCCTGGCCCGGGCCAGCGCGGCGCCCGCCCAGGAGGCGCTGGCGGTGGCCTTCGCCGACGCCGCCGGCACCCGGCCGGCCGGCGGAGCGGGCGGGTCGCCGGCGGTGGCGGGCACGTCGGTGCCGGTCGTCCTCCGGGCCGGACCAGGCCATCGCGACCAGGCGTGAGCGGCGGTCCCGGGCAGCCGTAGCGGGCTCAGGACCCGGCAGCCTCCGGTTCTGTGCTCCTCGTCATGGCGAAGATCTGCTGGGCGTTGGCGGCGTCGAAGGCCAGGTCGGGCCCCGAGCCGTCGGGCAACGTCCTGCGGGTGATGAACTCGTAGAACGAGCCGGGCACCTGGCGGGTGACGGTGGACCCGTCCGCCGCCCGGAACGTGCGCTCCACCACCGCCGCCCGATGCGCCGTCTGGAGGATGCGGCCCGTGCCTGACACCTCGACGTCGTCCTTGATCGGTCGCCCCGCCGCCCGCTCGGCCTCCGCCACGGCCACGACGTCGGCCACCCGGTCGGTGGCGTGGTTGAAGACCGTGCCCTCGGTGGCGATCCACGCCATCTCGGCCGACTCGGCCAGCAGGATCTCGTAGTCGTCCACCGACGGGTGGGCGTGCTGGCGGCCGAAGCAGGCGGCCAGGACCGGGAGCACGGCGGCGGCACGGTCGGCCGGGAGGGCGCCGTCCGCTTCCAGCCGGGCCACGTCGCCCCGCGCCTCGGCGCCCACGGGGTCGGTCGACGTGGACAGCACCCGGGCGGCCGCCTCCCAGAAGGCGGGCGAGAAACGCTCGGCGTGGAGCTCGCTCACGAAGTACTGGGGGACGGCGGCGGGCAGGTCCAGGTGACACCAGGAGCGGCCGGTCATGCGCAGGCGGGTGAGCTCGTAGGTGTACCTGTGGGCGTAGCCGAGGGCGGCCAGGACACGGGTCACGCCCTCCTGTCCCTGCGGCAAAGCGCCACAGTCGACCCCATCCACCGTTCGCACGGCGCCGTGGTCGAGGAAGAGGGTGCCTCCGCCCGCCAAGCAGTCGGCCACGTAGGCGGCGCCGGATGGCACCCGCGCCAGCAGGTCGTCGAGCAGCAGGACACCCAGGGCCTGCGCCACCACGGCCCGGGGGACGGTGGCGGCGGCCGGCGCCAGCACGTCGGGGTGGAGCTCCAGCCCGGACAGCAACTCCCCCGCCCGCTCCTCACCCAGGAGCGGCGCCATCAGGGCATGGAGGGCAGATCCGTCCGCCGGGCCGGTCACTGTCGCACCATCCCTTCGGGATGGCGCCGCACTGAGTCGCCTATGGACCGTCCTCCCGGGCCGGTCATGCAGCCAGCAGCGGGCTGTCGGCGAACAGGCGGCCGGCGGTGGTGGTGGCCAGGGCCTCGTAGCTCACGTCCTCCTGGCGGATGAGGCCCCGGCCTGGCAGCGCACCACCAGCGACGAGCTCGACCACAGCGCAAGCCGACGCCGCCGTGGTCCACGAGATGGCCCGCCACCAGCGCCCGTCGAAGCGGAGCGGCACATAGGAGCGCACCACCTGTTCGCGCACCGCCAGCCCGGCCCGCACCCCTTCGGCGGCGGCGTAGAGGTACACCACGTCGTCGTCCACCGGCGGCTTGGCCTGCACCAGGATGCGCCCGGCCAGGACCCGGTCCTGGCGCAGGTGCAGCTCGTCGAAGAAGAAGCGCATGAGCTGGCAGTGGCCCGGGTAGCGCAGGGTTTTGTAGTCGAGCCGGTCGAGGCGGCCGGCGAACGTCTCGCACATGGTGCCGAGGCCGCCCGAGGTGGCGAACGCCTCCAGCTGGGTGCCGCCGATCCACACGGTCTCGAGGTCACTCATGGCCGGCACCAGCCGGACGCGTCCGTCGCGGACGACCTCGCAATCGTTGAGGTACTCGTTCACCACGCCTTCGGGCGACCAGTTGAAGGCGTAGCCGAGGAGGCCGCTCGGGTTGCGGGGCAGCGCCCCCACCTTGAGCTCGAGTGAGTGGAGCTCCTCGAAGCCCCTCCCGAGGGCGGCGCCCACGATGGCGATGAGACCAGGGGCGAGGCCGCAACCGGGGACGAAGGCCCTCGGTGCGCCGGCCGCCAGCTCGGCCACCCGGTGGGCGCTGGTAACGTCCTCGGACAGGTCGAAGTAGTGCACGCCGGCGTCCACAGCCGCGTCGGCCACCACCCGGTTGAACCGGAAGGGCAGGCACGACACGACTGCCTCCGTGTCGGCCAGAGCGGCCTTCAGGGCGTCGGGGTCGCCCACGTCGAGCGCGACCATCGGGAACGGCACCGACACCCGGGCCGCCAGGTCGGCGCCGGTGACGGCGAAGCCGGCGCTGTGCAGCAACCGGGCCAGCAGCTCCCCCACGTTCCCAAGCCCGACCACGAGGACCCTCGAGAACACCCGAGCCACCTCCACATGGTACGAGGCTCCTGTCATCATGGGTTCACCTCACCATGAGCCCGCTTCCCAGCACCGACCACCTGGCGCAGTCGGCCCGCCTCGCCTTCGAGCGGCTGGGCGTCCCGTGGCCCGGCGATGACACGGGCGGGCTCGCCGCCCGTACGCCGCTCACCGGCGGCACCCTCACCACGCTCGTCTCGGTCGACGCGGCCGGCGTCGATATGGCCATCGAGCGTGCGTCCGCCGCCTTCCTGGCCTGGCGCACCGTGCCCGCTCCTGTGCGGGGCGACGTGGTGCGACGTCTCGGCGTCCTCCTCCGCGCCCACAAGGAGGACCTGGCTGCGCTGGTCACGTTGGAGGCGGGCAAGATCGGTTCCGAGGCCCTGGGCGAGGTTCAGGAGATGATCGACATGTGCGACTTCGCCGTCGGCCTCTCCCGCCAGCTCTACGGGCTCACCATGGCGTCGGAGCGACCGGCCCACCGCATGATGGAGGTCTGGCACCCGCTCGGGGTGTGCGGCGTGATCACCTCGTTCAACTTCCCGGTGGCGGTGTGGGCGTGGAACGCGGCGCTGGCTCTTGTGTGCGGCGACCCGGTGGTGTGGAAACCCTCGGAGAAGACCGCCCTCACGGCGCTCGCCTGCGCCGCTCTGGCCGAGCGGGCGGCGACCGAGGCTGGCGCCCCGGCCGACCTCGTCCAGGTGGTGGTGGGCGGTGCCGACGCCGGCCGGCGTCTGGCCGGGTCGCCGGCCGTACCACTGGTGTCGGCCACCGGCTCCACCGCCATGGGCCGGGTCGTGGCGCCGCTGGTGGCGGCCCGGTTCGGCCGCAGCCTGCTGGAGTTGAGCGGCAACAACGCGGCGGTCGTCACGCAGTCGGCCGACCTCGACCTCGCCACCCGCGCCGTCGCCTTCGCCGCTGCCGGCACCGCCGGCCAGCGCTGCACCACCCTGCGCCGGCTCATCGTCCACCGCTCGCGGCAGGCCGAGGTGGTCGACCGGCTGGCCGCTGCGTACGCCACCCTTCCCGTGGGCGACCCGCTGGACGGCGTCACCCTGGTGGGGCCGCTGATCGACGGCGCCGCCCACGACGGCTTCGCCACCGCCGTGTCGCGCGTCACCGCCGATGGCGGCACGGTGGTGTGCGGCGGCGAGCGGGTGCTGGCGGACGAAGCCCCCCACGCCTTCTACGTCCGGCCCGCCCTCGCCGTGATGCCGGCCCAGACCGACCTGGTGCTCCACGAGACATTCGCCCCGCTCCTCTACGTCGTCGCCTACGACGACTGGGACGAGGCGGTGGCCCTGCACAACGCCGCCAGCCACGGCCTTTCCTCGTCGGTGTTCACCACCGACCTGCGGGAGGCCGAGCGCTTCACGGGGCCGGCGGGGTCCGACTGCGGCATCGCCAACGTCAACATCGGCCCCTCCGGCGCCGAGATCGGCGGCGCCTTCGGCGGCGAGAAGGACACCGGCGGCGGCCGGGAGGCCGGCTCCGACGCCTGGCGCACCTACATGCGCCGGATGACCTGCACGGTCAACGCCTCCGACGACCTCCCCCTCGCCCAGGGCGTCGAGTTCCCGCTTTCGAGTAAATAGCTCCCCATTTTGGGGAGCTATTTACTCGAAAGAGGTGGTGGGAGGAGGGCGTTGGGGTTGAGGATGCCGGCGGGGTCGAGGGCGGCCTTGACGGCCCGGAAGGCGGCGATCTCGGCCGGGCTGCGGGTGCGGGCCAGCCACGCCTTCTTGGCCGTACCGATCCCGTGCTCGGCGCTGATGCTGCCGCCCATCCCCACCACGAGAGCGAGCACGGCGTCGTCGACCGCCACGTCGTCCGGGCCGACGCCGGTGACGTTGACGTGGACGTTGCCGTCGCCGGCGTGGCCGAACAGCCACGTGCGGCCGGCCGGCGCCACCGCCGCGACGACGCCGGGGACGGCGGCGATAAAGGCGGCCAGGGCGGCGAAGGGCAGGGTGACATCGAGCTTGTGGGGGGCGCCCAGCGTGGCGAGCGCCTCGGTGTGGGCCTCCCGGTAACGCCAGAGGTCGGCCCGGCGCGGCGAGTCCTCGGCCACGGCCACGTCGGCCACCGCCGCCAGCGAGCCCACTGCGTCAGCCAACTCGGTGACCGGGCTGGTGCGGCCGGCCGCCTCCACCAGCAGGTACGCCCGGTGGGAAGCGGGGAAGGGTGGGGTCAGCCCGACCGCTTCGCACACGAGGGCCAGCCCGTCGTCCAGGAACAGTTCGGCCGCCTCCAGCGACGGTACGGCACGGCGCAGCGCCGCCGCCGCCTCGACGCCCGCCGTCACGTCGTCGAAGGCGAGAAGGGCCACGACCCGCTCGCCCGCCGGGGGTACGAGGCGGAGGCGAACGGCGGTGACGAGACCGAGCGTGCCCTCGCTGCCACACAGCAGGGACGGCAGGTGGTAGCCGGTGTTGTCCTTCACCAGCCCGCCCAGATGCGACACCACCGAGCCGCCGCCCAGCACCGCCTCCACCCCCACCAGCTGGGCCCTGGTGTCGCCGTAGCGCAGCACCCGGGTGCCGCCGGCGTTGGTGGCCACCGAGCCGCCGATGGTGGCCGAGTCGCGGCTGGCGAAGTCGACGCCGTAGGCCCAACCCGCCTCGGCGGCCGCCCGCTGCACAGCGCCGAGGGTGGCGCCGGCGCCGGCCGTCACCTGGCCCGCCCGCGGGTCGACGGGGTCGAGCGCCGCCAAGCGGCGCAGGCTCACCACCACCTCGCCGGCGAGGGGCACGCCCCCACCCACCAGGCCGGTGTTGCCGCCCTGGGCCACCACGGCGGCGCCGGCCGCCCGGCACACGTCGACCACCGCCGCCACCTCGGCGGTCGACCCGGGCCGCACGACGGCCGGCGTGGCGCCGGCGTAGCGACCCGTCCAGTCGACGCAGTAGCCGGCCACCACATCGGCGTCGGCGAGCACATGGTCTCGCCCCACCACGTCGACCAGCTGCCGCCGCAGGTCCCCGTCGCCTCCCACCACCCCGATGATGCCCTTCTCGTCGGCGAACCGCTGCGAACTTCGCGCCGCTGCGCCGACGAGAATGCCGACGGGCGCGCTGCTCAGGCGGTCGCCGGCTCCCCACCGCCTCGACGGATGAGCTCGTTGACCCTCCCGCACTCGGCCGTCAGCTCGTCGACGGCCGGATCGATGCCCGGCGTGCCCCGGGCCGCATCCAACGCCTGCACCCGCTCGAGCAGCGGCGCCCAGCGGTGGTCCACGTCGGCCGCCGCCTCGGCGTCCGAGAGGGCTTTGTCCAGCGCGTCGGACGTGGGAAGCTTCTGGTCGGCGACGGGCGAGAGGGCGCCGATGCAGGCGTCCTGGGCGTGCTCGGCCGCCCGCGATTCGGCGCTCTGGCGGCCGCAGGCGGCCGTACACAACCAGACGGCGACGAGCACGAGGCCGGCGGCCCGGGCCGGAGCCCGCCGCCGCCGCCCCCCGGGCCTGCTCAGGCGTCGTCCTTGGCGCCACCGGTGGTGACGGGGACATCCGGCGTGTTCCCGTTGACCGTGGCCCTGTGCTCGGACGGCGCGCTCTCCCGCAGGTCGTAGACGTGGGTGGACGGGCCCTCGACGCCGAAGTGGGGCAGCCACTCCAGCCAGCTGGGCAGGTACCAGTTGCGGTTGCCGAGAAGCTTCATGCTGGCCGGCACGAGCACGGAGCGGACGATGGTGGCGTCGATGAGCACGGCCACGGCCAGGCCGAAGCCCATCTGCTGGAAGGCCACCATGCGGCCGGCGGCGAAGCCGCTGAACACCGCCACCATGATGAGGGCGGCGCCGGTGATGATCCCGGCCGTGGTGCGCAGCCCGTAGGCCACCGACTCGGTGTTGTCGCCCGTGAGATCGAAGTGCTCACGGATCCTCGACAGGAGGAAGACGTGGTAGTCCATCGACAGCCCGAACAGCACGGAGAACAGGAACAGCGGGAGCCACGCCTCGATCACCTCGACTTGCTGGAAGCCCAGGATGCCCGCGCCCACCCCCTTCTGGCTCACCAGGACGATGAGGCCGTAGGCCGCGCCCACCGACAGCAGGTTCATCACGATGGCCTTGGCCGGCACCACGATCGAGCGGAAGGCGATGGTGAGGAGCAGGAAGGACAGGCCGAGGACGAAGACGAAGACGATCGGCAGGTAGCGGCTGGCGATGTCGAAGAAGTCCTTGTTGAACGCCGTCTCCCCGCCCACCAGCGCCCTGGCCGGACCGCCGTCGGGGAAGGCGGCGGGCACGTAGTCGTCCCGCACCCTGCCCACCGCGTCGACTGCGGCCTTGCTGCTCGGGTCGCCGTTGACCGGCACGGCGATGAGGGTGAGGTCGCCGCCGTCATTGACGGTGACCTCGGGCTGCCCGAAGAAGCGGTCGCGGACGAGCGACGTCTGCAGCTTGTCGATCGACTCGGCGACCGCAGGCTCGTCGGCGATGCCGTCGATCACGATCTTCACGGGCGAACTGAGGCCGCCGGCGAAGTCGCGGGCCAGCACGTCGAACGCCAGCTTGGACGGAAGCTCGTCCGGGATGGTGCTCACGCCCGAGAAGCCGGTGCGCATGTCGAGGGCCGAGGATGCACAGGCCAGCAGGATGCCGACACCGACCACCAGGCTCACCACCGGCCGGCGCATCACCGTGCGGGTGACGCCGTCCCAGAAGCCGCCCCGGTGGTCGGGGTCGACGGCCTTGCGGCGGTGGATGCGCAGGGCGTTGACCTTGTCGCCCAGCAGGCCGAGCACGGCGGGCAGCAGCGTGAGCGACGCCGCCACGGCGATGACCACCACGAAGATGGCGCCGGCGCCCAGGCTCTTGAAGATCGAGTTGGGGATCAGGATCATCCCGAGCAGGGCCAGTACCACCGTGAGGCCGCTGAAGAACACGGCCCGGCTGGCGGTGGCGCCGGTGGCCTCGATGGCGTCGAGCTTGTCCTTGCCCCGCTGGCGTTCCTCCCTGTAGCGGGACACGACGAACAGCGAGTAGTCGATGCCCACGGCCAGGCCCATCATCGAGATCATGTTGGTGACGAAGAACGAGAACTGGACGACCTGGCCGACAACCGACACCACGCCGACGGCGACGAAGATCGACGCCATGCCGATGATCACCGGCACCACGCCGGCCACCACAGCGCCGAACACGACCACCAGGATGACGAGGGCGGCCAGCATACCGACCGACTCGCCCTTCTTCAGGTCCTCTTCGGAGACGGTGTTGAAGTCGTCGCCCAAGGCGGCGGGCCCGAAGATCTGGGCCTCGAAACCGCTCCGGGCGTTGTCCTTCAACACCTGCTGGAGCTCCGGGATGTGGTCGATGGCGTCCTCGGGCGCGCCGGCCAGCAGCGTGGGCAGCAGCGTGGCGTGGCGGTCCTCTGACACCAGCCCGGCCTCGTCACCGGCGTCGGCGAACGTGGTGACGCTCTCCACCACGTCGCCCCCGAGTGCGGCCAGATCGGCAGCCAGGCCCTTGACGTAGGCGGCGTAGGCCGGGTCGTCGACCGTGGCCGACTCGCTGCGCACGATGACGATCTCGGTGTCGCGCTCGGGTCCGGTGAGGCGGTCCTCGAGCAGCTTCTCGGCCTGGTTGGACTCCGGGTTGTTGGTGATCTTGACATCGGTCGTGGTGGCGCTCGACAGCAGGCTGCCGCTCGCCGCGCCGGCGGCGGCCATCAGGGCGACCCAGATGCCCACGGTGCGCCACGGATGGCGACTGCTCGATCGCGCCAGCGATTGCGGGGAAAGGCGCATGCCGGGTTCTCCTTCCATGCCGGGAGTCGCCCGCCCACCAGAGAGTTCGACCCGGACCGAAGTGATTGTTAACCCTGTTAACTAGCACGACAACGCCGCCGATTCAAGAGGGTTCCTGTCCCGCTCCCCCGAGGGTCCCCGGCACTACGCTCGCTCTCGGTGGACGGCTCCGGGATCGAGCGGGCGGTGGTCGCCGCCGTGCCCACCGGGCTGCTCGTCGGCGGGCGCAGGACCGGGGCGGCCGGCGGGGCGTGCTTCGCCGTGCACGACCCGAGCACGGCGGCGGTGCTGTGCGACGTGGCCGACGCGGCTGCCGGCGACGCCGTGGCCGCTCTCGACGCGGCGGCCTCCGCCCAGCCCGGATGGGCCCGGCACCCGCCGCGGGAACGGGGCGAGATCCTGCGCAGGGCGTGGGAGCTGACGGTCGCCCGTGCCGACGACCTGGCCCTGCTGATCACGCTGGAGATGGGCAAGCCATTGGCCGAGTCGCGCGCCGAGGTGGCCTACGGCGCCGAGTTCCTGCGCTGGTTCTCCGAGGAGGCGGTGCGCATCGACGGCGGCTACACGGTGTCCCCCGACGGAAAGGCGCGGCTGGTCACCATGCGCCAGCCCGTGGGCCCGTGCCTGCTCGTCACGCCCTGGAACTTCCCCCTCGCCATGGGCACCCGCAAGATCGGCCCGGCGGTGGCCGCCGGCTGCACGATGGTGGTGAAGCCGGCCGAGCAGACGCCACTCACCACATTGGCCCTGGCCGCCATCCTGGAGGAGGCAGGGCTGCCGGCCGGGGTGCTGAACGTGGTGCCCACCTCCAGGCCGGCCGACGTCGTTGCACCCCTCTTGGCCGATCGCCGTCTGCGCAAGCTGTCGTTCACCGGCTCCACCGAGGTCGGGCGGGTGCTCATGGCGCAGGCCGCGCCCAACATGGTGCGGATGACGCTGGAACTGGGCGGCAACGCCGCCTTCCTCGTGTTCGACGACGCCGACCTCGACCTCGCCGTCGAGGGCGCCGTCGTCGCCAAGATGCGCAACATCGGCCAGGCGTGCACGGCCGCCAACCGCTTCCTCGTGGCCGAGGCGGTGGCCGGCGAGTTCGCCGCCCGCCTGACGGAGCGCATGGCGGCGCTGAAGGTCGGCCGTGGCACCGACGAGGGCGTCGACGTGGGCCCGCTGATCGACGAGGCCCAGCGGTCCAAGGTGGCGGCGCTGGTCGACGAGGCCGTGGCGCAGGGCGCCCGGCTGCTCACCGGCGGCAAGCCGCTCGACGGCCCCGGCTCGTACTACCCGCCCACCGTGCTGGCGGATGTGCCCGCCGGCGCCCGCATGCTGCGCGAGGAGGTGTTCGGCCCCGTGGCCCCGATCCTCACCTTCACCGGCGAGGACGAGGCGGTGGCCGCGGCCAACGACAGCGAGCACGGGCTCGTCGGCTACGTGTTCACGTGCGACCTCGACCGGGCGCTGCGGGTGGCGGAGGGGCTGGAAACGGGCATGGTGGGCCTGAACCAACCGATGGTGTCGAACCCGGCCGCGCCGCTCGGCGGCGTCAAGCACTCCGGCGTGGGCCGCGAAGGGGGCCACGAGGGCCTCCTCGGCTACCTGGAGACCAAGTACGTCGCCATCCGGGCGTGAAGCCGGCGGGGGTTGGAGGTCGGCCCTTCGGGGCATCACCGTCACGGGGAGACACCCCGAACGGAGGTTTCAATGGACCCGAAGGTGGCGTTCTTTTTCTACCTGGCCGCGGTGATCTGCTTCGTCCTTGCCGCGGCTGGCGAGGCGTGGAAGTACGGAAGCCTGGGACGTCGGGGGTCGCCGCCGCGCCTGCTGCTGGTGCCCCTCGGCCTCGCCCTGTTCGTCTTTCCCACCATGTGGACAGTGGGCACCCAGGCGTTCTGAGCGCTAGTCGTCCAGCTCCTCGCCCTCGTAGCTGCGCAGGCTGCCGAACCGGCTCTGCACGCCCATCGGGGTGGTGACGAACACGTCGGCCAGGTCCTGCCACGAGTGGCCCTTGGCGCGCGCCTGTCCCACCAGGATGCGCAGCACGGTCTCGAGGTAGGGACCTGCGGTGTTGGCCTGCGCGATGCGGGGCAGGACCGGCTTGCGGCCGTCGACCGCCTGCTCGAGCAGCGTCGTGAGCTGGGCCACCACGTCGCCGAGGCCGTCGTTGTCGTCGGGCATGGCGAAGGATCCTAGAAGCCCGACCGCCCGGCGCGACAATGGAGCATGTCGATGGAGGGATCGGACCTTCTGGCACTGGTGCTCGAGCTGTCCGCCGAGGAGAGCGCCGACGGAGAGATCGTCGACGCACTGGTGGTCGCCGCCCACGGCCACCCCACCCCCTTGATGGGCGCCTGCGCCTACGCCCTCTCGTTGGCGCGGGACCTGCCGTACGACACCGCCAACGAGCGGACCCTGCGCCTCCTCACCGAGGCGCTCCAGCGGGCGGTGCACTCGAGCGGGGAGGCGCCGTCGGAGGACCGTGACTCGCTCCTGCGCCACATCATGGAGTACTCGGGCGGCTCCGCCATGGCGCCCCGTGCCGTGGCGTCGCGGATGGCCGAGCTCGACGCCGACCTCGAGGCGCTGCGCCCGTCGGAGGACGGCGGGGAGGACGGCGGGGACTCCGCCCCCTGAGCCACGGGTCGGGCGCTGTACCAACGTCAGCGCAGCGCTCTGGGACACTCGCGGCATGGGCTCCGTCATCGCCACCGAGGACCTGAGCCGCAGCTTCGGCGGCCGGCCCGCCCTGGAGGGCCTGACCTTCGACGTCGAGGAGGGCGAGATCGTCGCCCTGCTCGGGCCCAACGGCGCCGGCAAGACCACCACAGTCCGGCTCCTCAACGGCGTGCTGCGGCCCGACCGGGGGCGCGCCACGGTGCTCGGCCTCGACCCGTCCACCGAGGGCTCGACCCTTCGCCGGCGCACGGGCGTCCTCACCGAGACGGCCGGCCTGGACGACCGCCTCACGGCGCGGGAGAACCTGGTGCTGGTGGCCGGCATCCGCGGGGTGGACGCGGTCGAGGCCCGCCGGCGGACGGACGAGCTGCTCGAGCGACTCGGCATGACGGCCGACGCGGACCGCGTCGTGCAGGGTTTCTCCACCGGGCAGCGCAAGCGGGTGGCGCTGGCCCTCGCCCTCCTCCACGACCCCGAGGTCCTCTTCCTCGACGAGCCCACATCGGGCCTCGACCCGGCCGCCTCCCGCGACGTGGTGGACCTGATCGCCGACCTGGCCAGGGAGCGCCGGCGCACCGTCGTGGTGTGCACGCACTTCCTGGGCGACGCCGGCCGCCTCTGCCACCGCATGGCGGTGCTCGACCGGGGCCGGCTGCGGGCCTTCGGCACCACCGAGGACCTGGCCGCCGAGCTGTGGCGGGGCACGGTGGTGGACATCGATCTCGGCCGCCCGGCCGGGGAGCGGGAGGTGGAGGCACTGGCGGCGGGCGCCGGCGTGCTCGAGAGCGAGGGCACACCGGCCGGGGCGCGCCTGCGCGTGCAAGATCGGGAGGCGGTGCCGGCGCTGGTGGCAGCGCTGGTCGGGCAGGGCGTGCCCGTCTACGCGGCCGTGCCCCGCCCGGCCACGCTGGAGGACGTCTACTTCGCCCTCCAGGGCCGGGACCAGGGCTCGGAGCAGAAGCAGGAGCCCGATGGCGGCGAGGTGCGCCGGTGATGTGGTCGGGGCCGGTCGCCGCCGTCATCCGCAAGGACCTCACCGCCATCCGGCGGTCCAAGGCCGTGGTCATCCCCATGATGGCCGTGCCGTTCCTGCTCCTGGTCGTGCTGCCCATCGGCATCGGCCTGGCCGCCAGGGCCCAGCACAACACCGACATCAGCGGCTTCCTCGGCCGGCTCCCCGACAACGTGGTGGGGCCCATCGCCCGCCTGCCCGCCGACGAGCAGCTGGTTGTGCTGGTGAGCGGCTACCTGCTGGCGCCGCTGTTCCTGATCGTGCCCCTCATGGTGGCTGCCGTCCTCGCCGCCGACGCCTTCGCCGGCGAGAAGGAGCGGCGCACCATCGAGACGCTGCTCCACCTGCCCATCCCCGACCGCCAGCTGTTCTACGCCAAGGTGCTCGGAGCGTTCCTCCCCGCCGTGGCCGTCTCGTGGGCGGGTTTCGTCCTGTTCGCCGTCGTGACCAACACGGTGGCGTGGCCCGTGACGCAGCGGATCTTCGTGCCCACCCGCCTGTGGGCGGTCGTCATCTTGTGGGTGGCCCCCGCGGTGGCGGCGCTGGGCATGGGCGTGATGGTGCGCGTCTCGGCCCGGGCCAAGACGGCCCAGGAGGCCAACCAGCTCGGTGGCGCCGTGATCCTGCCCCTCATCTTCCTGGCCGTGGGCCAGTCCACCGGCCTGCTGCTGGTCACCGTGCCCGTGGCCGTCGGCATCGGCGCCGCCGTGTGGGCGATCGCCATCCTGCTCATCGTCCGGGGCGCCCACCGCTTCACCCGGGACCGGCTCCTGTCAGGGTGACGGCCGCCTCCGGGTCGGGCCCGCCGGCCCGATGGACGCGCACGGAAGAGGGGCTCGGGGGGCGGGTCCGGAGCGGAAAGGGACGACGCTCCGAAGACCTGGGGTGCGCCTAGGTTGCCCCCCGAGCCCGAGGCTTTCAGTATCGACCTGGAACATCTACCGCACAAGGACACAAGCCCCCCTTCCCGACGGGGGTGCTACCACCCGTTGCACGCATCCGGGATCGGAGAACAGCGGAACGGGACATGGTCCGGCCAACCGCAGGAGCTGTGCCACACTCGTCCCATGAGCGTCTTCACGCCTGAGCGCGAGGTTCTCGCGACCCGCGACCGCCTGGTGGTCGAGCGCCGGCCGTCCCGGTTGCGCAAGCTGGCCGTGGCCGTGCTGGTCAGCATCGGCGCGGTGACGGTGGCCCAGCTGGTCGACCTGCTGCCGTCGCTGCACAACCCGTTCGGCACCGAGACCGTCGACCGGTCCCAGCCGGCGCTGCTGAAGGCGGTCACCGACCTCAGCCGCTACGAGGCGGCCAGCGGCAACTTCCAGGTCATCGTCGACCTGGAGAAGGACGCCAAGTTCATGCCGGACTTCATCCGGGGCGAGCGCACCCTGTTCGTGGCCGCCGGCACGGTCGACGCTTCCATTGACTTCAGCCAGATCGGCGACGGCGCAGTCACCGTGTCGCCCGACGGCAGGTCGGTCACCGTCGCCCTCCCGCACGCCCGCCTGTCGGCGGCCCGGATCGACCCCGAGGCCAGCCGGGTGGTGTCCCGCCAGCGGGGCCTGCTCGACCGCCTCGGCGGTGTCTTCTCGGACACGCCCACCGGCGAGCGCCAGCTCTACCTGTTGGCCGAGGAGAAGGTGGAGGTCGCAGCCCGGGCCGGTGGTGTGCGGGCCCGGGCCGAGGCCAACACCCGCACCATGCTGAAGAGCCTCCTCGGCTCGCTCGGCTACGACGACGTCACCGTCGTCTTCGGCGACGCCGCCGCCTGAGCGCCTGCGGCCGCCGTTCCGGTCAGCCAGGCCGTAGCGCTTGTGCCGACCGGCTGACCGGCGTCGTCAGCGGCGCTTCTTCAGCAGCCCGAACACCCCGCGTGCCACCGTGTTGAGCATCGAGCGGCCCTCGCGGCTCTTCACGTAGGCGATGACGGCGTTCTCGTCCTTCTTCGTGCCCTTGGGCTGGGGGCGGGGCGCCGGCCTCTGCGCCTTCTCGCCCTTGGCGGGGGTCGCCGGCTCGGCTCCTGCCGCCGTCTTGGCCGCCAGCCGCTCCCGGGCCGACTCCCGGTCGACCTCCTCGGCATAGGTGGGCCACAGCGGCGACTCCTCGGCCAGGCGCTCGACCTCCTTGGGGTCGATGGCGGCCATGAGCGACGTGGGCGGCCGCAACTTGGTCCACACCACCGGCGTGGGCGCGCCCCGCTCCGACAGGATGGTCACCATGGCCTCACCTGTGCCGAGCTGGGTGAGGTCCTCCTCCAGGTCGTAGTCGTCGGTCTTCGGATAGGTGGTGACGGCCGCCTTGAGGGCCTTGGCGTCGCGGGGCGTGAACGCCCGCAGGGCGTGTTGCACCCGGTTGCCCAGCTGGGCCAGGACCTCGTCGGGGACGTCGTCGGGCAGCTGGGTCACGAAGAACACGCCGACGCCCTTGGACCGCACCAGGCGGACGGTCTGGGCGACCTGGTCGACGAACTCGTCGGGCGCGTCGTCGAACAGCAGGTGGGCCTCGTCGAAGAAGAACACGAGCTTGGGCTTGTCGAGGTCGCCCACCTCGGGGAGGGCCTGGAACAGCTCGGCCAGCAGCCACATGAGGAAGGTGGAGAACAGCCGGGGTTTGTCCTGCACGGCGGCCAGCTCCAGGCAGCTGATGACGCCGGCCCCGTCGTCGGTGGTGCGCAGGAGGTCGTGCACGTCGAGTTCGGGCTCGCCGAAGAACTCGTCGCCGCCCTCGTCGGCCAGCTGGGTCACGGAGCGGAGCAGCACACCGGCCGTGGCGGTGGAGATCCCGCCGATGCCGGCCAGCTCGGCCTTGCCGTCGTCGCTGGTGAGGTACTGGAGCACGGCCCGCAGGTCGGACAGATCGAGCAGGGCCAGGCCCGCCTCGTCGGCGTAGTGGAACACCAGCGACAGCGAGGAGGCCTGGGTCCGGTTGGCCCCCAGCACCTTGGCCAGCAGCTGGGGCCCGAACGACGACACCGTGGCCCGCACGGGTACGCCGGGTCCGATGCCGCCCAGGGCCAGGAACGTCACGGGGTGGCCGACCGGCGTGAACTCCACGCCCAGCTCCTTCGCCCGGGCGGTGACCCGGTCCCCCGCCTCGCCAGGGCGCAGCAGGCCGGTGAGATCGCCCTTCACGTCGGCCGCGAACACGGCCACACCGATGCCCGACAGTTGCTCGGCCATCAGCTGCAGCGTCTTGGTCTTTCCGGTGCCCGTGGCCCCTGCGATCAATCCGTGGCGGTTGCACATGGCGGCGGGCAGCTGCACCACCGCATCGGGCAACGTCTCGCCGTCGAGCACTCCTCGCCCGAGGTCCACGACCGGGCCCTCCGCCGCGTACGCAGCCGTGATCCGCTCGGCGAACGGCGTGGGCTCAACCACAGGGCGACGCCCCCGGCGTCGACACCGCCGTGACGGGCGTGAGCAGATTCCCCCATTCCTCGTCCACCGGTTGCCGGATCACATGGCCAGCCTGTCACGCGCACGGGCCCCGGGCGAGGAAGTGCCGGGAGCGACGCCTGTGCTCCCGAACTCGCCGGCGAAACAGCGCGAACTACGCGCCGTTTCGCCGACAGGAACAACGCACTCACGCCAGGTTGGGCTCGAACCCTTCCGCCCCATAAGGTTCGCTCCGTGCCAGGTCGGAGAGGGCCCCGGTGAGGCCGTCGATTCTGAGCCGGCGGCGCAACCAGCCCCCGGTGACGCCGTCCCCCGACACCGGGGCCCCCGCACCGCTCGGCCCGTGGCCGGAGGAGAGCTTCACCGACGCGGCGGCCCAGATCGTGGGCTTCTTCGCGGACGAGGGCATCGACCTGCGCGGCACCCGGCTGGCCGACATCGGGTGCGGCGACGGCATCATGGATCTCGGGGTGTTCCAGCGGGCCGACCCGGCCCTGCTGGTGGGCTACGACCTCGCACCGGTCGACACGGCGTCGCTGGCCGCCCGTGCCGTCGACCGGGGCGTGGCCACGGAGGTGCCCGACGGCCTCCGGTTCGAGGTGTGCGGTCCCGAGAGCCTCCCCGCCGGGACCGACAGCTTCGACCACGTCTTCTCGTGGTCGGCCTTCGAGCACGTGATCCGCCCGATCCCCGTGCTCCAGGAGGTCCACCGCGTCCTGCGGCCCGACGGGCTGCTGATGATCCAGCTCTGGCCCTTCTACCACTCGAAGCACGGCTCGCACCTGTGGGACTGGTTTCCCCAGGGGTTCGGCCAGCTCCTCTTCGACCCGTTCGAGGTCGAGCGCCAGGTGCTGGCCGAACCGGACAAGGGCCCGGGGTGGACCTCCGAACTGCTGGCCGGGTTCCGCGAGCTGAACCGCATCACCCTCGACGACCTCCACCGGGCCCTGCTGCACGCCCACTTCGAGGTGGTGAAGCTCGAGCTGCTGCACGAGTGCTTCCATGTCCCCCCCGAGCTGGCCCACCTCCCGCTCACCACCGTGGCCGTCTCCGGCGTCAAACTCCTCGCGGCGCCGCGATGACCGGCCCGGGAGGACGGTCCATGGACAACGCAGTGGCGCGACATCCGGAACGGATGGCGCGCCGATGACCGGCGGTCCCCGCACCGGCCCCGCCGTCGTCGCCGCCGTGTTCGTCGACGGCGCGCCCGCCGACTACGCGCCCACCGTGGCGTCGCTCGTGCGGGCCCATGCCGGCATCGACGTGGTGGTGGGGGCGGTGGAGCCGGCCGAGGCGGCGTCGCTGGTCGAGCTGGGCGCCACCGTGGAGGCGGCGGCGTCGGCGTCGGAGCTGGTCACGCGGGTGTGGAACGACCGCCGCTGCCACGTGCTGGCCGTCACCGACACGGCCGTGTTCCCGGCTGCCCTGCTGGACCCGGCCCTCGCCATCCTCGGCGCCGACATGCGGGTGGCCACGGTGTCGTTTCTGTCCAACGCGGCGGCCTTCTTGAGCTTCCCGTACCGCAACACGGCCTCGTCGCACCAGATCGAAAGCTTCGACGAGGAGTCGATCACCCGGATCCTGCGTACCACCGAGCCCGAGCAGGCCCCGGCCCCCATCCCCTTCGCCGCGGGCCCGGCTGTCCTGCTCTCCTCCTTCGCCCTGTCGGCCGTGGGCGCCCTGACCGACGTGGGCGACCACCGGCCTGCCGTGGCCCTGGCCGACTTCAGCCTGCGGGCCCGGCGCCGGGGCTTTCTCGACGTGGTGGACGCATCCACCTTCGTCTCCCGCCCCTACGACCTCGGCCCGCTGCAGGACCCTTGGCTGAGCGGTACCGAGCACCGCTGGCTCAGCGACCACCACCCGTTCTTCGCGTCGATCCTCCACGAGCAGTCGGCCTCCGACGACTCCGCCCTCGCCACCGTGCACACCGCCAGCCGGGCCAAGGTGCTCGGGCTGCGCCTGCTGGTGGACGGCTCGTGCCTCGGGCCCAAGGAGATGGGCACCCAGGTGCAGACCAGCTCCCTCGTGGGCGCCCTCACCAGGCGGGCCGACGTGGAGCGGGTGTGCGTCGCCCTCGCCACCGCCGTCCCCGCCTACGCGGCCGAGATCCTGGCCCACCCCAAGGTCGACGCCCGGCTGGTGGCCGACTCGGACGTGTCGGGGTTCGGGCACGTGGACGTGGGGCACCGCCCGTTCCAGCCCGTCGGCACCCTGCACCCGTCGTGGTTCAAGGTGGCGGCGAGGACGGTGATCACCATCCAGGACCTCACCTCGTACCACGTGGGCATCTACCACGCCTCGGCCGAGAGCTGGATGACCCACCGCGACGCCATGCGCCACGTGGCCGGGCAGGTCGACGGCGTGGTGGCCATCTCCCACGACGTGCGCCAGCACCTCGCCCTCGAGCGCCTACCCATCGAAGCGGAGCGGATTGCGGTGGTGGAGAACGGCACCGACCACCTCCGGGGCGACGAGGCCGAAGTTGTGCCCCAGGAGCTGCTGGCCCGTGGGTTCGTGGCCGGCCGGTTCGCCCTCGTGCTCGGCACGAACTACGCCCACAAGAACCGCGACCTGGCGGTGGAGGTGGTGCGGGAGCTGCGCCGCCGCGGCCACGACCTGGCCCTGGTGATGGCCGGCGCGGCCGTGCCCTACGGCTCCTCCCGGGTGCAGGAGACGCAGCGGGCGGGTGGTGAGCAGGAGATCTACGCCATTCCCGACGTCACCTCGGAGGAGCGCAACTGGCTGCTGCACCACGCCGCCGTCGTGCTCTACCCCACGTCGGCCGAGGGCTTCGGGCTGGTGCCCTACGAGGCGGCCCGTTTCGGCACACCCACGATCATGGTGCCGTTCGGCCCGCTGGGCGAGGTGGTCGGCGACCTGCCGGTCCAGGCCGTCGACTGGAGCCCCGACTCCCTGGCCGACGCCGCCGAGCAGATCCTCGGAGATCCTGCGACGGCCCGCGAGCAGGTGGCCGTGGCCCTGCGCTCCGGCCAGGATTTCACCTGGGACGCCACCGCTGCCAAGCTGGTCGAGGTCTACCGGGCCCTGTTGGCGGCGCCGGCGCGAGGAGGCGACGCCCGACGATGATGGAGGCTGACATGAGCATGATCCGCCCGGCCGCCCGGCCGCACGAGGCCGGTGACCTCGCGCCCGAGATGGACCGGCTGTCGCTCGACCACGCGCTGCACGACTTCGAGGTGGCCAACGCCCGCGTGGTCGACCTCACCCAGCGCCTCATCGCCGCCAGCCGCGAGCTGGCCGCCAAGCGCGAGGAGCTGGCCTGCCTCCAGCGCGAGCACGAGGAGCTGCGGTCGGTGTACGACCGCATGCAGCTCTCGCGGGCGTTCAAGCTGGCCAACAAGATCTGGGCCATCCGCAACGCCCTTTAGCGGTGCCGGCCGTCGGTGGAGGCCGTGATCGGGGCGACTACGCTCCCTGCCGATGACCGGCCAGTTGGAATCCCTCGGCGCCACACCGTTCGACGCCCGGCGGGCCGAATGCACAGGGTTGTCGACGGCCGATTCGGAGACGAGCGCCTGGTTCACCGAGCACTACGTCGACGCGGCCGACCAGATCATCGAGTTCCTGGCCGGCGACAAGATCTCCATGACGGGCGCCGACGTGGCCGACGTCGGCTGCGGTGACGGCATCATCGACCTCGGGGTGGCGCTGAAGGCCGAGCCCCGGTCGCTGGTGGGCTTCGACATCGCCCCCACCGATCCCGCCTGGCTCCTGAAGCGGGCCACCGAGGAAGGCGTGGCCGAGGAACTGCCCGACTGCCTCGAGTTCCGCACGTGCGAGCCGCTCACCCTGCCGGCCGACGACGACTCGTTCGACTTCGTGTTCACCTGGTCGGCATTCGAGCACGTGGAGAACCCCGTCGCCGTGTTCCGGGAGATCCGCCGGGTCCTGCGACCCGGCGGGATGCTCTTCCTCCAGATCTGGCCGCTGTACCACTCCGAGCACGGCGCCCACCTGTGGCAGTGCATCCCCGACAGCTTCGTGCACCTCATGCGCGGCGCGGCCGAGATCGAGGCCGAGGTCCGGGCCACCACCAAGCACACCCCGGAGCAGATCGAGGAGTTCCTCGAGGTGTTCAACACCCTCAACAAGGTCACCCTCGACGACCTTCAGCGGGCCATCCTCGCCGCGCCGATGCGGGTGTCCAAGCTCGAGATCCAGTCCGAGACGGTGCACATCCCGCCGGAGCTGGCCCGCCGCTCGCTGACCCAGCTCGGCATCGCCGGCGTCAAGCTCACCGCCGTCCCCGTCTGAGCTGACCCCGGCCTTGCGGCCTGTAGCCCGGCCGTCAGACCCGCTGTGGGTAGGAGCAGAGGTCGTCGAACGGGACCGAGTCGCCCCACACGGCTTCCAGCTGGTCCACGAACAGGCCGCGGTCGTGGACGACGATGCGCGCCGGAGCCGTGCCGGGCACGTCCTGCAGCTGGGCCGTCAGGTCGCCGCCAGGCACGTCCAAGGTGAGCCGGAAGCCGCAGAAGTCGATGTCGACGCAGGACGAGCGGCCGTCGGGGTCCACCACGTAACGGACCCGCGAGCCGGTGTACGGCCCCGGGGCCCAGGTGGCCTCCACGTCGTAGCCCAGCCACGCGGTGGCGTGGAACACGATGGCCCGCAGCGCCCGGGAGGCGACGGGATGGAGCGCGTTCGAGTCGAGAAAGGCCTGGACGTCGGTGCGGTACCACGGGTAGCGCAGGTCGACGATGTGCTCGTGCTCTGCGACGGTGGTGGCCCTGTGGGCCAGCATCCCGGCGTCGACGGTGGACCCGCTCCCCTGGTGGAACACGAACACCGAGGGCGCCAGCACGGCGCGGTACCCACGGGCCCGGCTGCGCAGGCACCAGTCCACCTCCTCGCAGTACCCACGCCCGTACACGGGGTCGAACAGGCCGACCTTGGCGATCACCGGCACCGGGATGAGGAGGCAGAAGCCGACGCCGGTGGGAATGTCGAGCGCCGAGGCGCCGAACTCCTGCTCGAGCACACCCGAGACCCAGTCGACCATGTCCTGTCGCTTGAGCGTGCCGGAGTCGTCGGAGTTCGGCAGGGAGAAGACCGACACGTTGTTGGACCACGCCGTCACCGACCCCACGCCGGCGTTGGCCTCCGCCACCTTGATCATGGCCCCCACCATGTTGAGGGGCATCACGATGTCGGAGTTGAGGATGAACACGTAGTCGTACCCGCCGGCCACCGCCCGGGCCAGGCCCAGGTTCATGTTGCGGGGGATCCCGATGTTGCGCGGCGATCGGTAGTACCCGAAGTCGAAGGCCTCGCACAGGCCGCGCAGCTCCTCGCTCCAGCCTTCGTCGGGGCTGGCATCGTCGAGCACCAGGACGTCGACGTCGCGGTGCCCGACGCGCGCCCCGGCCGCCGACTCGAGGCAGGCGGGGACGAAGGCACGGCCGTTGTACACGAGGATGGCCAGGAGGACGCGCTGTCGAGCCACCCGCAGAGCATGGTCGTCCTCCCCCGATGACACAAACCGCCGGCGCCGGGGAGACAGCGCGAGGCCGCCGGTCATAGGCTGGGCGGACGTCGGGCGTCGACGGTGGCGACTGCTCCTGCCGCACCGGGTCAGGCGCCCGCGACCAGACTGGAGCACGGACATTCTCACCGATCACGAGCCGAACCCCACCGCCGACGGCGCGCCGTTCCTCGCCGACGACGAGCTGCCCTGGCCCGGTGTGGAGCTGGTGACGAGGGTCGCCGGTGGCCCGGACAAGGCCGCCTTCTTCGAGTCAGGCCGCCAGTCGGTGCGCGACCTCCACGCCGTGCTGTCGACGATCGGCCGGCGCCTCGACTCGTTCCCCACCATCCTCGACTTCGGCTGCGGGTGCGGGCGCATCCTGCTCCACCTCGAGCACCTGGCCGACACGTGCACCGTGCACGGTGTCGACATCGACGCCCGGGCCATCCGCTGGGCCTCCGAGAACCTGTCGTGGGCCGACGTGAAGGTCAACCGGACCGAGCCGCCCCTCGACTTCCCCGACGCCACCTTCGACCTCGTCTACAACCACAGCGTCTTCACCCACCTCGACGAGGAGCACCAGGACCTGTGGCTGCTCGAGCTGCGGCGGGTCACCAAGCCGGGCGGCTACCTCGTCCTCAGCGTCCACGGTGAGAAGGCCCTCAGCGACTTCGAGGTCGGTTCCCGCGGCGCCGGTGGTGACCCCGACCACGTGCGCGACGAGGTCCGCAGCCGTGGTATCGCCTTCATCAAGCACGACGGGCATGTGGGCGGCCCCCACAACGACGGCTACCACTCCACCTTCCACGCCCCGTGGTATGTGCTCGACCACTGGAGCAGGTTCTTCGACGTGAAGGCCTACGTCCTGCAGGGCTCGCTCGGCTTCCAGGACTTCATCCTGCTCCAGCGCCGGCCCGACGGCGCCCCCGCCCCTGAGGGCACCCGCCCGGTCGCCCAGGTCGCCCTCGCCCCCGCCGGCGCCGCCGGGCCCGTGGCCCTGCCCGAGGTGGCGCACGCCGTCTCCCGTCCGCTGCACGGCCCCGCCCCCGAGGCCCCCGGCCGCTTCGGCCCCCTCACGACCCTGGTCCGCAGGACGGTGCTGCGTGCCATGGCCCACTACTCGGACTACCAGCGGGCCGTCGATCAGGACGTCCAGCGGGCCCTGCACTCGCTCGACGGCGCCCTGGCCGACGTCCGCCGCGACATCGACCAGATCCGCTCGGCCGAGCGGGTCCACGGGGTGCTCACCCTCAACGAGTCCAACGTGCGCCTCTGGTCCTCGTTGAACCAGCACGGCGAGCGCCTCAACCGCCTGGAGGAGGACCTCTTCGCGGCGATCGACAAGAAGGCCGACAAGCCGGCCGGCACGGCCAACGGCACAGACGGCTGACGCTCCACGCCGGGGGGCTCTCCATCCGGCATCCGGACGCGGGACTCCGCTGGATCAGGCGAGACGGGCGGCGAGGCGGCGCCCCGCGGCCAGCGACGGGCGCTCCACCAAGCGGTAGCTGAGGGCGCCCAGCACGAGGGTGGCCACGCCGGCGGCGGCCAGGCGGGCCCAGACGTTCGACATGGTGGGCCCCCGCTCCAGGGGCCCGCGGTCGAGGGCGATGAGGACCGCCGGGAAGTGCCACAGGTAGATGCCGTAGCTGCGCCTGCCCAGCCAGACGAGCGTCTTCATGAGGAACGAGAGACGGCCCACCACCGTTCGAGCCGCATATACCAGGGCAGGGGCCAGCAGCACGACGATCGCCACGTCGAAGACGGCGAAGAGCGCGGCGTTGCGGAAGTCCACCGCCTTCTGCCCCGGCGTGAGCATCACGATGCTCGGGATCAGGAGTGCGAGCAGCACGAGCACCGACGTGCGCGGCGCCGCCGTCGCGGGCCGGACGCCGGGCCGGTAGTGGAGCCACCAGCGCAGCAGCATCCCGATCACGAACAGGGGCAAAACGCCGGGGAACTGGCGGAGGAGAAAGAGCCGCTTGAGGTCCTCGTGCATGTCGGGCACGGCACGGAAGACCTTGTCCTGGAGCCACTGCGGGTCGATCGTGACGTAGAGCCGGTAGGCGAACCCTACGGCGAACAGGAACCCCCCTAAAATGAGCGGGCGCCGGGCGATGGCCCACGCCAGCAGTGGGAGCAGGGCGTAGAGGACCATTTCGATCGACAGCGTCCAGAACACACCGCTCACGTTGAGGCTGGATGCGGTGGTGGGGCTGAACCACTGGGTGAAGGTGAGGTTGGCCGCCACCTGCTTGAGCCCGATGCCGCTGTAGAGCACGTCGCGGTTGGCGAAGAACACGAACAGCACGGCCAGACAGACGTAGTACGCGGGCACGATGCGGAAGGCCCGTCGCACGTAGTACTGGCCGAGGGACTGGGTGCGGGGCTGTTCCCAGAAGCTCTGGACCAGGAGGAAGCCGGACAGCAGGAAGAACAGGTCCACCGCCCAGACGCCGAGGCCGAGGACGAGCTCGTAGCCCTGGAATCTGGGCAGGGTCGTGAGCGCCCACATGTGGAACACGACCACGGCCGTGGCGGCCAGCCCCCGGAGGGCCTCGACCCCCGGCATCCAGCCCACTGTGGTGATGACGCGCCCGGGCGCAGGAGGAGGCCCGGCGAGGGCCACGGCGGGGGCGTCCTGCGGCGCCCAGGCAAGGGGCGACACCACCGGCGCGGTGGCCACGATGCCGTCGGGCAGGAACAGGGGTGCGTCGACAGCCGGCGCCGTGTCGATGGTCGCTTCGGGCAGGAGTTCGGGTGCGTCGACGACGACGGTCCTGTCGGGCAGCAGCAGTGGTGCGTCGGGCGCCGGCGCCGGGGAGGGTGCGAACGCCCGGGCCGGGGCGACGGCCCCGGGGCGCTCGCCGGGCGGACGCCGTCGCCGGCGGACGGGCGCATGGGCAGGCGCATGGGCGCCCGGTGCCGGCGGCCCGGCCGCGGGCGCACCCGGATGGCCGGGAGGGCGCTGACCGGGCGGAGGCCGTCGCCGTCGCCCGGACGCCCCGGCGCCCGGAAGAGGCGGTTCGTGCACGGTCAAGGGACAACGGTAGCTGTTTGCGACACTTTCCGGACAGCCGTGCAGGCCTTCGAGCAGGTCGATCACGCGCCGGGCGAAGCCGGCGCCGTGCGAGGATGGCATCGTGGACGCAGCCGTGCTGGCCGGTCTCACCATCGGCATCACCGCCCAGCGGCGGGCCGACGACCAGGCCCGCATGTTCCAGAGCCGGGGCGCCCGCACCGTGCACGGGCCCACCCTGTCGTTCTCCTCCGGCGGTGACGACCCGGCCCTGCGGGCTGCCACCGAGGCGGTGGTCGCCGACCCGCCCCAGTACCTCGTCGCCTCGACGGGCTACGGCATGCGGGCGTGGCTCGCGGCGGCCGACGGGTGGGGACGCAAGGAGGAGCTGCTGGCCGCCCTGGCGGGGGCGCGGGTGGTCAACCGAGGGGCCAAGGCGGCGTCGGCCAACGCCGCGAGCGGCCTGGCCGAATGGTGGCGGGCTCCGGGCGAGCGCTTCGAGGAGCTGATCGACCGGCTGCTCCACGAGCCGCTGGCCGGCGCCCGCGTGGTCGTCCAGCTGCACGGCGCCCCGGTCCCCCACTCGATCGCACGCCTGACGGCGTCCGGGGCGACGGTGGTCGAGATCGACGCCTACCGGTCCACCATGCCCGACGACACAGCGCCGGCCCTCGCTCTCGTCGGGGCCGTGTGCTCGTCGGAATTGGCCGCCGTCACGTTCACCACCGCCCCCGCGGTGCACAATTTCTTCACCGTGGCCGGCGAGGCGGGGCACCGGACCGCCCTCCGCGACGCCTTCAACGGGCCGGTCGTGGCTGCCTGCATCGGGCCCGTGTGCGCCGAGGCGGCGGTCGAGGAGGGCGTGGCGGCGCCGCTGGTGCCCGAGCGCTCCCGCCTCGTCCCCCTCGTCGACGCCCTCACCACCCGCCTCGGCGCACGCTGACGTGCTCGGCTGGCGAGGCGTGCGATACTTCGGGCACACCGCATCCTTCGGAAGCAGCCCCGAGGTGCGAGCCGGCGTAACGCGGAGTGATCGATCTTGGCCATCCCCGACTTTCGGGTGGCAGTGCAATCGCTGAACGGCGAAGCCGTCATCGTGGTCGAAGGCGAGGTCGACGCCTACACCGCGCCGGTCCTCGCTGCCCGCATCGACGGGGCGGTTACCGGTAGTCACGGCCGCGTCGTGCTCGACGTCGCGGCCATGAGCTTCATCGACTCCCGGGGGTTGAGCGCCCTCGCGCAGGCCGTCCGCGCCCTGGGCGAACGGCCCCTGGTGCTGCGATGCCCGACGATCATGACCCGCAAGCTCCTCGACAGCTCCGGGCTGTCGTCACTGGTGCAGCTCGAAGACTGACGGGCCCGCATCGTCGGCCGTCTACCATGGTCATCCCGGCTCACCTCGGTGAGCCACGTCGATGGCCCGGCGTCGCCGACAAGACGCCACCACATGAAGCCTGAAAGGCCCACCCCCGCGCAGCAATGACGGCCGGCGCCAAGGCCCGCCCTTCCGACATCCGCCGCCAGCGCCGGCGCCGGCAGCACTCGTGCTGGGACCACCTCGTCGTCGCCCCGCTCTGGGTCGCCTACGAGGCCAACCTGGGCACGCTCCTGCGCACGTGCGACGCCGTCGGCGCCTGCATGGCGGTGCCCGACTCCATCTACTACCGGCGGGCGCTCGACCGCGGCGACACGCTCGTGCGGCGCCCGCACATCCACTGGGTCAACTCTTCCCGGGCGGCGTGGATCAAGCGCCAGCGGGCCCTCGGCGCCGTCATCCTGGCCGTCGAGTTGGCGGACGACGCCGTCGCCCTCACCCGCCTGGAACCGGCGAGGACACGCACCATCGTGCTCCTCGGTCACGAGCACAACGGCGTGCCGGAGGACGTGTGGCACCTGCTCGACCAGGTGGTCGAGATCCCCATGGTCGGCAAGGGAGCGAGCCTGAACGTGGCGGTCGCCGGCTCGCTCGTCCTTTACCGGCTGGCCGGCCTGGCCTGAACGGACAACCGTGGAACGGTGAGGCGTGGACCGACTCCAGCCTCCGCATGGAGATCGTGCTCAGGCGTTCAGAACTTGCCAGGAACGGTCGATAATGACCGCCGTGAGCGGATCGGTCCGGCGGGCGCCTGAGCAGCTGGGCGAGCAGTTCGAGCAGGTGCTCGCCGCTGCCCAGTCGGGTGGTGGCTGGGCTGCCGAGCGGCTCTGGACGTCGCTGGCCCCGGCCGTGGCCGGGTATCTGCGCGTACAGGGGGCAGCGGATCCGGACGATGTGACGAGCGAGGTCTTCCTCGGTGTGTTCCGCAGCCTGGCTTCGTTCTCAGGCGGCGAAGAGCAGTTCCGTTCGTGGGTCTTCACCATCGCCCACCGCCGCCTCGTCGACGACCGACGCAGCGCCGGTCGTCGTCCCCGGCTGGCACCCGGCTCCGAAACCGACGACGCTGCGTCGGCCCCCAGCGCCGAGCATGAAGCGCTCCAGCGCCTGGGCAGGGACCGGGTCCGCCAGCTCTGCGAGCACCTTGTCCCCGACCAACGCGACGTGCTGCTGCTGCGGCTCGTGGGCGGGCTCACCGTCGACGAGGTGGCGGGCGCCCTGGGCAAGTCCTCGGGGGCCGTCAAGGCGCTCCAGCGCCGCGGCCTGGGCGCCCTTCGCAAGATTCTCGAGCGGGAGGGCGTACCCCTGTGAGCGACGCCGGCGATTACGACACCGAGATGTTCCGACGCAACCACATCGACGACGCAGCCATCGAGGCACTCCTCTCCGGCAATGGGGCCGACGACGAGTTCGCTCCGCTGGCTGCGTTCGCGGAGGAACTGCGCAGCATGGCGGGCGGGCCGGTCCCGGTTCCCTCGATGCAGTTGGCGGCGATGTTGGCAGAGGGCTTCTCCACCGAACAGGGCGACCTGCTGGTGACAGCAGCGAGCAACGTCCCCGGGCCTGCGCAGCAGGCGGCCGGACTACCGAAGTGGAGGAAGAAGAGAATGATCATCGCAGAATTCATCGCCGGGCTGAGTGTGGCGGCCAAGGCCGCCTTCGGCGTGAGCATGGCGGCGGCCAGCGTCACGGCGGCCGGAGCGGCCGGCGCCCTGCCCGCCCCCGCCCAGCACGCGGTTGCGGCCGCCGTCGAGGCGGCGACGCCGTTCTCGTTCCCTGACAAGGCCAACGAGAAGGCCGACTTCGGCGGCACGGTCAGCACCGATGCCCGCGATGGCGGGGTCGACGGCAAGGCCGTGAGCGAGGACGCCAAGAAGAACGGCGACGCCAACCGCGCCGACGGCACCGGCCAGGACAACCGCCCCGCCGACCCGGGTCAGAACGGCATCGACAAGGCCAATACCACCCCCGCCGCCGGCCACGCCCCGACGTCGCTGCCCTCCGGCAAGCCGGCAACTGCGGGTTCGCAGAGCTCCACCGGCCTCGACACCGCCGGTGACACGCCCGCTGCCGGCCGCACCCCCGAGTCCGTCCCTGTCGGTGCTCCGGCCGAGACGCCTCCGGCCGATGCCGGCTCGCAGAGTACGACCGGCCTCACCACCGCCGGTTCAACGCCGGCTGCAGGCCGCCTGCCCAGCACCGTTCCCGGCGGTCGCCCGTAGCCAGAGGCTCGACGTCGCAAGGAAGGCCCGCGGGTTTCCCGCGGGCCTTCCTTGCGCGTCCGGGAGCACATGTGTCCGCAGCGAGGGCTGGCCGCCTCGACGTGCACGGCTCGCCCCCTCGGATACGAGGTCGGCGAGGTAGCCCTCAGCGTGCTCCAGGAGTGCCTGGCGGTGAAGCTCAGCGGTCACCGCCTCCTGTAGCAGTTCGGACGCCGGGAGACGACGCTCGTTGACCTGTTAATAGAGCGCCCCCATCACCGACCGCCCAGGGAGACCTACCCGCCCAGCTCCCACGCAGGCCAGGGCTGCCCCGCAGCGATGACGATCGCGATGTCCAGGTCTGCCGTGGAGAGCCCCTGCTCGTCAACGGCGAAGACGTCCAACGGCTCCCCCACCGCCTCGTCATCGACTTGAACCCGAATGACCCGGCCTCCTTCGAGGTCGACCTCGGCAAGAACGGGGACCTGGTAGCGAACGAATATAGACACGTGCTCTCCTTCGTTCACGGCCCCACGACGGTCGGGCGGACCATCACAAGGCGTCGTCGGGATCGGCGACGAGGAGCTCCTCGCGCAGCGACGCGTGGATGCGCCAGGAACACATACGCGCTCGGCAGTTGCTGGCGGAGCCAGCTCGTCATGCTGCCGTGGCCCGGGCCCGTCCGAGAGGCTCCGCCCTGGCCGGCGACAAGCAGGTCGTACTCCGCCTTGAGGTCGATGGCCTTGAACGCCGCCTCCTTCAGCCGCTTGTCGAGGTCGGCAGACCCGGAGCGACCCAGCGCGTTCGACTGGCTCTTCTCGTTCCCCGGGTGGAGCGGCGTCCCCAGCACCTTGGCCTCGAGGGTGGACCGTGCGGGCCCTGTTGCGGGATAGGTGACGTCGAGCTCGTGGGTCTTGTGCATCCACCGGTCGGCGCAGATGAACCCCAACGTGCCGTCAGGGGCCAGGAGGTCGAGGCCCTGCTCGATGAACCCGACGTAGATGTCGCTCCTCCCCCGCATCGTCGTGCAGCGGCGGCGGTAGGCGTCCATCACCTCGGGGCGGATGTTCTCCAGCCGGATGTACGGCGGATTACCGACGACGTGGTGAGCCGAGCCCAGCTCGTGGTCGGTAAGCAGGAAGTCGCCGGTCGTGACCCACGTCGCGGCAATCTCCTCCGCAGTCGCCTGGTCGAGCCCGGCCTCCTCGAGGCGCAGGGCGGTCGCCTTGCGAGCCCGTTGGGCGTTCGCTTCGAGGAGGTCGAACGCCCGGACCGCCCCGCCGAGAGAGCCGAGGTCTCGCCCGTGCCTGAGGCACGAGGCGATCAGCCGGTCGACGACGGGCACGAGGAACGCCCCCGTCCCGCAGGAAGGCTCCACCAGGCGCCGCGCGCTGAGATCCTGATCCTCCGTGTAGCCGACGAGGTCAAGGATCAGCTCGACGACCCAGCGCCGGGTGAAGACCTCCCCGTAGTCGGAGCCCGGGTCCCGGGTGAGCTCAGCCAGCGTCAACGGGACCTCGATCAGGGACAGCTGTCGCTGCACCACCATGGCCACCATCCACGAACATTCGTTCGATCATAGGGCGTTCGCCCCGGAGGTTGGTGGACCAGCCAGCACCACCGGCGCCCTAACGGCCGGGTACCGGTGGACGGTGGACGGTTGGCCTTCGCTGCCGGAAAGACGCCGAGGTCGCAGGGAGGCGTACTGGCTGCCGTCCGAGAGCCGACTGGCCCGAGTGGGCCGCCGCGTCGAGTATCCCGCGTGGGTGCGACAGTCGACGGCCCGGCCGGTCAGAGCGACAACCCGAGCGATCAGTGGGGCGGCTCGATCTCCGGCGCCCGGCCGAGCGAGCGGTCGGGGCGCTCCAGCGCCGCCGCCGACAAACATACCCGAAGCACCCTGGCGCGCTTGCCCGCACCACCTGCACTTTCGCGCTCCACCTGCTGTGTCGGAGGGGGGACTTGAACTCATGCCCGTGGCGTAAATGCCACATGCCGTGTAATTCGTATCAGTCCTGCACAGAGGCACTTTTCGGGGGTCCTTCGTGATGCCTTGTAATTCGCTGTAGTGCCCGTTTCGGGGCAGTTTTCCGGAGCAGTGATGACAAATTGATGACAAGCGACACACCTTTGCGGGTGTGTCGTCGACATCAGTCCGCGCCGCCGTGGCCGGTCCCGGCCGGGATGATCCATCGGGCCGAAAGCACGGTCGCTTCCGCGATGACGTCGAAGTCCCGGTCGTAATGGAGAACCACCGCGTCGTGTTCGAGGGCGGTGGCGGCCACCAGGAGATCGGGGATCGGCCGGCGGTGCTGTCCCCTCCCGGCTAACTCGTGCTGAATCGTGAGCGCACGTGCTGCAACTGCTTGGGTGAGCGGGAGCCAGGGAAGACTCAGCAGATCCTTCCGGCGTTCGTCGTAGTCGAGCGAGCTGCGAGCCGAGTAGAGCAGTTCCAGTGCGACGATCTCCGTCATGTAGAGCGCGCCGTCGGCAGCGAGGGCCGCGAGCAGCCCGGCCGCGGCGTCGCTGTGGCGCTGCTGCTCGAATGCCGACTTGTCAGCCAGGTAGCGCCCTAGCGCCATGCTCCCCGCATGATCTCCGCGTCACCCAGGTCGTCAGCGGTGGTGCGGAGCCGCTCCAGGGCGGCGAGCCGTCGTGGCCTGGCCGCGATCTCAGCGAGCGCTCGGTTGACAGTGTCGACCTTCGTCGACGTGCCCAACTCGGCCGCCGCGGCGGCAAGCGCTTGGTCGTCGATGTCGACAAGAGTTCTCGCCACTCGTGTCCTCCGGACCCTGATATCCAATCGGTCCTTACATGATATCACAACGGGCGGAGCGGCCCTGGGCGAATCCTTCACGGCGGGTGCGAGGGCGGAAGGAAGACGGGCCTCAGGTGTCAAATTGCCCTCGGCCACCGGGGCAGTAGGAGCGAGGCGAGGACATCGCTGCCCTGGACCACCTTCCTGCGCGACGAGGAGCGCGCCGAGTCGTTGACGCGGTCGCGTCAACGGCGGGCCGCCTGCGCTGAGGTCGACAACTTCGAGCCGATCGTTCTACATCATCGAGGGATGGCGGGCGACGGCGGAGATCCACGCCAACCCGGAGCTTGGCAAGCTCGCCGGACCGGGCGACGCGGGCCGGCCGTCCGACTCCGACGCCCGAAGGCGCGGTAGGGGCTGCCCGCGTCGGCAGCCTTGCTCGGATCGCGGGCCATCCCGGACAGTTCAGGCGGCGTCCGGGCCCCGCAGCTCCGCGCTTGCGGCGACGATGAGGTCGAGGGCCGCCGCCACGTCACAGAGGCGGGCCAGGCTGGCAGACCGGTACCCGGTGGACTCGTACCGTTGAACCTGCTGCTCGGCGACGCCGAGTGCCTCGGCCAGCCGGCGCTGGGTCCAGCCACGGACAATCCTGGCCTTCACCAGGAGCGTCGCCAGCTCGGCCAGGGACGATCCCTCGAACGTCGACACTGCTCCCGACCGGAGGCGCTCGTACTCGTCAAGCTCGGCCCGGAGATCGCCGGCCTGGGCCCGTACGGCCTCCACCTCCACTCGCGCCAGCTTCGACGGTTTGGCGCCAAGCCGAGCCTCCAGGTTGCGGGCGGCCTTCTCGAACCGCTCCAGGTGCGCCTTGGTCGCCCGGAACTGGACCTCGTTGGCGATCACCACTCTCCAGTCGCACGCCCTGAGACCGGCCGTCGTTGGAGTCCAAGGCCGCAGGTCACTCCACAACTATATCGTTGTGATTTCTCGCGGACCACCCAGGGCTATCCGCCAAGCTCCCAGGCCGGCCAATCCTCGCTTGAGGCGATGGTGACGGAGCGATCGCGGTCAGCGTCGGACAGGTCCGTTCCGTCGATGACGAAGGCGTCCTCAGGATCACCCACTGCCTCGTCGTCGACCTGGACGCGAACGACCCGGCCGGCTTCGATGTCGACCTCCGCCAAGACGGGGACCATGTAGCGGACGAACACGGTCATAGCGAACCCTTCCTACTCACAACGGTCCTTGGCTGGACCGGACGATCAGACGCATCTCCGGGGCGTGCGCGAGATCGGCCTGTCCGTGCTGGTGGTCACCCTGCTGGTGGGCGCTTCGTCTCAGAATGGCTCACGAAGCGCACTGCTTGCAGGGGCGCTTACCGGCGCCCTGCCCCGAGACACGGTTCCGGGGAGGGATCTGCTGCCCGGTCGGGCAGGAGTCGCTCTCGTGGAAGACGTCGGGATCCGAGGGATTGCTCGAGTGGTACCCCATCTTGGCTTGGCCTCCTTTGTTCTCGGCTGCGAGACCCCCACATCGCCAGAGTAGACGAACACTCGTTCGAGTGCGAGCTATACCCATGTCGCTCCACACCAGGGATGTCTGATCCCTCTAGCGCGAGTCGCTGCCTTCTGCTGGCTTCAGGTGCTGAAGGTCAAGGCAAGCCCGGTAGAGCACACGCTCGATTGCGAGATCGGCCGGCACGCCGGCCCGGCGGCTGTAGGTCGTGAGCGTGTCGCCCACTGGCTGGAAGCAGAAGAGCCCAACGGCATCGACCACCTGCTGCGCCGCTCCGCACCAGCGGCGGACGAGATTGAAGTCGGATTCGCTGATCACCCGGGCGGCGAGGAAGAAGTAGATCCTGGGGGAACTGGCATGCAGCCAGGTTGAGAGGTCGCCGCCGCCCGGGCCTCCGGCGAGGTTGTCTCGAAGCTTGTTGAAGTGAGGTGGCGGTCCCCCGCCTGAGACCTGCCGGCTGGTAGGTGTTCGGGCGTCGCCAAGACAACCGAAGGAAGGGGACCACCACCGTGGACAAGACC